>Ga0214921_10000094_pt1 | contig 165023 bp, 124 predicted proteins | sample LL1505_MetaG_FD_177992 | JGI IMG/M metagenome (GOLD analysis project Ga0214921, IMG submission 177992) | Freshwater microbial communities from Lake Lanier, Atlanta, Georgia, United States - LL-1505 | ecosystem: Environmental > Aquatic > Freshwater > Lake | place: USA: Georgia | collected... | reverse complement strand
ACACCGCTCAAGCGCCTCGCTAATGAGTCGGGTCTTAAATCTCTCCACTCGTTCCTGAAAGGACCCCTCGCTGGAGGGGTGATGAACAAAGTGACGTCCGATGATATCATCACCTGTAATCACCGATCGGCTCTTATAATGGGCGTGATAGGCGGCTCGTTCGACTACCCCCTGTAGCTCCCGCACATTGCCCGGCCACGAGTAGTCACGAAATCGCTCCAATACATCGGGCTCAACGTCCACTACTTCCAGTAGTTCTCTTTTTCTCAACGTGGCAAGAATCATTCTACAAAGCTCCGGAATATCCTCTATCCGGTCTCGAAGTGGGGGTATAAAAATGACGTTGTGAGCGAGACGATGATAGAGGTCTCTTCGGAGGCGATTGGCGCTAAGCGCCTCATCGAGCGGTCGATTCATCGCGGCGACAAAGCGGCAATCCACCTTCTTGAATGTATCAGCGCCTATCGCCCGCACGCGTCTCTCCTGGATGAGGTCAAGCAATCTGACCTGCACCTCAGGGGGAACCTCATCCAGCTCATCTAGAAATAGAGTCCCTCTATCAGCGAGCAAAGCCAGTCCCACTCTATCATCGGACGCTCCAGTGAAAGCTCCCTTCCGGTGCCCAAACAACTCACTCTGAGCGATATCTCCACCCCCAAAGTTAGGTTGGTAGTGAATAAAATTTTCTCCCCTGCGCCCCGAACGCTCATGCACTAACCGAGCGCACAATCCCTTTCCCGTGCCCGTCTCCCCGAGAAGCAAGACGGGCTGATGAGTTGAAGCAACGAAAGAGATCTGTTCTCGTAACGTCTTCATAGCCGAGCTGCCGCCACACAACTCCGCCCGCATCCCGGCATGCTCCTGGCGAATCGTCGCGTCGTACTCTCGTTTCAAATCGGCCTGCGCCACGCCATCTATAATGAGGGCCGCAAGGTGCTCAGGCTCAACCGGCTTCTCAATGAAACTCGCGGCTCCGAGCGAGAGCGCCCGAACACCGTGCTCTATTGAGCCATGCCCGGTGAGCACCATGATCCGAACCGCGGGTCCAAGCGACCGAAACTCCGAGAGGAGTTGGAATCCACTCTCAACACCCAGCCGTTCATCAAGACACAAATCAAGCACCACAACGCGCGGCTGATCTCTCTGGAAAAATTCACGCGCCATGGCCGGAGTTGTCGCGCCGCGACTGGTCAGGGGAGCTATACGAGGAGATAGAGCCCTTGCGAGGGTCTGGAGGAGCTCTCCATCATCATCGACCAGAAGAACATCACTCATACCTCTCTCCTGTACGCATGGCGTCCCGCATTTCTATTTCGCTATGATCGGAATGCTAAGCTTACATTCGACTTCGCTGGGGGAGGACAATATGAGGACGGTCCAACCGTGCGCCCGCATTATGAGATCGGCGACCACTCCATCGATAACCGCGCGTTCCCCAAGCTCTTTAGACGCGAAACTACTCCAGGAACCGTAGGTCGCCGATGGGCCATCACCCTTCGAAATTGTTTTGAAAAGGCCAAGCTTCTCAGCCTCCCCCTCCTTATGGACCTTGGCGCGCCACAGCACGTCCGTACCAGGCAACATCTGCCGGAGAATAGAGGCCAACCGTTCGATCTTTACGCGATCGATCGAGACCACTCTAGAGAGGTCATCACTCGGATAGAGGGCGCCAAAAATGTCTAATACTTTTCGCCAATCAACGAGCGAGGTTGCCATTTCCTCTTGGAGCCCGGCGATCATGGAGATCGTGGCGGCCATCTGAGAACACCTATTCCGCGCTCGCCCCAGCTCGGCCGCGGGTAGCTTAGTCGCTAAATATGACACCTCGTTCGTTATAACGGAGAGATCCCCTCTCGCCACATGACTGAAGGCGCGGGTCAAGCGCCCAAAAAGAGTGAATTCACTTTCGCCCTGCACGACATCACCAATCATAGAGCGCCCCCCGGAGAAGCATGTGTGACCCCTCGTTCTAGCACCTCCCCTGCTATTCAAAATGGGGTAGCCGGCAATCCGACTATATTCAGACAGATCACGACATGGGAGCACCTCAGTCACTCGCCATCCGCGGGAAAGGATGCTCGACGTATAAGCTCTTCAGGCGTTGGGCCTTACCGCGACAGATGGCCGTTTATTGTCAAAAATATCAGATCGATCCACCGCGATAGGCTCGGGATCTCTCGCTGAGTTGACGATATGGGGGTGAGCCAGGATCAACTCGCGTAGCGAAGGGGGCCTTGTCCCGCTCTTCCAGCTATGCCCTCAGTTTATTGTAACCATCAAGCGCCGCTACTTTGTAGCACTCAGCAAGAGTTGGGTAATTAAAGACGGCGTCCTTGAGGTAGGCCAGCCCACCTTTGAGCGCCATGACCGCCTGTCCAATATGTACTAACTCAGCCGCGTTCTCGCCGATGATATGCACCCCGAGAACCTCCCCCGTCGCTCGATGAAACAAGACTTTGAGCATTCCATTCTCATCTCCGAGGAGCTGACCACGGGCTATCTCCCGGTATCGAGCTATACCGGTTTCATATGGGACCCCTCGTTCGGTCAGTTCATCCTCGGTTTCGCCAACATAGGAGATCTCAGGGATCGAATAGATCCCGTAAGGAAGGGGGATATTCGTAATAGGCTCATCGATTCCAAAGGCGTGGCACGTCGCTAAGCGACCTTGAAGCGCCGCGGCGGACGCGAGCGCCGGGAACCCAATAACATCTCCAGCGGCATACACGTTCGGTACCGATGTGCGGTAAGTATTATCGACCTCGATTTTACCTCGCTCTCCAACAGGGAGACCAATCGCCTCGAGTCCCAAATTGTGCGTCGCGCTTGAGCGCCCCGCGGAGTACAGCACACAATCTGACACGATAACCTTACCGCTTTTAAGAACAGTGACCGCCTGTCCATCATCCCGCGTTGAGCAGCTCTCAACCTCTTCAGCCAATCTTAGCTGGACCCCCATGCTTCGCATCTGGTAGTGAAAGCACTCTATTAACTCAGTGTCAGCGAACCCCAATAAACGCTTACGTTGGTCAACAATCGTGACACTGACCCCGAGAGCGGCGAACATCGAGCCATATTCACTTCCGATCACTCCACCGCCAACGATCGTCAGCTCTCGTGGCAGCTCTCCCATCGTTAGAAAGTTATCGCTATCAAAGATCGACTTCCCGTTAAACTGGACGTTCGAGGGGCGATGTGGGTGAGCGCCGACAGCTATGACAACTTTGTCAGCGGTCTTGCGAATCGGTAGCGATGAGGCGGCGGATGTTATCTCTATCGAATGTTGGTCAAGAAAGCGGGCGTGTCCGTGCAGCACGTCAACGTGATTGCGCTGCAACTGATATTTAATCGTCTCGATCTCCGACTCTGTCATCCAATTACACCGGAAGGTCAGATCAGCCATCTTAATATCGCTCTTTACTCGATAGGCCGGGCCGTAGATGCTCCGTTGTCGATAACCAGAGAGAAAGAGTACGGCCTCTTTAAAGGTTTTGCTGGGGATAGTTCCCACATTCACACACACCCCGCCCACGACCTCACGCTGGTCAACTATTGCTACCCTTTTTCGAATCTTGGCGGCCTGAACAGCCGCCCTCTGCCCAGCTGGTCCGCTACCGATCACCAATAAGTCGTAGTCAAAAGAACCTTCCCGCCTATCCATGACCCCTCCCACACTGATTCATACGACCTATCTGGCTAGCTCGACTACGTGCGCCAAAATTCCTAGGTAGTTAGCTCCACTGCGAGATTGATTCCGTGCGGCAAAGGTGCTTTATTCCTCTTGCTCCACGGGGTTCGAGCCCCATAAATAACCACCTAAGGACATTGGATTTCTTATGGTTTCGGAAGATGAAGTTAAGAAGCTCGCCAATCTTGCTCGACTTGAGCTTGATCCATCCCTTGTCCCCGTAGTCACTGGACAACTAAATTCGATTCTTGGGTATGTGCAGCGTCTCGATGAAGTCGATACGTCAGGCGTTGAGGCGATGAGCCACGTTCACGGAACGTCAAACGTCTTGCGAGAAGACGCTGCCCTTGAGGTCGGCAGTTTCTCGGAGGCGGCTCCCCTCGGTGATGACACGATCCCTCCTCAGCCGATGCTCGACGCCGAGGCTCTTAAGCAAAACGCCCCTGACACCTCCGGGCGCTTTATTCGCGTCCCCCTTATCGTTGAGTAATCAATCTTATGTCAGATATCTCATCACTCACTATCTCAGAGATGCGCGCCGGGCTGGACTCTAAGCAGTTCTCTTGCTCGGAGTTGGTGAAAGCGAGCCTCGACAAAGCCGACGCGTGTTCTGGTTTGAATTGCTTCACTCAACTCTCTAGCGACTCAGCCCTCAAGGAGGCTGAGGTCATCGACAAGCTGCTCAGCCAAGGCAAGCGAGCCCCCCTTCTGGGCATCCCACTAGGGATTAAGGACGTTATCTGCACCAAGGGTGTGCGCACCACCGCTGGGAGTAAGATCCTGGAGAACTTTATCCCCCCTTACGACGCTACCGTTGTGCGACGACTCAAGACAGCTGGAGGCGTCTCGATCGGAAAACTCAACATGGATGAGTTCGCGATGGGCTCATCGAATGAGACATCCGCCTACGGACCGGTGCGTAATCCCTGGAACCCTGAGTATGTTCCCGGCGGCTCAAGTGGAGGTTCCGCCGCCGCTGTCGCGGCCGGAATCTGTCCAGTTTCCCTGGGGACAGACACGGGTGGCTCAATACGCCAACCAGCCTCTTTTTGTGGCATTGTTGGGCTCAAACCGACGTACGGTCGAGTAAGTCGATACGGTGTCATAGCCTACGCCTCATCCCTTGATCAGGTTGGAGGATTCGCTCGAAATGTGCGCGATTGCGCGCTTGTCACGCAGGCTATTTGTGGTCGCGACCCGAACGACGCGACCTCCGCCAACAAAGAGGTTCCGGATTTCTCCAAGAGCATAGGCCAAAACCTAAAAGGTCTCCGGATAGGCCTCCCAAAGGAGTATTTTGTGTCAGCTGTCGCTCCAGAGGTAAGTGACGCGCTGAAGAAGGCTATAAGAACTTTGGAGGATCTTGGAGCCATACCAGTTGAGATCTCCCTTCCGCACACTGACTGCGCCGTGGCCGTGTACTACATCCTAGCCCCCGCGGAAGCGTCCTCCAACCTCGCTCGCTACGACGGAATACGCTATGGCCATCGAGCTAGTGGAAAGCTTGATCTGAAGGCTCTGTATGCCAAGTCGAGGAGCGAAGGTTTCGGTCGCGAAGTACAGCGGCGGATTCTCGTGGGAACCTACGTGCTTTCTTCAGGATACTATGACGCCTACTACCTGAAGGCTCAAAAAGTGCGATCGCTAATCGTAAAGGACTTCCATGAGGCGTTCTCAACCAAGTGTGACGTCATCGCGGCTCCTACCGCTCCGGACACACCCTTTAAAATCGGTGAGAGAATCAGCGATCCCCTACAGATGTATCTCAACGACATCTTCACTATCCCGGTAAACCTGGCCGGCCTGCCAGGAATGAGCGTACCGTGCGGATTTACCTCACAAGGACTTCCCGTCGGATTACAACTGATCGGAAAGCCGTGGGATGAGGAGACCCTCTTCAGGACGGCCGCTGCCTACGAAGGCGCCACCGATTGGCACAATCGCCGTCCCAATGAAAAAAGCGCGTAGGGGAAATGACCATGGAATTTGAAACCGTCATAGGACTTGAAGTTCACGTTCAGCTCTCCACCAAGTCTAAGATTTTCTGCAACGCGTCAGCCGCGTACGGCGGCGAGCCAAACGAGTACATCGATCCGGTAACGCTTGGACTTCCCGGGGCCCTACCAGTCACCAACCGCAAAGTCGTTGAGTACGCGATCATGATGGGGCTCGCGACTCACTGTGAGATTCGACGTTTTAATCGCTTCGCCAGAAAGCACTACTTCTATCCGGACCTCCCGAAGGGGTACCAGATCTCTCAATTTGACGAGCCGATCTGCGAGCGTGGGCACGTGGACTTCTACATGGACGGCGCCAAAAAGACCGTCGGTCTAAAGCGAATACACATGGAGGAAGACGCCGGAAAAAATCTGCACGACTCGCGAACCGGCTCATCCCTTGTGGATCTCAATCGAGCGGGCGTGCCATTGCTTGAGATAGTCTCAGAACCAGAGATACGCTCCCCCGCGGAGGCCGCGGCGTACCTCCGATCGATCCGGCAACTCGTTCGATATCTCGACATCAGCGATGGGAATATGGAGGAAGGGAGCCTGAGGTGCGACGCCAACATCTCCCTCAGACCAGTCGGCGAATTGAAGTTCGGCACTCGAACCGAGATCAAGAACCTCAACTCCTTTAAGTTTGTTGAGCGTGCGCTTGAGTACGAAATAGCCCGGCAATACGCGATACTAAAAGCCGGGAATAAAGTCGTTCAGGAGACACTTCTCTTCGACAGCGGAAACGGCACGACACGCCCGATGAGGTCGAAAGAAGAGAGCGCCGACTACCGATACTTCCCGGATCCCGATCTACCCCCAGTTATTGTGGAAGAGAGTTGGGTTCAGGAAGTTCGAGGCAAGTTGCCTCGACTTCCCGCTGAATGGGCGAACGAACTCGTGTCTGAGTACGGATTGTCCATGTACGACGCGACAGTTCTGACAACCGAACGAGCGTTCGTAGAATTCTACCACCACGTGGTGGCGACATGCGGTAACGCCAAAGCCGCCTGCAACTGGGTTACCTCAGAGTTCTTCGGCGCTCTCAACAAGGCCGGCCTTGATATTAGCGAATCTCCCGTCAAAGCAACTGAGCTTGGCCAGCTGATAAAGCTCGTGGATGATGAGACGATCTCAGGGAAGATGGCTAAATCGGTTTTCGAGGAGATGTTCGCCTCGGGCAAAACCGCCAACGAGATCGTAAACGACAAGGGCCTTAAGCAGCTAAGCAACGACTCGGATATCCTCACGATAGTTAGAAAAGAGTTCGACGCCAACCCCGAGCAGCTCGCGGGATACCTTGGCGGGAATGACCGGCTACACGGTTTCTTTGTGGGCCAGGTCATGAAAGCAACGGGCGGCTCCGCCAACCCGAAGAAGGTAAATGACCTCATTCGACAAGAAGCGGCGGCACGGAAAGGCTCCTAGGATATGACCGGCGGCCTGGCGCAACACGCGGTCAGCATCGACGCACAAACAGTGGCGTTTTATCTTGAGGTACCCCGTAGCCACGTAGTACTACTACAAGTGTTCTTTGAGCTCTACGATGGCGTTGGCACAGTTCGCACACTGGATAAGGATGCGACTGTTGTCTGCGTCCTGACGACCCCCTCTCACCTTCAAGTATGCGTTGGCGTTTTGGAGGCGATAAAAGAGCAGGTTGCTTGGACGCCTTGCTCCTCGATTCCAGCCGGAGCGCTGCCCACTAGCGGAGCCTAGAAGAGGCATGCCGAGGCGGCGAGGGTCTTCACGGAACACTAACTGAGCTGGCGTATTCACCTTGGAGTTTAGCGATGATTAAGTTTATCCACCGATACAAACAGTCGATCGGCGTTATCTTCCTATTTATCGCCTTTTGTTTCGCGATAAGCGGTGTGGGTCTCGACATTCTCCACAGCGGATCGACCCCCAACAAGGACGCGATTACCGTCAATGGCTCGGCTATTTCAGTTAACGACATAGCCCGCTCAGAGCGCGGTATCGAGTCCCGATATCGGCAGCTGTTCGGTGATAGATACGAATCTTTCGCAAGGAACCTGAGCCTGAACTTGCGCCAACAGGCCGTTGATACCCTGATCGACCAGGCCGTTCTCAATCAAGAGGCCGCGCGACTGGGTTTTGCCGCCTCAGGCGATTCGGTTCGCGAATACCTCCTGACCAATGTGTTTAAAGACACTGCGGGAGATTACAGCTATTCCCCCGAGGCGTATCGAAACCTTTTGCGCTCGCTAGGAATGTCCTCGACGATGTTTGAGAAAGAGATCGAACAAGAGATAGCCCGTACCACTCTGGTCGGCCTTTTGCGGGACGCTGCGGTTGCTTCGTCAAAAGACGCAGAGGCCCTCCTGAAAAGACAGAAGACAAGATTCTCAGTGGTAGCCGCGACCGTTGCCGCCTCCGACATCGCCCCCAGCATGCCGGCGCCGTCCAAGGAGTCGCTGAAAAAATTCTATGAACAGCACGCGACTGAGTATGAATTACCGGCACAGGTCGCCTACTCCTACTATATCCTCTCTCCAAAAGACTTTGAGACCCAGGTGCAAGTCTCACCGCAAGACGTCGATTTTTATTACTCCGAAAACATCGCGAAATACACTCTGCCGGAGAAGACACGTATCAGGGCGATTAAGCTGCTCTACCCTAAAGAGAATGACCCCGCGAAGATGGCCGCCGTCAAGGAGAGAGCCAAGGAAGCTCACGCTGAGGCGTCCGCAGGTAAGCCATTTGCGGAGCTGGTAACAAAATACTCGGATGACCTTCCGGCGAAGCTACGTGGGGGGGATCGGGGCTGGGCAACTCGCGAGGAACTCGCCGAGGCCTTCCAAAAAGCCGTAGCGGATACCCCGGTCGGAGCTGTCTCAGAGATAATCCCGACCGATTACGGATTTGAGATTTTAAAAGTTGAGGAGAAGCGCCCAGCTGAGCCACGCCCACTGGCGGAGGTGCGCGACTCCATAGAGAAGGAGATTAGAGCTCAAGAGGCCCCCGCATACGCCTCGAGCTCCGCTCGCGAGCTGTTGCTGCGAAGCAAAAAAGGCGGAAATACGCTATCGGAGGTTTTGCTACCAGGACAAAATCTACAACACACCACGGGCTTACTCGATCGCTCCAAAGACCCTGATCCTTCCCTTACGGGGTTGACCCAGAATGTCTTTATGCTCCCCACCTCTGAGCGCCTCCAGCCAGCTCTCATTGAGCTGGGCGATTCGACGGTACTAGTCCAGGTAACTGAGTTTAAAGAGCCCTCAACTCCCACCTATGAGGAGGTGGAAAGCAAGGTAAAGGCGGCCTTCTTGGCCGAGGAGTCATCACGGGCCGCTGCCACCCGAGCCGACGACCTGCTCAAGGCGGCGCAAGCCAATCCAGCAAACTTTGATGGCGACGCTCGAACCCGCTCCGCCCGAGTCGTGGGCCCCTTTGAGATCTCACGAGAGGCTCCCTCGCCGGAGCAGTTCCCTTCCCTCACATCTCAAATGAGGGCGGGCATACTGAGCGCTGTTAAAGCCAACTCGATTGTGGGGCGCGTCTACTCAGGCAAAGGCGAGTTCACGATTTTAAAGGTGGTAGACGTAAAGGTTCCCAACCTATCTGATTCATCGACAATGTCGGAACTCTCCAAGTTAAAGGCACAAGCCTCACAGGATTTGGCCCAAAACTTTCTTACCTCAACGCTTGAGGCGCTAAAGGTGAATTCATCCATCACTGTGGATCCCTCAGTGATGGGCCAATAGGAGTCCCCGGAGCTACGCGGGGAATCAGAAGGCAACTCCCTTAGTCGGGCAACGTGCGCATGAGCTCGTTAAAGATCTTTAGGAACCGCTCGAGCGTCTTAGGATGGTTTCGCCCAAACCGATTTATAACTCGCTCATAAAACTCAGCTGGGCTTGTTGCCACAATCAGCTCAGTTCTGCGAAACAGAGGGTGCTGATCGAGGATCGCTCTCCGTCGATTAAAGTAGTTCTGAGTTAAGCGCGCTTTCATGGCGGCGTGAAAAAACTCTCGCTTCTCAGGCGTCAAAGAGTGGAACACCTTCGCGTATGAACGATACTCCTCCCGATTAACGAAGTCCCCAAACCTCTTGCGACTCTGAAAAAATCGAACGGGGTGGTACTCAAGGAGCACTCCATCAACGAGAAAGTCTACGGCTATAATGTTGCCATTCCGATCGGTGCCGATCGGCACTTGGAAGGTGACACCTGGCTGGAGCTCAAAATGTGGAACAAAATCTTTGAGAAGCCTCGCGCAGATAGCCTCCGAGCGGGAGCAAAACTTTATAGTGTCAGCTGAGTTGGCGACGGAGATGTCTATAACGATCTCTGTTGGCGTTGGAGCCACTCGCTCTTTAGCGGGGTGGCGTTTTCGGCGCCGGCGATGGTGCTCGTGTTGCTTGGCACCATCCAGATATTCATCAACATTTGAACCGGGGTCATTGAACAACAGGTCTCGACTATTCGCCGTGGAGTCTTCTTTCAAGACACCCCTCCTTTTTAATAAAGGACATAACCTTTTTTAGTACTACCTAACCCTTACTTAGTAAGATGAGAAATCGGTGTCATTGGATTCCGTCTCAACTCCGGTTTTAGAGGGCGCCGAACCGGAAGAGGCTGGTATAGCTGCTATTTAGCAAGGAACTTCTAGCCTAGATCGGTAACAACCAAGCACTCACGGGCCCGGGTAGCGAGCTTGGCCGGACATCTTTCAGCGCTCTCTGAGACATCATTAAAGGACCTCCAGGCTCCTCGTTTGGCATCGCCAAGAACGAGAACGATAGCAAGGTCGGCTGATGTCAAAAGAGGCGGCGCGGCGCTCATTCGTCCCGCGGGAGGCTTCGGTGAGTCTGTGAAAGAGGCGAATAACGCTCCGGTCTCTTTTAGTATCGGATGTGCCGGGAAGAGGCCGGCGATATGGCCATCCTCTCCCACGCCAACAACCGCCACGGTAAATTTACCGCCCCGCTGCTTTAAGCTTTCCCCGTACCTTGAGCAGCCCCAATCGGGCAACGAAGGATCTGGGACGAAGGGGTGGAGCTGAGATTCGTCAATAAACTTTCTCTCTATCAGCGAGTCAAATAACTGCCTTTTCAAACCCCCAAAATTACTCTGCTCATCCGCGAGAGGCACTAGGCGCTCATCGACCATGTAAAAATGAAGTCGCCGCAAGAGCTCCGCGGGTTGGCGGACGGCCTCCTTCTCTAGCGCGGAAAGCAACCCGACCACGCTTCGACCACCGCACAGCCCTATCACTAGATCGGTATCGGTCGCCTGCTTTATACATACATCAAAAATCGCTGCGGCTGCCTCACTCAAGGCATGATCGAGCCCCTGCTTAGCGTCAATAACCCGAACTGCCATCGCTACCTCTACTCCACATATCAAACGGGTTTACGGGCACCACTCGTCATCACACCCTGAATACTCGCATGGCTTACCATACGAAACGAACCTTTGGTGTCTTTCCAAAGATCTTTTTAGCGTCTGGCTCAACACCCTTCAAGTCGCCCAAGCTCCGGATGTTCCGTTCTTTGTCCCGATGGCTCGGGTAAATACCCGTTGCTCTTGGACTGCCTCTGCAACTCTGCTCTACGAAAAACTCGTAGAGCCTACCCCTATTACCACTTCCAAATAAATCCGCCCTACAAAGAGCACGTATCTCCCAATACTAGCCATACCTTTCTCGGAAGCAGAATCGCGCTTGAAGCCGATTCTGTGATGAGGAATCAAGCGTAAGTCCAGCCTGGACTTATCAAGTGGTTGATTACTAAAGGATTATAGTTACCGGCTTAAATTGTAAATTATTTGGGATCCCTTAAGAGGTTTTTATGGCAGTTAAAAGAGCGTTCCTCCCCCTACTTGCGGCACCTGCGGCGATACTCTCATCCCAGCTGGCCAGCGCGACAAACCCGAATCCGTGCGACCAGGTCCTGAGCTTCTCACAGATTATCGTTGAGGGCGGGTCTCAAGCTAACGCTGTCAATCCGAATGCTCAGTGTCTCCCCTTTGTCTCGGCAGTTTGCGTCGGGGGCGGTGGAGGTGAAGATACATTTAATGATGATAACAACGGTGGCGGGGGCGGCGCAGTCGCCTGGTTCCAAAACAAAGCTTCCGCTCCTAACCAAACGTACAAGGTTATCGCTGGAACTGCCGGTGTTCGTGGGGTCTCAGGCGGAAACAGCACGATTCTCTTTAATGACACTCTCTACATCCAAGCCACAGGCGGAAGTAGGGGTTTAACTGAAACCGGTGGCGCTGGAGGCTCTCCCCTCTTTACCTCCTCTCGCGAAACGGGCGTAGGATATGGTGGAGGCACAGGGGGTAAGGGCGGGCGTTATAAAGCAGTGGGTGGTCGTCTGTCACCGGGCGGTGGTGGAGGTGCAGCTGGTTATACAGGCGATGGCGGCAATGGCGCCAATGGTGAACGTGGCAGCGGCGCTACCGGAAGCGGAGGCGCTGGTGGTGGCGGAGGAACTGGATGTGAAGGCGCAGGAAAAGGCGGAGGCGTAACTCTCTATGGCCGAGGCGCTAACGGTGTCGGCGGTGGATTCAGTGGCGCTTGCAAACGAAACGAATACGGGTCCAGCGGAGCAACTGGGAGTGCCTTCTCCAGCAAACCAGCATATGGAGGGGGAGCTAGTGGAGGCGCTGAGCGTGCCGCTCAGCCTGCCAATCCAGGAGCGTGTCGTATCGTGTTTTCGAAAACTCCGTGGGATTGGACCAATCCGACACCCGATGAGCCGAAGTCTGAGTGCTCTGATTCTAAGGATAATGACGCAGATGGGCTGATCGACCTTAACGATCCTGGTTGTTCAAATAAAGACGACAACATAGAGTCAGACGGCACGACCCAGTGCCAGGATGGAATCGATAACGACAGTGACGGGGCCACCGATTTCCCGGCTGATTTCAGCTGCTCGGCTAAAATCGATAACGACGAGACCAATCCGAAGTCTCAGTGTCAGGACGGGATCGACAACGACAACGACGGTGCGATCGACCTTGCCGACTTTAGCTGCCAAAATAACAAGCAGAAGAACGACGAGGCTAATCCTAAGTCTAAGTGTCAGGACAGTCGCGATAATGACGGGGATGGGTTGATCGATCTCGACGATCCGGGATGTTCCAACAGCCAGGATAATAAAGAGGGCGATGGCACATCCCAGTGTCAGGACGGGGTTGATAACGATAGCGATGGCGCTATAGACTTTCCGGCTGACTTTAGCTGCTCAGCAAAGACCGATAATGATGAGACCAATCCTAAGTCCCAGTGTCAGGATGGGATCGACAACGACAATGACGGCGCGATCGACCTTGCCGACTTTAGCTGCCAAAATAACAAGCAGAAGAACGACGAGGCTAATCCTAAGACTCAGTGTCAGGACACACTCGACAATGATGCCGATGGCTTGATTGATCTCAATGATCCTGGCTGCTCTAATGGGCAGGACACCGATGAGAGTGATGAGACTCAGCAGATCTCTCTGGGAACTGAGTGCGTCGTAGACAACGTTGACGGGAGCTACACAGCCTACTTCAGCTACAACAACACTACGTCCGCTGATATCTCGATACCCGCCGCCTCAACAGGCGCGCAACTCAACGAGATAGCACCCGGAGACAAGAATCAGGGGCAGCCTAGCCTATTTCTCAAGGGCATGCAGCGAGGAATGGCCTCAGTAACTTACAAGACATCCTCTGTGCAGTGGACGCTTCGTCCAGCTGGTGGAAAGAAGGTGTCGGCCACAGCTTCGGGCTCAACTCCAAAGTGCGCGACAGTAAAGCCACGTACTGAATGCCGCGGGTATGAAGGTGGCAAGATGTTGGTGCAGGTATCTTACCAAAATAACAACCCGTTCACCGTGAAGTTCCCTATTGGTGATTTGAATCTCTTCACTCCAGGCAAGGTCGATCGAGGACAGCCAAGAGAGTTCTTCGCTGGTTTGAATAAAGGGGCCTTCAAAGTGGAGCTCACAAGTCAGACTGACCAAGCCACGTGGCGCTTAAATGGGCTGACCACCGATGTTTCAAACTCTCTAAAAGTCTGCGATGACTCCTGTATCGAAACCGCGACTGGGGCAATAACCGGGCAACTTAATCAGGTGGCTATTGATCTGGCGGACGCGGCTAACGACGCGGCCGATCTACTAGCGGCATCGCCGGCCCGCAGGTCGAGCGGCACGGCTTCCGCTAAAAAGGTTTCTGGCCGCCGAGCCTCTCGAACGACAGCGCAAGATCGTCGTGATGCCGAAAGAGCTCGCAAGGCCGCGCAAGAGTACGCGAAGAAGGCCCAAGAGCTGGTTCTTCAGATACCCGCGGTTATCAAGAACTGTCCTGAGGCGCCCAATTTCTGCGCAACGGTTGACCGAGGGGAAACAATCAGTCAGTTGCGAGTGCTCTACGCTGAATCACGAAATACCGTTAAGCGTGTAGTAGCTCGAGCCTACTTCAAGGCAACAGGGTCAACAAAGGATGTGCCTTCTGACCCAATATACAAGCGCGGCATTAAACTTGAGGCGAAGGGTAACTCGGAGCTAGACAAGCTTCCACGATTCGCCACCGAGTGTAAGTAATCGTCACGATTGTTGATGATAGTGCGCGGCGCAGTGGTACTGCGCCGCGCACTAGTCATAAAATAGACAGTAAAGCGCCCTGAACAAAGAAGAAATCCCCGCGAAAACGAACCAACCGAGGGACTAGCCGTGGCAAGAGGGGCCATTCCAACGCTCGCGCGGGGTGAATCCAGCAGCTCCGCCAAAATACCAATAACTAGAACACTCCATTAACCTTGAACCAATTCAAGGCTTTGTTTACACTCCGCCATTATGACTAGTGTTCCAACAACACACGGAGTTCTGGAAGAGCAACTTGGGCTATCCCGGATTGCTCATAACCTCCAATCCGTGGTGAAGCTCGGGGAAACGGTAGTTATGAACGCGCCGCGCAAGATAGACCCGTGTTGCGCCTGGGACGCCGGCAGCCTATCGAGATGCCTTCCATCCACTCAGCCTTCTCCTCACTTGGGCATTCTCTTTGATATCGGAGGAACCCACACGAAGGTCGCCGCTCGAACACCATCGGGAGAGTGGGCGCTGCTCTTTGATCACTTAAATGATTGGTTTCAACCGAGGCGAGATACTACGCTATCGCCTCTGCGGGGATTTTTCCGAGTTATCATTGAAGAGCTACTATCCTCGCTCCCTACCTTGAAAACACAAAAGATGCCGCTTCGGATCGCTGTTATCTGGTCTAATCAAATAGAGACCAAAAGGTTCGCAGCTGGCTCTACGAGTGGCGTCACGGGTGTGGTGCATGGGTTCCAGAACGGAAGCTATCGTAAGGGCGAATGGTTTCTAAAAGAGATCTCAAATGGTGACGATTTGGGCGCCCTGCTCCTCGCAGAACTTGCCCATGCAGGGCTTAGTCCGGAGAGGCTTGTCATTGGGAACGACACCATCTTCACTCTGTTCGCTGTTCCCGGCGCCCACTCGGGGGTCGTGGTATCCTCGGGCGGTAACTGCACCTTGGTAGGGACCGATGACAGCGACAGAGACGAACTTTACAATTCTGAGCTTGGGGCCCTTTTTTCCTTACCTCATTCGGCCCTATCTCTGGGCGACGAGGCTTTTGCCAAGGGCAGGGAGGTGTTGACTCTCTCTCTTGAGGAATTAAGCGCTGGAAACTGGTTTCCCCAGATGCTAAGTGCCCACGTAATCACAGCGGCCAAACTTCCAGCTGGCGTCGCGCTCAGCCCGATAGCAAAAGCGATTGAGAGCAATGAGCTTCGGATTACCAACGCGGCGCTCTGCCGCCTTCTTGAGAGCGACAGCGACATCTTTAACTCTTTTACAGATGATTCGCGAATGTACCTTCGCGCGCTGACAATCAGCCTTGTCAGACGAGCCGCTATGCTAGCTGGGATTATGACATACCTCTCTGTTGTTAATCAGCTTAAAGCGGGTTTGCCTTCGGCATCCGTATCACTGGACAGCTCCATGAGCCGCTATTTCCCTGGATACTTTGACCACCTCAAGGAGTGCGTGGCGTCAATTACCCCACGAGGTCGCGAAGTGCGCGTATCCCTGGTTCATCCCATACAGCTAGCTGGCGGCGGCGATATCTCCGTCCCCCTTCAGGGCGCCGCCCTCGCGCTAGCCGCTCAATAGTGACGACGCAGAGAGCCTAGCAGCTAGCCGCCAGCTACCTTGACAAGGGTAGTACACGCTAGATCGCCAAGCTTCATCTCGGAGAATATAAGCCGGTCATGCGCGGAGGCTTTCTCAAATGCCCTAGTGCCTTGAGAGCGTTCGCCCTTACGAACGCGCACTATGCCGTATATCTCATCGCCACAAATCGTTGCCTCTACGCCCAATCTTGTCCTCTCTGGCCGTGTGATAACACGGGCCCCTGCCCCTAAGCTTCCACCGCGCTGAAAGATAAAGGCGGCGTACTTAATCCTATGTTTATTAAAAGCGAGGAGGTCATCTAATTGCGCATGAAGCCTCGGCTGTCTCCATTCAATCGCCCCGTGGCACCAATCCGTTTGCGAAGCTTTGAGCATAGGACATGAATCTCGACGGAGACACGGAAACCGAGGAACTAATTCAGCCTTTGTCGCCAGGATTTGGTCACGGAGAAACATAAGCCTCCTGGTGTGAGCCTGCTGACCGGGCTCGATAATGACGAGGTATCCCCCCTCGGCGACGCGATCTCCGATCCGATCGATCAGTTCCTGCGCGTCTTCTTCACTAAGCTCAGCTAAGAGATTAGCCGCCACTACGACATCAAATTTTTGCCCTTCATTATCTAGCTCGCTCACCATCGTCACCGTTTTGAGCGATCCCTCCCCCGTAAACCCAGAAATTAGTCGCTCCGCGAGATCGCGCATGTGCTTAGACTGCTCGACGCAAGTCATTTTAAAATCTCGGGATAGGCCCGCAAGGAGCGCTAGCCCTACGGTGCCCGGTCCCGAACCGACATCAAGCACCGAAACTTCTCTCTTAAGACCCGAGAGTAGTGGGAGAAGGTGAAGCAGTTTAGCGGCGTTGATGGGCGTGTAGTAGAGCGCATAAGCCTCCGCGGCGCGTTCACAGTGTATCGGCGACGGCAGCCTCGCGCCAACCGTGTGGCCCACATAGGATCGGGAGATCGACTGTAACTCAGACACGAAACGAGCGAGCTCACTCTTGCCAACGTTGCCCGTCTGGTACTGAGAGTACCCTTCTACCGAAAGTATCTGCCCAGCGAGAAACTCTTCTATCCTATTCAGAGCTTCCACAGCTTCCTCTCGCTACGGGGGCTTGTTTTATTTTCCACCCACACTACTCCACACTCCAGACCTTACCCTCTTTGGTGATGAACATTCGTCGCATCTCGGCGAGAGTAAACGGGCGGGAACCAATCCGGCCCAGCACACTTACCTGATGTCCCGTTTCATCAACCGCTCGATCTCGATCCAGAGGCTTCGATAGAGCTGTCGCCACCCCCGTTGTGGCTCTATGAGCTATAATCTTCGGCTTTACGGGAGGCGAGAATCCGTAAAAACCTGGCACGCGCTCAGGGTCCGTCATTTGCATGACCACAAGACCTCTCTGACCATCAGCGGCGTATCCTATTAAACTCGCGTTAGTGGTCGCCACCTTTACGTCATTGACGTCTCTAAGTGATCCATCGCCATCGAAGCTCTGATAGATAAAGGGCTTCTCAGGCTTCTCGACATCGAGAATCACTACCCCCTCGCGTCCTCCAGCGACGTAGGCGTACGTACGCGCGACATAAACGTTTCTGGCGTCAGGGAGCTTGATAGAGGCGCTCTCTACCTTTCTCGGTTTATCTGGAAAGGTTATGTCGATGACGTGGAACCCATCGGCGTCGGTCATAAAAGCGTAGCGAAACTGAACCGCGACCGCCGTCGGCAACCGCGCGGGCCATGTTGCCTCGACTTTTGGAGCCAGTGGGTCCTCAAGGCTGAGAACTACCACTTTGTCATGGGTACCGATAAAGGCGCGCGCGCCCGCCAACGAGATATTTCGCGCGCCAGCAAGAACGCCACCCTCATTCCACGTCAGCTCCCTCTCGAGGAAATTGTTGCGTGGTTCCCCATCCTGAAGCGTATCAACGTTTACCACGATTAATCCCTCCTCGCTGTCGGAGATAAAGGCGTAGTGGTAGATCGGATGCATCGGCGCCTCAAGATTTTCGGGGAGCTGCTCCTTAAACGGGGCGACCGGCATGGTGGTTGGAAGCGCCAAGCCAGTGGCATTTTTGGTCGGAACATGAATATTTTGCCCGAGCGGGGACACCGGACTCGTGGTGATTCGCTCAGAGAACCCCTTGTTCGCGATATTCGCCACGTCGTAAACCCTAAAGCCATCTCTTCCAGCCGCGGTGTACACGTATTCGCCTCGCATCTGAATCGAGTTGGTCTTTCCTCCCGCCCCATGGTGAGCATGGCTCTCCGCCAGTTCAAGTGAACTCTCCTGATGCGATTTAAAGTAATCCGGATAGGCATATCTGTGGAGGTAGCTGCCTATCACAGCCTGTGGCTCATCCCACTCGGTGACCTGAACCCCTTCGATCCCACCGCTCTCTAACCCAACCCAGGCATAGTACCCCATGAAGTTCACAAAATTTGTTCCTAGCAACATAAGTTGAGCAAGAATAGCGTTGTTGTCGTTATCATTGGATAGGTGACAGTCTTTGCAATCTTTGGTCTCTTTCGTTCTCACCGTATGGGGGAAGTGGGGAGCAAAAGCTTGGGAGCTGTATCCAGCCGCTGATGTTGGTGGTTGCTGAATGTAAATCTTCTGGCGATTGATATCTGTTGAACTCAAAACAAGGGCGCTGGATGAACGTACCGGCACTATCTTTCCATTTTTCGCTGGGCCGTGGCGGCCGAGCTGATACATCTCATCCCTCGCTACTTGCGGATTGTATGTCGCCCAGTTTCGAGTCTCCTTTCCTTCGTAGTGATTTGTTGTCTTTTTCCAGTTTGCCTGAATCGGCAGATGGCATCCACCACACGCCGTCGTCCAGGAACTGTGGCACGCGAAGCACGACATATCACTGTTCGGATGCGCCAGCTTCTCTTCGGCGCCGGGGATAGTCACCTCTTGAGGTGACGCGATACCATACGTGTCCGCCCCAGCTTCGATCTTCTTGACGAGCTTCGCTTTCGCCGCTTTGGAGTTATAGTCTCGATTACCCGGTTGAATCGAATCTTTTACTTGCTTTACCCGCCACTCGAGGTCCTTTGTGACTAGCGAGCGTTGATAGAGACTGTCTCCTCTCCACACGAACTGCCTCTCTCCCCACGGAGTGCGCTTGGTGGAGAGATCGTGACCACCCTCAGGAGCAGCCGGTCCAGAGGTCTTAAGTGTTGCGCGTTGCTTCACGTCCCCGTGACAATCATCACAGGATATCTCTACCGCCTGAGCGACTTCACCGTAGATATTGCCATCGCCGTGGGTGTCCTGACCGAAGTGACAGTCTACGCACTGCATTCCGAAATCAACGTGAATATCCTGGAGATGCACGGCTTTTTTGAACTTCTCTGGGTCGCTAAAAGAGACGATCCTGCCATCTTTGTCCAAGAGGTGGCCCTTCCGATCACGCTTGAATACAGCGCGAAAGTTCCAGCCATGTCCGTGGTAGTCGGCGAACTGCGTTGTATTAAGTTTCGGATTAAGCTCACTCACCCGCTTGAGGAAGTCGAGGTCCGTCCACTTTCCTCTGATAGCCGCCTCTTCGGGGTTGTGGAGCATAGAGGCGTATGTCTCCTCTGTGGTTGGATAGCGCTGCTTCTCAGGCCACATGGAGGGGGCATCGCTCTCGTAATCCCACATGGTGTAGCCAATATAGGTGTTCACGAACATATTTGGTTGATGCATGTGACACACCATGCATTGACTTGTGGGTATCGACCGCGAGAAGACGTGCTTCAGAGGATGGCCCTCCTCGTCTTTCGGTATAGTTGGATCGACTGTTTGGCTTTTTCCCTCGTGCCCAAATCGCGCGTACGGTCCTGAGTGCCTCGGATCTCGATCGTTCGCGTAGATTGCGTGGCACGCCGTGCAACCACTACTACGGTAGTCGCCCGGATGATCATTAGTGCCCATAAAACTTAGGTGCGGATCGTTGAGGCGCGTCTTATGGATGTTGAGGACCGGAACGGCGATCCTTCCGCCGGTGCCGGGACCACGATTTGATGCCCTAATATCCGGCTTCCCTGAGTCCTCGAGTGGATTGGGAACCCCGATCTCGGCGAATTGGGTCTTGATAAAAGAGCCCCCTCGCTCAAACACACGAAAAACATCAGCAGGGGGTAGAACCTCCCACGTTGGTATCGGGAGAAGCTTTTCTAGGACACCACGAGCCCGCATCTCTTTCGTAAGCGGTCGACCATCGTGCTTAATACTCGCTGGATTCCCCTGCTGCGTGTAACTCTCTCCTAAGAGATAGTTCTTATAGGGCAGGATACCGTTGTTATACGAAGCTCCTCCCCACAACATGGCGGAGGTGGTCATAAGGCTCTTTTTGACCGCTGTTGTAATCTCAGAGTGGCACCCCCCGCAGGCCCCAGGCGAAGCGCGCAAATCTCCAGGGTTGATGAATCGAACATACTCAACTGACTCCTTGAGAAGGTTAGTGTAGGAGTGCTTTGGATTAGCTGAAGAGGTCCAATGTTCGGGGTGTTGTGGAAGTACATGCGCTTCCTTCTTACGAGCTTCGTATTCCTGCGAGGTCTTCAACAACCCAGACGCTCGAATAGCCGGATTGCCACCGTGACACTGCGCGCACCCGATCCGGACGGCCGGACTTTCGTGCATCGTGGGGGCGTCAGTTTGGGTGTGGCAATCTTTGCATCCTCTACTGGTAGCCTCCATGCGCTCAGCGGTGACGCCCGGACGAATGATATTTGAGTAGGTCTCATCGTCCGCGAAGCTCGTCACGGACGTTGCTACAAACCACACACTGACCACCAACGCTTTAGAGGCAAGGGCTCTACCGCGCTTACCGCGATTTTCAGGCCCTTTCTGTATACGGTCGCGCGCGAACATAGCTCTTTAGTACTGTAGTATCAGATTAGTGAAGGCATGATAGTTTGTTTGATTGCCGAAAAGATTCTCCTGTCCGCTCCCAGGAATAAGACACGCTGTGCCCAGTCTTATTTGCACGTTGTTATTGAGGAAGGGTCGGTAGAGAAGGCCTGTTGAGAGATCCCACCCAATATTTCGATCAATTGACCCATCTTGGCGTACAACTTGAAGCGCTTCGGTTTGATCGAACTGCAGATAGCTGACATTCGAGATCAGCTTTAACTCTGGAAGAATCTCGATATCCATTCCTATGTTGTATAGCCTCAGTCCGGGATTTACAAAATTGGATTGCCCCATCTCCTTACCCGGTCGAAAGTTTGGAAGAAGGCTGTTACGATTTACCAGGTTTGTCCCTCCACCTCCTACGAATGGTAGCCCCTCTCGTTGCCAGTAAGCTAAGTCACCACCCGCGAAATTAGGATTATCAAAGATAGCGTCGAACCCGTTCGCCTCACCATCATAAGGGTTTTTATCCCCGGACGCCCACATAAACGAGCCTCTGAATCGGAGCCAGTCAACATCATAGGAGAGCTCCTGCGCAAACATCGCGGCGTTGATATCCACCTGCCGATTCGCTATGGCGTTGTGGCTCTCTGATCCAAACGCGTAATAGAACTGGGTAGTCGTATTGACCCGATCAAAGTGCCCATCTCCCCCGACTCCAAGGTAGGTGGAGTAAATGTTTTTGGGTCTCTGATCACCGATTGGGGCCGGTCGCACCAGAAAGTCATTCGTGTCGTATCGCTCACCACTATTGCCGGCGGTGTCGGCTCGATGGATTAAGCTGAAAGTCGTCGAATGTCCGAGAGCCAGAAGATCCTGCCGATACGTATTCGCGACGAACACGTCCTCATGGCGATCTGTGAAAAGAGTGTTCACACCGGAGTTGGCGTTCTTATCGAGTCTTGAGAACCACGCTACATTGTATTGGGTCTTGTTGTTGTCATAATTTCCAAAAATCCGGGCTCCCGGCTGATTATCATTGTAGAGAAATCCCCTGAAGTCAGCGTTGAATTGCTGAATACCTCCGCGTAGTGAGGCGAAATCATATCGGTCAGAGAGATTCGCCAGGTGGATATCCGCGAAGAGCTCCTGAAATCCAACAAAACTGTCTGAGCGCGAACTCCCCGCCGTTGGGTCAGCTTTAAGCAGGCCATCCTCCTCGGCCTCAACGTGATTGAAGTTAAAGATCGGCGCGATTCGAAGCTCAAAGTCGGGTGGCTTAAAACTGGTATCGCCCTTGATAATACCCAACGAAACGATCACATTTTGCTGGAAAGCGGTTTGATCGCCATCACCGAATACATCGTTACTGCCGCCTCGTTTGGTAGATGCGAACCCCACCGGCACGGGAACTCGGCGAGCCTCAAACATTGAGTCCGAGATAACGGAGAGCTCTGTGAACCACTCCTCTCCTGGAGCGCCGGCTACCGGTATATCACCCTTGATGACACTCTGATTGTATGGATCGTACCACTTTCCGGCGTAAAACATCCGCCACCGATCAGGCACTGGTACGAACTCTGAGGCCGAGCTCTCAATCGGCTGGATTGATTCGTACACGGTCTCGGGAAATCGTTCAGTTTCCCTACCCGCGAACGAACGCTCTACGAGCTCTTGGGGGATCTTCTCGATAACTCCCACCTCACCGGCGGTTTCTTGCGCCGCCGCGCCCTGGTCATCAGCGAAGGCTTCGAAACGAGGCGAAATAAAAACTACCGCAAGAAGCGCCACCAGGGCTGCGCATCTTCTTGAGGTAGAACCCGCCTCTCCCGCCCATCTTCCCGCGATGATCGTTTCGGTAGAACCCCTCATCGGTATCGCCTACTGCCCCTCGCACGCGTTCTGATCATTATCAGCAATAAAGGGCGCCTCCGGACAGTTCACATAGCGCAATCGCAACTGAGGTTGTGGCAGATTGATCTGATCTGCTCTTCTGTCAGGCGGGGCGTTGAAGCCCCACTGGGCATCTCCAACTGTAGTGTGCCCAACGTAGTCGAGCCCTTTTCGACTAGCCCCGTAAAAAGCCACAAGATCATCTTGATCGATTCCGTCACCGCTTACTCCAACAGCGCCGATAAAAGTTCCATTGCGATAGAGCGGTACGCCACCAGCGAAGATTTGAATCCCGTTTCGGGCTCGATTCCCGAGCCCAGAGCCAGCGTCACAACTTGAGGGGCCGGCGCCAGGATTAGCGAGCGACCCCTGGAGACCACCAGCGCTAATATCTAACTGGAGGCCGGTATTAAATGGGCTCCAGGTATTCCCAACGCCAGGAAACGGGAGAGAGAATGGCCCTGGCGCTGTTCCATCAATGCCATCGGGAAGAAACGGGCGAGCCATGTTACCGATAGCTCGGGCGGATAGAGCGTACCTGCCATCGAGAGGCACGCCAGAGAAAGCCGTGTACTCGCTAGAGTAGTTCCGGCCAAAACCCCTGCCCCGGGAGAGCACCGATCCGGCGTCAGGAGAGCTCAGGAGCGCTGCGGCGCGGGCCTTCTGGAGGGAGACATCGATTCCGAAAACTGGAGCGTCCTGCGAACGAGTGAAACCAAGGGGCGCCCCTTGATCATCCACTACAAAAATGGAGACTCTCGCGGCGGTATCTCTGGGGGTACGTATCGCGGCTCGAGTTCGGGCGGCGGTTCGGAGGGCTGAATCAAGGATGGCGTCAACTTCATGCGCGGCCAGCTGAGCGCCTCCAGGCAATCCGCGTCCCGCCCGGGTTGGGAAGCGCCCCACAAGTACACCTGATACTACACCGGCTCGAGAGGTATCTGCCACGCCTGACTGAGCGGTTCCGAATGCGACGCCGGATCTAATCTCCGCGCGACAGTATCCGGGCACACTGCGCAAGCCGCCGGCCTCAAGATCATCGAGGATATCGGGGGTGACGATCTCCGCGTACGAAATATCCGCGAAACGCAACGTTCGGCCCGCTACTGAGATATTATCCCCCACACGCTCCGATGGAGCCTCAAAGCCTACGCTAGCCGCGAGAGCTACGCGCTCTTCGGGATCCTCGTCATGATCAGAGGTATCTCTATCAACGGTGTAGAGACCATCAAACTCAACTCCGATTCCTCCAACGAGATCCCCATTCTTGTACAGAGGCAATCCCCCCGGATCGCCCGCTAGTCCCAGCGGCAGCGGTCGAGGGCCCGCGGATCCACCGCCCTTTACCGTTACGTCGCTACAGCCGAGCTGAGAGAACTGAACCCCAAAGAGCGGTCCTCCTGGTTGGTTTGACTGACCTGGAAGGAAATGCTCCTGAATAATCTGACTCGCTGTTCGCGTGGAGAAAGCGTTTCCCTGACTACTCAGGTAGGCACCGGTACCAGCTTTAGATATCGTGGCTAGTGTGGCCGGAACGGTCGCGCCTTCTAAGCCACCACCCGCTCCTAGCTGTCCATTAATCGTTGTGGTAGTGGGGGCGCCGCTCATCTGATACACCGCCAGAACGTTCCCAACCCTATCGACTACAGCGAAAGATCCCGCGGTGTTTGCCTGCCGAGCCGCGGTTGCCGCCTGCCGGAGTATCCGCGATACATCGCCGCTTGTGAGCGCCTGATGGGCGCATCCACCATCACAGCCGAAGTTAGCGCCATCGGATCCCCCACTTTGGCCCCCACCTCCACCACCTCCACCACTCCCACAGGCGGCAGTTGAGAGAGTCAGCGTTACAACCACCCCCACATTGAAAAAAAAGCTTCCCATCGATTACTACTCCCTAACGAGATAACGAATGAATATACTCAGAGATACCTATTTTCTTCTCTCTCGGCACCTCAAGAGCCTTGTGGTAGCTGTGGCATTGGACGCAATCCGAAGTTACAAAACCAGTTCGTTCCCGGCCAACATGACACTCCCGACACGTCTTTATTGAAGGTAATAAAACATCGCTCGTGTCCTTGGACTTCCGCGCGTTTTCATGACACGACTCACACGATACCTCCTCGTGAGCTCCGTGATTGAAGCTAGCTTTCGGCATCCATACATGAGGTACGTTAGGTTTTTCGATCATGTAACGGGAACCTTCAACGCTCCACTCTGATTGCGGCTTCTCTCGGTAGTTGTGACAGAGGAAACACCCAGTCCGAGTAAACAGCTCCTTCTCCGCTTCTCGCGCCTCCAGTTGCACGAGCCGAACATCAGGATCGAGCTCCTTGGTTGGGGGCAGCTCAGTCCCCTGCGGCATAGCGCGAAAAGTCTCGGGAACTGGCGCTGGCCTATTATTTCCAGCTACAAGGATAAGCTTGGCGTATTCCGCGAAAAGGGTCGAGTACACCCCCTCAGCGTTCGCGTGAGGCACCTGAACATCAGGGAGTCGCTCATCAAATCCCAGCGAGTGACACTGCCGGCAATCCTTTTCGAACGAGATCGGCGTCATTTCGCGTTTGTCGGGAGAAAGCTGGTGACACGCCTTACATTGAAGAGTTTGGGGGCCGTGCGGCCCCCGAAGCCCAGCCTTGAGATGGACAGCGTGATTGAGCTTGAGGGGGGTCTCATCAATCAGCCGTGCCGTGTCGTCCAGGCTAATTCGATTAACTTTTCCATCCCGATCCCTACCTGAAACTCGGAATTGCGGATGCGAATCAAAACTCACGACATCAAGGATTGAGGCATCTTGGGCCAAATCATTCATGCGGCCGTGACAAGATACACAAGGGCGGGAATCTCGCACAATAAGCCCGTTCTCTCCATTATGCTCCATGTGGCATGCGGCGCACCTCTGAGAAAGGTGAGAGTGCTTAGCGGCAAAGTCTCCGAACCCCTTCGCGTGCTCAGTCATGGTGTGACAGTTCAAGCACTCACGATCTTGCACCCGCTCAAATGGGGACGCGTGGCACCTCTGACAATCTCCCTCGATAACCTTATGACCGATTGATATCTTTCCACTACTCCAGGAGTGATACTGGCCACGGAGCAGGGGGTACGCGAACCATCCAGCCAAAATAACAAGAGCGGAAGCCAGCGATAGAACTCGCATCCGAGGGATGTAAGATTCGATTTGAAGGGCTCGCTCATTCCGAGCGGCGATATCTTCGCTCGATTCGACTCCCTGGGCCGCCACACGTCGCGTGAGGGTCAATAGATCTCCCGCAATGTCGACCGCAAACTCGATATCGGCGATGTGAATGATGTCTCCCGTTGCCAGTTTAGCGCGGGACACTCTCGACGTGTTGACGCGAACACCTGAAAGGGAGTTGAGGTCGGATACATAGAACACGCCCTCTTCCTGAAGAAACTTAGCGTGCACTAACGAAACGCGTCGATCCGTCAGGATAACATGAGACGCGCCACCACGACCGATGAGAATCTCTGGTTGATCAAATTGCGAGGAGAGTCTCTCTGTCGAACCGTTTAGATTGAGTCTCTCTTGGACGTACAGGACCTTCATGGGCTACCGGAAGAAGAACACCAAAAGAATATGAATCACGACAGCGACACAGAGAGCGACGGACACCGGAACGTGAATAAAAAGCCATAATCTCAGGAGGGTTCTGATCCGAGCCTCCTCCAGTATGAGAATAGCTAGATCACTCTTTCGGTCGATGGCTCCAATAACCCGCAGAGAATCATCTCTTTCGCTCTCAGGAACTTTAAGCACAGCCCCTCCCGCGAGATTTTGGTCGACATGAGGGACCTGAGCTTTTCTAATAATTGAGATGAACGTGGGCGCAAAGTTAAAATCGAACCGCTGAACTAGCTCAAGAAAGGCGTCACTCTTGCCCGCGCACAGAGCCTCGATCTCCTGACTGAGCGATTGCACCTGCTCCAACATGTGAGATCTTTTACCACCGCCGCGGTGAGACTCGATCCTATCCGCCAAGGTGGCGTAGTTAACCATTCCCCACACGCCTGTGAGGATCGTAATCACCATGAGAACGTACGCCAGAGTATGAACGTTAGCGCCAAAGCTGAAGCCGGCATGGAGGGGGACAAGGGCCAAAAGGCCGAGGCCCAGCCACACGTGGGCCGCTAGCCATCCCTCGACGGTCCCGAGAGAAGATTGGTACGCCCGCTTTCGGGCCCCGTAGGCCATGAGCCATACTATTCCGATGGTTGAGATCGTTCCAAACGAGTAGCCGACAACCGTTCCACCGTTCCTTCCCCCGACGGGATCGTTCATTACATAGACCGAAGCGCAAAGTATCAACGCAAGAGCGGTGATCTTGAGCCATCTAAAGTTTCGATATGATATGAAGGTCTCCTGCGCCACCTAGCTAAATCCTTTTGGAGTTCGCGATCTTCACCAATTTTTCCGCGTCCACTCGCATCGCCGCTCCGGTGGGACATGCGCGCACACACGCTGGTCCGCCTCGCAGTGAGTAGCACATATCGCATTTAGCCGCTTTTGCCGGCCCCTCCTCAACTGTACCCAAGCCAAGCCAGTTCCAGAGCGGGGCGCTCTTGTGGATGTGGTCATGAACGATGTGAATAACGCCGTACGGGCAATTTCCGACGCAATTCCCGCACCCAATGCATGAATCTCGGATTATTACCTCTCCGTTGTGAAGCCGAGTCAGCGCGTCCGGAGGACAGTCGAGCATGCACAGTGGATTCTCGCAGTGGCGACACGAAATCGGGAGCTGGATTGAGGCGAAACTTTTTCCGCCCTTACGGTCTAAACGCGAGTGTCCCCCGTGAGTCGACGCGCACGCCGACTCACAGTTATCGCACCCAACGCAGAGATCGGAGTCAATCAGGAGGACATTCTCCGCGTCGGTGAGCCCCTCTGTCATCATGAAATCTAAGATCGAACCGGAGGTCTCGCTCCAATTGGTAACGACGTTCTCGACTTTCCGCTCCTGCGCCAAAAGAGAGATGCGCTCTCGTGCCGCCGGGAAGTGCTTGAGGAGCTCTTGAAAGTCGCTCTTCTCAATAATAATCGTCTCACAAGCTACAGCGGCTGAAACCGTGGCGGTTCTCGGCTCATCTCGCTCCGAGAGCAGAGAGATCTCCCCCACATAGTTTCCCGCCGCGATGTAAGTCTGGGCCACATCGACTCCAGCACGATTCCTTCGAGAGATCTTTACGGATCCTTTTCTTATAACGTACAACGCGTCTCCAACGTCCCCCTCCGCGAAGAGCGCCTCTCCCTTTTTAAAGTTCTTCATCTTGGCCTTCTTCACGAGGGCCTCAAGGAACGACCGTTCCACCTCAGGGAATATCGAGGTCTGAAGGGCGCGTAACATGAATACCTCATCGAGCGCGCGACGAACCGATTTGACGGAGGCAATGAGCTTAAGGATCTGTTTACGCGGCGTCTCCAGGAGTATCGTGCCTGGCTCCGCGGCTCGCACTGTCGCGGTGCGTCGACGCCCTGAAATCAGCCCCATCTCTCCGAAGAAATCCCCCTGCGCCAGGGTAACTCGGCGATCTTGATCGACTTCGATCTCAACGCTTCCTGAAATGACGCTCCAGAAAGAGTCCGTATGATCATCTTTTTCAAAAACGATCCGTCCCACATCCACCTGGTGAACGTTTGAGTCGATCACCATCTCTCGCATTTGAGGAGAGCTTAAATCCTTGAAGAGTGGGAGATTGTCAGCGATCTTCGAGAATGTCGATCTGAAGCCAGCTGTAATTTTGTCGAATCGCTCCTCAAGAAGAGGCTGATCGGCTGGCTCCACCTCGGCCCCCCGGATGTGCTCAATCACCTCATATCCTTGATTGATTGCCTGCTTAATGAGGGGATACCCGATCAACGCCCCTAGAATGTAGAGGCCCGGCACGTTTGACTCGTAACGACTATTTACCACAGGAACCGCTGTCGGCTCCGCGTTTGGAAACTCAACTCCGACCGACTCAAGGAATTTTCGCGGCAACACACACCCAAGTCGGGCGATGAGATGATCGCACTGAACGGTAACTTCGCCCTCGGGGGTATTAATGAAGCTTACACCGGATTCAAGGCGCGCGATGGTCGCGTTGTAGAAGCAACGGATTCTCCCGGACTGAATCGCGCCAAGAATGAGCTTTGAGTTCGCTTCTTTCGCTCTGGCGAACTCACCACCACGGTTGATAAGCGAGACAGTGTTGTTTTCACCAAGAGCAAGCGCGTTCTCTATCGCCGCGTCTCCCGCCCCAACCACGAGGATGTGCTTGCCATTAAACGCGTCTGGATCCGAGAGGGTATAAGCGACCCTTCCGCCGTCTTCACCCGGGACCCCTAGCTTCCGCGGCGAGCCCTGAACACCGATCGCGAGCACCACTTTAGAGGCCGTACAGACTTTATTGTTAACGTGAATCTCAAAACGATCGGGAACCCGAACAATTTTTGAGACCTCCCCCTTCAGGAAATTCACCCTCTGCGAGCGAACATCCTCAGCAAATTCCAACAGGATCTTCTCACGCGTGCCGGCCTCGAAACGACACCGAGCGCGAAGCGGTAAGCGTGAGGGCTCAGCCATCACATGCTTGCGCAACTGGTAATCGTAAATGGTATTGGCTATCTCTCCCTTCTCTATCAACACGTGGGAGATATTGTGGTGGGCGGCGTTGGTAGCGGCTCCGATTCCCGCTGGGCCAGCCCCGATGATCGCTACTTCAAAATGTTCCATAGTGAGCTAAGAAGTGGCGACACCAAAAAGTTTAAAATCGCCCTAAATACTATTACTCCTGGCGCATTTCTTCTAGGACTCATTTCATAAATTCCGCGCCCAAATTTCAAATCGCGAGGCGACTCAGAAGACCCGGATCCACCGCGAGATCCAGTCGCGGGACTATTCGAACAACCAAGCCAAAGTGGGAGGTCTGGCAAGTCCAGCGGGACCGCCGGAGCCTCCAGACATCTAAATCTCGAATTGCTATTCAGATCGGAGTGTGGCTTATTTTGTGGTCGACCAGTACATTAACTAAGGGGCCGCGACTCTCTTTAACATGAGGACAATAGAACATCTTTTTGCGGTGACCCTGGTGTTGTTCCTGGGTGCCCGAGACGCTAGCGCCACCCCCACATTTGTGGGGCCAGGTTCATGTTCATCTTCCAACTGCCACGGCAACAATAAGCCACTTAACTCATCGAATGTGCTCCAGAATGAGTACACGACCTGGAGCAAACACGATCACCACTCGCGAGCCTACCTAAACCTTTTGAATAGTGATTCAAAGAAGATCGCCTCCAATCTCGGCATCCCTGACGCCGCGCGGGAGCCACTCTGCCTCACGTGCCACTCAACCTACGTTAAGGAATCCAACCGCAACGATACATTCAAGATAGAGGATGGCGTGACTTGCGAGTCGTGCCACGGGGCCGCCAGCGATTGGCTCAAGAGCCATACATCTTCCGAGGCCACTCATGCCGACAACGTAAAGAACGGGATGACGGATATTGCGGAACTTGGGACGCGTTCGACACTCTGCCTCTCTTGCCACTTTGGTAGTGATGACAAGACGGTCAACCATAAGCTGTACGGGGCGGGACATCCCAGACTGAGCTTCGAGCTTGATACCTTTGGAGTGCTCCAGCCGAAACACTGGGTAATTGACTCGGACTATGAGAAACGCAAGGGTCCCTACGTGCCTCTCAAGGCGTGGCTTACCGGGCAGCTTCACCATGCCCAAGCGACACTTGAGGCGCTGGAATCGCCAACTCGCTCGATGAGCGGCCTCTATCCCGAGCTTAGTCTCTTTGATTGTTTCTCATGTCACCACTCCCTCACTGAGGATCAGTGGAAGAAGAGAGGCTACGGAGGGAATCCAGGAGAGCTGAAGCTCAACCTCCCCTCACTCTACATACTCAAAGAGGTCACCACAGCGCTGGACGCCGCGCTTGGCCGTGAACTTACTCAGAACCTTGAAACGCTTCATAACAGCTATAGGGCGGACCGGGCGCCTACCACGATAGATACACTCCAATCACTACTCGCGGATAGGGTTTCGCCGCTGGTAGAACGGACACCCGCGGATCTATCAAACACCACCCACGTTTTAGGGACTCTTACCTCGTACGCGGCGTCTCATCCTTATCCGACATTCGAGCTCGCGGAGCAGATAGCCATGGGGATTCAGGCAACCATAGCTTCCTCTCCCGAACTAGCGCTACGTTATGACATTCAATTAAAGGATCTTTTTTCTACCCTTAAGAGCTCAGAAACCTTTGGAGCCGAGAAGTTCACAAGGGCTGCGACCAGGCTGAATCAATCGGTGACACGAAAGGACTAGGTATCAGCCCGGGGGCAACAGCTCGGCGTTCGTAGCCTACTTACTAGACACACTTTGCTGAATCTCCTCTAGGATCTCTCCAGCTTCTTGGCCCCGCGGATCTCTCGCAACAAGGGACTCCAAACTGATCCCCTGCTGGGAATGAACGCGCGCCCCATCCTCTATTTCCTCCGCCTGCTTAATCGGATATCCCATGGCTAGAGCACTTGAGAAAATAGCGCCACACCCACCTCCGCCGGACGTGTATTTCGTCCCTACGTGGGCCCCTGCCGCGGGACAGATTAGATCGCATGCGCACTACCTCGACAAGGTATCAAAACATCGGATCAACCGTTTGCTTCGCTTAGAGCTATCACCGTGCTACGCTCCACTGGCAGGCCTCATACCTGGCCTTTTCGCGCACTAGGGACGACACACCATGGATCCAGCTGATCGTGATAGTGGGCTTAGCTCAGCGCAAGCGCAAAAGCTATCTGACCTCTCTTCTGTAAAGAACTGGGCCCGTCACCAATTTATCAGCGTCGATTACTCAAATATTCAGCGCCCAGAAGATATGATCTCGGTGGTTCAAAACAATCCAAATGTGGAGTTGGCCCAATCTAGTCTAGATCTTCGAGTAGCTCATCCGATCCCTGTTGGTGATTCGCCGTTCTTGCGCGTCGGAGCTATCAAGCCCTGTCTCGGCATGCATGAGCTGATTGCTCCATCTCTCGCGGGCAACTCAGCGACCCTTTCCGTGGTTGCCGCGCGAAACTCTCGAATGTTATTCAACGCCCAAGCGGCACAACTTCTTCACCCTGATTTTGACTCGTACTCAGCGAAGCGACGTCGCCGGATTCTTAAAAGCGGCGATTATGCTGATGTAAGAAGCTCCCTTCGCCTCATTCAAGCGGCGGCTTTACGGGTCGATGTAGCTCGTGGCGGTCGCCCAGAGGGCAGCGCCTCTTCGAAGCACTCAGCGACAATTGAGGGCCCGGGATATCGACCCGAACGGACATTCGATCTCTTGCTGACCTTCACTCAGCGCCGCGCCTTAGAGGTGAGTCGAACGCTTCCGACTCCTCCCTCACTGATCGTTTTAAGGCCAGTATATCCCCGTACGCACGTTGACCAGGACGCCGGAAAACACCCATCCGGAAGCCCTATGGCGCCTAGCCAGCCTTCTCACCACCTTGTGGCGAGCCACTCACAACCACGACTCATCGCTGATAACGAGCCGGCACAGGAGCGAGACGCTCTTCGTCTTAAGGCTTCGAGTATCTCCGGAACGGTCAACATCGTTCAGATCTCCTGCGTGCTTCTTGGCATTACCCCGATACCGAGCGCGGTTGTTCATGAGGGGCTGACCGTCGATAGTCAGGCGGACAAGGCCGCTAAATCAAAGATACCTCGGCGCTTGTCATTAGCTTTAGCTGACAGAAAGCGGAAAATCTCGGACATGCTCAGGGCGCTTTCCAACGATTAAGCTTGCGGAAAATAAAAGCGGAGTCGACTCTAGTCAGGGCTCAAGCCAAAAGTCACTGGCTCTCCGCGCCTCACGAGTGAAACTCGGGCCACCTTACAACCGTGCAGATACTCACACCTTATAACAAGACCGAAATCACTCGTGCCGGGATGTACAAATATATCCCCACTATTTGGCTCTCTTACGCTCTTTCCATATATATATACGCGCCTTTCTGATCTCGACAAAAGGCTGAGCAAGGTCCCATATGAAACGGGAAACTGAGCGCATTCACCGCCCTTCGCGACTGTTTGGCGGAGCTCCTGATAGGAAGTTGGCCATGAGCTAGTCAAGCGAAGAACACCTGCGATAAAAGAGTAAAGACGTTCAGCCGGCACATTTCTCGCGGCGGCGACTCGTTCAACAAGATTAAGAGCCGCGCGGGGTGGCACAAGCAGATCCTCCGGATTGAGCGCGAGGAATCCCTCGGTCAGTGATTGCGGAGCGCCTTCCCTGACTAAGCTCTCCCCCAAGGCTCTCCTATTTGTCGCTACTAAATCAATCAGCCTGTGATGCCACTCCCGAGAAATCACTCCCGATTTATTTTCAAGCGAAAGTCGCGGCTCTCCCGTGACTTTAAGAGCATCGAGGAGGTCTTTGAAATGGACCCCAAGCTGATCGGCCATTAGTTGAACAGCTTGAGCGGCAAAGACCGCTGGAACATTGGGTCGAGCTCGCAATTTCGGCTCCTCACTGTATTTACGCTCGGCGATAGTGATTAACCCCGACAGAGCGACTCCTTGGGTCTTTTTTCCGGGTAGCGGCTCCGGTCGTAGGACGGGATATCGATTTCGCCACTCCTTGATAGTGGTCGCGCTCACCGCCACTAGGCGCGCGGCCTGCGACAGAGAAATTACGCCCAGAAAACGGTCGGCGTGCAGACTTGATACATACGTGCCGAGACTAGTTCTTGTCGCGAAGTTTCCCTCCCTGGCCAGAAATCGGAGCGTCCTCTCCTCTCGGCGCGCCAATTGCTCGTGCCGCTCACTTCCGGGCGCGGCCAAAACGCTTGCTTTTTCCCGCGCGATCTTAGCGATAGATTTGAAGCTTTCACCTTGTATCAGAAGGTCATCGTGACTCCGGCGCCTCGCGACCCGCTCACGCCACGCCAGGATCTCTGTTTTCTGAGCCTCTGTTAATCGAGCCCGCCCTAAGGGATCTCTCTGCAGCGCTATTTTTCTGCTCGAAAAGTAGGCCGTGAGTATATTTACCTTTACCCCTATTTGTCTTGCAAAGTGGCTTAATTGAAAGCGGCCCCCAAAACTTCTCAACTCTTCTGTCTTTCGTAGAACCACCTTTTCGCCATCAGGGGATATGTACAGTCGGTGATCTAGCGCGTACATCAGGTTTTGAGGATCGCCGAAAGATCTCACGAGGCTTTCCACTGTATTGCGGTGGAGGCCCAGCTCATCAGCGAAATCAGAGACACTCTTCCACCCCAGGACTTTGGGCAAATAACCACGAAGGGCCGCGATCGCCATCCGCTCTCCAAACTCAGATCGAACCCCTGTCGGCGTGGAGCCCGCCCTCTGGGCACCAAGCTCCGCGAGTGACCGGGGTGGTACTTTTAGAAGAGCTCCAAGATCCTTGACTGATATCGCTTGCTGACGTTTTGTTCGATCGCGGATCGCTTCGGCGATGGCCGTCACCACGGGGAGCTTGAGGAGGCTACTATCCCAAGAGGCTTGTTCTTTCAGATGATCGGAGAGGCGCGCGCGGGGCATGAGACACCATTTAAAGTAAAAGAGGGGGCCTTCATTATCACTTTCCAAGGGCGCTGGGATTTTAGAGAAGAACGCTGGCGATCTCAAATCCAGATAGCTTCGACGCGAGGCTCAAAGGCGATCTCTTTAGTAGCCCTAACGTTTCCCCACTGCCTTCGGGGTCTCTCCTAAACCGAACTCCAATAACCATCTGAGATCACGAGCCTTGCTCACTTCCACTAAAAAATATCTAAAACCGACAGCACGCGCCTGAGGAAAACAGCCATATCGTAGGAGTGATATAATTTGAGCTTACCGTGTATGAACAACGAAAATAACACATCCCGGCAGAGCATTGAGTCCATTCTCGCCCGCGTCCAATCCCTGAAACCGAGCGGCAAGCTTCGCAGCAAGGAGGAGATCTCTCTGGCGGCCGCGATAGTTCTCATGGAGGTTGCGTCATCTGACCACGTGGTCGACAAATTTGAACGAACGGTGATTTACAACGGTCTAAAAGGTCTCTTTAAGCTTTCCGATGAGGTGGCATCCGGCCTCATGCACCAGGCCAAAGCTCGCTTGGGTAGCATGCGAAGCAGCTCGTCCGAGGCGGAGCTCTTGCGAGACTCCCTAGACCTTAACTCGAAGCGCGCTATCGCTCAGGTGATTGACAACCTGATTCGGTGCAACGGGGTAGTAGATGGCGTTGAGATCTACCTGCGCAAACGATTTCGAGAGATCCTTGGCATTCCAGACGAGGTTGTGAATCACCTCGACTAGAAAGTTAACTATCCCCGTGTACGGGCACCTCCGAATATCTCTCATGCCTGATTGAGTATTCCTCTTAAACGAAGAAGTTAGAGACCTCCCTTTCATTTACGACTGAATCGCAACTAGTCGTGTTTACAAGGGACAAAAAAATGTAAACTTTTTTAGGCTCGATCAGTTAGGAAGGTCGTTGGTCATACCGAGTAACCTTTGTAGCTCGTCGCCCACGATGGTGGGCGAGTGGTAGTCGGTAGCTTATGTTTGTTTCTCCCGCATCTTCATCTCAGCTCTCGTCGACGGCGATATCTGGAATTTCATCCTCGAGCTCCGCTTTGAATAAAATCTTTGCTCGACTCGCCTCCGGTCGGCGCATAGCCTCAGCCTCCGACGACGCGGCGGGCCTCGCGATGGCTGCGCAACTCGACGCCACAATTACGACGATGAGCCAGGCGTCTCGCAATGCGGGAGACCTATCATCAGCGCTAAACATCGCCGATGGCGCTCTCGGACAGATCCAGGATATCGCGGGGCGTCTTCAGGAGCTGGCCATGACCTCGGCGAACGGTGTCTACACCTCAGACCAGAGAAGCGCCCTTCAAGCTGAGTACTCCTCGCTGACTCAAGAGATCCAGCGCATCGGCGCCACAACATCCTACAACGGTCAAAAACTCCTCGATGGCTCCACAATTTCAGCCCAACTGGGGCAAGGTAGCTCCTTATCCCTAGGCGGTATAGACGTTCAGTCTCTCGCTAATTCTTTAAGCTCCCAAGACCTGAATACGGCGGCGGGCGCTTTGAGCGCTCTTGACGCGATAAGCAATTTCTCGGACCAGATCATTGAACAACGGGGGGGCTCAATAGGGTCGGCCCTCTCACGGCTTGATTCGATCCAACAGGGGCTCACCGATCAGCGGGTCGCTCAATCTGAGGCTCTCTCCGCGATATCAGACGTCGATATCGCCACCGCTTCGCTTGATGCCGGTAGAAACAAGGTGCTGCAGCGGTATCAGGTAGCCCTTCTGGCTACATCATCACAATTGCAGTCCTCGGTGATTAACGCTCTGCTAGCGTAACGCTCGCCTACGAGAAACTTTCCTCAACCGGTTCCGATTAGCGACTGAATGGGTTTCTCATGGGTTACGCGTGCCATTACCAGCCAATTTCCCCTAGAGGCCTCTCAGTGGCTATCTGGCGCGTGCCACTGCCGGGGGGCCTCACTAATCGAGCTACTACTATCCATGGCGATCACTTCCATCCTTTTTTCGATCGCCGCTCCCTCGCTCTCGTCCTTGAGAGGGAGAGAGCAAGTTCTCGCCGAGTCGGCTCGTATCAGATTAGCCCTTGAACAAGGGTACATATCGGCTCTAGCCCACGACGCCGTGGTGGTAGCGTCCTTTGGGGACCACGACGTCGACCTTGTATTTGCCCGGGGCCCCTCGATTCTCCACCTAAGCCCCCCTCCAGGAGTGACAGTAAGGATGAAGAGCCCTGACCAGAAAGAGATCGCTTTCTATCCAACGCACGCCGCCACACCAGCGACCGTGCTGATTGAGAGCGGTTCATTAACCTGTTCAATAGTAGTTTCTTTGAGGGGTCGCGTAAGAAGCCTTTGCGTATGAAGCACAAAGAGCGAGGAAATCTACTCGTTGAGGTTATGATATCAGGAGCGCTGCTAGCCCTCTCCGGCGTCGGGTTATTAACGTTCGCTTACAGGGCCACTAAGAGCACCGCGAATTTGCAAAAACTTCTCGCATCACCGTGCTTGCGTCCAACGTGCGAGCGCCTCGGCGGCTTAATCAGATGCTCATGCGCGACCAGGACCCTCACCGTTTCGCCCTAGTGGAGAACTCATGAGACTAGCGGCGTACGAAAGAGAGAGAGGTTATACTCTGATTGATAGCGTGTGGAGTATCGTTATCGGCGCCATCCTCCTGTCGGGAGCTACACTCCTCTTCGTTACCATGTCTCACGCCTACATGAGCGTCTCATCACGTCAACAGGGACTCTTATCCGCGTTGAAGACGCACTGGGTTGTCGCCACGGCGCTTCGCGCCACCGAGAGAAACCGACTACCCTTCGCCATTACAATAACACCTGGTGGTTCACTGTCCCTCCCACATGGAGGCCGCCATCCAGTCGCAGCTATTGGCGGGACATCAGCCCCTCGCGTGGATTCAGATATCTTGTCACTTATAGAGTTGGCGAACGCACATCGAGGTCTTGTCAGATCTTTTAAAACCACCGGCATGAGCGTTGTGGTCGAGGCCTGTGGTCTCAGTTCGGCTCTTCGCTCTAACTCCTACCGCAGTTATCTCCTTCTCTCAGTCTCGGGCCACGTTCAAGTAGCTGGCGATATCGCCCCGGTATCGAAAAGCTGCGTCCGCCTCTCCGGCACAATACTGGCCGGTCTCATCTCAAATCGTGCTGATGGGCCATTAAGCGTCTCTACGTTTGTCCCTATAGAGAGGGAGTACTCTATCTTTGTAGACCGGAGCTCAAACTTGAGGCTCGCGTCTCATGTAGGAACACGCCTCGTTGAGAATCAACCTATTGCGCGCGGAATCTACTCCTTACGTATTACTTCGGAATCCGATCCAACGGGGGCCATCATTTTTCATACCTCGATTAAACCGACTATTGGCCTACCCATGCGCGGATTTGTTATTCCGGCGCTCACCCCTCGATCGATCATAAGCGAGTCGCTTCCATGACACGAGACGCTGATGACAGACGCCCGTCAACGCAAGCGGGATGGGCGCTTCCAGCGACCCTGGCCGCACTTGTTCTTTTGAACTCATGCGTAAGACTGCTAAGCATTGATACCGTTGCCGCTATACGAGCCTTTTCAACCTCTCAAATGGGCTACTCACTAACAGAGTCCCAACGTCAGACTATTTTCGGAGCGGGACACCCGGAAACTGGGTGCGCCACTATTGAGACACTGGTGGATAGACAGAGAGCCGCGTACGAGGTTTGTGGGGAGATGGCGCTCCCCTTCGTGATTACTCCATCCTCTTACCGACTCCCCTCGGGGCGAATCGATTATGACTCGATATTCGCGCGAGCTACCCGCTGCGAAAACGCGCCAAGGGAAACTGGTCTCACCCAATCCAGTTACCCGCTCTTAAAAAGGGATTGCCTCCTCAGCAGGTCGATTTCGGGCGATACTATCGCTCTCGAGAATATCATCGGCACCTCTCTCCACGTACTAGGCGGTAACGACCAAGCCTCTGTTATGGCTACGCCTGGAGCGCTGAGTATACCGGGTGAGCTCGTCATCTCGAACGACCTCCTCATCCTTACGGGGGGAACCATAAGAATTGGAGCGATCATCTCCGCTGCGGGGCGCCCAGTACGGGTCTCCGCCATCTCATCTCTTGGGGAGATCCACATCGGAGCCATCAACGGAGATGTTTCACTCCTCACTGCCGGCCGATCGGTAGTGCAAGTACCCGGAAGCGTGCCTTCAGCCTCATATCCCCTGCCTCCCTTTCGACCACTCACTTTTTATGGATTCCGGGTAATAAATGACGCGCCCTGACCACAGTGACTCGATCTACGTAAAGTCCCGCACTATTCGCTTCGCTTTATGCCGCTCATATCGCTTTGAGCGCCTCTTAGCGTCATCTTTCCGACGGTTATCCCGCTTTGATGGAGCTGATCCAAGAGCGCCTTTTGGTTCAGAGATGAACCGAGCCGGTGAGCGCCAAGCTGTCCTCAGCTTGGCGGCGACGGCGTCCGAGGTAATTCTCTCGCGCTGACCAACCTCTCCCGAACGGCGGAGAAGGGCGCAAAACGCCCCGGCGCCCTTTCCCGCATTTGGCCACAATCGATAGCAACACACGTGCGAGAGATGCGAGCGATATCCAGCGAGAGCCTCTACCGGTACCGTGGAGAATTCCGAAAAGTTTTTGAGAAACCACTCAAGATTACCCTCGTTCTCCTCCCTTGAGAATGTGCAGGTGGCGTAGAGAAGATACCCGCCGGCGGCTACCGACTTGGCCGAGTGCGCGAGTATCCGTCGCTGACGACGCTCGTTCATGCCGATCGTCGCGGGATGAAACGCGCCAGGCGCCGCCATGCCTTTAAGAACGAGCGATTGCCCAGAACAGGGCGCGTCAACAATAACCAGATCGGCGCACCCAGCAAGCTCTCGGCCAAGAATCTCTGGATCGAGAGACGTAACGATGGCGGGATCAATCCCGCACCGCTTATAATTTGAGATCAGCTGCGCCGTGCGCTTGCCTATCACTTCGTTACCAACCAGCAAATCGGGGCTAAGATATCTGCGCGCGACTATCCCCTTGCCTCCAGGAGAGGCGCATACATCCAGAACTACACCGATCGGGGTCTCAATCTCGGAGAAGGGCGAGCACGCGAACGTTGAGGAAAGGTCCATGCAATATATATCCCCGCGCTCGTGCTCCGGTAGCTTTCCTGGTCGCTGACCGACAGCCGCGACATCAATCCACTCCGGCAACCATTCTGGTCGCCCGCTTGTGCCGCAGGCAGAGCGATCGTCCGATTCCTTTAGCCACACCACGGCGGTCAATGAGCTATCTCCTCGCTGAATTGCGTCAAGAAACTCCCGCTGTCGCTCCGCCTCAGTGAAGAGTCCGCGAGCGACTTTGATGATATTTTTTGAAAGCTTCGCTACTGAGTTATCAGACGATACGTCCACGATGTGGCACCCCGATTCTAACTATCATCACGCCCAATGGAGTCGTGGAAGCGCTCCAATTGACACCTTAGGTCATGCAGAGCTCTGACCCTCATACTGAACCCAGATTTCTGCTCGGCTGTCATTTCGCCCATGGTTAACTCACTTCCGTCAGGCTGAAATATAGCGTCCCATCCGAAACCTCGCCCCCGAGGAGAGACTACCTGTCCAGAGACAACGCCCTCCCCATAAATGAGGGTCTGAGGGCCGAGAGCCAGTCCAAAGATAGTGCGAACCTCCGCCTCGCAATTACCCTTTGAGACCCCAAGCTGATGCACTCCCTCTCCGCCAATAGCCTTGAGGAACCACTTCACCAGAGGACCGGGCAGTCCATTCAAAGAGATGAGAGAGAGGGAGGTATCCTCGATCAAAACGGGGGAATAGCCCTGAGCGAGCGCGGCCTGTGCCTTCGCGATCACCACTTTTCGCGAATCAAGCTCCTGCACCTCAGGCAAGTCGAGATCAACATGCCTCATTTTTCCGAGAACAGCCTCTACTTCAGCCAACTTGAATCGATTTCCCGTTACAAAGAAGACCTCTTGTAAAAATGAATCAACTTTCCGCCAGCGATCAGACATACTGAATTACATTTCCAACTTTTCGGGCGCTATCTCTGGTGGTCGGCCTTCCCTGTTTCCGGCGCCGGGCTTGTTCATGAATCTATCTGTAGTGTAACCCCTCGCTGCCCCGCGGCGCCAATACTATCCAACATGTACTACTATTTCGCGGGCATGGGCGCTACGCCTGTGCTCCCATAGATAGATTCCCTGCCACGTCCCCAACACCAAACTATTGTTTAGGATCGGAATGGAGAGCGATACATTCGTAAGGATGGCCTTGATGTGTGAGGGCATGTCATCGGGCCCCTCCGACGTGTGCGTATAGAGTCTATCGCGCTCTGGTACCAAACGATTTAACCACGCCTCAAGATCGGCGCGCGCAGAAGGATCGGCGTTTTCCTGAATTGTGAGGCTCGCCGAAGTGTGTCGAATGAAAACCGTGCACACCCCCTCGGAAACGCCCGAGCTATGTACGATATTCGAAACGAGATCGCTTATCTCATGCAGCCCCGGCCCTGGAGTTCGCACGATTACCGATTTAACCATGCCGCCCCAGGCGAATCGTCCGCGCCCACTCCGGCAACGACGCGACCGAGATCTGCTCTTTAGTTTCCAGATCTTTTATCTGAACATGTCGGGACGCGCCGTCAACAAAAACCACGTAACGAATGCCCTTCGCCTCCGCGTATTCAATCTGTTTTCCGAGCTTCGGTGATTTGTAGAATACCTCTGTCGCGATACCACACTCCCGCAACTCTTGGGCCAGCTGATTGAGATACTCGCGATCCTGTTCCTGGTATACGGTCACTAAAACATCCGTGAGGCTTTTTTTGCTCACCGCCACTAGTCCCTCGCTGAAAGCGAGCTCCATCAATCGACTAAGTCCGATTGATACCCCAACACCGGGCAACTTTTGATCGGTAAACTCAGAGGCGAGGTCGTCATATCGCCCCCCGGATACGATACTGCCAAAGTCAGGATAACGGTCGAGCGCTGTTTCAACTATCAAACCGGTATAGTAATCCAGTCCCCGAGCGAGACTGAGGTCAACAACGAGGCGATCTCGAACAGAACGCGGCACGAGAGAAAAAATTGTTTGCAACTCTTGCATGCCCTCAAGGACAAGCGGAGTAGACATCTTTAGTCTCTGGATGTGCTCAGCCAGCTCGTCGACTCGACAGGCGATCGACGTGGAGAGCACGATCGTATCAATAGCCTCTTGGGATATTCCCTCAATCTTTTGAAGCTCAACCTTGACGCCGTCTTTACCGATCTTAAGGATCTTATCAACGGCGACAATCGCGGCTTTACGCGCTTGCTCTGAAAGGCCGAGCTCACTGTATATTCCCGCGAGAAGTTTGCGATTATTTATTCGAAGGCTGTAGGGCCCGAACCCCAGAGACTCCATGACTAATCCAACGACGCTTACCACCTCGGCGTCGCACGAGAGGGGTAGCTCGTTCCTCCCGACGATGTCGATATCAAATTGGTAGAACTCCCTGAATCGTCCCTTTTGGGGGCGATCCCCGCGCCAAACTTTTTGAAGTTGGTACCGTTTAAAGGGGAATACAAGCTCGTGCGCGTGCTGCGCGACATATCGGGCGAGCGGGACGGTCAGGTCGAAATGGAGGCCGAGCTCCGCCTCCGAGCCGCTCTCAGCTCTTAGTCGCTGAACAGCGAAGATCTCTTTATCAATAACGCCCTTTGAGGCGAGCGTTTGAATGAGTTCGACCGCCGGTGTTTCGATCGGCGAGAAACCGAAGCTCTCATATATACCTTTGATAGTTGAGATGACGCGGTCCTCAGCGATCTTCTGCTCGGGAAGCCACTCAGGAAATCCTGATATTTTAGCTGGTTTGGCCATAAAAAACTCTCGGGTAATACTTATACCAATTACCGCACGGTGACTATGGAGAGCCAAGGCCTCTAGCCGACCCTCCGGCCCGGGGCTCATCAGCATGAGGCAAGTGGCTGTTAAGACTCAGCCGTGGCGACCCCGTAAGCGCCAAGAAACTTTTGATAAGGAATCAAATCCCCTGTAGACTGTTGCGGTACAAGAACGGGGGAGAGCGCATGGCACAAATTCCATGGAGTCGGATTAGAGAAGCTTTTCATGGTGAGTGGATCGAGCTTACCAGTTATTCATGGAGGCCAGACGCTCTGCACCCCGACGCGGGTCGTGTCCGTCACCACAGCGCTAATCGGAGAGAGCTCCTCAAAATGATCGCTCACTCTGGTCGTATTGAGGGCTCGGTAGTCTTCTTCGTTGGCCCCTCATTCCCCGCTGTTCTCGCTGAGTCAGGCTTTGAGGGGCTAACCACCGACCTTGCGTAAGACCCCTATCTGGATTCCTCATGTTCGACGCCACCCCCCTCTTACGGCTCTACGCCCGTTGGCGTAATCAGCAACTTCTTTCGCTCAATCCAGCTCGGACTCAAGAACAGCAGCTTCTATCCTTAGTTCGAAAAGCGGCTGACACGACGTTCGGCAAGATGCACGGCTTTTCGAGTATCTCCTCGGTCGCGGAATACCAGAAACGAGTGCCACTCAGAAAATATGAGGATTTTTGGCGTGACTTTTGGAAGAGCCCCTTCCCCGTCCTCAAAGACTGCACGTGGCCGGGGCAGATACCTTTTTTTCCGGTGAGCTCTGGAACCTCTTCCGGCACAACGAAATACATCCCTTGCTCGGCGGATATGATCCGCTCAAACACAAAGGCAGGCACTGACCTGCTCATTCACCACGTAACGAATCGACCACATTCGCGCCTCATGGGCGGCAAAAGTTTTATGCTAGGCGGTAGCACTGAGCTTACACCTCTGGCGCCGGGCATCTTTGCGGGAGATCTAAGCGGTATCTCGGTGAAAACCCTTCCGTGGTGGGCGCGTATGCGATACTTCCCTCCCGCCCATCTCGCGCTCCTAAAAAATTGGGAGGAGAAGATAGACACACTCGCCGAACTGTCCCTCTGTGAGGACATTCGAATGATCTCCGGCGTGCCCGCATGGATGCTGATCTTCTTCGACAAACTAGCGACGCTGCGCCCGAACGCTGAAGGTCGTCTAGGCGGGATCTATGAGAACCTAGAGATGGTAGTTCACGGCGGGGTTAATTTCGCTCCCTACATCGACCGATTTAGGGATCTGCTTGCCGATTCGTCGACCGAGCTAAGAGAGGTCTACCCGGCGAGTGAGGGCTTTATTGCCGTCGCGGATCGATCCTATGGGGATGGACTACGGCTTAGCCTAGATCACGGTATCTTCTTCGAGTTCGTACCACTTGAGGAGCTTGAGAGCCCTCAACCGACGCGGCACTGGATTAATGAGGTGCAGCTTGATGTAAACTACGCCATCGTTTTAACGACCTGCGCCGGCCTCTGGTCGTATGTGATTGGCGACACGGTTCGATTCGTGGACACCTCCACTCCTCGCGTGTTGGTGACGGGTCGCACTTCGTACTATCTCTCCGCGTTTGGCGAACATCTAATCGCTGAGGAGATTGAGGATGGCGTCGCGACCGCCGCCCAGGCGACCAGCACGACGGTCTCCGACTTCACGGTTGGTCCGGTCTTTCCAACCAGCCCGGGCGAACTTGGCGGGCACGTCTACGTGGTAGAGTTCGCTCTTGGGATACCCCAACCAGAAACCGTTAGTAAGTTCGAAAAGATCCTCGATGAAAAACTTTGTAAGCGTAACGAAGATTACGAAGCTCATCGCTCTGGAGGGTTCGGTCTAAAAGCCCCCGTAGTTGTCGCGGTCGCTCCCGGATTTTTTGCCGAATGGATGAAACGGCGCGGTAAATTAGGGGGTCAAAATAAGGTTCCCCGAATCATCTCTAAACCTGAGATGCTACGAGAAGTTACTGAACTTGCTGGCTCTTTTAGTCAAACGTAACTCTCGAGGCCCTTATTGCGACTCATTTGCAAAAAGCCCAGTGAGGGGCGTACACTACTCATATGTCGGTCTCCGCGCTCCTATCGTTAATGATGGTGTATCCAGTCATGTTACTCGGGGATGGTTGTGTTGTTATCGCCATCGCTCTCGTCGCGACTACAGGCGGGAATCCATGGATCTGCGGCGCCGCTTTCGCGCTTTTTCACGCCCTCTATTCCATCATTGGCATGCTACTCGCAACAGAGGTCGCGGACTACTCCGAGACTCTGGGTAGCTTAATAGTGGCGGTCGGCTCCGCAATTTTGCTGAAGCACTTTGTTCATCACCGCCTTCACCATATCTCTCACGGTGATTGTAGCTGTGAAGCGCACAGCCTCGAACCCGCCTCAACAATTCAGATGATCTCGACCGCGGCGGCGCTGTCCATCCACGCCCTCGCCGCTGGACCGATAGTGAGCCAAGTAACTGGAGTGCGCGAAGTCACCACTCTTGTTCCTGTGCTTCTAGCGACCTCCCTTTTTGTGGGCGTCATTATCGCTCTCGTCGTTTTCGTTGGAGAGAAGCGTCGAGGCGTGATTCTAAAAACACTCGACACCCTGCCCGGCGTAGTTACCGCCACTCTTAGTGGCTTAACCTCCTACGCCATTTTTCATCTCCTTAGGCATCTTGTGGACATGTCGCTACCACTATCACTAGGTCTCATATCTCTCTTCACTCTCTTAAGTTGTTACTTCGGATTTTGGATGCACTGTCGATCGGTGACACCCGCTCCGATTCAAATAACGACAAAGCTCAGTAAACCAAAGGCCTAGATTTGAAGGGAAAGTCCTTGTCCTCGAAAATCATCCCTGAAGGAGCGAGCCAGGGTGGCTCAGCGGAAGAGCTCGTCGCGAAGTTACGCGCGCAGGGTTTTCGTATAACTAAGATTCGTCAATCCATGATAGAGGCGCTTATCGCGGCGCGGCAGCCCATCTCAGCCCCGGAGCTACTCGATGTGATCGCCCAGACGCACTCCTCCGTCAACAAAACGACCATTTATCGTGAGCTCGACTTCTTAGCCGACAATAAGATCCTGTTTGAGATTGATATCCTTGATGGCGTCAAACGCTACGAGCTGTTACATCCCGATCACCATCATCACCACTTGGTGTGCACCTCCTGCCGAAAGATCCATTGCGTTGAGGTCCCGCACAACGATCTACACGCGCTTGAGAGTAAAATTCGCGAGAGTCACAACTTTACCGTTCAGTCGCATGTTCTGGAGTTTTTTGGAATTTGCGGTCAATGCAACTAGCCAGAGGCACTACTCTTTTACCCCAAGGTCTTGCCTATCACTTGAATTCATTTAGTATCGGGTGTCCCTACTCTGAAACGAAGCTCGCCCTTATCCCACCAGTTGGTGGAAGCGGGCGCAAATGTGGAGAATCCCTTTGAATACAACCAACACCAGCGGCAATCCCCTCCACCCAGTGAATCTCATTAAACAGCTCGCTTTCTGGGGCATTCACCTAGGGTGCGTCCTTGTTTTCTGGTCGGGGTTTAGCTGGATAGCGTTCGCTGTTTGCATGGCCCTCTACGTAATTCGTATGTTTGGGATAACCGGGGTCTATCATCGATATTTCTCGCACCGAAGCTACCAGACGAGCCGTTGGTTTCAGTTCGTCCTCGCTTTCCTTGGAGCCACCTCGGCTCAAAAAGGTCCGATCTGGTGGGCATCCCACCACCGGCATCACCATCAGTTCTCCGATACGGAGGAGGACATTCATCCACCAAGAATATACGGGATATGGTGGGCTCACGTAGGCTGGGTTTTAAGCACCCAATTCGTTGAGACCCGCTGGGAGTTGGTGAAGGATCTCGTTAAGTTTCCGGAGCTGCGGCTGCTCGACAAACACCACATTGTGCCGCCCGTACTTCTAGGGGCGGGTGTGACGTGGTTGGGCTACGCGCTCCAGACCTACTACCCGTCTCTCGGCACATCTCCGCTCCAGATGTTCACGTGGGGTTTCTGTATCAGCACTACCCTGCTGTATCACGGCACATTCTGCATCAACTCGCTTGCGCACATCATGGGCAAGGCTCGATTCAAAACGGGTGATGACAGTAAGAATAGCTTCATTCTCGCGCTCATCACCCTCGGAGAGGGGTGGCATAACAACCATCACCGATATCCCGGCTCTGAGCGTCAGGGATTCTACTGGTGGGAAGTTGATATCGCTCACTACACCCTCAGAGTGCTCTCATGGTTCGGATTGGTTTGGGATCTAAGGGAACCACCAGCCCGTATTTACCGCGAGGCCCTCGAGCATAAAGCGGCCGCGTCGGCGTAAGTCGCGATCTCCCCTAGCCTCACCACCGCGTGACCACGCATGTCTATCCAGTCCATGGGATAGCCAGGATTTGCCCGTTATTTCAGATGCTTGACCAGGCAGATTGAGGTTGATCCCCTTGTTGGGACAACTGCATCTTAACTATCTGATTTCATACATCTAGGGTTGGGGGCGAACCGCATCCCTCCCTATTCTGAGGGCCCCTCTGAGAATGAAGATTCTTATCTTTAATCAGGATTGGTTTGCCGCCGAGCTTCGCGAGCTGGGACACGAGGTTGTCACCTGCGGGTTTGAACACCACTTGGATCACAAGATCCCCTGCAGGTTGAATCAGATCTCCACAGTTTTGTCTGAGCTCGGTGGATTCACGCCAGATGTCATCTTATGGCACGACAACAGCATGCCGTCCCTGCTCATGGCCGGGCTCGAGGAGTGTCCGATCCCAACCGTTTTATATTCGGTAGATACGCATCACCATGCCGGACTACATTCATACATTGCCGGTATCTTTGATCACGTAATGGTAGCCCAACGAGACTATCTGCACCTTTTTAAAGATAGCGGGACGCCCACAACGTGGCTGCCTCTGTGGGCGCCTCGCTTTGTCGAAGCAAGCGAGAAGAAAACGTGGACCTCAACATTTGTGGGCAACCTTGACGCTCGACTTAATCCTCGCCGTGTCCGGTTTTTCGAGGAGCTAGCCAAGAAAGTTCCCATTCACATCGCACACGGAAATTACTGGGAGATATTTCCCTTCGCGGAGATCGTTGTAAACCAGACCGTGAAGGGAGACCTCAACTTTCGCGTTTTTGAGGCGATGATGAGCGGGGCTCTCCTTCTCACAGAGAATACGCCAAACGGACTCCTCGATATTTTCGAAGACGGTCGACACCTAATTACGTACACTCCTGACAACGTTGAGGAGGCGAGCGAGAAGATCGCGTTAATTCTCTCCAATCCAATAAAAATGAGGGAGATAGCTCGAGCGGGCCGGGAGGAGATTCTGGCGAAGCACACAGCGACGAGCCGGACACACATGGTAGACTCGATTCTTCGCGGAGTACGCAAACGCCTACCAGCCAAAGATCGTCACTTTATCACGATGGTCAACTACGCTCTTACCAGCTTCTTATCCGTGAAGAGAAACTCACAACACTGTCCTGTGGCTCTATCGACAGCGCTCCTCGCCGCCCAAGCTGGCTGCGAAGGTGGGCAGGCCCTATCTGACATGCAGGCGGGTTATCTTATTCGAGCTTCTGTGGCGTTCGACGCTTTAACGCAAACCAATGTGGGAGCAGCGGCGATCACGCTCGTAGCCTCGCGATATCCTCAGAATAATCTGCTTGCGCTAGCGAACATTCGTAATCTTCTTAACTCAGGGAGGAGACTCGAAGCTGAGGTAACCGCATCCGCGATCTCCAATCAGCCTCCGCACGCTATCTTTAAAGTGGCCGAAGACGCCGTCCAAGCGCTCCTGACAGCTTGGAACTAGTCTGCGCCTCGGTTCTCCGCATCAACAAATACATGCGGAAATACGTTAAAAAAGGCTTTATATTCCGCGCTTGACGTCGGCGAACGTTTTGTTGAGCAGGAGATTGCCAATTGTGAGCTTACCATCCTCTTTAAGCACGAAGATCACAAAGAATCGATCCGTACCATCCTGCGCGGTGAAGGAGCGCGCGAAACCGATCCCCTTCACGGCGTCAATGCCCCGAAAGGTGGGGAACGCCTGCGATCGAGAGCTCATCTTGCTAAAATCTCGAAAAAACGGGACGAAGCGCTGATTGATTATAACATCCACCGCGTCAGCGCCCCGCTGCTCCCTTTTAATCGTACCGGGACTTAGCATCCCCCTAAAAGACTCGGCGTCTCCCTTAATCAGCGCGTCGACGGCGCGGTCAGCCACAGCTCCATACTGATTCGCCTGCTCTCTTGGCACCTCAGCCATAAGCGGCTCACCCTGAGTGGGTGAGACATAGAGGGGGGCGAGGGCCACGATCGCCGCTGATAAAAAACCAGTCAGGAAAAAGGGTCGATGTACACGTCGCATATCTGAAAGTATGTGCCACGGTCCGGTGAGCCGCAAGTGGAATCGCTACCGTAAGTAGCGGATTGCGATCGGAGAAGTCGCTGGCTACTGAAGGGCTACTCGCTCTAAGACACGAGAGGTAGAGTGCTCCACCGACCACCCCGTCCGCTCGAAGGGTTGTAACAAGCCCAGCCCTACTCTTATACGAGCTGCTATTGAAGCCCTTGCCCCTCCCTCACTCAACTCGGCTCTAACCTCGAGACAATCGGCGTCACTCTCGCCACAGATAGACTGATATCGAGCTGGTGGGTATGCGGCTTGAACCGCCTCCACAACTCGCTGCCTGGTCGCCAAGAGAACCTGATCATCCCCCGAACCATTTTCTGGCTCCCCGGTTCGAATTACCTCCCGCTTGCGACACCGACCCTCGCTCGCGGCGCAACACCGATCCACCGCCCGATCACTGACTCCTCTGCCGCAGATCAGCTCATGTGAGCTTCCCCGCGCTGACTCGTACGGCACACACCCTCCGCGGGGCGGCTCCGCGCTGTGGGCGGGAGGCGATGGCAACCGAGTCACGGAGATTTCGATGGCATCAGGAATCTTGTTTTTCATTCGATAGATCCTCCGGACCTCGTCGATCCGATCCTCACACGAATTCTGCGGTAGCGGTCCGATCACAAGCTGAGGAGTCACAATTCCTCTCCCTTGATCGCATTTTTTCGCGCCAAACAATGGGCTGTAGTCGACTATGCGCGCCCGCGCCAATGCGCATGCCGGCATCGCCTCGTCTGAACACGCGCGAGTGCGAATAGTTCGGGTATGATTAGTCTCAAACGTCGCGCGTACACCAGTAATCGTCCCCATCTCCTCATCGGAAACGCCACATGAGGTAGCCAATCGATCCGACGGCGTTGGAGCCTCACATCCGTCAGGATATTCCAGCTTCACACCAGAGCAGCGTTTACTTCGCTTCTGAGGAGCGCACACTCTAGGGTCGGATTCCGTCGGCGTCAGGAAGGAGTGAGCCATCATGTAGCCGCCACTTCGCGCGACGTCCTCTATTCTTACCAGAGCGCTTCGCTCATCGAGCTCGACATCGTCGAGCTTATGTGGAGAGCATACATCATCTCCCATTTTTCTTGTGATGAGTCTGTCTGTCAGTGACAGAGACACATACTGAGGCTTTAGCCTCAGGGCAGGTCGGGCGCATTGAGCAGGATGAGGCGAGTAGCCACAATCGAACGACTCATGAACGAATCGAAACTTTGGATAAAACACCTCTAAGGCGCCCCCGCGCCACGAGACGCTCTGAGAGTTATTGCTCAAGAGGTAGAAATCAACGGTCACGGTCGCGTCGACTGGAACGAGAGGCAGCTCGCGATAAAGGCTTAGCTCGTTTTCGTAGGAAGCGTAGAGCGGCAGCGCTTTTGGGCTTATATCATCTCTCGCGAGCCCTCGGGGAACAAAATTACCACTCGAGTCATTAGTTATGATTCTTCCACCGAGTCGGGCCATGGAGGCGCTTGATGAGGGGCTTCGCCAAGAAATAGCGAGCACTATCTTTCCTTGGCCGCTCTGACTAGAGCCAGCGGTCGAACCGGTCACTCGTAGCATGAGGGGGATACGAAGCGCCCCCTTCTCTAGTACCTTAGAACCCGCTCCGCCCTCAGGGCGATAAGCGCAAAGCTGTCGCCGCCCACCGTCCCAATCAAGAACCTCACCCCTCTCCGTCGAAATACTGGGACCGAAGTAGCAAGGGACCTTCTCCCTCTCGCCAGAGGGGATGCTCGCGAGGCTCGTGAGATCCTGTGTCATCGTGGGCCAAGCGCCTCGCACCGGAAATGAGACAGAGCCGATTTTAAACTCAGGCCGGTAGGGATCGGCGCTTGGGTCCGACAAACCGATCGACGTTGCGGCATTCACGGAGCTGAGGTCGAGCACTCGTTGAGGTCTCGCCTCTTTTTTGGTGCGTGGATCGCTAAACATCGGAGCCAGTGGCGTTCCCCCCGTTACCACTGGCAGCGTCGAGATTTGCAAGAAATAGGGTGTATGAGCTGTGGTCGGATACAGGACCTCTCGCCTCTCGTACTGGTACTGCGCTTGCTCAAATTCGATCCCGGTGAGCGTGGCCGAAAGAAGAGAGGACTCGTACACGGGCTCCGTCGTCCACCGCGCGTTCGCTAGGTATGACTCCTGAGGAATCTGATATCCAGCGCCCCAAACCCATACATCAAACGCGCGGAGCGGGCCTGGCGAGAACGCGGAATGGGTCATCAAACAGCCAGCATCGGTAGGGTAGAGGCAGCGAATGCCATCGTTTACAGCGGCGCGAACCGCGCTGCGCGCCTGGAGCACCCTAACAACATCTGAGGCACCAACGATCAGAACCGCGGCCCCAATCATTATGCCCGCGACCTCAAGAAGGTAATTCCCTAATTCTCGCGACGGACCTCGTGGCACGGCTCTCTCCCTCCGCTAGAAGTGGCGACAACGACCTGCGATACATGTGGCTCGAACTAACCTCAGGAAGTGTAGACCGAGGGGTTTTTAATTTTCAAAGCCCCTGTTTTCAGGCGAGGCTTCGACCGACAGATCGAGACAGGTGTTTTTGTCGCCGGAGGGCCTTCATGGAAATACCCGTGTCATGGGGATGAGCCTGGAAGTGCCTGCTCATGCTGGGGGCCGGTACCCGCTTCGCCTCACGATAGCGCTAGCGCCTAAACCCAAAGAGACCCCGAGAGACCAGACTCTTGCCCCCGCTCGGCTGGGGAAGGTATGGTGCGCACATGCCACCAATTATATTCTCAATGCACAAAGTAAATCGCGTTTATCCTCCGGGTAAGCAGGTTTTAAAAGACATCTCGCTATCCTTTTTCGAGGGCGCCAAGATTGGCATCGTTGGTCTTAATGGCGCCGGAAAATCAAGTATCCTTAAAATAATCGCCGGCATCGATAAGGAGTACTCCGGTGAGGTCACCCACCGTCCCAATCTCACTATCGGCTACCTGGAACAGGAGCCAAAACTCAATCCCAACAAAACGGTTAAAGAAAACGTCATGGAGGGGTGCAAAGAGGCGGCGTCTCTTCTCGCTGACTTTGAGGCGATAAGTGCCAAGCTCGGTGATGACATATCTCCTGAAGAGATGGAGAAACTCATCGATAAACAATCGGTTCTTCAGGACAAGATAGACGCCATAGGCGCTTGGGATCTCGACCGAACACTCGAGATCGCGATGGACGCTCTGCGTTGCCCACCGGGAGACGCGAACGTCGCCAACCTCTCGGGTGGAGAGAAGCGTCGAGTGGCGCTGTGCAAACTCCTCCTTGAGAAGCCCGAGGTGCTCCTCCTGGATGAGCCCACAAACCATTTAGACGCGGAATCCGTGGCCTGGCTTGAGCGCCACCTCAGTGAATACCCTGGCGCCGTTCTATGCGTAACGCACGATCGCTACTTCCTGGATAACGTCGCGAAATGGATCCTTGAGCTTGATCGAGGTCACGGCGTTCCATGGGAGGGAAACTACTCCGGGTGGTTGGAGCAGAAGAAAAACCGCCTTGAACTGGAGGAAAAGTCCGAATCAAAGCGACAAAAGACATTGGCTCGAGAGCTTGAGTGGATTCAGCAATCCCCGCGCGCTCGCCAAGCAAAATCGAAGGCTCGGATCAAAGCTTATGAGGAGCTGCTTAACGCTGAGCAATCGCAAAAAGTGGAGGACCTTGAGATCTACATCCCCCCAGGGCCCCGTCTCGGCGAGGTCGTCATTAAAGCTGACGGCATCTCCAAGAGCTTCGGAGATCAGGTGCTCTTTGAGAACGTTAGCTTCAACCTACCTCGCGGAGGTATCGTCGGGGTCATTGGACCAAACGGCGCTGGTAAAACGACCCTTTTTAAGCTCATCACGGGCAAAGAAACCCCCGACGATGGGGCCTTTAAATTAGGAGAGACCGTGTCGCTCGCGTATATGGATCAGAGCCGCGAAGCGATTAATGACAAAAACACGGTCTTTGAGGAGATCACGGGCGGGGACGATCTGATTAAGCTCGGTACCCGCGAGATCGCTGGGCGCGCCTACGTCGCTCGGTTCAATTTTGCGGGGCAGGATCAACAGAAGTTGATGGGAGCGCTGTCTGGCGGAGAGCGAAATCGCGTCCACATGGCTAAGATGCTCCGTTCTGGCGGCAACGTGATCCTACTCGATGAGCCGACGAACGACCTCGACGTCAATACGCTGCGGGCCCTCGAGGAGGCGCTGCTCAACTTCGCTGGTTGCGCGGTGGTGATAAGCCATGATCGATGGTTCTTGGATCGGATTGCTACTCACATCCTCGCTTTTGAAGGCGACAGCAAGGTGGTCTGGTTCGAGGGGAACTATCAAGACTATGAGGAGGACCGTCGTCGTCGGCTCGGCGCTGACGCGGACACGCCGCACAGAATTAAGTACAAGAAGCTAACTCACTAACTAGCGCCGGCCTCACGACCCTTTGACGTTGGCGATAAATACGGATTTTTCGCACGAGACTGCGCGCCTCGGCCCTGGGGTCGCAAAAAGTTGTACTTAGAGCCCACGCCATTCTCACCGGGCCGCCATACAAGGGTCACAACTGCCTTAATGCAGGACGATTGGTTAGTGGTCCAAAGATTGCTCTGGATAAGGCACAACTCTCACCGCGAGGATCTTCCCCATGAAAGCATCGACCATTTTGAAGATTGGCTTTTGCATCTGCACCCTCCTAGCTATTCATCCATCGTCCGCGTCAGGACAAGTCCAAGAGAGGTGCTCACTAGAGCAAATCTCAAACGCGCTCAATCAACTTGAGTGCGAGGTGGACGGAGCCTTCATATCGACCGAGTCACTAACTCAAAGCGTCGCCGGAGTATGCGAATACACCCCCACGGCTGAAACATGTCACCTCTGCTTTGAACGCGCCCAGCGCAAATTGGGATCCGCGATAAGATCTCTCGTCTTTCTGAAGATGCTCCCCATTTCCGCCCCACTTGAGCTAATCGAGGCTCTGCGCGCGGTAGAGGATTCAACGTGCTCACCAAAGGAGCGTGAGGACCCCGAATTAGAGGATGGCAACGATCGTTTGCCCGATAACAACGTGCCTGAGTTAAATCGCGGCCGGAATTCCTCAAGAGATCGTCTCCGTAGCGGGGGACGCCCCGCGTCTCCATCCGGCGGGCAACGCCGCTCTAATACAAGGACACGGAGAGGGCGGTGAGGATCAACAGAGGGGCCTCCATCACAAGACAACTGGCCTGAGGGGGGCAGGTCTCTATTTGCTCTAGGGACCCGACTGGCAACCCATCTCGCGACGTGGTTACTGATACTTACCAGGCCTTTACGACCTCAGCCTTGGGTTGACTCCTACAGTATTCCGGCTAGAATCCCTGGGCTTGTTTTTTCAGGCAGTTACAGCAAGGGAAAACCAAACTCCAAAGAAGGTTTGTGTCCACTTCGTTAATCTACGGAGCCACACTCTTACATCAGACTTCGGAGTTCGCTTTAGCCACTAGTAACGAATCACTACGTTTATAATTTGAGTTTTTGCCATGGAAGCACTCTCTTTGTCCCTCTTCAGTTGGGCCATTCCGCTCTTCGGTGTAATTGGGTTCGCGCTCGCGTACAAACTGTACGCCGGCATTCAAGCTCTTCCCGCGGGAAATGCCCGCATGCAAGAGATCGGCGACGCTATCCGCGATGGCGCGATAGCTTACCTTCGTAAGCAAGCCCAGTACCTCTCGTTGTTTATCATCGTCGCGTTCCTAGTCATTTGGTGGGCCCTGTCATTTCCAACCGCGTTGGCTTTCGCCTTCGGCGCTGGCAGCTCTCTTTTGGCGGGCTACCTCGGAATGAAGTCCGCGACGATCTCCAATGTTCGAACAGCTCAGGCAGCGTCAGAGAACCAGCCAGGACAGGCTCTTATGACGGCCTTCAACGGTGGTGCCGTGATGGGTCTCTCGGTCGCGGCCCTTGGACTGATCGGGGTTGGCGTACTCTTTCTCATTTTTGGAACTCCCGCTCACCATGAGCCGATTATCGGCTTCGCGATGGGCGCTTCATCGGTGGCCCTCTTCGCCCGTGTCGGTGGCGGTATCTACACTAAAGCCGCGGATGTTGGCTCTGACCTCGTTGGAAAAGTAGAGGCTGGTATCCCGGAAGATGATCCCAGAAATCCGGGCGTTATCGCTGACAACGTCGGAGATAACGTTGGTGATGTAGCGGGAATGGGAGCGGACATCTTTGAGTCTTACGTAACGTGCCTGATCGGATGCCTCGCTCTCGCGGCGACCATCAGCACACAAGATCTCATGACGCTCACAGACTTCACTGGAGATGTCTCGACAGTTGAAGGCTACAAGATTTGGTTGATGGCGACTCCGCTGATCCTAGGGCTCCTTGGATCAATCGGATCGTACATCGCGATCAAATGGATGTCGCTCCTCAAGGACGGAGAGCCAGCAAAGGCGTTGAGGACCACCATCCTCCTCGCTTCAGTGCTCTTCATAGTGGCGGCTCTCGCCTTCTTCATGATCACGCCAGTGAACGTATCCCTCTGGATGCCGGTAATTTTCGGAACGCTGTGCGGAATTGGCATCGGTTTGACAACTGAGTACTACACCTCGGCAAAACCGGTGTACGAGATAGTAAACGCGGCGAAGACTGGGCCGGCGACCTGCGTGATTAACGGCATCGCCGTCGGTTTCCGCAGCGTGGCGCTGCCTCTCATTATCATCGTGTTGGCTGTGCTCGTGTCAAACGCATTTGGCGGCGTATACGGTGTCGCCATAGCGGGCGTAGCGATGCTCTCCACTACCGGTATCATCATGACGATCGACGCCTATGGTCCTATCGCCGATAACGCCGGGGGAATATCCGAGATGGCTCACCTTGGGAAAGAGACCCGTGAGATAACGGATAAGCTCGATGCCCTCGGCAATACGACAGCGGCTATCGGTAAAGGGTTCGCCATCGGTTCCGCTGGACTAACCGCCCTTGCGGTCTTTGGGGCTTTCACGCAAAGCTTCCCAACGGGCTCAATCAACCTGGAGATCACAAATCCAAAGCTTCTTGTTGGAGTCTTTCTTGGAGCTATGCTGCCCGGACTGGTTGTGGCCTTTACGATGCAATCGGTGGGCAAAGCTGCGGCGTTGATCGTGACCGAGATTCGACGACAGTTCAGAGAGATCGCCGGGCTCCTTGAGGGTCGGGAGGGCGTTAAGCCTGATGTTTCGCGCTGTGTTGAGATCTCGACCAAAGCGGCTCTCACCGAGATGCGGGCTCCTGGCCTCGTCGCTTTCATCACCCCGATTGTTGTCGGATTGGTGATGGGACCGTCCGCGCTTGCGGGACTCCTCCTCGGAACCACTGTGGTTGGAGTTGTTTTGGGCATCTTTATGGCGAATACCGGCGGCGCCTGGGACAACGCCAAAAAGTATATCGAGCAGGGACTTGTGGAGGGTGAGCGCAAAGGCTCTGACGCTCACAAAGCGGCAGTGGTGGGCGACACCGTGGGAGACCCTTTCAAGGATACATCCGGCCCATCCCTCAACATCTTGATTAAGATGGTCTCGATCTTATCTCTCTTGATTGCGCCACTACTGGTCAATCTATGGGTTAAGTAATGGCTATAGGTTAAGTAATGGGCCCCATGCCCGTTAAAGGCCGCCGTATGGCGGCCTTTTTTTACCCTCACGAGAAACGGCTCGCTTCGACCCGACGAGCGGCTCACGGCTCTAAGTCAACAGCCTCAAAGATCCCGTCTAGGATCTTCTGGACGAAAAAATCGACGACATCTTTAGCCGAGACCATTCCGATCGGCACATGGTCCTGATCTACTATAGGCACGTGGCGAAAGCCTCCATGTGACATCAGACTCAACGCAAACGCTAGTGAGGCGTCCGCCTTCTCACACACGGGGTCTTTTGTCATAAAATCCTTGACGGCCCACGCGCGGAGGTCGTCCACTGCGCCCGCCACCTTCATCAAGAAATCTCGCTCGGTAACGATGCCGATTAGCCGTCCCTGACTATCGGTAATTAACACGCTTCCGACCCGAAACTTTCGCATCTGCTCAAGACACATCTGGAGGCTGGCGTCTGGAGGGAGCACAAGCGGATCTTTAAGGCCAATAGAACCGATGCTTGCGCTCAAGACGCTCGGATCTATCAAGTGAACACCCCGAGCTGCCGCCGAATGAATTGTTGATAGAAGTGTTTTTTGGTCCATAGTCATCCTCTCTGTAACGGTTGATATTGCTGACTTACCCACTCACCTCCGACCGATTCCGGTCGAAACGTAAGAGGACCTCTCTCCGCGTCCTGAAATTTTTTCGTCGCGAATGTGGTGCTCAAAACCACCCCTCCATAGACCACCCCCGTGACATTGACTTTTGAGTCATCACCGGGAACTTTTGCCTCTCTCATTCGCTTCATAGCGTCATTGAGCTTCGTTAGAGACGCTTGCACCCCATCGTACCGATTGATCAGCTCCGTCAGTTTCATCTTAAATTTGGGCGCGAGGAGGGGCACGCGCTTTCTATTATTAAGGTAGGGCCCCACGTGCAGCTCAAGAGCGGCGAGCGCTACCTCATGCTTCTTGATGCTTTCCTCAATCCGCCGATACTCCGCGGTGACCTCAAGCTCATTGCGAAGCTCTACCGTGGTGGTAACACCGGAAGGGTTTCCTAAAGTCTTTCCTTCAAACCCCTTTACACACCACACATTGCCTCCGACGACTGAACCTTGGGGCGCGAGCACGGATGATGATGATCGGAAGGCGCAGTCTCGCGCCTCGCGCTGAATAATAACATTCCCTGAGATCTCTGCGTTGACTCCATGCGCGATAGTAACGGTATAGTCGCCTTTAGCTTTAACGAGCGACCCCTCCCCGCCCTGATGAAAACCTTTAACTATAATCGAGCGCTCACTCGTCAGTTGGTTCTCCCCGAGCACCGACCCTACCACCTCGATGTCGCCACGAGCCTTGATGTGGAACCCCTTCTGGACATCCCCACCCACTTTGACGCCACCGATAAAGTCGATATGCCCCATTTCGTAATCTAGATTTCCCGGTATCACGAGCACTTCCCGAATGGAGACCTTGTCCCCCTCCTCATGGGCGTAGCCGCTAACAAGCGCGACAAGAATTTGATAGTCGTCCCTACCTTCAACTGATTTTAGCTCAAGAGATCTATCGAATCGCGCGCCAATTGCCTTTCCCTGCTTTGAGGCGATCGGATTACCTAATACATCGGTTCCTAGCGATCCACTCGTGGGGCGATAGACACGCGCCACCTCACGACCAACTTCTATGTTTTCAAAAAGTCCTAGGTTGTAAAAATCCGCTAGCTCCCGTCCGGTATTGAGCGAGCCCCCGGGCTGAAATCGGCGCACAAGCCAAACTATCTTTCCATCCTTACCTAAAACCGGAGCCTCACCTTTAGCTACCCGACGATCTTCGCACCCCTTCCCTGCCCTTAATTGCCTCATGATGTCGCGAATGACCTCATGATCGACGAGCCTTTCGGGAGTCACTGTGAGCACCTGTTCGATGAGTTCGGAGTCGGAGGCGGTCGCGAACCCGGTTTGGGGGATGACTTTCGCGAACAACTTTAGCTTGTCGTCGGAGACCGACAACTCTACCTGCATGTGATCGCTCTGATGGCGGTGCACTACCCCCATGCGCTTAAACCCCTCTCTACTTTGGGAATCGGCGCTTTAAGTGATACAAATAAGCGGTTATAGGTGGTAAGCAGCGCTGGCCGGTAAAAACGGTGGATGAATCTCGTATTTACAGGCGGTTGCGGCTCTCGGGTACCTAAGGTACCGCGTAATTACTGTAAAACACTGATGCTCTGGTATAAAACCAATCCAGTATGCCGGAACTCCCCGAAGTACAAGCGACTGTTGATTACCTTCGAGAGCGCGTCGAGGGATGCTCGATAATTCGCGCAAGCGTCTCATGGGGACGCACCGTTTCACCCCTTGATCCGAGCCTATTTGAAACTCGGGTCGCTGGCATGACTCTCACATCCGTCTTCCGACGGGGCAAGTATATTGGCATGGAGCTTCACGCCAGAACTCAGGCGTTTCTTTTCACTCATCTCCGGATGAGTGGCTCTCTTGATGTTGTTCCCACAAACTTTCCGATAGCAAAACACGACCGGGTGTGCCTGGAGCTTAATTCCGGCAAGAGCATTCGATTTAACGACGCCAGAAAATTTGGCCGTATGGCGCTCTGCGCTGATCCAGAGACAGTGGTTGGCCATCTGGGGCCGGAGCCGCTCGATCAAGCTTTCACCGCAACTGCCCTCGAGAGGCTCCTCATCCAGCGAACGGGTAAAATTAAGCCCGTGCTACTTGACCAAAGCGTTCTTGCTGGCCTCGGTAACATCTATGTCGATGAAGCGCTCTGGAAAGTTAGAGTTCACCCCCAAACACCGGCCAACAAACTCGATCAAAAGACTATCATCGAACTCCACGCGGCTATCCAGGGAACACTTCACGAGGCGATTGAAAAGCTCGGAACCGATTTTGGGGATGGAGTGGTAGACGGTGGAATGTACAAGCCCCGGGTGTACGGACGCGAGGGGAAGAGATGCCTCAGATGTGGCGAGATGATCACACGCCTTGTGGTCGCTCAAAGGGGGACGCACATCTGTCGTTTCTGTCAAAAGAAACCACGACTCAGAAAAAAAACGGCTCTTACAAAAGGGGCGAAAGAAATAAAGCGATAGCCATCTTCAAAACTGGTCCGACAAGGTGCGGGAATATCTGATACGCCAGAATAACTCCGAAAAGCGAAAAACCGGGTCGCCGCGCGTAAGTCAGCAGGCTTAGAAAGACTCTCTCAGGGACAAACAGGCCAAGCACGGAGTATCCATCGAGCGGCGGAATGGGCAGAAGATTGAAAACCCCAAGGATGACATTAAGAACGAATAGAACGCTCAAAAATATCGCGGCCCCTTCCAAAAATGGTCCTTGAGTAGATGTTACAAGAGGAGAGAGATCAAGTGAGAAGACGCCCGCGGATAAGCCGAGGTAAATAACGCTGGCTGTCACAATCGCTATGAGAAAATTGCTAATAGGTCCAGCCAAGGCCATCAAGGCCGCGCGTCTCGGGTAGCGAATTTGCCAAATAGGATCGAATGGCGCGCTCCCCCATCCCAGCATGCTTGTTCCTCCAGAGGCTACAAGGCATAGCCAGGGAATCACCACTAATCCGAAGGGCTCTCGCTTTACGTGAGGTATGGGATCAAGGGTCACCTGTCCGCCCGAGTAGGCCGTCAGATCCCCCCCCCACTTCGCCACAAGCGCGTGGGCCGCTTCATGACAGACGGTACTGAACAGAAACGCCACATACCAAATGAGAGCTATCGCGAAAAAATCACCCATACTTTTTGCAGTTACGACCTAATTATTCGACCTTGAGTCAGCCTTAATCGCGTGAGTACACGATTCAGCCGCGAACTCCATATACCATGCCTGAGGGAGGCAATTTGTGCCATCGTAGTACCGACAGCCATGACCCACTAGGCAAAAAACTACCCCTGGCGGCGCAAACATCGGGCTCATTTTTTGCTTTATCGTTGATAACTCTCTCTTATTTAGGACCTGGCGTACGACCAGGTAGAGAACGCTTCTTGCATCGTGAACGCTTAAGTGGTGGCCTTAGGTGAACAGAGCCCAGTCTGAGAACGGGAGGAGTATGTCTTCGGGTAGTGGCGGTCGAAAGCGCTCCGAATTGAGCGGAAGGATCGAGATAGAGATTGCTCGTGATCTCACCTCTTCGAAAGAGGTCCATCTGTATCATAGTGGAGTTAGCGCTCTAGCGATCCTTTATCAGGTTGTTGAGCAGGCCGAAGAGTTTCAGCTCTCTATGACAGAGCCGGAGCCCGAGATGATGTCGACCGCGCAGAGGCAGCGGCATATCACACGCCTGCACAGACAGAACTCGGCTCTAAAAAAGCTTTTGAGCGCTCTTAACTAAAAACTCTTTACCGACAGCTGAAATAGTTTCACTACAGATCCACGCGTCACGGTATCCACGATTACGCGGGGACTATCTTGCAGCGACGATATGCATGGGAGGACTTCGCCCACTCCCATGAAATTTTGAGATTCTCAGCTAAGAATATTTGAGGGGTGCGAGGGGTATTTTGAAGGGCCAATATGGCTCCCCGGGAGGGACTCGAACCCCCGACAAGGTGGTTAACAGCCACCTGCTCTACCAACTGAGCTACCGGGGAAAATTACTGAGTCCTATCATCGCTCACCTAGCTCGAAAGTCAATATATGCGCGCCTTACGGCAGGCCAAAAAAGGTCAAAAATAGACCCGGAATCGCCTAAAACAAGACCCTAAAACTGTATGGTGCTCCGCGCGGCAAAGGCCCTGGAAAGGGTAACATCATCCGCGTACTCCAATTCGCCCCCCTTGGGAATCCCCTGCGCCGGCCTTGTTATCTTCACTCCGAGCTCTGATAGCATCCTACCGATGTAAAGGGCGGTGGCGTCCCCCTCTACTGTGGCGCTCGTCGCCAAGATGACCTCCTTAACTGGCTCCTTGCGGAGCCTCTCCATAAGCTCTTTCAGTCTCATGGTTTCGGGTCCCTGCCCACGGAGTGGCGCCCACAGACCATGCAGGATGTGATACTGCCCCTTAAACTCCCCTCCTCGCTCGATCGCAACCAGATCGACTGGCTTCTCCACAACGCACATCACCGAAGGATCTCGAGAGGGATTTTGACACAAGGGACACAAAGCTCCCTCGCTTAGAAAAAAGCATCTTTCACACAGTCGAACGTCATGAGCGACCTGCTGCAAAGCGGCGCCCAAGGACCGCGCAAGGTCTCTATCATTTGCGCTTAGGTGATAGGCCAACCGAGTAGCGGTCTTCTCTCCTACGGTTGGAAGCTTTGAGAGCTCTTTAATGAGGCGCTGAAGAGCTGGCGGGAAGGCTATCATCTCCCAAAATCCTTAAGAGAGGCCCGGTACACTCATGCCACCGGCTACCTTTGATAACATCGCCTCAGTATTGGAGCGAATCTTTGATAAAGCTTCGTTCGCGGCGGCCTTGACCATATCATTCAACATCTCCATGTCTGTTGGATCGGCCGCCTCCGGCTTAATCTCAACGGACACCACCTCATACTTGCCATTTATTTTAATCTTTACCGCTCCGCCACCAACTGAGCCCTCAGCTTCAAAGACCTCAGCTTGGGCCTGAGCTCGCTGCATATCCTGCTGCATTTTCTGCGCCTGCTTTAATATCGCCTGCATATTCCCGCCAGGGAATCCGCCACCAAAACCCTTCGCCATATACCTCCTAACGAACGCTACATTTACGATTACTACTGATACTTTCCCCGCACCTGCTCAACTTTACTGCCAGGAAATATCTTCTGAAGGCTCTGAACCGCGGGATGTCCTTGGAGCTCGCCAGCACCAGATTGCTTCGCGTTCTGCGGATCAACCCGCGCGGGATCGATTGCTCCCTGTCCTTTGACGATCTCGATCTTCCACGCTCGGGGTTTTTCGAGCGATTGTTGATCTAAAAATAAATTGAAGATTTCGCCAAGCTTTGCCTTATCCCGCATCAAGCTGGTAGCCGTAAAATCAGGCGCGGTCCCCTGAAAAACTCCAACCTCACACCGTGTAGGCTTGATCCTCTTTAAGTTCTCGAAGAGCACGCGCCCCGCCGCGCCGCCAGCGAAGGAGATAAAGTCCTCCCATACGAAGCCAGCGGCTCCTGATTTGTCAGGAGGTGGAGCGGCCTCTTTTACTACCGCGGGCGTTTTTGTCGCCGCTTGTGAACCCATGCGCTGAGGAGCGACGCTTTGGGGGGAATCAGACCTAGATCCACCCCCTCCCCCCGCTCGACTTAGCACATCCCCTATGATGGCCCCAATTTCGGTGACAGGACGTCGAGTCGCCATCCGCACAACAAGCGCCTCAAAGCCGTACCTCGGATGGTTCGATCTCAATGCTCGATCCGCCCCCTCACGGGCTACATCCCAAAGGTCCTGCATGTCAGGAGTATCAAGTGTCGCCACCAAACGCAGGAGGTCAACGTTCGCGTCGTGCCCAACGCCTAGGCTCTGCAAAGCTGCCTCACCCCCGAATTTCCCGACGAAAGCCTCTCGCCAGAAATGGACAAACTCTCGAAGAAGCGTTGAAGGATCTATCCCCGTTGAGAAGACCTCGCTGGAGATTCTGAGGACCGTCCCCGTATCGCGGGTGCTGATTGCGTGAGCCAGGTCTAGTAGGATCTTTCTGGCAACCGTGCCCAATGCCCGGCTTGTCTCCTCCGGAGTTATGGCACCGGCGCAAAAACTTTGGACTCGATCGAGAAGCGTTTGAGCGTCTCGCATTGAGCCATCAGCCATTCGAGCGATGAGTTTCAGAGACTCACTGTCCACCTTGATGCGCTCAGCCTCGCAAACCTCGCGGAGTCGCGCCTCAATAGTCGTCACGCTGAGCGCCCGAAAGTCATGGCGCTGGCACCGAGAGATAACGGTATCGGGAATCTTGTGAACATCGGTCGTGGCGAGGATAAAAACGGTGTGAGGAGGGGGCTCTTCGAGACTCTTCAAAAGCGCGTTAAACGCCGAGATGCTCAACATATGCACCTCGTCGATGATGTACACCTTCCGCTTATACCCGGAGGGAGGGAGAGACTTGAAGGAGTCCATCAAGTCTCGTACGTTTTCAACGCTATTGTGGGACGCTCCGTCGATCTCGCGGACGGCAAGGCTTGTTCCAGCCCCAATATCCTTACACGCCTGACACTCCAAGCAGGGCTCAGAACCATTTGAGTTTTGGCAGTTTATCGCCTTGGCAAGAATTCGAGCGACGGAGGTCTTCCCCACACCTCTTGGACCTGTGAGGAGGTACGCGTGAACAACTTTTTCTCGCTTAAGAGCGTGAATGAGCGTGCGAGTAACGTGCTCTTGACCACTGACGGAGCTAAATACCGATGGGCGATATTTTCTGGCTAAGACGAGATAGGACACTGCTCTTTCCTAAAAACAAAGGGTCTTCCTAAGATATCTTCTCTCTCGGACCAACGCATCAATTAGTTTGTATCCCTAACGTATTACGCTTCTATTACTTAGTTCGGCGCGATCAACTCGTCCGATCTAACGTCATACACGGCGATCGGAAACGCATCACAGATACATGTAGTACGGTTGCTATCTTCCGATCCTGGCCGGGTTCGTACACTCTCTCGCGCGCTCCGATCGCCGCGACAGTAGTATACGAAACGCCGCTGGGTGTGTCATCGAAAGGGGCTACTAAAACGGGCTGTTGAGCCTCTATCTTTGACACCACCTCCCGGTCAGGATGCTAGCGCCCGGTGAGGCAGAACGCCTCATGCAACGGCGCTACTTGCCTCAGCCTGCTACTATTAAAGCTAGTATTGTCAATATGTTGCCCGAGCAGCGGTGCCGGCACGACTCGTGCGACCCAACCCCTCTATGCGTCTAACTCTTCCGCGTCTAAAAGATATCTCAAGACAGATCACCGACGGCAACCCCTGGTGGGGAATGGTCGTGGCAAATGAATACCTCGACCCATCCTCCCCTATCCACCGCGCGCTAGTAACCACATTCACAGAACACATCGGCGGGGAGCCCTTTGAGCCTGAGCTCGCGACCAAGCTCATTAGTGGGTGTCGTTTTGAGGAGCTCTCGGACCTTCTTAAGTCACGGCTCGGGGCTCGCCCTACACGGAGATTCCGGCGCAACTTCAACCCGCCGACATTTGATTGGTTGCGCTCTCGTCGTCGAGTCGCCAAATCGTATCGACTTCCAGCCGACCATCGAAAACTGCGCGGCTTCTTGAAGGAGTCTTTTTTCGAAAGCCGCGACCTCAAGCCATCATCAAGGCACAAGACCCCGACCTCAGGAAGAATGGTCGGTGCTTTAAGAAACGTGGCTCGACGAACAAAAGACTAGTGCGTCTTCTTGAACGCGCTACTACCTACGGCTCCACCTCTTTATTATTCCGTTCACGATGCAATTCGATTAATTTCTCGTAAATCTTTGTCAGTTTAATGAACTGATCCGTATCCGCCGTTGTAGCTCGGGGATTCAGGTCGGGGTGGCAAGACTTCACCGCGTTCCGATAGGCCACTTTAATATCGGACAGAGTGGCTCCCTTCTCTAAATTAAATCTACGTAGGCATTCCCCATATTCATCAAAGTCAGTGTACGAGGCTTTTCCAAGCGATTGACCACCAACAGCGGGGCCATTTATCGTCTCTTTTCTGTTTGGCTCCCCATTTCCACCGGGGCTCGCCGCCATTCGTTTTTGCGATACAGCCCTCAGACGGATAAGCAATAAGCTCCAAACTAAAATCGAGGCCAGTGTCGCCAGTCCAAACGCGGTATATGGCGAGCGTCGGGTGAAAATTTTAAATCGAAGAGCTATCGGTATCGGAGTCCGCATCTGAGCCAGGATCCGTTCCGCGCCGAGCATATCACCGCTATCCAAGAGGGCTTCACCGATTGTCACCCTCAAATCGTCATTATCTCTTGAAGGGTCTGGGCGAATCTCTTGGATCGCCCCTAACAATCCATCCCCTGATCGCCCTCCCGACCGATGAGCGTCCTCCCCAACAAGAGCCCCAAGTCGCTCAAGAGCTTGCTTTCTGACCAACTCGTCTTTTGTCGCGTAGGACAGTAGCATCTTTCGAACGTTCGGATCCGCAAAAACTGCCGTATCACTTATAGAAATCTGCCTTAGGGCTTTTGATAGCAGCTCATGATGGCTTGTATTTCGTTGAGCAAAATCAAGTGATGAAATGGAGCGAATCGCTTCACTCGTTTTATTCTCAACTAATGTCCGTTGAGCGAACTCCTGTATAAGGGCTGGTTGCACGCTCGCGATTCCATCCGCCACGTTCACATCAAAAGCGCCAACTCTCAAAGCCGCCTCGAAGCGCCTCGCGTCACCTGACGCCAGCCCCTCCTCAATTCCTCGTAGACTCTCTAAAGATCTTCTGGCGGAGCGAGTGGTGTCATCCTCCCGCTGAAACAAGAATACGAGCGCCTCGAAAGAATCGAGGCTATCTTTAAAATGATTCTCGATTAAGGCTCTTTGCCCCTCTCTGATAAGTTCTTGAGGGCAAACATCTTGTGCCCATATAAGATCTGACTTGACTCGATCGCGGACCGCCCTCATGTCGCTTTTAGGTAGGAACCCTAACGCGAGACAAACCGAGGTCCTCCGAATAGGGGAATTTTGACCCAAGCGCAGAATCTGATCTGTTAGAATCGGCCCGCCTGACGGAGAGACAACAAGTGTCTTAAAAAAGGTCCGCGCCTCCTCGACCGATAGTTCAGTTGATTCGAGAACCCGTTTCACAGCGAGCCGAGCGATCTCAATATTAGATCCCGTCGCGAGCTGAGAAACAAGCGCGCCGTAGGTGACCCAAGGGAGTCTACGAGCAAGAGTCGGGCGCTCAGCGTAGGCTTCAGCGATATGACGTCCAGCCTCATCCGCTGGAGATAAAAACTGATGCCCCCCTATTTCCACCGCGATCTTACCCCCTTCGACTTTATCGACCTTATCGACGATCAGATCGATTCCCGCGAAGGGGATCCTCTCCTCAGCGTAAAGGGTGTGTGCCTGAAGAAGGGCCGGGCATAATACCGAAAAGAGAGCCCCGCTAGCGCGTACCAAAAAATAGAGATACGAGGCTTGAGAAGCGCGCTGAAACCGAGGACTCATACCCCAACTTAGCCTCATCACTATTGAACCGGTCAAGCTATTTCGGAGGCTGAATCCCAAACACGTTAAGTGATAGCAGAGCCTCAGAGGGGTAATTGGTGGCAAGCGCTACGGTAGCCTTGATATCAGTCTGAACCTTTTGAGGGTCAACTTTGATCACGAGAACCCCCTGTCGTCCTGGCTGCACCTCCAAAAGAGAGGCTGATACGGCGGGATCAGAGCTCGTTATTGACTGCACTCGCACAGGGTGGACCCCGCGGTTCTCGAATTGGACTCTCCTCTCTAGCATCTCCTGACCCGATATCACCCCAAAGGAGACAGTCGTAGAACTGAGTCGGAGATCTCCGACAACATTAGCTGATACCGGAACATTAATGGCGGCTTGACGCCCTCCATCGACCTCGAAGATTACCCGATCTCTGAAAGCGCCTTTTGGCGCCGAGGGAAGTAATTCCACTTTAACTGTAGCTCGTTTTCCTTGGACGCTCACTGGCGAAATCACGAGTGACTGTGAAACACTAGCGACCTTGGTAATCTTGAGCTCTGAACCATCTTCTACAGTGAACGTTACCTCCCTCTGACGAGAAGCGAGCGGCGATGAGGGGCTTACCTCGCCGAAGTCCAGCCTCGAAGGCTCAAAAGTATAGCCTTTCACCACAGTTCCAGTGATGGTGAAGACTCTTTCAGGGCTCTGCGGATCATTGGTAGTAATTTGAACGGTCTTGGTCTTCCTGCCGAAGAACCCACTTGTGTCAAATGACACCCGAATTTTCTCTGATGTACCTGGCTTAACAACAGGAGACGCGAGGTTGGTGGCGGTACACCCACACGAAGGAGCTATTCGCTCGACGATCAAATCCCTTGTCCCGGAATTTTTTACGTCCACCTCATACACGACCACGGTCCCTTGAGGCACGGAGCCAAAATCGTACGAGTCCTGGCTCAGAGAGAAGCTCGCTCGACCCTCTGCGGCTCCAGTCGAAGAGGCGATGACAACACAAAAAACACCCGCCAAGGCCACCGAGATATTCCTACATACTCCGCCGGGACCTTGAGGAATTCGACTACGTAGATATCGCATGACCTAACTAAAAAGTTGATTTTGGTCTAAAAACTTGGTCGAGAAGTTTCCTCTCTGGAAATCGGGATGCGACAAGATCCTTCGATGAAGCTCGATATTAGTTGATATGCCATCGATCAGATATTCATCAAGCGCCACGAGAAGCTTCTTTATGCATGAGGCTCGATCTTTATCACGCACAATCAGCTTTGAGATAAGAGAGTCGTAGTACGGCTTCACCGAGTACCCCGCATAAATAGCCGAGTCTACTCGAACTCCATTACCTCCCGGGGGATGGTAGCTCTTTATTAGCCCTGGGGATGGGATGAGCGTTCGAGGATCTTCCGCGTTAATTCGAGCCTCAATCGCGTGGCCTGTTATCTTGATATCTTTCTGCTGCCAGGAAAGCTCAAGGCCGGCCGCAAGCCGAATCTGCTCCTTAACCAGATCAGTATCCGTGACCATCTCGGTGACGGGGTGCTCGACCTGAAGGCGGGTGTTCATCTCAATAAAGTAGAATTTTTCCGCCTCAAGATCCGCAAGGAACTCAACTGTTCCAAGGCTTGAATAGTTGACAGACTTTATGAGCTCTAAGGCCGCGTCCTGTATCTGATTCTGCAGCTTTTCGGGGAGCCCAATCGACGGGGACTCCTCTAGCACCTTTTGATAACGACGCTGTATCGAGCAGTCTCGAATCCCTAAATGGATCGCGTTATGAGAGAGATCTCCCGCCACCTGAACCTCGATGTGACGAACTTTGGGCAGATATTTCTCCACCAGAAGATGCCCATCGCCGAAAGCGGCCTCGACTTCTCGTTGCGCAGTCTGAAACGTTGAAACGAGCTCATCAGCGCTCTTTACGATCTTCATGCCACGCCCACCACCACCAGCGCAGGCCTTAAGTAGGATTGGATATCCGGCCTTGTCGGCGATCTTAAGCGCTTCAGCTGGATCAAGGAGTCCCTTACTGTCTCCTGGTATCGTGGGAACGCCAACTTTATCAGCGACCCGTCGGGCCCGGGCTTTATCGCCCATGATGCGCATGCTCCGAACAGTCGGTCCAATAAACGTGATTCCGCAGCTAGCGCATATCTCAGCAAAAGCGGCATTTTCACTCAGAAATCCGTAACCCGGGTGAATGGCGTCAGCTCTCGTGGCGACAGCTGCAGACATAATCGAGGCGATATTAAGGTAGCTCTCTTTTGCAAGAGCAGGCCCAATACAAACACTCTCTGTGGCCAGCTTAACATGCAGCGCGTCCTCATCCGCCTTGGAGTGCACCGCGACAGTCTTAATGCCGAGCTCGTGACACGCCCGAATGATGCGAAGCGCTATCTCGCCCCTATTGGCTACCAAAACTTTTTGGAATGGCACCGCACTCATTGAACTAGCCCGCCGGGTCTATCAGGAAGAGGACCTCACCGAATTCGATGACCTGTCCCTCAACGCCTAGTATCTTAACTACCTTGCCAGACGTGGGAGCTTCAATCTCATTCATGAGCTTCATCGCCTCAACGATACAAAGAGTATCTCCTTTGCCAACCGTGTCTCCCTCTTTTACGAAGAACTCGGCGTCAGGTGATGGCTTCCGGTAAAAAGTCCCAACTATCGGGGACTCAACCTTTACGAACCGGCCGACATCCTCTTGAGCGGCCGTCGTATGACTCGGCGCGGCAAGAGGGGGGACGCCTTGCACCGCTGGCACCATTTCATAGCGAGCCTCTGTGTGCGCGTACGTGCCAGCCGTAGTTCGGCACAACTTCACACGCGTGTCTCCTTGCTGAAGCTCGAACTCCGTTACTTCGTTCTGCTTCAGCATCTTTATGATGTTCTCAATGTCCTTGATGTCCATGGGGTGATATCCTAGCCAGGAAGGCGGACTAAAGCCAAGACCGTGGAGAAATTTTTCGAACTTCGCGCCCGTAAATACAGCCACTTAAGGCAAAATGTGGAGTCCGGCCGCTAACAAGGCCAGGCCCGGAAACTCAGCTTTATGGGCAATTACCAAAATTGCCGAACGATGCCGTAGCCTGCGCAGTTAAGATTCTATCGTTATCCCCAAAACTGACACCCGAAGCGTCGTCGGAGGCTTTAAGATAGAAGATCTCGAATGAAACGGTGTAGAGGCCCGTTGCTGTAATTTGCGTACCACTCCCATCCGTTGGATTACCAACGAACTTGCCGCCATTATAAGCTTTAAACATCGGAACTGATATTGTAGTGGTCGATCCATTGCCATCTAACGCGGCGTCTGCCTGGCGAGTGAGGCTAATATCACCGCAATCCGCCGTGTTGGTCGTCCCATCGATACCAGTAACTGAGCAGTTTAACTGCAAAAGAGTGACCCTCTCGGCTAAGTTGTTCCTGACCTTGATAACAGCGTAGGTATCATGGAAAGGCTCTGGATCGCTTGTGGACGCATCGCCGTCACAATTCGGGTTTTGAACCGTATCAATCGACACATTCGCTGGCACGTCATCACCGATCTTCCCATCATCGACGAAGCCCGCCTCCAAGATCTGAACGTCGCCATCATCATTTGTCTGAGTTCCACCCCCTAATCCTCCTCCAGCGGCGCCAGGGAACCCCGTGAAACCCGAAGGAATGTCCCCAGTGCACCTCACTGAGGCGAACTTTCTCCTGTTAGCTCCGATGTTAAGCCGACACACCATCTGAAATGATCCAGGAGCCTCACATCCGATCACTCCGCTCATTACGCCAGAGGACCCGGTCAGCTCATAGCCCGTGTTGGGCTCAATGATCGCGATCCCTTTCTCTGAGTCGCACACCACGTTGATACTCGGTACTGGCTGTCCCTGCGCGTCAACCGCAAAAACCCTGAAGCCAGTTGTGCTCCCTACGGGGAGGGAGGACTGCTCTACTTGAAGATCGATAGATCCACTCGTGGTCTCGTCACCTACAAATACACCATTCCGAAAATCGGGGTTTTCAGCCGAACCCCCATCAGTGGCTCCCTGTCCACCAAGGCATCCCACGATCCCAGCTAAAGCCGCCGCGATTGAAAGTGCCCTAAAATCATCGATTCGCATAATTCCCATCCCTTGAGCTTCGCCAACCAAACGTTTCTAAGGTCTTTGACGAGACCTTTCTGTATCTCTACTGTCCCTCAACCACACTTTCGGTCTCAAATGCCGCGTTAAGCTCATCTAAGCCAACCGAATCATCCTCTGAAGCATCAGTAGTTTCGGTTGATGATACGCTCAAATTGTTGGTGTTACCGCCGTTATCAGCGGTGGTAGTCGCTCCGTTCGCGACCGCTGTAGGCGCTGGCTCTACAGCGACATCAGGCACCACGCTGAAAGTGAAGAGTCCGGCATTTGTCTCGTAGCGATTTCCCGAGGAGGAGAGCCCCGACAGTTTGACGATTATCTCTAGATCGAATGGAGCGTCCGGTAGCTGGCTTGCGTTAAAGTTAAGCCACTCCCTAATTGGTGAAGGTAAGATCGGCACCTGCGCGAAGGCCCGATTACACACCTGGGAAAGAGCCGGGGGTAGGCTAGTTACGGCTGGCCGCCGAAGGCTAGTCCCATTGCCGTTCTGACCAGCATTCCCGTTTGCTCCGGCCTGCCCTGATTCCGCCGGCCCGGCTAGAAAGTTCACCGCCACATTTGTTGAAGGTGGCTGTACTGACGCGCCGGGTACGTAATACTCAAGCAATACGCGATCGGCACGGAAAAACTGTCCGAACATATTATTTTGCACACCCACGATCGCATGAACCGCTCCAGAGGGATCAACTGCTAAGCCCGAAAAACCAGGCAACGGAGTTGGCGCTGTCCCAATGCTGGTAATTCCAAGGCTTATGTACCCTCCCGTGATAGGATTAGTGAGCTGCGCGCAGCCGCTGTTGCCACTGGTCAGATTCCCACCTCCGTTCGCGCCTCCGTTTGCGCCTTGCTGAGGCAAAGACGAGAAGAGTCCTAGAAATGTTACCGATACCCCTTGGTCGTTATTCGACGCGCCATTACCTCCACAGCCGAGAGCCAGCAGCGACGCGCTAAGAGAGAGAGCCAATATGTATATTCTCTTCATATAATAACCCTGATCCAACAAATCCTTACGAGGCCGCCTTCATGCTCGAATCATCAAAGCTCCCCTCTACAATTCTTGGCGTGATGAAGAATAGGAGCTCTTCATCTTTGTTATCGGTCACAGACCTCCGGAAAAAAGTTCCAAAAAACGGTATATCTTTGAAGAAGGGTACGCCGTACACATCGTCATTCTCTCGGAGCCGATAAATGCCGCCCAGCGCGAACGTTTGGCCGCTCGACACCAACACCGATGAACTGGCGCTTCGCTCTATCTCGTTGGGGATACCATCTACGTTCTTCTGGCCGAAGGAGCTCGACTTAGCCTTGATGTCGAGCAGGATGTAGTAATCCGGAGAGGCCTGCGGAGTCACATTCAGAACAATTCCAGCTTCGATTACCTCTGTCGCGCTACCACCAGTGCCATTGGCGGTTGAGCCTTGGCCAGTCGCGACGGAAGTACCTCCACTTGGCAGCTTGACGCGATACTTCTCAACGCTCTTTATCTCTGCCGCCTTATTATTAGTGGTCGCGACCGCTGGTCGACTCACAATACGAGCCCGTCCCTCTGTTTCCAGTTGAGACAGCCTCATTTCAAGAGAGCGGGTTCCATCAGCGCTATCAAAGAGCATGGTGAGAGCCGATGCGCCGGCGGCTGCTGGGAAGGATGAGCCCGTGATGGTAGGGACAGTTCCACCCCCGCCAGCTCCCGGTATGAGGGTCCCGTTACTGCCGCCAACGCTAACTGCGGAGGGGAAATTAAGCCCGGTGCCATTACCTGTCGCCGGAGACTGTATGTACTGGAATCCAAGCTCACTACCCAAATCTCGCATCAACCCACGATTCGACTCGACTATCTGGGTCTCCAAAAGCACCTGCGGTGTTCTTAGGTCAACCTTTGAGACAAGCTCCGTTACGTTACGGATCCCCGATTCTATATCTTTCACGATCAGTTGATTGGAACGCTCGTCATAGGCGACGGAACCGCGCTCTGAGATTACAGTCTCAACCAAAGTCTTCAACTCAGCCGCCTTTCCGTAGCTAACACGAAGGTACTTCACTACCAGTGGAGCGAGCTCAGCTTCAGCCGCCCTAGCCTGCTTAAGGGATTCGCGCTCGACTCGAAGCTTATCGATCGGAGCTATGCGCATAACGTTGCCTTCAAGGACTTTATCCAGCGCGTGCGTTTTTAAAATAACATCAAGAGCTTGATCCCACGGAACGTCCGTCAACCGTAGAGTTACCTTTCCAACGACGTCCTCGCTCGCGACGATGTTGAGATTTGAGACCTCCGCGATGATTCGAAGCGCGTTATCGATATCTGTATCTTGAAGATCTAACGAGATCAGCTTTCCTGTATATCGAGCGGTATCGCCGAGAAGAGACTGCAGCTCCGCCTCTGACATCTCCTGCTCAACTTTCTCACCTGTCTTGGTCTCGCCTTTGGCCGTGACGCTAGCGTCCTTAGATTTATCTTCCGAGCCACCATTTTCGCCTACATCTTTGCCCGGCGCGGAGCTGCGCTTATCAGGCCCGGCACTCTTTTTCTGCTCAGTCTTGGTATCTCCCCCCGCATTGACCTCTTTGGGGGCGAGCTGCGCTCGCATATCGTCCACCACCTTGCGAAGATCGCTAGTCTCCTCAACAACGACCTTCCCACCCACCCGTCGCGCGGAGAGATAAACCTCAGGCTGCACGAATATTCGAACCAAGGCGTCTTTACCGCTCACCGTTGAGCGCGCGGATCGGATGGCGGCGGTTTGCGACTCCGAAAATAGCGTGGCGCTTAAAGCCGCGTCAGAGACCTTGGTGTCTTTTATAGTAAGAACATATTCAGACGGCGCTGTTCGCTGAATAGCGAACTCGGGCTCACCTTCGAGATCCACCGCTACCGCGCTTCCGTTTTCGCCGCTCGACCCCAACGCTACGCTCTTGATCCTACTCGCCGAGGGCGTGGTCGCTGATACAGAAAGTACTGGCGCTAGCTCCGCTAGTGTGGTGTCCGCGGCCTTGGAAGGGGGCAAAACAGATGCCGTCTCTTTTACCTCTCTACCTTCTTTTACTTTAGGCTCTGGCCTCGCTAGTTGGGCGGCGCTTCCTGAAGAGTCCACAAGCACAGGGGCTACTATCGCGTTCTCAATACTTGGAAGTGTCTCCTCTCGTTTCGTTACCGACACATCGTCCTCTTCTTGAAGAGTGGTCGAGTCTGGCAGTTGGGGCTCCGCCTTGGCACGCTTAACAGCCAACTTGGAAGTCCTATCTCCCGCTACACCAAATGCTCCCGCAAGCGGAAGTGGGGCGTCTGGTTGCCCCGAAGAGTTCGCTCCTGAGGCCTCAAGGGTAATCAGAATCTTTGCCCCGTCTACCCGAACCTTATGGGAAACCGAGGACCCTTCAGCCAAGTCCATAACGATACGACTTGAGTGAGGCTGCGTCCCCAGACGAATTTTTGAGACCAAGTCAAGGTCGGCTACCGCGACTGATTTATTCGAACGAGCCTTCTGTGATTTTATATCTACGACTAAGCGCGGAGGATTGGAGAGCTTTGAAACTTCGTAGATGGGCTGCTCGCTATCTGTGTCGATCGCGATTTCGTCAAGACCACCTGAATGCGCGACACTTAAACCTAGTCCATCCTTTGATTGCGTTAGGAGCCGGCGGCCTGGTTGTTCAGCTACCACGGCAGAAGAATACGCCACAGCTAAAACGAGCGCCGTCCTGGCTATTCGTCGAAGTGCAATAATACAAATCATGAGTTACCCCTGAAAACATCCTCTGCGGCGCACAGCACGATCTCGACCGACGAACCCGCGCACATTTTCACAGTCGTTCTAAGTCTCACTGGCTCAGGCATGCTTCGAAAACTCTCTAAAAAACCGATTTACGGCGTGTCGGTAGCTATCTCGCGACCGAACAACTTTCTCGCCCTCCCCGGCAGTTACCGAGAAGTCGCTCACGGCAGGCATCCTGCTTGCACGATGAGAGTTGGAATCGATCTCTCCCTTGTGAGATGGCCCACCCTTTTCAAAAGGCGCTTAAATTTTCGGGGGTGGTTAGCGCCCGCTTGCGAGCCACTGTATGAAAATCCGGCAAACGATGTACCATTCCCAGCGGTGGCATTTTTAAAACATCGTGCTGGGAAGGGGAGCCCTAACACTCTTTTGGAAACTCTAGCGGATTGAATCGAAAGTGGGCCTCCAGTCGTAACCCCTCTGTAGCGTTATCTGCCCTCTCAATACTCCAACTAGAAAGCTCTAACGCCTCCGATAGGCCACTCAGGCGCTCGAAAAGCATCACTATATTGGGGAAGGCGGCGCTGAAGACGATTGTGAAGGTCCGCTCTTCGGCTCCAACTACCCGCGCCTCAGCTCCACTAAAACTCAAGACGGAGACGCCTGACTCTAACGCCACCTCCCGTATCATGAGAAATGTCGCCGAAGGATTCAAAATTAATGGCCTGGAAGAAAAGCCTCCCCTCATAGACTCACAAAGCTGTTTTATTTTCCGAGTGAGCTCGACACGCTGGGCGCTCGGTTCCGGAGCAATCTCCGCGGTACGGCCTAGTCCGGGCATCTGACTCAAAAGAAACTGAGCTTCAATCATCAGCGGCGCCACCACGCCGCGGATCAGAACGGCAAGACAGAGGGCATTCAGAGAGAGCGTGAGCACACGCCAACTCCAATTTGGCATTCGACGCGCATAGCGGATCGCTGAACGCGATACCCCGAGACTGTATATCTCAAAAGTTTTCATCGAGACCGGTGCGTTACTGTGCCTTCGGTGACAGGGCTCTCCTACTCCCGCGTCCTAGTGGTTTTCATCTCGGCCACAATTGAAAATTCCCCCGTTTTATTTCCATCGCTGACACCATTTCGAAGTGACATCGGCACGGGATTGGCGATAGAGGTGATGGCTGGCAAATTATTAATGAGCTCTGTCATTCCGACCTCGGATACCGACACCCCGTCCATCTGTATCTTGCCAGCACCAACGGAAACTCTCTCTAGGTGAATACCTGATGGCGTGACCTCCCCTAATTCCCTCAAAAAACGCGGCCCGAACCTGAACGTTTCTACTCGGTCCCGTCTGATTGCGAGAGCTATCTTTAATTTTGATAGAATAGACCGCCGCGAGTTTAATTCGCGCGCCCTCAGGTCGGTATAGTGACTCACTCGCGCTCCGCTTTTTTCATTCAACATGAATAAGCGTGAGTAGATCCAAGTGAGAAGGGCCACGAGGGTTACGCTGAGAGCGATGGCTAAAATCCGCGTCGCTAGCCGACGCACCTCACCATGCGTACGAGGCGGTGGTAGCACAAGGTTAACTTGCATCTGCCCCCCATAGCGATTCGGCGATAGCCTCGGCTACCAAGCTAGTGGAACCGACCGAGGGGATAACGGTCGTCGCGATCACCTCACCTCGATGGTTATTTGACCAACGACGTATCCACTCCTCAAATCTCGTGCCTAACACTTCGGGCCATGGTTCACAGCAAAAAAGCACGTTTACTGGGGAATGACCACCGGACGAAGAGTCTCTAGCGGCCGCTCTTAACCCCCCGAGGGCGCGCTCAATCATCTCCACGGCTCCAGAGTTAGAGTGAAAAGCCCCGCTCATCTCGCGCACCTCCATGTTTCTTACACGACACACCTCTCCCCCATTTTTTCCAAGGTAAACTAGCAGGCTATCCGTCTGGCAATCTCCCCTCATCCATTTTTTTGCCGCGCTGAGGAGGACTTCCGGACGGAGGGCAATCAGATCAAGATCAAGGCACGCGCACTCCATCGTTCTTTGATAGGACTCAACCACCTCTCGCCTCACCGCTATCAATAGCGGTGACTCCCCCTCATATATAAGGACCCGCGCGAGCAGCTCCGAGCTATCAAGTTTAAAGCTCTCGAGCGCCCATGCGGTGATACCATCTCTATCGAGAGATGGCGGCGCCGAGCGAACATCAATCGCTCTCATAAAAAAAAGGGTGGAGGGAAGGGCGACACCGCAGCGGTCAAAGTCATATCCCTTTTCTGAGAGCGTGTGTCGTATCGCGATCCCGAGCTCTTTGGGTTTGTGAATTCGGTGATCGCCAAAGGCTTCCGGTGGCATCAGCCCTGAGAAAGACACGATACGCTGATCTCCGGTGACGGCGCCCTTACAACTTGCCAATATTTCACTTTCGGTAAAGTCGAGTCCGAGCAACGGATCGCGTCCGAACCACCACCTGTCTATCCAATGCGTTGTCATGGAGCCGCCTAGCCTCCCGGAGCGCTCTTCGGCCATACAAGGAATAAGTTGCCTTGGAGTGATTTTTCCCCCACCTATTGGGCCGCTTACCTACTCCGGCCCCCGCAACTCCCTGTTTGGTGGTCTAGTTCCACCGAAATACGCTCAGGACTAAGCTGCTTTCAAAGTCACCGTGACAGGGTACAATGACACCGTTACTGTTTTGCCAAACCATGACGCAGTTACCCCTCTTAGACGACTCCAATCAGACCACCTCCGCTATCGGGAACTCACTCGCCACCGTTGTGATCCCTCCCCTTGAAGGCGAATACCTCTATCGCTATGACGCAACTCGCCATCCAAACCTCCAAAGCGGCTGCATGATTGAGGTTCAGCTGGGCCGGCGAGCCGTATCCGCGTTTGTGATATCAACTAATTCCGAACGCGAAGAACGCGCTCAAGCTGAAATGATCCAGAGGGGTATCGCGGTGAAGCCGATATCCGAAAAGGTTTCCGCTACCCTTGCTTTTACTAAAGAGCATCACGCGTTCTTTGAATGGATCGCTAAGTACTATGCCGAGCCCCTCTCCAAAATTCTTGACCTGGCCGTGCCAACGCCGGCCTTCGCCAAGATTGACCCCGAAGTGAAGCTCGCGGATGACAACTGCATCAACCGCCTCGGCACGACTCAGCAACGGCTTGTTGATTTTCTCCGAACTCGCTCCTCTTGGACCCGAATCTCAGAGGTGCGGCAACACTGCCAAACATCTTTGGCTACAATTAAGACTCTTGAGGCCAAAGGGATCTTAGTAAGAAGGGAACGCTCGCCGGAAATTGTCGCCCCAATGTCGATCCCTAGCGCCCGACTTGAGGACCTCTCGCCTGAACAGAGAGGCGTTACAGTTCCAATGATGGAGGCGGTGACTCGCCACTCCTTCGCCTCATTTCTGTTACACGGTGTCACCGGTAGTGGTAAGACAGAGGTGTACCTTGAGCTTATCATTGAGGCTCTCACACATGGCCGGTCAGCCCTCATTATAGTCCCAGAGATCGCCCTCACACCTCAGCTCTTGGATCGATTTGAGTCCCGCCTAAAGCAACGAGTGGCTGTTCTTCATAGTAGTCTGAAACCCAATCAGAGATGGTCGCATTGGCGCAGCGTCCTTGAGGGCAAAACCAGAGTGGTGATCGGAGCGAGATCGGCGGTTTTCGCGCCCATGAAAGATCTTGGGCTGATAGTTGTTGACGAGGAGCACGATGCCTCCTTCAAGCAAGGTGAGGGCATACGATACAACGCGAGGGACTTAGCGGTAGTGCGGGCTAAACTATCTCATTGTCCGATCGTGCTCGGTTCCGCAACTCCATCCCTCGAAAGCTTCCATCACGCCCGCTCTGGAAAACATACGCTCGCCACCCTCTCCAGTCGCTTTTATGACTCAAAACCCCTGAACTTTGAAATTATAGATCTCAACAAACTTAAACCATGGGAGATGCCTTCCAGAAGTATCTCTCCGAAGCTTCTTGAGTCGCTCAAGCAAGCGGTTCAAAGCGGGGAGCAGGCTTTTGTCCTATACAACCGGAGAGGATTCGCAACCTATCTTCAGTGCGGCACATGCGAGCATGTGGTGGGCTGCCCTCACTGCAGTGTCACGCTCACCTATCATCAAAAAAACAACTCTCTTCTCTGTCACTTCTGTGGTTTTACAACTCCGCCTCCCAGCGCCTGCGGAAATTGCGGGGCGAAGGATCCCTCGGCTCTCGGAGATACAGCGGACGAACCCTTGTTTAAGCAACGTGGCGCGGGGACTGAGCGGGTTTTTGAGGAGCTATCAACACTTTTGCCTACCGCTCGAATAGCGAAGCTCGATCGGGACGCCGTTCGAACTATTGAGGACTATACGTCTGTCCTCCAGAAGATGCGCTCCAAGGAGATAGACATTCTTGTTGGCACACAAATGATTGCCAAAGGACATGATTTGCCCGATGTGACGCTCGTTGGAATAGTGGATTGCGACGTCGGGTTGCATGTGCCTGATTTCCGGGCTGGGGAACGCGCGTTTCAACTTCTCACTCAGGTGGCGGGGAGAGCTGGCCGCAGAGAGAAGCAGGGCCGAGTAATATTGCAGACGAGGGTTCCACAACATCCAAGCCTACGCATGACTACCGCCGCCAACTATATGGGATTTGCCGAGGAGGAGCTAAAAATGAGGGAGCTCTTGGGATACCCACCATACCAGAGACTTCTTCGAGTGGTCATTGGAGCCGAAGATAAAGAAGTAGCCAATCGCAGCTCGGCCCTGTTGGCACAGCGAGCGGCTAACGCATGCCAGTCACTCGATATCACGATGCTTGGACCAGCCGCCGCGCCGGTGGAGAAGGTTCGGAACTTCTGGCGCTATCATATCCTATTTAAAGCACGGTCAGCGGCGAAACTACAAAACTTGATGTTGAGATTAAAACGGGACTCGGGACTCGATAAAGACGTTCGAATCGCTTTCGACCTCGACCCGCAAGATATGCTCTAGCGACCTCATACGCGGCTATTTAAGAATGCGGGGCGCGGAGGCCACTCGGCGCAAATCTTTAAAATGCCCCCTCGAGAAGAGGCTACCAACTATTTATTCCGCTGCTCGATGTATTGTTGGTAGAGCTGAGCGTACTCAACGTCTAGGGCGTCATATCGACGCTTCGAAACGAAATACTGCTCGTTACCCTTCTGAATCTCATTCATGAGCGTTTCGACCTGCTCCTCGCATCGCAGCAGGTCAGCTCGCATGACCTTTACTTGCTCTTGCATCTGAACAGACATCTCAATTTCCGACATGAGCGCTTCCATCTTCACGGTGGAATCCGCAATCTGAACGCGGAGCTCCTCGTTTTTGGTCTTAAGCTCTCCCTCACGCTTTTGAAGTATTTTAAGCTCCTCCCGGGTCTCAAGAGCGCTAGCCTCAAGCTCTCTGTTGATCTCATCGAGCTCTCGTAGTCGAACCTCAATACCCTCTAACTCAGCCTGAAGAATAATGACCCGTCCCCGCTCCGCCTTCAAAGACTCTCGAGCGGTCGCCAGCTCTTTGTTTGCCTGTTCATACTCTTCCGCGTCCGCCATCTCAGCGCGTAACTGCTCAATGCGAAGCCACAGGTCCTGCTTGAGCTTCAACTCTTCCTTAATATGAGAGTGCGCGGTGTTGGCCGCGCGCCCGGCTGTCAAAGACCTCTTAAAAAGGAAAGCCCCCGCGATAAGCGATTGACCCAGGCTCACTAAAACAATTAGCCAAGCCATCGACGCTACCCCTCCCTCGATGCGGTGTCGCTATCCTCCTCCTTGGGAGGCTCCACAGCCTGGTCCTTCTCAGTGGCTTCACTAGTCGTGCTCGCGGTCACGACCTCCTCTGATGGAGCCTCCAAGGCGACATCGCCGATCTTTATTTCCGAAGATTTCAACCGCTCCTCAAGGCCTTCTATGGCATCCAAAACCTGCTTGGGCGGATTGTATCGAGCCCCTTGAGCCGTCGGTAATTTCTTCTTTTTCGTAAGAGCTATCCCGATCGTACCGGCCACAATATTAGCTAGAGTAATTATTATGATCGGAATGAGAGGTGTCTTGTCCTCCTTTTTGGGCTCGGCGACGTTCTCCTTCACCACGACTGGCCGGGAGACCTCTTTCCTTGGAGCTGTGGATGTAAGTTCAAAGCGGACCACTGCGCTTTCCGCCTCAATTTCCTGCTGCTTTTTTGACTCCGCTCGTAACACCGCTTTAAGAGTATACAACCCATCATTCGGTAGAGAGCTCGCGGCGGTTTCATATATCACCGATTCGCCAGGGGCCCGTTTGAGGGGTATGATCGTCCGCTTTCGGTCACTTGATATCGCTTCAATCGAGACGTTGACCTCTCTGAATGACAGCACCTCTTTGCTCACCTGGGCGCGCAATAGAGACGTCTGATCTCCATGAATGACCTTGGCTTTTGGGTTGGGGCCGTGTTCATCGTGCGATGAAAGCTCCTCGGAGGAGCTCATCGTATTGTGCTCATCGCCCACCTCCTCACTCTCCGTCGCTTCTGGCGAAGCCACCTCAAAGGTTATTAGTCGTGGGCGTACCCGGAAGGGGACTTGCTGAGTTCTCTCAAAGGTTGGAGAGCGCGCGACGATGGAAAGCTTATACTCACCTGGCTCGGCGATAGAGCAACGCTTGGAGAAAATACCATCGCGCGCTATCTTGTCACCATTTCGACCATCATCATTCAGGAAGTCTTTCTCAACGGGTGCCGCCACTCGATCAGTTGGAATAATCTGAAAAGCATACTGGACGACGCCACTCATCTCCGGGAGAGCGACTGGCTTTTCGCCATCATAGAGCCGCGCCTGAACAATCGCCTCCTCCTCGGCCCGAACAATCACAGGCCAATCAGTTAGCAACTTCAAATTTGTCAGAACAGTGGCGAAGCCATCGGTCGATACGCCCCCCTGGACCTGCCACTCGCCGATATCAGGCTCCCGGAGTGTAATCACATCAAAGTTTTTGCCGGCATACCACGTTACCCAATCAGGAATGCGATCAAAGGTCATCTCCTCATTTTTTGGGCTTACCAAGACCAGCTTTGCCCCATCGTCTCTCGTTATATAAAAGGTAGCCTCGTCAACATCCTCATCCAAAACAAAAGATCGACTGCGCATCTGAACCACCTGTGGACGCTTTACCGCCAAGAAGAGGCTCGCGAATGAACGGTGAATATCCTCAGGGGTAGCGGTGTACCAGCTCAACCCGTCAGTGGCGGCCGAAATCTCACCAAGCAGGACCTTATCAGCCTGCGCGCTAAAAGCTAGAGAGTGCACTTTTATCTCCTTTGCCTTCAGTTCTGGAAGAATCTGATTAGATAACTCTACCGTGCGCGCCGATGGAGCCCCGATCTTGGGATTGGGCTCCATCTTGCCGTCGGACAAAAGGATTATAATTCGCTCGGCGTCATTTCGTGGACTGGCGTCAAGGATCCTCGCAGCAGCTCGTATACCCTCCAAGAGATCGGAGTAAGCTCCCTCGGTTTTTATGTTCTGAATCTGCTGGACGATCTCACTACTAGGCCCCTTCTTAAACTCTTTTAGCTCACTAACTATCTGGGCCTTATCTGAAAAGCTCACGACACCGAGACGGTCGTTATCGCCAAGGAAATTCAGAAACAGCTTGGCCCCCTCATAACGAAGCATTTGCGAGTCTGTCTTGAGCATGCTGCCAGAAGTGTCTACTACCAGCACCGCGTCAACCGCCGCCCGAGGTTGCTGCAACCCGCGTTGGTCGGCTCTCGTCGAAAGAGTCGGCGAGAATAAAGCCACCAGAAAGACAGTGCCGATTATTGTTAAAAAGCTGAGATTATAGCGAGAGGATGTCATGAGCCTAAAATGTAAACCTTTCATCGTTAGCGCCGCGGATTGAAAACCAACCCACATCGCCTTTTGCGACCCTTCATGGCGAGCACTCCCACCTGGATCTTAAAAACGAGCGGGGGACGGGTGTTTTGATTGTTCTTTAATGGCAGCGCATCCTATTAAAGCTAGACAACCGCCGGACAATAAATCGTTAATTTATCTAGCCAGATACAACGACCCCACCTCTTCTATGCTGAGCCCAATCCCGATGGAACCGCAACACCAAAAACGGAGGTAGGTTTATTGGCTCCTTAGATACTACTATAGTCGTGGATTGTTGGCGTCGCCAGACAACAAAAAGCCAGGCGCAGCGACATGTTAGGCAATCAAAATACCCACCGTTTTTCTCTAGGTAACCGATGAGAAAGCTCTTTATTCATCTCCTCGTTACTATAGTTCTCGGGATGCCGTCGTGGGCGCCCTGCCAAGAGCCCCCCTTTGAGCTTCCTGGAAAAACTGAGGTTTTGAAGATTCGTAGCGCCATTCTCGAAACATCTAGGGGCAAACTGTTCCTGGAGCTATTCCCGGAGGAAGCGCCTTGGCACGTCGCTAATTTTAAATACCTTGCCGATAGAAACTTCTATAGAAATTTGAACTTTCACTTTTTTGAGCGGGACTACCTTATTCAAGGAGGCGCCCCCTTGAAACGTGGAAGGGGTGGTCCCGGGTATACCCTGCCCCCTGAGTTTAGTGGTAGGCACCATACCTTTGGAACCTTAGGTATGGCGCGGACACCTGACACCGATTCTAAAACCGGCAGACAGACCAATCCCGAAAGAAGCTCAAACGGAAGTCAGTTTCACATACTTCTTGGTGACGCACCCCACATGGACGGCCAGTACACGATATTCGGAAAAGTCGTAGGAGGTTTCGACACGCTCAAAGAGCTTCGGGCGGGGGATACAATACTGAGGCTGACTGTGTTTATCCGCCAGGGGGGCCGATAATATTTTCTCGCTCTGCCCTCTACAGATCCGGTGATTCAAGGTACGAGCTCGTGCTCGCTTCGGGCTCACGCTCCTCTCCACCATCGCTAAGTATTGGATGCTCGTCCGGGGCGGATCCCTTCAAGAAGTACTCCAGAAACGCCCCGCCATCCCCAGGCTCTAATTTAGCCCCCGTAGCCTTATTGATCCAAAAAGGCTCCACTCCATCTGGAACTGTGAAGTCCAGTTGCTCAGCGATCTTCGGAGGGGCGTATTCAATTCCTAAACGCTCAGCTTCTACTTTCGACTCTCGCTCCACAGCGTCCGTCGTTGAGGGATTCGACTTCTCAAGAAAGTCACGCATGAAGTACAACCAGATCGGAGCCGCTACCACACCTCCGGTCTCTTTTGGGCCTATCTGCTTTTTTTGATCGAATCCGACCCAAACCCCACACACCCATGTCGGCGTATAGCCGATGAACCATGTATCCATTTGATCGTTAGACGTACCTGTTTTCCCAGCGACGGGGCGTCCGAGCTCTTTTATTTTGTAGCCGGTCCCATAATCAATAACACCCCGCATCATATTGGCCATCACGAAGGCGCTACTTTCACCTATTACTTGGCGCGCTGTCCTGGCCTTATCACTCTCACTCTCGTAGATCACATTTCCAAAGCGATCCTTTATCCGCTTCACGAACTTCGAATCAAAAAGAACTCCCTTTGCCGCAAACACTGAGTACGCCCTCGAAAGCTCCAAGAGCGTTACCTCACTGCTTCCCAGTGACAGAGAAAGATTACGACCAAGGGGGCTCGTGATGCCTAAAAGCCGCGCGTAATGAATAGCCGCGTCTACCCCTATACGGGACACGATATCGGCTGAGACCAGATTTCGGGACTTCTCAAGAGCCGTTCGTAGGGTAATCGGTCCGAGAAACTTTTCATCGAAATTGGCTGGGGTCCAAAACGTGTCGCCCACACGAAACGTTCTTGCCTGATCCATCATGATAGTTGTTGGCGTGTAGTTATACTTATCAATCGCGGCCAAATACAGGATGGGCTTGAACGTGGAACCGGGCTGGCGGAGGGATTGAGTCACCCTATTAAACTGACTCTGATTGTAGTCGTATCCACCAGCCATCGCTCGCACTTCACCGCTACGCGGATCTATAAGAACCACACCTCCCTCGATCTCCGGGGTCTGGTCCAACATGACGCGCAGCGGCGCCTTATCCCCGCTTTTTAATGAGGCTGATGACATTGGCCGCCTCAGGGCGACCTCAATAATGTCTCCAGCTCTGAGAATCTCTCCAGGAGATCCGAAATGAGAGGTGTCATCTCGATTCAGAAACTTCTTGGCCCACCCTGACTCATTGAGATCGACCTGATACGCTTTTTTGCCGACCAGCACTTTCGCTATCCCTGAGGCGATGGACCTAATAAAGGCTGGAGTAGGTATGTTTTCCTCAAGCGAGCTTTCCCCATATTTCTGGAGATAGTCCTCCTCTGTTGAGTGACCTTGAGCCCCCCGCCAGCCTCGACGCTTATCGACCTCTCGAAGCCCCTGCCGCAACGCCGCTAGCGCCAGCTCATCCGCTGTTGGATCAACGGCGGTAACTATCTCCAAGCCATCGCTATCAAGATCGAGATCTTTCCACTGTTCAGCGAAAACCCGCCGAATCTCCCCAACGTAGTACGGGGACGCGAAAACATTTTGCTGACTAGCTGGAAACGCTTTAAGAGGCTCCGCGACCGCTGCTGCCTTTTCCTGCTCGGTGATAAACCCAGCTTTTACCATCTGAGTTAGGATCTGCTCCTGTCTCTCCTTGGCTTTTTTGATGTTTTTTATTGGTGAGTAGCTGCTTGGCCCTTTCGGAAGCCCCGCGAGCATCGCGGACTCGGCCAACGTAATTTCTGGCAATTCTTTATGGAAATAAATGCGAGCCGCCGCCTTAATTCCGTAGGCGTTATTTCCAAAGAATATCTGATTGAGATAGATCTCAAATATCTCATCTTTGGAAAATCTCCGCTCTAAACGATACGACAGAATCGCCTCCTTCCCTTTGCGCTCTAAGCTCTTTTCTGACGACAGGAGAAGATTTTTAACGACCTGCTGGGTGATGGTGGAGGCTCCCTGCTTGGCCCGTCGATTTTGCATGTTTTTTACAGCCGCTCGAACGATGCTCACGGGGTCAATTCCATGATGGCTGTAAAAAGCCGCGTCTTCCGCGGCCAAGAAGGCCTTACGAATCACATCCGGAACTTCATGGAGCTTGACTGGGTAGCGCCGCTCAGAGAAGAACTCGGCTAGTAACGTGCCATCGCTCGCGAGAACTCTTGTGACCGCCGGAGGCTTGTAGTCCTCAATCCTAGCGAGCTTAGGAAGATCGCGAACCAAATAGTAATAGCCCCAAACGCCAAAGAGCGTCGCCACGGAGAGGAGCGCCAGCGTCGCGGTGCACAGGAGCAGCAAGACCTTTCGAATCATTCACCACCAGGTTAGTCCGAGCCCCTTATTTAAGAAAGGGACTCCTGAAAGCACACTCACTCACTTCGAGATAGGCGTCCCGGTCGGTACGGGCGTGGGCGTGGGCGTTGACTTCTCGATTAAGGCCTCTTCGTGAGGCACTATCCTTTTTGCCTCAACATCCCGAACCAGAGACACTTCTCCGCCCTCACTCACTTTAACGTAGCGATAGGTTTCTGACCCTAAAAGCACCTCTTTGCCGAGATAGAGAGTGGCTGTCTCCGCGCTATCCCCCTTCTTTTTTATAGTCAGTGTTAGGAAGGGATTGTCAAAAGCGCCGGGCGGCACGATTTCGGGGAAATCAACGCTCTCCAAACTAACAATGTCGTTTAATAGTTGCTCCACAAAGACCGGATCGCTCGTCTTGCCATTTACTTCCCAATCCGTCCGATTGGCTTTTATCTCTACCGGGGTTTCCGCGGATCCAGCTGAAGTAAGAGTTTCGATCTCTTTCGCGCCCCACTTTAGTAGCTTTCTTTGTCTTAGATCCGCCACCTTCATCTCGAGAAACGGGGCCTTATCTGGTGTGAATTTGAAAACGGATGGCGCCCCGTCGTAGGTGAAGAACCATGATGTGTTTTCAGCTTTTTTAATGGCGCCGATCGAAACTCGAATCACCCTCGGCTCAAGGCCCTCTCTAAGAGTTATCGTCGCTCTCACCTTGGGGATATCGAGGGCATACTCCGCCAAGCGAGACTCCCCTCCATCGATAAAATCCTCGGCGCTTAACGTGCGTATCGCGCTGAGAACCGCCTCGACTGCCGCCGGTGAAGCCTCATGAGCGGCTGGCGCAAGTATATGCCACTCTCCTACGACGGCTTGCGTCACTTTTATGCTTCCCTGGACTGACTCTAAAGCCAGCTCACGCACATCGGTCGTGTTAAAGGCTATCGGGGCGCGCGACCGAACCTCAGTCCGCTGCTTCAACAAACGCCCAAAAGCGGAGCTATCGACCATGAAGAGGCCACTTCGCCCTGAAACCTTAGCGTAGCGCTTGCTCAAGTAATCGCTGTTTTTACCAAAGGCGAACTCCCTCTCCGAACCATCGGGATCCCTGACGAGCATCGTTAATGCGGGGGCATCAAGACCATAAATTGAAAAGTCTCGCTCGAGCTCGCTATCTTCTATCGGGCCCTCAAAAACTAACCCCCCCATGACTTCAAGGATCGAATTGACTGTATCGGCGTCAAGCTTCGCCGTTGGTAGATCCGCCAAATTCCATAGAGCGCTGCCGTCGCCACCCACATCCCCGTGCACAAGGGTATAGGGCTTCTCACCTTTCGGTTGAAAGGTCAGGCTCTGTATCGTCTTCGGTGACGCTGCCCCTAATATTTTATCTCGGGAGAGTTCGCTCTGACGTCGCGGCTCCGCGACCATAACGAGATAGGCAACCGCCACCGCGAGCACGATACCGAGAAGGAGCGTCTTTCGTATATTCATGTGAGCCTAGCCTTTAGGCGAGAGAGGTTTGTCTCCGCCACCACACAAAAAGTCCCAAGAGCAATATCAGCTCCGGTCCCAAAAAGCTTAGGGCGAGTACCACGTTGAAATCCGCTTGGGTGAAGGCTAGCTCAGATTGGCGCATGCGTTTTGGCCCTATGGCTATAGCCCCCTCTTCTCCCATCGTCCAGTTTACGGTGTTTACGAGGAGATCCTGATTGCCCATTGCCGCCAGGGAATCATTACGTACCCACGTGGCATCGCCGAACACGACGACTCGAGAAGTGGGTGTGCTTGTATCGGAGGCGGAACCTGGGATCTTTTTCTCCATCGTTACCACGACAGGAACTGGCCCCTTGAGGTCCTCTGCCTCACTGTACGCTCCCTTTCCACCCGAGGGGTCCAAAAGTTTGGCGACATCACGCTCGGCCCACGAATTATTACCCGTCTTCAAAATCTCGCTATAGGTACCCCCGTCACGATTTCCGGTGGGAGCCACCACGCTTGACGCGTAAGCAAACACGGGTGGTTGACGACCAGAGAGCTTGGCTGTGATCGGATGCGGGCTAAAACCCATGGCCACGAACACTTGAGGGCCACCTGTGAATATCTGCGAATCCTTATCGAGAATGACGTCCTTACCGACCTCGATGCCGAAACTCTTGGCCACAACCCGGACCTCTTCGTCAGCTCCGCTTTCCGGATCGGCCATCAAGATAAGTCGCCCACCAGATCCAACGTATTGGATCAGCACGTCCCTCTCGGCGGTGTTGAGAGGCTTTCTCGGGGCTACCATCGCTACCGCCGCCGCGTCCCCCGGAATCTTTCCTACCTGCGGGAGTAGAAGCCCCTCGACAAGTATGTGCTCATTGGCCAGCGCGTCCGAAAAGGACTTCATTCCTTCTTCGCTTTGAGCGCTCAACTCAGGCTCGCCATGCCCCTCGATGTAATAGAACTTTTTCGCCACTCCACGAGTGAGCTTTAGAATCGCGTTCGTGATCGACTGCTCATCAACCGCGTTGATTCGACTAATAGATGACTGACCAGGATCTCCATACTCAAGGTAGAGCACATTACCCTGCTTCATGCCAAGCCGCTCTATCTCTACCGGCTTGGCGCGTGGATCTATAATCTCAACCGAGACTTGCTTAGGGCTGTGATACTTGTACAGCCGCAAAAGTTCCCGGGTAGTCTCCGGATCAGCGGCGCCCGCGAGACTGAGAACCTTTGAGGTGTCGATCGCCACCATTCGAAGTGGCTTCGTAAGACCAGAAACTAGCGCGACTGATTTCTCCGAGAGGCTGTGAATTCTCTGCTCTGTGAGGTCCCAGCGACGATCATTTCGCGCGACAAAGATATTAGCGACGACCAGCAATCCCGCGAAAACGAGGGAATAAAGAATCGCGTTGTATCCGAACCTCGCTCCCCGACCTGTGAGCACTTGCGAGGCCTTTGATACTCCCTGAACTCCCCATGTAACCGCCCATAGCGCGAGAAAGAGGACGCCCAGAACCAACTGGAGCACTATCAGGATATTCGCCGTAAATGAACCAACGATCAGAGCTCCCAAGATTCCGAATGCTAGGAGAACCGACCCGACATATCCAGAAAAACGAAGTGTTGTTTCCATCTCTACATCTCCAGCCTGTGCCTTACAAACCTATCTCCAGCGATACGCCTCAAGCGCCCTTTGCGAGAGGAAGAGTCCGAGCGCTATCATACTCGCGAAATAGGCGAGCGACTTAAAGGTAATGATACCTCTCAAAGGATCCTGTAACTGATCTACTGGGGAGAGGTATCGAAAAACCTCGCTCGCTACGCCACCAAGAGACTCAGCTGGAGCTTGAATCACGTAGAGCAGGAGAAGTGTCACCATACTCGCCACGCCCGCCACCACTTGATTTTCGGTGAATGCTGAAACAGCCATCCCTATGCTCGCGAACCCCAAGCCGCACAACACAACCCCTAAGAAGCCAGATAAAATAGGCGGCACCTCAGGATTTCCATGCGCTATTAAAAGAGCCGGGAAGAGAAGATTAACCGCCAACATGCCGATCAAAACGATCGCGATGCTCGCGAACTTTCCAAGCACTATCTGTGATACAGACACGGGCGAAGTGATCAGCAACTCAAACGTTCCTCGACGCTTCTCCTCAGCGATCGTGCGCATAGTAAGGAGTGGTATGAGAAAAACCAATACAACCACCATAGTCTGATACAATCCCTCAATCACGGTCTGGTTAAGGTTCGGCACGTCTCCACCTCGAAGCGCTATCATGCCCGCCATCTCAGCCACTCGCACAAAGTATGAGAGGTAGTTGAAGAAGAAAAATCCGATCAGAAGGGTAAAACCAGTGATAACGAAATAAGCTATTGGTGAGACAAAAAAAGCGAGGAGCTCTCGCTTACATATCGCCCAGATATTTCTCATACTAAATCTCCTAAAACCACTCACCGCGGCTATTATCGCTACGCCGCGACACTGACCACATCATCTTGACTCACGCTCTCTAGGAAAACTTGCTCAAGGGATTTATCTCGAGAGATCTGGCTCAGTGGGCCTTCAACAACAACTCGACCGCGATGTACTATCACCACCTTGCTACACACCGCCGAAACCTCCGGAAGTATGTGAGTGCTGAGGAGCACCGTGTGCGTCTCCCCCAAAGACTTAATGAGTCGCCGGATCTCTATTATCTGTTTGGGATCGAGGCCGCTGGTAGGCTCATCTAAAATGATCACCTCCGGGTCGTGAATAATCGCTTGCGCAAGCCCCACGCGCTGGCGATACCCACGCGAGAGGTGGTGACAGAGCTTGTTTTGAACATCAGCGATGAAACACCGCTCCATGATCTGCTCAACTCGAGCTCTCGTAAGCGCCCGGGGTATACCACGAATCTCAGCTATGAAATTGAGGTACTCCCGCACAGTCATCTCTCCATACAACGGAGGATTCTCAGGGAGATAGCCGATCCTCCGACGGACCTCATCCGCCTTTGTGACCACATCGTAGCCCGCGATGGTCGCGGATCCCGCGGAGGGGGGCAGGTAAGTGGCCAACATTCTTATGGTGGTTGTTTTACCGGCTCCATTAGGCCCAAGGAAGCCAACTACCTCGCCCTTTTGAGCGGAGAACGTTACGTTGGCCACTGCCTGGTAATCACCATAGCTTTTAGATAACCCAGCTACCTCTATCATTCCAAACCTATCTCCAGTGTGCGCCCACCTAACGAGGCCCCATGCAAGGACCTAGGACGGGCAAAGGTTGGGATGTATTCATTAAACATCCCCTCTCCCCGAATAGTGGTAATTCTTGGGCTAATTTTCAAGAGGATATAATTTGCCAGTCCATCACTCATCGATTTGGAGACGCGGCCCCTATCGTGTCTGGGCGCTCTGAAAGATAGTATCGGCTACGCCCTCTATCTCCGAGTCAGCGAACTCCGATAGTCGGGGCAATAGTTCCCTAAGCGCGGTCACGACGTGGGGCCGGTCTTGGTACACCCCGGACCGGACCCTCTGCGATACTATAGCGGCGGCTATCCCAAATGCGAAGCTTGTGAGCTTTGCTGAGGTATCAGCCGCTGACGATAGGTACACCCGCCTCTGTAGACGGGCGACGGGGAAGATACGGCCAAGATCCTGCGCCACGAGAGACACCCCCTCGGGCAACTCATGAGTGCACCACCTGGCCGGCATCATGTTGGCTATAATGCTACCCACAAGTAATCCCAGACCCACAACAAACCTATCGGCGTCGTCTCCAATCACCACCTGCGCCGCCTCCTGAAGCGCTCCCCCTGGCTCAAAGACGCTCTCTATAACGCGATCTAGCTCATCAAAATCAGCTAACGTACCGGCGAGCTCACTACCCAGCTCCGTAAGCTTCGAACGAGTCCACTCACACTGCTCCGCAAAATCTTTAACCTCTTCACTCGAGGCATCTCTCCACCAATCGGTCATCGAATCCGCAGAGCTATTTGCAAATCCCCCTGCGCTACCAGTCTCTGCCACCAGTGAATCCAAACATGATAAATTATCGCTACTCGCCCCAAGAACTATCCGCTCGCGCACAAAGGCCTCTATGGGTATGCGTAGGCCTCTCGCTGACCTAATACTGAGAGAGCCAGGCACCGTATCATCCCACTCCGCCTGTCCCCGTTGAACAAGGAGATCGGCGAGATAGAGAGAGATCGCGCGCACTACCAAGGATACATCGAGAGTGCGCAGATGCGAAAACTCCCCGGTAGCCATAAATTCCCCGGCTGGCGCGAACCGATTGATAAAATTGTCGAGGATCGCGAAATCTCGCAAGTCTCCTCGAACAGGAATCTTCCACTCTGAGAGCGACGTTGAGGCGCGATTCAAAGAATCTTTTAATTCAGTAGGCCAGCGATTCTCCGACTGGGCTTCGTCACCGACAGCGCTGATATGCGTCTCAATCTCTCTCCGTAAATCCTCTGTACCGGTCGGCATAAGCTCGCAAAGAAGGTCAAGCTCTTCCCGCGCGGTGGCGCCCTTGTGAGCCGCGCATAAAACCCGGATGAGCGCGTCTCGACTTGAGTAACGATCGCGTTGAAAGAGCGATTGTCGAAGCGCTACCTCAGCTTGCTCAAGCGCGCCCAACCTCCCAAAGATCGTTCCCGCGTGAAAAAGCGCCTCTGGCGAATTAAATCCACCGATGCCGGCTACCTTCTCAAGGTCCTTAAGGGCGTCTTTGAGACCATCCTCATCACCGACCGCGTACGATAACCCTCGCTGCGCAATCCCTCTGACAAGGTAAGCTTCGCATAACGACGCGTCCCGTTTCAGAGCGCTCGACGCCAGATCGATCGCTCGATCAAACTCACCACTCAAAATAAAGGAGCGGGCGAGCTCGCATGACGCTATAGCTCCAAGCTCGTCATGAAATGTTAGCGTATGAAGGATAGTTCTCGCTTCGTTTAATTGCTTAAGGAGGAGGCGATACCTGGCGCCTATCAGTTGCGCGTGCGGCTCGCCTGAGGCGTGTTGAAGATACTCCTCATACAGAGAGAGAGCCTCGTCAGGTAATCCCATGAAACTCAGGGACATGAGCTCAAAAAACCAAGCCCGTAGAGAGCCGCCATCTGACTTCAGGCGCGCGCGCCGCGCCAGGTAGAGCGATTCGAAAAGGGAGCTTTTTCGAAATGCCTTTTCCGATCTGGCTAAGGGATCGGCTACTTTCTTTCTTGGGAGCGCGTAGGCGCCTATGATCTCAGGTAGCTCAGCCCTGATCAACCTGCGCTCCTCAACTTTGGAAGAGGCGGATGAGAACTCTATGCCGGTTTGTTGCAGCGCGCATCCGGACACCGCCACCGCCGGATCCAAAACAACACTAGAAACACCTTGCACGTGAAAGAAGATCCTCTCAAACGCTATCTGCGATGGAATCGAAATAACCTTCGCGTCTGAGGCGTGGTGAGGCTCTTGAGTAAACGCGAAAACTATCTTGTCGCCCTCGCCATTCGGGAAGGTCAGATCGTCAATTGCCCTGACGCCTAAGGAGTCAAAGATTCCCCAACGACGTCTCGCCTTGTAGCCCCCACCCTCTCGCACGAGGAAGAACAGGACTGGAACCCTCTTGGCTAAAATTTCGGCTGTTGATGCGGCTTCACGGGTCGGATTAGCCATCGAGTTTTTCCACTACTCCGGTCTCATGAGCGGGAAGAGCACCACATCTCGAAGATTATCTTGGCCGGTCAGGAGAGCCATAAAGCGATCCACTCCCATGCCCCATCCACTGATCGGAGGCATCCCATGCTCCATCGCCACAAGATACTCGGTGTCGATATCCATCGCCTCCTCATCGCCTCCACTTCGCGCCGTGGACTGCTCCGTGAAGCGTTCACGCTGATCAATCGGATCAACCAGCTCGGAATACGCTTTAATAATCTCCCAACCATTAACAACGAGCTGAAACTGATCAACCAGATCGCCGTTTGCGTCGTTGACCCGAGCGAGCGGTTGGAGAATCTTCGGATAGTTGAAGAGTATCGTCGGCTGGATAATCTGGGGCCGACTGACCTTCTTGTAGAGATTATCGATCAGGGTTGTAAGTCCCATTGAGGCCATCCCCTCAAACTCAATCCCTTTTGAGCGAATATCTCTCCGGAGTTGATCAGCTGAGGTGTACTTCATGACGTCCAGACCGGAATCTCGAGTGATCAATTCGATAAAGTCTACTCGAGGCCAGGGGGTCGTCCAATTAACCTGATGCTCATTTCCCTCTCTATCCTTGATCGGCATTACCTTGGGGAGATTTAAGATCTCGAAGAGATAATCGAACATCCGCTCGGTGAAGAGTATGTTATCCTCGTAACTCCAGAACGCGGCATAGTGCTCAAGGTGCGTATGCTCTGGCAGATGTGAGGGATCGTGACCCTCATTGCGGAACGCCTTTCCCAACTCAAAAACCTTTTCAAACCCCCCAACCACAAGCTCCTTCAGGGGGAGCTCATGAGAGATCCTTAGAACGAGATCGATGTCGAGCGCGTTGTTGTGCGTATGGTAGGGGCGGGCGGCGGCGCCAGTCGCGTTATGCATTAACGTCGAGGTCTCAACCTCAAGAAAACCCTCTTTCCAATAAAACTCTCGTATCCCTCTCAAAAGAGCGGAACGGAGAGCGAATCGCTTGCGGGTATCCTCATTCGATATCAGATCAAGATAGCGCCGCCGATAAAGGACTTCACGATCTTTTAACCCGTGGTACTTACCCGGCGGAGGTAGCAAAGCCTTCCCAAGAAAGGTCCATGTGTTCACCAAAACCGACTTTTCGCCGGTCTTCGTCGTGAAGATTGTACCCTCAACCCCAACGTAGTCCCCAAGGTCATGATTTTTTGTTACTAATTTGTACAACTCATCACCAAGCACGTCCTTCTTGAAGATGACCTGCATGCGCCCAGAGAAGTCCTGCAGGTGAACGAAGGCGATACTTCCCATTTGACGGAACAGGACGATCCGTCCGGCTGTTTTGACGGCGTCATTTTCTGAGAGGTCACGAGCTTGCGCGAGGTCAATCCCCTTCTCAAAACGCGCTGGATACGGATGAACCCCTGACTTCTTAAAGTTCTCTAACTTAACAAGTCGATTCGCTCTCTCTGCGACCTGATCCACAACCGGCTCAACGGTGCTTTCGTCAACTGACATCCTCGGTCCCGCCTCTATCTTACTATACGTATCTGTGCTGGTACCGTATCACACAACGATTTTAAGCTCCAATTACCCTTTTAAGAGAGAAATGAGGTTTGCGCGGACTTTTGCCACACCGAACTTTTCGAGCCCGCTACCGAGATCGCTTTTGAAGGACCTCGCGCCGAACAGTAAAAGCCTGAAGCATCTCGGCCACTGCCCAATTCAGCGGCGTATGGGGCGAGGCGAAGATTATTGGGCGACCTGACGCGCTTACCTCTGAGATGTAACACTCGGGCATTCTCAAGCGCGGCAGCGATATTATTCGGGAAGCGCCCGAGGCGTCCTGATCAATACTCGCCTCTCCCCTTCCCGTGAAGAGCGCCATGCCCCGCATGAAATATTTGTTGTGGAGGCGGAGGTAAGATGACGACTCAGTTTCGATAAAACGCTGACCACTCCAAGCGGCCAGCTGCCAAACAAAATGGGTCCATGCCGCCTTGCGTCCCTTAGGAACTATCCGATTGCGCGCGACGAAGTTGCTGCTAGCGTCCCCCGAAGGCCCCCCGTACATCGCGGTCAATCTTGCCGCTGTCAGGTTTCTGAAATATCCGCTTCTCTGGTAGCAGTCATTTCCGTAACGGTAGATGGCCCCCGTAGCGTTATCATCGAGCTTTTCAATCTTTTTCAAAATTGCCGCCTCAAGGGCATGAGCCCATGAATGATCAGCTCCCAAACGAGCGGCCAGGAAATATGGATAGTCGATAAGGAGGAGATAAATAAGCGCCGCGTCACTCTCTCGATACCGGGGATCGGAGTGATTATATCGTGGGCACTCATCCGGAAGATCAGAGAGCACCTCCGCTATCACGTTTTTTTCCAAGTGTTGGACTACCCTCTCCAGTGAGGCGCGCCTCAAAGAGGGCCCAAGATGCTTTCGCAACCGACCAAACTCCCGCCCGATAAATCCGAACTCCCGGCGACGTGAAAGCTTAGCCAGCTTAACGATCAATCGATGCTCCCAGGCACGCACGGACGTGCGAACGGCGGGCAGCTCCTCCCACGAGCCACTGCTCTCCATCTTCCAGAATGACACCTTCGCCAAAAACGGAAGGATATGCCCGATAAATACCTTATGCTGTCGAGAGAGATCGCTCACTGAGAGAAGCCCCTTCTCAATAGCTTCAAGCGTGTAGAAAACAGCTATTTGCCACGCGTCCTGTTTGTGCGCCCAATGCTCGACGTGAGAGGCGTTTAGGTTGCTTTCGACCGCGGCGAAGATATACGGCCAGTTCGCTGGGTCGTCCCGAAATGACTCTGAGTTGGATTGAACGATCGCCCTCCATCGTGACAACTGCGACGTAGAGGACATAAAAGTGAGGGCAGACAGGAGAATGTCTCTCCCCCGCTTTGTATATCTCCGCTCTCTTGAAAACAGGTACCGCGCGCCGATAATCGCGTTGTCACGAACCCAGTAGTGGGTGCCCATCGGCCACATCTTTGTTGAAGCGGCCCGAGCTAGAGTAAAGGTGCTCTGTGTTCCGTCCGTGTCCCGCCAGCGTCTGCGCTCGATTCGAATATCAAAGGCTCCCGCTCGCTCCAGCTTTCTTTGAAGCTTTAAAAGCCCCCTCTCGGAATCACACAACGCGCGCTCACGTTGAAGATCCCGGTTCCGCCACCGTCTTACTCTCCAGGGGCAGGTGAGGCGGTGTTCTAAATTATGAACTAGCTTTTCATCAGCCTCTTTAAGTGATGAAAGGGATCGAGATGGTGTCATAGGAAAAGATGTAAGCGTTACGGGCCCGCTGACCAGCCGCGGCGCCTCCATGTTGTAAACCAGATATCTCCCCCTCACCACTGGCAAAAAGCCCTGGTGGAGCACCCTTGATTACCCTACCATCATCTTAGGTACGATCCCTTAAAACTCAAGAATTACGAGACACACCCGCGCGATGGATTCAAAAGACTTTCTTCACAAGCTTCTCCTTACCCCTTCACCCACCGGTTACGAGCAGCCAGTACAGCGGTTGGTTCGCCAACGGATGAAGCGATACGCGGATTCCATCGAAACTGACCTACACGGAAATGTAATAGTGGCCCTGAATCCCAAAGCGCCTCGCAAAGTGATGCTGGCCGGTCACTGCGATCAGATCGGACTCATGGTCAGACATATCACGAGTGACGGATATCTTTATGTCTCCGCCTTAGGGGGTATCGATGTCGGGGTCCTGCACGGCTCTCGCGTCACGATCCACTCGGATAAGGGTGCCGTGGATGGTATCATTGGAAGGAAGCCAATCCACGCTCAAACCGGGGAGGAGCGCGATAAAACAAAAAACGATATCGAGCGCGTCTGGATAGACATCGGCGCTAAGGACCAGAAGGACGCGGAGCGCCGCGTTAGTATCGGAGATGTAGCGACTTTTCACCTCTCCGTCCTTGAGCTCGGCAACCAGCTTGTATCGGCCCCTGGTCTTGACGATAAGGTCGGACTCTTTGTCGCCATGGAGGTGTTGCGTCTTTGCTCTCGAAAGAAGCTGAATGTGGGGCTCTACGCCGTTAGCACCGTTCAGGAAGAGGTCGGGCTTCGTGGCGCCACAACGTCCGCGTATGGGATCAATCCTGAGGTCGGTATCGCCATCGATGTAACACACGCGTCAGATAACCCGGGCAATGAGAACGCGAAAGCGACACCTTGCAAACTCGGAAGTGGTCCAACCATCTGCGCCGGTCCCAACATAAATCCAGTTGTGGAAAAGATGTTGAGAGATTCAGCCAAGAAGACAAAGAGCTCTTTTCAGATCTCGCCCTCCACTCGCCCCCTCGGCAACGACGCAAACACCATTCAAGTCGCGCGCGGTGGTGTCGCAGCCGCCAGCATCGGGATTCCGAATCGATACATGCACACACAAGCCGAGGTGTGCAGCTACAAAGATATTGAGTTGGCGATTAAGATCCTCGTTCACTTTGTGACGAGCATCACATCGAAGACCGATTTCCGGCCGCTCTAGATCGAGTTGTGGGAGGTCTAACGCCTCACTGAGTCTCCCGTGCCCCGCCAAACCTCAACTCCCTGGGAATACGGATGAATTGTGGGCAATCTGCCCCTTCTTACCCCTATCATCCTGTACATGCGCTTGATCGAGTACACGTTGGCAAAAATCGGCCGGCAGACCAAAAATATCTAAACATGCCAGCAAGGTAGAGGGTCCACTTCCCACAAAGCACCTTCCCCTTACCCCCCTTTTTCCTCTATAACAGTGTCCGGTCTCAGGGAATCTTTGTAAATAATCTGAGGCCCCATACGTCCATTACAAACATATAGCCTCCCTTTGATGTTTGACCTGAGGAACTAAAAGAATGAAGAAGCTCGCCCCCATCGTGATCGTTGTACTACTACTCATCGGCGCTTACGCATTCTTGGCGCCAAAAAACGACTCGCCTCAGACGAACTCATCTACCTCCGCTGAAGGGAGTGAGGAATCCAGTCAGACCACAAACTCATCAACTCAATCGCTCTCCCGGACAACCGTGACGCTACCAAATAACGCCGCTCCAGGAGGCGATTCCAACAGCGGGGGAGAGGAGTCTGAAGAGCAGATTAAGCCCGCCGCGGAGGCCTACACCTCCGCGGAAGAGGCGCTCGCGGCGGTTCTGAAGGGATCCAAAGATTACGATGATTCTATCCTCGAGCAGTTCACCCTTCCCGACCCGAATTGCTCCTGGTGCGCGGAGTTCTACGCGTCAGCCCGCGACCTAACGACAAACCCTAATACCCCTCAAGAGCAGCGGGCCTACCTCGCGGAGATACTCGCGATTAGTGGCCGCTTGGAGAATATCGAGGCTCTCGCTGAATCGATCAAGAACGCGCCATCGAACGAGGCCGCTGACCTCTACGCTGAAGCTCTTGAGCTGACCCTTGGGAAAGAGGACGTCACAACCTTCCTAGGGGATCAGATGAACTCCACGAACGATAACCTACGCGAGGCCTCCGTCGCCGCGGTGACGAATCAAGGCACAAAGCAGGCGGCTGAGTTACTAATTAAGAACCTCAAAGAGCGTGGAGATCCAGACGGCTACTACTCGATCGGTATCGGGCTCGGTGAGTTTATACCGGACGAGGAGGCCCTTCCAGTTGTGCAAGACCTCGTACGCGAGCGAGGCCCAGAGGCCGGGCTTGGGGTTAAGTCGTTACTGAACGCCGGTATGCCAGGCGTTCGAGCGCTCTTCGATGAGCTTGAGCACTCTTCAAACGTGGAGGGAGACAAGGCTCTTCTCAAAGGAGCAGGAGACCACATCAACATCGAAGATGATATTCTAGAGCTCGCGAACCAGAAGATAGCTGAGAACAGAAATGCCAATACCGTTGAGCTAGCTCGCATGATCAAGGAGCTCGCGCAAACGGCTGAACAACCGACTGATGGAGATCAGGAAGAACTACAGTCACTCGCCCAGTAAGCGCCCCTAGAATCAACTCCGGCCACCCATGGGGCGCAAGTTCGAGAAGAGCATTTTCTCGCATGAAGAGATTGGAGCTATTGAAGCGATGTATCGGAGCGACAGATCGGATACCGAGCGCGCGGAAGAGGGTTCCGATTTCGGTATGCTTCACGGCGATCGACGCTCTCCAGCTCTACCGTGCTCTTCCACCCTCAAAGCCGGCTGCATCCTTGGAGCATTTCTCGTTCCTTTAAAGCTCTCGCTAGCCTATGTGGTCCTTGTGCCAACTATCCTTGGCTGGCTCATTTCCACCTCCTGGAGAAGCGGGTTGCTAACCGGGTCAGCGCGGGAAAGGGCGATTACCGTTCCGCTAGCGTTTTTCCTTCTAACCACTACGCTCTCCGCGATACTCGGCATTGATGTTATTAACAGCGTCTCTCCCCTAAGCTCGTTGTTCTTTTTCGCGCTTACCATCTTCGCGTTTCGGGATTTTGGGAATTGCGCCGCTGTCCCGGTCGCCCTGATCACCGGACAAGCGATCGCGGCACTCCATTCAGTACTTGCGGCGACATTTCCCAACACCATCCCTAGCGTCTTTCTCGGCAGCGTTACGGAATCGGGTCAGCTTGCTCTCTCAATTTTTCTGTGCCTCGGCATAGCGGCGCAGAAGTACCATGAGGGACGCTCGACCATGTCTCCAGCTACGCCGAGAGTCGCCGCGGCATGCGGCACGATAGCGATCGCCCTTCTTGGATGCTCAGGATTCAGGGGAGCTGCGCAGATTGACTCAACGACTTTGGCACTCTCCTGGCTTCTTGGTCTATCTCTGATTACCCTTCTCATCAAAGCCGTGAAGCCTGCTACAGCTCATGCCAGGGGGCTTCTCACTCTCTCCATCCTTTACCTACCACTACTCACATGCGCCCTCTTGGTGAACCTGAAGCGGGGACCGTGGTTCGGCGTGGCGATCGGCCTAGCGGTGTTCTGCGTGTTCTTCTCCCGTAGGCTACTTCCAATCATCGTGACCAGCGCCGTTTTCATAGCGCTCGCGGTCCCTCCCGTACGCGAGCGACTAGCGGCGTCGTGGGAGCACTTCACTATCTCCGGCGGAAGAAGCACAATTTGGCGGATCGGCGCTGAACTGATCTCCCAGTATCCACTTGGAATCGGATACCACAACAGTGGCGTGTTACGTCAATTTTCTCCTGAGGTTCCCCCTGAACTAAAACACTTTCACAACAACCTGATAAACATCTGGGCAGAGAGCGGCATCTTGTCAGCTTCGATTTTTGTTTGGTTTATCTGCGCTACCGTACGAGCGTGCTTCAGCAAGCCGATCTCGATTCCTCATATCGCTATCGGGTGCGCGGTAATCTCATGGCAAGTAGCGGGTCTAGTGGAGTATAATTTCGGAGATAGCGAGGTCGTGATCATAGCTTGGATCCTTCTAGGCTTGCTGCTCCGAGACTTTAGAGCCCAAAACGACACACCGCGGAGCCACTCACGTCGCTAGCACCTCTCCTATCACTATCGCGGCGCCTCTCCCCTCCGACCAGTATGCACGCCATCCTTTGCACCAGAGCGCACAACCTCATTCTCTACAGATTTCTCAAGAGCGCCAAAGCATCCTCAGGCACTAAGTCCCCCTGCGCTAGGAGTGATGACGCAACTCTTCGCCGCGCTCTTTGTACGAATATATTTTTGATCTCCACAAAGAGTTCAGTGAGCATAAAGAGGGGAAAGCCCCACCCTCTTTTCCCTCGCTGCTCTCTTTGTTTAATTACAAACGAGGGAGTCTAGAGGTTCCGTAAAAGCGCCAGCGCTACCTCCGGCACTAGGTTCGCCTGCGCCAAGAGGGATGAGGCGGACTGTCGCCGGGTGCTAGCCGCCACAAAGGTAGCGCTCTCTGACGCCACATCGGCGTCGGTGATAACGCTTGAGGCGGCGCTTAAGTTTAGTTTACCAGTATTAAGAGAGCTCATGTACGTGGTGAGGCGCGAGGTCGATGCTCCAAGTTTACCCCGGCAATCGATTAACTCGTTACGGTAGTTCTGAACTAGGTTCATGGTAACAACTGCGCTTGCCTTGTTATTAACCACCATTCCCGCGAGCGTTTGAACGCCGGCTTTGCTTAGGTCGCGGATAAATACGTCTTGTTGCGCATTCGTATCCCCGGCCACGAGGTTACTTGCATGAGAACTAAACGCCACGTAGCGCCCATCGGCTGAGATGGCAGAAACGTTGGAATCGTTATTCCCCTCCCCCCCCGCACTGCTCGTACTAACCCGGGTAGTTACTCCGGTAAGGGTGTCCTTAATAAAAGCATCCGATGTGCCATTTGTATCCCCGGCTACCAGGTTACTTGCCAAAGAACGAAACGCCACGTAGCGCCCATCGGCTGAGATGGCAGAAACGTAGGAATAGCCATTCCCCTCCACCCCCGCACTACTCGTACTAACCCGGGTAGTTACTCCGGTAAGGGTGTCCTTAATAAAAGCATCCCTTCCATTAGTATCCCCGGCCACCAGGTTAGTTGCAAAAGAATCAAACGCCACGTAGCGCCCATCGGCTGAGATGGCAGAAGCGTAGGAATAGTCATCCCCCTCCACGCCCGCACTACTCGTACTAACCCGGGTAGTTACTCCGGTAAGGGTGTCCTTAATAAAAGCATCAAGGATTAAATTTGTATCCCCGGCCACCAGGTTACTTGAATTAGCAGTAAACGCCACGTAGCGCCCATCGGCTGAGATGGCAGAAACGTTGGATTGGCCATCCCCCTCCACCCCCGCACTACTCGTACTAACCCGGGTAGTTACTCCGGTAAGGGTGTCCTTAATAAAAGCATCTCTTTGTCCGTTTGTATCCCCGGCCACCAGGTTACTTGCATACGAACTAAACGCCACGTAGCGCCCATCGGCTGAGATGGAAGAAACGTTGGAATAGCCATCCCCCTCCACCCCCGCACTACTCGTACTAACCCGGGTAGTTACCCCGGTAAGGGTGTCCTTAATAAAAGCATCTCTTTGTCCGTTTGTATCCCCGGCCACCAGGTTACTTGCAGTAGAATGAAACGCCACGTAGCGCCCATCAGCCGAGATGGCAGAAACGGCCGATCCGTTGTTGCCCTGCACCCCCGCACTACTCGTACTAACCCGGGTAGTTACTCCGGTAAGGGTGTCCTTAATAAAAGCATCCTGTTGACCATTTGTATCCCCGGCCACCAGGTTAGTTGAATAAGAATCAAACGCCACGTAGCGCCCATCAGCTGAGAGGACTGCTCCAGAGGATGAACCGCCGGTTGCCTGCGCCCCAGCACTAGTCGTACTTACCCTCGTGGTCCCCCCCGCGTAGTTATCAAACCCACCCGCCAGCGCCTCCTTTCCAACCTGCACCGCAAGGGTTCCCGTATCCTGCCTTCCACCTTGGAGTACCATGCGAGTAGTTGATCCAGTAAGGAGCTGCTGCCCATTAAAGGTTGTGGTGTCGACGATCCTGTTCCACTCTGCCTGGAGCGCTGTCACCTCTTGCTGCATCACCGTCCGCTGAGTGTCGCTAAAGGTGCCGTTAGCGGATTGCATCGCGATCTCTTCGATTCGCGAGAGGATAGTGTTTAAGCCATCGATCGCTCCATCAGCGATATTTACCGCTGAGAGTCCATCGTTAAGGTTTCTTACCCCCTGTGAGTACACCTTGGCGTTAATGTTTAGGGATTGAGAGATCGAGAGTCCCGCCGCGTCATCGCTCCCACGGTTAATTCTAAGTCCTGACGAGAGCGTCTCTGAGGTTTTAGATAGAGTGGTATCCGTCTTGTTTAACGAAGACTGGAGTCCCAGTGAGAGGGGATTTGACCCTATCCTTATCGCCACGAGTTCACCTCCTCATTCAAAGAGGGAACCGGAGCGTTGGTCAGTGATGTACTTCCTAAAATACGAAACACGTCTTTACTACCGTCCGTGGTACTAGCGGGTCTAGCGCGCGCTAGACCTCTAACATCATGAGACGGCAGAACTTTGAGGGGGGAGAAGAAACGGGAGCTAAAAAGTTCTTAAGGGGGTGCATTTTTTGGTTCGAACAAAGATAACGGCGAGTGAAAAGAGGTGGTTAGGGGCTTTCCTTGTCTTTTTTCTCGCGGTTCTCTTTGTAAAAAACAGGCCGTTTTCAGGCCCCACCGTCGCTAGGGTTTAAACAAAGAGAACGGCGAGGGAGAGGGCCGGTTAGCCCGCTTGTTACACGAGCGTGCTGCGTTAATTGTGTATCAGTTTGCTCTAAAGAGGATCGAACCCCAACTCAGTCCTGCGCCAACAACCGCCACAGCGATGTGCTGCCCACTCTGGATCTCATCCCAACGCCCCGCGAGCGCGGCAGGCGCCCCGGCTCCTGCCTGGTTTCCGAGGTAGGTCACGTTGTGCCAGTGATTGGTCTCAGGGATCTCTCGGTTGTTCGTAATCTGCTCAAGCATCGTGCGATTAGCTTGATGGCCGATGAATATATCTCGGTTCCAATCGATCGGATACTCACTCTCAAGCGCCTTAACTAATCGCACTGTCTGACGTACTGAAAAATCTCGTACCGCTCGACCGTCCTGCCTAAAGTGTCCATAGGCATCGACCACTACCGCCTGGCACCGACTCGGATCGGCGGTATAGGTCGAATACAACGCTTCCAAGCGTCCCTTGTGAACGCTCGATACTACCCAAGCGGCGGCGCCATCACCCCAAATCGCGCCATCGGAGCGATCGTTATAGTTTACATGTTGAGTCATCGCCGCTGTAGAAACGCACAAGATGAATTCAGGTAGAGCGCTCTCCTCGTAGTTGCGGAGAAAGTCGATGTGCAGGGCGAAGGCCGGGCACGCCGTATAAACATCGAAAGCTATTCCTGGACAATGTAAACGCTCAGCGATTCGCGCCGCTTCACTCGGTACAGTTTCCCGAGGGGTGCAGCAGTTTACCACCACCATTCCGACCTGTTGCGGCGTGATGCCAGCCTTGGCAAGAGCGATCTCCGCCGCCCTCACGCCCATATCTGTGGGTGACAAAGAAGCGACATCGAGTGCCATGCGAGGGTCTTGATTCCGAGTCGTCTTGATGTAATCGAGTGTGAGCGTTGTAACCCGGGTCTTAATCCCGATCTTCTCTTCGATCCATTGCGCGTTAGTTCCAACATCAAGATCCTCTAGGAACTTGTTGTCGATAACAGTATCTGGATTATAGGCACCCATGCCTAAGATGTTAAGCATACTCCCCCGTCCGCTAAGAACCTACCAGCATACTTCCGCTGACCATACCATCGCCCACGTGCACCACAGCGATCTGAGCGTCGGGCTCAATCGAGTCCCAGATGTTCGCTAAGGCGACGCCGTGAGACGCTCCGACGGAGTATCCGATCCTCTCCACTCCCGAAATCATAGCGCCCTGACTTAGGCCGCAGGAGGTCTCGTAGCTTTGAAATTCACCCCCGTACAGCTGGGGGCCGATGATGTGATCCATCCGAGACCCCGACAGGGTCTTCAAACCATGAGCGATCGCGCTGGCAACGTCTCCTTGAGCAAGGAGCGGCTCGGCGTTGAACGAGAGGTGTCGCCCAACAACAGAACTCGCTCGCAAGGCACCGTGGCGACCGAGATAGGAGGCGCCTACTTTTAGTTTCCCCTTCCGCCTCGGTGAGAGAACGAGAGCGGCGGCGGCGTCTCCATAAAGATACGCTGGTAACGCTTGACCCGCGTAAGCAACGTGCTGAGTTGGTGTGTTGGCTGAGATAAACAGGATATAATCGGGCAATCGATCCGGCTTCCAAGCTGAAAGCATATCGAGATAAAAGGGAAGCGCCGCCTCTCCGGCAACCACATCGTAGGCCGGAACCTTAAGACCGAGGGCTCCCGCGATTCGCTGCGCCTCTGATGGGCAGCTCTGGTGGGGAGTGCCGCAATCAGCGATTACCAACCCAACCTGATCCGCTGAAACACCAGCTCGCTCTAGGGCTTGCCTTGCGGCGCTCTCTCCGAGTGTAGTGGGAGAGGAGCTCGCGACCTCTCGCCCTTTAAGCGCCGTTAGGTTCTTTGTGGTTTGGATGTATTCAATTGGAAGGGAGGTCCTTCGCGAGCGCACACCCACCCGAGCTAGGATAATGGCCTCTTCCTTGGATGGCAGCAGACCGATCGAGGCGAGAAAGAGATCTGAGATCTCGACCTCCGGATACGCGGCGCCAACTCCAAGAATGAACATGGTAAACTCCAAACAGGGCGTCGCCAAAACGCGCCCCCCTATAGCCGCTAAGAATATCACTCTCAGCGAGTCACGTCACAGCCGCAAAGACCTGTATTTTCAATATCTTAAAAACTTTTTTAGCCTTGCGCCGTGGGCCCATCAAGCTAGCAGCGGTCGCGCCTAAGGTGTGGCGAGCGCTGGCGACTGATAGCGCCAAAGCTGTAGTATCCCCTTATGAACTTTCGCTTCTCGTACAAGGTTACCTTAGTAACCGCGGCACTCTCGATCGGCATGGTGTGCGCCTCGATCTGGCAATGGAAGAGACATCTGCAGAAAGAGATCCTGATCGACCATCTCCACGAAACCCTCACCCTTCCCCCGATTCCCCTGGCGGACCTCTTGGCATCATCTCCCAACTGGAACGATCTCACTTTTCGAAGGGTAAGGGTCAGCGGATCTTTTGACTTTGATCGTGAGGTCCTCCTCAGAAATCGCAGCCTCGATGGGCGCGCCGGTGTTCACGTTATTACTCCGCTCAAAATCGACACGACTGATGCCTACGTCTTGATCGACCGAGGATTCATTCCTATCGGGAGGGAAGATCCTGAGGCTCGAAAGCGCTACCGTTCGGCTGAGCGCGCTGAATTGTTCGGTCTTGTGAAGAGTTCGATGGCGCAGAAGTTTATGGCTCCCCCCGATCCACCGGCTGGTAACGGTAATCCATGGGTTGATAGGTGGCTTCGTGTTGATATTACCGAGATTCAGCGCCAGCTACCCTATCCCCTCTTGCCGATTTACCTCGAAACCATGTCCGATCCTGAAGATCCTCTCTTAGCCTCAAAGATCGTTCGTGAGGGATCCGCCGGTAGAAACGATGTGCTTACCCTAAGTGGACAGGGCAAGGTAGAAAACTTTGGGATGGACTCTCCCGACACACTGTATCCTGTTCCAACCTACGACATAACCCCTCCCCCTGATATCCACTTGGGCTACGTATACGAGTGGGCTTTTATGGCTTTACTGACCACACTCATCGGGGTCGTGATGCAGTTGAAGCGACCAGCTCAGAGAGCTCCCATGAGCTAGCTCTCGATCTCTCCGGCAAAGAATCCTAGCGTCAACAACCTCTCGGTAGCCCTACGAGTCTCTGTGGTATCGGTACCTACTTTTTTGATTATGTCTTCAAAGAGGCTCTCGCCATCAACTGCTCGTAGAATATTAAGCTCTAATGAAGAGAGGTGAAACGACTTATGCTGTAGAGCTGTCACAAGGTTGCCGTGTCGCGTCTGATAGTGAGCGATGGGTGAGATTTTAGGCACGCCCCTGGCAACGTGTTTGACATTCGGGGCTTCACTCACCGCCTCAATAAAGCCCGATCGCCACAGTCTCACGATAGCGTGCATCAGCTCGCGCTCACCCAAGCTCAAGCTAGGATCGTTTCCGATCGCTCCCTGTAGCTGCTCAAAAGAGACTCCGGAGTATCCCCACTCTCCAATCCGTACAAGGAGGCGGGAGTGCTCATCCACCGGGGTCTCGACGCTTCGTTGGCTTGTAACCTCCTCGAAGCGGGCCTTAGCGGGGCTCTGTGATATCAGCCGATAATCAGACACGAACCGAAGGCTCTTAAAGACGCTGGCTTTGAGGTCCCTCTTTAATTGGTGGGCGCTATGACAGAGCAGGGTCTCTCTAAACATACGGTTTCGCAGCATATCGAGCGTCTGCTCCCGCGCTATAATATCTCCGTCTAGTCTACTTAAATAATTTGAGACCTCCGGTCCGAGATCGTCACACGACATGAGCGCGGGTTTTGCCTCCGAGAGAAACTGAAGGCCGTGGTTAGAGGCGGCGCCAATAAAATCAGAGAAGAGAACCGCATCATTGTGTTCCTCTAAAAACTCATGAAAGAGATATGAGGGATCAGAGTCACTCATTCTCTCAAGGGCCTCTCGAACAAACGTCCCAAATAGATCCCCGCCTTTTTTACGTGTTGCGCCTACTAATGTAAGCAGCTCGATCCCCGCGGCGAGCAACGCTCTCGGATCTGAGCTCTGATCGCGAACCACGCCGAGAGTCGCCCCTGTCTTCATTATATCTCTGATCGCGCCACGCTGCCGCCAACCTGGCAGAACGTTGTAGCTAATAAACGCTACACCCTCAGCTGAGAGAGCGCTCTTGATCACCTCCATTAATCTCTCTCGCAGATCCGGACGGATCCATGAGTAGACTCCGTGGCACATGATGTAATCAAAGGCGCCTGCCTCCGTCACGATCTCCGCGAAGTCTCCCAGTCGAAACTCGACGTTGCTCAGCGAGCTCCCTTGCGCTAGCTCTCGAGCGAGAGAGATGTGCGCCGGTGATATGTCAACGCCAACGAATCTACTCTTTGGATAGAGGTAAGCTAGGTGAGCCAGGTTTCCTCCTGTGCCGCACCCTATCTCCAGAACTGAGCAATTATCCGGGAGCGGCGTATCGAGCCCGTGCAATCTCGCGAGCGCCCCAAGTCTGCTTGGATGAGCGCCTCTGAGGGCGAAGGTTGTGTACGGGAGCTCTTCATAGCTGGAGATTGTCATGCTCACACCGATTTCCTATGAGTAGAACGCCTCTCGAAATGAGGGGTAACGGAGAGAGATGTCCAGCACTCGCTTCATCAGCGAGTTATCGATTCGCTGATTGGAGAGCATGGTGTAAGCGCCAGCTTTAAGTACCTCCGAGGAAGATATCGAGTTGGGAAATGGTAAGCCCTCGCGAGCGCACACGAACTCGGCTACATCTCGAGCTCTCGTCGGCTGATCGTCAGAGACGCACAGAACTCGTGGCAGGGGGCGGCGCGCTAACACTCGCTCTATGATTAGAGCGAGATCATCAACGTGGATTCGATTTGTCCAATTATCCCCAGAATCAACGATACGATAGGTGCCTGCCCGAAGTGAGAACAGAACACCGCGATCAGGCCCATATATAGCTGGCAATCTTAGCGCGGTCAGCGAGACCCCACTCTCCTGATACGCTTCTTCCGATAACCACCGCGCCTCTCCCTGTGAATTCCACGGCGCGGGTGGTGTGTCTTCGTTTACAACGGAACCATCTCGCACGCCAAATACACCCGTTGTGCTGAGGTAGATAACCCGCGCATCCACTATTTTCCCCACTACTGTAGCCAACGCGCGAGCCCCAATGGCTGGGTCGGAGACTCCGCGAAGTGGCGGCACACTATCAACAAATTCGCGCAACGAGGGATACTTCGCGATCAAGCGTTTGACTCCCTCTACATCCTCAATAGAGAGTTGATAAGCCAACCAGCCACGCGACCTCCACGCCGCGCACGTTTCATCATCTCGGGAGGTGATGACGAACGTGCCCGGATTGAGCCGCTCTGCGACTCTCTGTAGGGTGTAGCCACCTCCGATAAGGGCTATGTGCGGAGCGTCTCTTACGGCCATAATCGCTCGATGCTCCAGGCCGCTCCGTGTGGTAGGTAGCGCAACCGATCGTGCAAACGTCCCTCTCTTCCCTGCCAAAACTCAAAGGCGTCTGGCTTGAGGCGGTACCCACCCCAATGTGGCGGTCGAGCGACCTGTGCGTCACCAACCTCCTCCTCTAGACGTTGGTATGCCAGATCAATCTCTTGTCGAGATAAAGCGACCTTACTCTGTAAAGACACCGCGGCGCTCAATTGGGCTCTCTTTGGTCGTGAGTAGAAATAGGAGTCCGTCTCCGAGGCGGCAAGCTTCTCCACCGCTCCCTCGATACGGACCTGCCTCTCCATATTCGGCCAATAAAACAGGAGGGCCGCCCTAGGATTGCCTTCCAACTCTCGCCCCTTTCGGCTCTCGTAATTGGTAAAGAAAACTGCCCCCCTTGTATCAAACGCCTTGAGGAGAACCATCCGAACAGACGGTTTGCTATCGGCTCCGACGGTCGCTAGGGCGCATGCGTTACCTTCATTACTCTCCAACCGCATAGCAACATCAAACCACCCACGAAACTGCTCAAAGGGGCACGCCGTGACGGAAGACTCGTCGAGGGCGCCCTTCTCGTATTCGCGACGGGCATTCTTAAAGATCTGATCGGAAGACATATCGCTGGTAATGTAAGAGTTTGGGGCCGATCAATACCAGTCTTAAATATACCATACTGATGGGCGTCACAGGACGATTAAACCTTGATTAGACCCGTTTTGGAAACTACTCTCCACTTTGAAAACACTGATTCCCGGAGAACTTTATGAAGTCCCCCCTCCTCACCATCTCTGCAGCCCTTGGTATCACTCTCGCTGTTGGGGCCCATGGTGGCTTAGGAGGGCGTTCAGTGGCGCTTGCCGAGGAGTCCGCTCCCTCTCTCGCCTCCGTAGCGCCCGCGACTGTGCTCGCGACGGTGAATTCAACCTCGATTACAGCCGCTGACCTTAGTCAGGAACTCACTCGTCCCGACCTAAAGACGGCTGTAGAAGCGCTCCATGACCAGCCCGCCGAGCTGGATAAACTTAAAAAGAACGTTCTCACCTCAATGATTGACAAAGAGCTTCTTATAACGGCGGCAAAGGGCTCCGGTACCTATAAGCCTGACGAGATAAAAAAAGAGGTTAACGAGATCATCCAAGAGCAGGGTGGACAGGAGGTTATTCAACCCATTCTCTCTTCGTATGGAACTTCGTGGGATGGCTTTATGAGGGATATGAATGAGCGCCTCACCATCGAGAAGTTTATTGAACAGGATCTTCTCAGCAAAATAACGATATCTGATGAGGAATTAAAGGCCGCTTTTACCGCTAATCCAGCTCTTTATGCTGAGCCGGAAACCGTTACGGCGCGCCACATCTTAGTCCTTGTTAAGCCAAACGCCTCAAAGAGTGAAGAGGACGCCGCTCTAACACGCCTCAAGGAGATTCAAAAAAGGGTGACTGCACCGGGCGCGGACTTCGGCAAGATCGCGAGCGAGACGACCGATGATACTGCCTCCAAGAGTGGCGGCGGAAGCCTGGGAGCCTTTCAGAGGGGTATGATGGTGCCGGAGTTTGAAAAAGCAGCCTTTGAGCTCAAAGTAGGCGAGATCAGTCAGCCTATAAAAACGAATTACGGCTATCACCTTATAAAAGTAGAGGATCATAAGCAGGGGGAGGCGCCCACCTTCGAAAAAGCGAAGGACAGGGTAAGGTACCAGGTCATGTCCAAGACCCATGACAGAGTCCTCACTGACAAGATCGCGCAGCTCAGATCCGCCGCCAAAATTGATTCCAAGGTCCTGGGTCTTGCCAAGTAGCCCACGCCCAAAGGCTACTCTACGCGTCGCTCTAGGAAGCTCCTCTCCTATGGCCGGTAAGTCGTATATGCCTAGCTATCACTCGCACGAGCACCTGGCCGCGATCTAAAACGAAGATCCAGCCGCCACAAGCCGTGTACGAATGCCCTGAGACACCGTACCTCTCGATCGTACTACGGATCTTATGAGCCTCGATCGGAGTGGACATCTGATAGAGAGATGAAAACTTCTCAAAACACTCCGCCGAAGAGAAAAATCCCTGAAAGCGTTCACGCGCATCTCGCGTTCGTCGTATCGCCTCCTCAAACTCAGCGAAAGCCCGAGCATGCACCGATCTTCTCTTGCCAAAGCTCTCATAAAAACCCATGAGATCGCGATGTTTAGGGGTCAACTTGAAGGACCCGAGCTTCTCCCGAGGCGCTCGAACAAGCTCTGATCGAAGGAATCCACTCAAGTTCCTGCCATTCAGCTCAAGAATCCTAACGAGCGCTCCCCGCTCCTCGATGAACATGAACTTTCCAGCCATGCGCACCCCCTTGCTTTTTGAGCTCTTCACATCAAATGGCACAATCAGGGGAAAGCTCCTTGGCACGGGGCGCGAGCGCCTAACCAGGGTGACTAAAAGCTGTAGAGCGCCAGCCAAGGTTTTCATGGCGTCCGGGTAGCGGCGCTCTACGAAACGGGATGACTTAATTAAGAGAGAGAAATCACGCGCCAGCTTTTCCGTCACCACGATTTTTGAGCCGCGGGTCAAAACGATCCACTCAGCGCCACCCTTCCCTCGGGTCACCTCCAGTTTTGGGATCTTGTTAAGTATCGGGTCAGCCGGATGAAGGTAATCACTCGCGGAGAGAAGCGACCCGAGATAGTAGGGAAGACCAAATTGTTGCGGATTCGAGATCGGTATCGGAATGATCGACCCAATTAGAGTGTTTTTCCCCTCAACGAGATAGTACCGTAATGGTTCCCTCTCCTGGAACAGCCACTGAAAGCATTTATCCAGGGGCTTTCTGGCTATCCCTTGACTCTCTCGCTCAAGCCAGAGGTGATAGAGCTCTACAAGAGCGGAGATGCCCCTTTCGTCCACAAACAACCCCTTTGACACCACACGGATGTGGGGACGAAGACCCTCCGCCCCCTTATTCGCTTTTAGGCTGTTAAGGAAGGCTAGCAGCTGCCCCCTCTCCTCGGTCTGCACGTTCACCGTCATAGGATATTCTTCGTCGATGTCTTCGCGACATCATCCTACAACGGTACGAGACGCGACCGGTAGCATTCTCTCATAAAAAAAGCCGTCGCGATCGCTCGCGACGGCTTTCATGAGCCCAAGCTCATTTGTACCGCTTACCAGTTGAGCGCGCCGGCTGTCTGGTACTCAGTTACTCGGGTCTCGAAGAAGTTCTTCTCCTTCCCAAGATCAATCGTCTCGCTCATCCATGGGAATGGATTCTTAGATCCATACTGGGTCTTAAGTCCTATACGCTCCAAACGACGATCGGCTATGAACTGCACATAGTCGCGGAACATCGGGGCTGTCAGACCAAGGATGCCTCGAGGCAAGCAATCAGCCGCGTAGTTATACTCAAGCTCAACAGCCTGCCGTATCTTCTGCACGATGTGCTCTTGGAACTCCGGGGTCCACAACTCAGGATTCTCGGCCTTGATCGTATTGATCAGATCGATACCAAAGTTAAGGTGGATCGACTCGTCTCGGAGGATGTACTGGAACTGCTCGCCGATACCGGTCATCTTGTTCTGACGGTGGAACGAGAGGATCATGACGAATCCACTGTAGAAGAAGATTCCTTCCATGATCACATAGTACCCGATCAAGTTCTCAAGGAACTTCTGCGCCCCCTCGAAGGTGTTGGTTGTGAAGCCCGGCTTCAAAACCTCCTCAGTGAGCTTCATCTCAAACGTATCCTTGGCGTGGATAGAGTTCACCTCGTTGTACATATTAAAGACCTCTCCCTGATCCAAGGAGAGAGACTCTACGATGTAGTGGAAGGTGTGATTGTGGACCGCCTCCTCAAACGCCTGACGCAAGAGGTACTGTCGGCACTCTGGATTCGTAACGTGCTTGAAGATAGCGAGCGTGATGTTGTTACCCACCAAACTCTCTGCCGTGCTGAAGAAGCCGAGGTTGCGCATGATAACTCGGCGCTCATCATTGCTCAATCTATCCGACTTCCACAGCTCAATGTCCTTACCCATCGAGACCTCTGTGGGGAGCCAATTGTTAGCGCATCCATTGAGATAATGCTCCCAAGCCCACTTGTACTTAAGTGGCATGAGTTGGTTAACATCAACGGTGCTGCAGTTGATGAGGCGCTTATCCGCGACTCTTACCCGCTTTGACGCTCCTGAAGCATCATCATTAGCCGCGTTACTGGAACCTGTGGTGTCACCATCATCAAACGTAAGCATATTTCCTCTCCTGTTTTTATAACTCAAAAATCCTTATAGCCCTGTGAATCTTACTGACAGCTCTCGCAATCACCATCGAGTCCGCATACCTTCGGCACCTCAGCCTTAGCCGCGGTCTCCACGACCGCTTTACGCTCGACAACTACCTCGCTCGACGCCGACTTATTCTTCATCCAACGCGGCTGAAGCCCTCGTCGATTGAGGTCCGTGGTAGACTTCTCAATCTGGGTGGCTCCAAGCGAACGAAGGTAGTACGTCGTCTTCAGTCCCTTGGTCCAAGCTTGCATGTACATGTCGTGCAGCTTCTTACCGCTCGGCTGCGCCATGTACAGGTTGAGGCTCTGCCCCATGTCGATCCACTTCTGTCGGCGGCTTCCGCACTCAATCAACCACTCCGGCTCGATCTCAAACGCGGTGAGGTAGACCTTTCGGATACTCTCCGGTATGCGCTCGATCTCCTGGATGGAACCATCGAAATACTTGAGATCGTCGATCATGTCCTCATCCCACAAACCGATAGCCTTCAGCTCATCGACCAGGAATGTGTTGTGAACGATGAACTCACCCGACAAGTTCGACTTGGCGTAGAGATGCTTGTAGTGCGGCTCAATCGACTGACTGACACCTGTAATGTTAGAAATAGTGGCGGTTGGCGCAATCGCCATCGTGTTACTATTTCGCACTCCATGCTTCTTAACGGCCTCTCGAACCACCGTCCAATCAAGCGTTGAGGACCTATCAACTTCCAGAGATCCGCCTCGCTCGTCCTCAAGAACCTTCAACGTATCGATCGGCAAAAGCCCTCGATCCCACTTTGAGCCCTTGTACGTTGAGTACGATCCCTTCTCTTGCGCCAGCTCCGTCGAAGCGAGGATGGCGTAGTAGGAGATCGCCTCCATACTCTCGTCCGCGAACCGAACGGCCTCTGGGCTCGCGTAGCTGATCTTCTGCGCGTACAGCGCGTCTTGGAATCCCATCAACCCCAGTCCGACTGGCCTGTGACGAAGGTTAGCAGTTTTGGCTTCCGCTGTCGGATAAAAGTTGATGTCGATGACGTTATCCAACATGCGAACGGCTGTCCTAACCGTCTTGGCTAGTCCATCACGATTGAGTCCGTTCTTTCCAACGAACTTAACAAGATTGATGGAGCCTAGGTTGCAAACGGCGGTCTCCTCTGGGGAGGTGTTGAGCAAGATCTCTGTGCAGAGATTCGAGCTGTGAACAACTCCAACGTGATCCTGCGGCGAGCGAAGGTTTGAGGGATCCTTGAATGTGATCCAAGGATGTCCTGTCTCGAACAACATGCTGAGCATCTTTCTCCACAGCGCGACCGCCTCAATCTTCTTGTGAAGCTTCAGCTCTCCCCGCTCAGCCTTCTTCTCGTACTCGACGTAACGCTGTTCGAATTTTTTACCTACGAGATCGTGAAGGTCTGGAGTATCGCTCGGGCTGAACAACGTCCACATAGCTCCCTCCTTGACCCGCTTCATGAAGAGGTCAGGGATCCAGTTGGCGGTGTTCATATCGTGCGTTCGACGACGCTCATCTCCCGTGTTCTTTCTGAGCTCGAGGAAGTCCTCGATATCAAGGTGCCACGTCTCAAGGTAAGCGCACATCGCCCCCTTTCTCTTGCCGCCCTGATTGACGGCGACCGCGGTATCATTCGCGACCTTAAGGAAGGGGATAACGCCCTGGCTACGGCCGTTTGTTCCCTTGATGCGAGAACCGGTCGCGCGGACATTCGTCCAGTCGTTACCAAGGCCTCCCGCCCACTTGGAGAGCTGCGCGTCATCGGCGACACACTTAAAGATGTGCTGAAGATCGTCCGCGATCGTCGTGAGGTAGCACGAGCTAAGCTGCGGATGCAACGTTCCAGAGTTGAATAAGGTTGGCGTGCTCGACGTGAAGAGGCACTGCGAGAGCACATCATAGAACTCTATCGCACGCTCGTTCTTGCGGTCACCCTCATTAACACTCAACCCCATAGCCACACGCATCCAGAAGATCTGTGGCGTCTCAAGGCGAACGTCCTCGTGGTGTATGAGATAGCGATCGTAGAGAGTCTGGAGACCGAGGTAAGCGAACTCTTGGTCACGCTCCAACTTCATGGCATTCGCAAGCTTTTCCAGATCGAACTCGAGGAGCTTCGGATCCATTCGCTCAACAGAGACCGCCTTCTTTAGACAGTCTTTGAAATATTGCTGGTGAGCCTTAGCGATCTTTGGGCTGTGCGCATCGACACCCATCGTCTCACGATAGATCACATCAAGGAGTAGCCGTGCGGCTACGTAGGAGTAGGCAGGATCCTTCTCAATCTTCGCTCTCGCGGCCATGATATTGGCCTGGTCGACTTCATCAAGCTTGATGCCTTCGTAAAAGTTCTTAACGGACTCTTGAAGAACTTCTTCGCTTGAAACGACTGACTCAAGCCCCTTGCACGCATGTACGATGCGCTTGCGGAGCTCGCTCTCTGACAACTCGACAGTCGTACCGTCCTTATTGGTTGCTTTAAATAGTGTGCCTGGCGCAACCTCAACGACGGGCTCCGCTGCCTCAGCCTCGACGCCACTTTCACGCTGAGCGGCTCGGGCGGCTCGGTAGATGATAAAATCTTTGGCGACCTGGTAGAACCCGGAAGCCATCATCTGTCGCTCCACCTCATCCTGAATGAGCTCAATCTCCACCTGCGTTCCCGCGGCGGAGAGCTCAACCACTCGAGCGACAACCTTATCGGTAAGAGCGTTAACGGACGTGACGGTCTCGGCGGGAGTCTGCCCATCTATCTTAAGAGAAGCTCGAAAGGCTCGCTCGATGGCTGACGCGATCTTCATCGGATTAAATCTAACCAGGGTCTTGCCATCTCGGCGAAGCACTCTAAGGTTGCGGGGAGAATCCTCGCGAAGCGCCTTCTGATCGTCACGATAGATAATGTAGTTACGACCAACATCGAAGTAGCCGCCCTTCATGAGCTTAACCTCAACGATGTCCTGTATACCTTCAACGGTTACGCTGGCGCCCTTAGCAGCCTCGGCCGCGACGGCCTGAACGACCTGCTCGGTCAGACCTTGGACGATACTGTAGAGCTCCTGAGGCAGGGGGGCTGACTCAGTTAGTCCCTTTGTGGCTCGGAAAGCGAGTTCAATCGCGCGCGCGATGCGATCTTTGCGGAACGGAACGAGGGAGCCGCTGCGCTTAACCACGGTGATCGTGTTTAGGTCGACTGGTCGTCCTGCACCCTCCGTCGCCCCAGCGTTAGCCGCCAAAATCCCATTTAATGCTGTTTTTCCAGCTACTTCTGAACCACCTGCCGCTACCGTCATATCCCCCACTCCCTAGCTTTGCACGCCACCTAAGCCAATTTCAGACAACACGAATCCCGATGCCCTCTCGGGCATTTCTCAAACAATGCGCTGTCAGACCGTCCTCTTTTGAAATTAGTATTCGGGTCTCCACCTACTATATATGGTAGCGACCCAAGGAACCAACTACAATATATATGTATGGGGAACTTCCCCGACTGTCTACACGAAATACGTTAGGGGCACTAATTTTTTTATTAGCGGTCCCTAACATCCTATAACAACAAGGAACGCAATTTTGAGACCTCGTTTCTATATCAACAAGGCTCCACGCCTTCAATCAAAATCAACTCGATCGAGCTAGATAACTATCTATTTATATTGAAAATATTTTTACACCAGCTCTTGACCCTTAAAAGCCAAAATGCCGTTATTTTTATCACGCCTATGCTCGGGTCTTCGCAACCAAACACGAGCGACTATGCGCGGATTCCGATCGCCCCCCGCAAATGATGAGGTTGCCTCCAACCCGTCCAAGATCTCATTTCAATAAAAATCAATAAAAACTGGGCAAAATTGGCATTTGAAGGAGCTCTGCCCTGCTCTCATGTTACATCGCTCACACGAAGAGCCCATCTGATAGACACGCGCGACAAATATCGCGATCGCGTTTTATAAAGATTTTTAGCCCATTTTTAAGCGCCGGATCCTACGTCACGAGGCGGCTTTTTAATGGCGCTACTTTCATTTTTTCCGATCGCCCAGCAATTGACTGCCTCTCCCCCTCCGAGCAGGACCACTTTTAGTCATATTTTTCAACCCTTTTGAGTCGATGAGTTCGCGCACTTTGTCCGCGCTATCAAACATAAACGAAGGCTCTCAACCCAATTGCTCCGGTGGGTCGGCGCTGATCCTCAACAAAAAGGGCTTTTTTGGCCCGCGCTCCCCTTGAAAAGAGTCCGAACTAGTCGCATCGTCACTGAGTGGCCCGCTCTGAAAAGCAAAAAGCTCTTCGCACTACACTCCTGTCCGCTTTAGCGGGAGCGGCCATCATTACCGCCGCTTTTTTTTCTTTCCGAGCCTACACTCCGTCCCGCTTAAAATTCAGCGGGCAGCGTCCGATATCACCGCGGGGCGAGTTGGGAGTCGAGGAGCTCGCTACGATCGATCTCTTCCACTCCGCGGCATCAAGCGTTGTGTACATAACGAGCGTAGCGGTCGAACGCGACGCCTTTACCATGAACGTATTTGAGATTCCCCAGGGAGCCGGTTCGGGATTTATTTGGGATGAGAATGGTTACATCGTAACCAACTTTCATGTAATCCAGAACGCGGCCGGCGCTCGAATCACCCTCTCAGATCACTCGACGTGGGAAGCCAAGCTTGTCGGGGCTGAGCCGGATAAGGACATAGCCGTCCTTAGAATTGACCCGTCAGGTAAGAGGACCCCACCTATAAGAATCGGAACCTCTAAAGATCTCCGCGTTGGTCAGCGGGTATACGCCATAGGAAATCCATTTGGATTCGATCACACTCTTACCACCGGAGTTATTAGCGGGCTGGGGCGGGAGATAAAATCAGTCACCGATCGTCCGATACAAGGAGTTATCCAAACTGACGCGGCGATCAACCCCGGCAATTCCGGTGGCCCCCTCCTCGACAGCGCCGGAAGATTAATCGGGATGAATACCGCGATCGTTAGCCCTTCAGGCTCCTATGCGGGAATCGGATTCGCCGTCCCTGTTGATACTATTAATCGTATCGTTCCTCAGCTCATCCGAAGCGGACAAGTAAGGAAGCCTGGGCTAGGGATTCAAGTTGTTGAGAGCGAGTTCTTGAGAAACAGTGGCGTGGCTGGGGCAATCGTAGCGAATGTTCTGCCAAATTCCCCCGCGGAAAAAGCGGGGCTGCGCCCACTTAACCGCGCCGAGACAGGGCAGATTCAGCTGGGGGACATCATCATTGGTATTGATAATGTTGAGATCGCGGATGGAGACGATCTACTTAACGCTCTCGACGAAAAACAACCGGGAGACAAGGTCACGATGCGAGTCACAAACAATGGAGAAGAGCGTACCGTTGAAGTTAAGCTTGGGCTCTTACAGTAACAAGCGCTAGAGCTCTCTGATAAACGCTCGTAGTACCGATAGGCACTCATCCTCCTCTGTAACATGCGGGAAGTGGGCGCTCTTTTCAAAGACATGCGCTCTCGATCCCGAAACTTTTGACGCGAAATATTTGTGCGCCTCGGGTGTAGCCTCATCAAAGCGTCCACACATGAACATCGTGGGCGCTTTAATTTCGGGGAGTCTCGGCGATAAGTTGTAATCTCGTATTACGCCCGTCACCACAAGCTCATTAGGCCCCCACACCGTTTGGTATGTCTGAGAGTCCTCTTCGGCCTCCGCCCGGCGAAGACCTTCGGAGAGCGTCTCACACCCGTAAATGTGCTTCGTATAGTACACCCGCAACGCGCTCAAATATTCCGGCGACGCGGTCGCTCCTGTACGAGCACCCTCTCTCAATATCATTCTTTGCATCAGTGGCAGCGCGCCGACGAGCCTCTCACCATCCTCTACCCAACGAGGGATATCGATCGACGCGCTACAAAATATCAAGCTCGCTACACGCTCCGGATAGCGGAGCGCGTATTCACCTATTATGACTCCGCCAAAGGAGTGCCCAAACAAGTGCATCCGCTCAAGACCAAGGGTTCGGCGAATCGCCTCAAGCTCCGCGACGAATCCATCAACGGTGAAGAGCTTTCGAGGCCCCCCTCGACGGGCCCTCCCGCAACCAGCCTGGTCGTAGAGTATGACCGGGATATGCTCTGCGAGCGAGAATAGCGGTTCAAGGTAGTGACTGGTGAAGCCTGGGCCACCGTGGACGCCGATCAGTGGGACTCCCCCCGACGCGCCCCGTTTTTCGAGGAACACCTCTCCAGCTGGGGTTTCAATAAACAGAGCCTCGGTCATAGCGTTTTAGTCCAACCCTACCTGTAATAGCCTATACTTACTTGGGCAATCTCTCTGCCCTCTTATACGTTTTGAGCCACAAAAAGTAATCCTTTTTCGTATTCGCGCCGACTAGTCGAGTGACGGTAGGCGACTCGGAATTACTCATGGTGACCCTCCACAAAGACTTGCACCTAACGACTGAGTTCCTCGCGTTCCTGCGAGCTGGAACCTACTCACAGATCCTTTTTGAAGGGGCGGTCGCTCACCTCGGACTCTCAATTATTAGCCCCGGCTATTTAGAAACCCCTCACAAGGTTTTCGATAAGCTTGATGTATGGATGAGAGATCTCGCGGATGGTATGCCGGTCTTCAACACCACATGGACATCGCCAGACACCTTCGAGTCAATCAACGCTATGGCGTTTATGAAGGAGCTGAAGAAGGACATTCTCTGGCTTTCCCCCATAGTGGATCGGGCGTTGCAAACGCCAAACCTCGTCGAAGACAGAGAATCAACAAAGATATTAGCGGCCAGCGTGCTCCGTTCCGCGGCGCACAGACTCTCCTATGTCGAAACCCTCCAGGATCTATTTATTAAGCTAAGAGCCCCTGAACGAGCTCAGCAATCAGCGGCGGAAATAGCTGACGCGAAGGGTTTCATGCAAAACGCTCAGGTAATCGTGGATATCTTTGAGTCTGACGCCCCATACGACGCCACCCTATGTGAGCGTCTGCGCTTGGAGGCGGCGCTTGTGCCGAGCGACCTGAGAGCGAGTGCGCATGACGCCAGAGTCCTTCTCAATATCTACGCCAAGGACTTCTCGTTTGAGCTCGCTGAGATTCCTCTTGAGGAGGCTCAACCATGGATCGATAGCCGGATCCCCGCCGTTGCCGCGGGATATTGGCACGCCTACCGCTTTACTCCGCAAGACTACATGAGGTGGGCGTCAGTAGGCATAAGGGCCGCGCCCCTAGCCGCATACTGGCGGCGAGCGCGCTTCGACCCCGAGGACGCCATTCAGTGGATTCAGCACGGACTACCTCCGATGGTGGCTGTCGAGTGGGCGCGCGCCGGCTTTGACGCGGGGAGAGCCGTCGCTATGATGCAGAGGGGGATCACAGATCCTAGGCAAGCGCCGAAGAGTGGCCGAGAAGAGTGATTTACTGGAGAAATTTTGAGCCAAAACTCGAGCACCGCGTCGACGCGTTCTCCGACAAACAATGGCTTGTTGAGGCTATTAATTTAATTTTGAATCTCTCCGCCCCCGATCGAGCGATGCGACAGACACCGAAGAGGTGTATAGCGTAGTTATTATATGCTCTATTACTTTTTCCAACTGCGCCACCCGATTGCTATACTAGCTCTCACCGCCCTTGCCGGGACGGTCATGGCCTTTCGAATAGGACTTCTGTCAAAGGGCAAAACTCAGCTCCTGTTGGTCGGCCTCTTTCTACTCGCCGCCATTCATTTCACTCGAGCTGGCTCCGGACACAACGGCAGGAACCTACATTTCAACGAATTCACCCATTATTACTTTGGAGGGAAGTACTTCAAGGAAGTCGGCTATACGAAACTCTATCAAGCCATCGCCGTGGGGCTTGAGGAGACAGGTTTGGCAAAATTAGAGTCAATCCGAAATCTTGAGGACAAGTCGCACTATGTTTCTCGGGAACAGTTCATGATGCAAGCAGAGCTTACACGAAATCTTTTTTCGCCAGCTCGATGGGAGGAGCTAAAGCAGGACCTTATCGCTTTTCAAACTGCGACAGGCCAACAGGTTACCTGGCAGCAGGCCCTTCGGGACGCTGGCTACAATGTTTCTCCAGCGGGTGTCTTGAGCAGCCGAATTTTTACCTGGATCTCCCCGAAGTTTTTTCACCTTATCACCTCGATTGATGTCGCCCTCTTTCTTGCCATCATGGCCCTACTCGCCTGGTCATTCGGCAGTGTGGCGATGCTTGCCGCTGGATCGCTTGTGATGTTATTTCCCTCGGGCACATTCGCAATATTTGATTATTCAGGAGGCTCATGCCTAAGACTGCTCTGGGTATTCTGGCTGACTCTTGGATTCGCTCTTTATCGTCGACATCCGCTCGCGTCGGGCGGAGCGTTCGCGCTGGCCGCGCTGGAGCGGATCTTCCCCGCCGCATTTGCTGTGGCGGCGGTTATCATCTCAGTTTCTCACATATTTTCATCATCGTCCCGCGCGGACTTGAAGAGGCCGATAACTTGGCGACATCCTGTGCTCCTCATCGCGGGTGAGGTCGGTGTTGGAGCTGCTATTCTTATAATTTCGGCGTCGACTTGGCCTGGGTCCTGGAGGGCGTTTTTTCCGTATATCCTCAATCACAGTCAGACTTTCCTATTCACTAATCACTTTGGCTGGTGGCGCGCGATCGCTTTTTATCCTGGTATCGCTGAAATCGCGTTCAGTCCCAACAATCCGGAGATATTTGCCGACTGGAGCCGATATCTGCGCGAACGCGTTCAGTGGCCATACTTCCGCGTCCTGGCTTTAGGAATTGGCGGTACCATTTGGCTCCGATCGGCTCGGATCCTACCGGCCGCCGCGGCGATCGGCCTTATGGGCTTGCGCTTATCTTCCTGGCGTCTCTTCCGGCGCATTACTATCTGATTATGCTGCTTCCTATCGGCGCCAGCTTCACTGACAAAAAGGTGCCTTTACCTTTGCTCATCGCATTCTGGCTTACCTGGCCATTGTGCAGCGTTGTTACCACCCTCAACGAAATAGTCGGATGGGCGCTGGCCTCGATCCTAATACTACTCTTCTTGGTATTCGCGGCCGCCTACTCTGTGCCACTGTCTCGGCATCGCAGCAGCGCTGCCCTGGGCGCTGTGATGCTTTTTATTTTTCTGCAAACCGTGGTCTTATCGCCCTTCCCTGGCCACAGGCCGCCAAGGCGCTTTCAAGATGCGCAGCGCGTGTTACTAGAATTTCAATCCGCTCAACCCCGTGCGGTGCCTCGGATATTCCCTGATGAGTCTGGCGCTCTCATTTCGGATGAAGGTCTGGTTCTGCTGCCCAAAGTGAAGGCTATCTTAAGACCACCTCCAAACCTATCGTCTGGCACGATTCGTGTCATCCTCCGAACGGACAGATTTTTTTCTGGAACTCTCTCTCTTAGTGACACTCACAGCAGCCTATTTAATTGGGAGGTAAAAGGTCGGGGCTATCTTTTTGATTATCTAGAGGCGACTGTCCCCTTCAGGTCCGAGTATCAGCTTGAATGGACAGGAAGTGGGGACATTGGGCTATTCCAAGCCTGGGTTCAGAGTGAATAGTTAATTCGATTATTAAGATAGCCCAGACATGAGCCTCTCGCGCACCCTTCTGAGACCCTCCAGGCCAAATAAGTTCTCGTACTTACTTCTTCATTCTTAGCCCTATCAGACCCAATCCAAATCCGAACTGCGGAAGCCCCTTTTTGCTGGCCATCCGAGTAATAGTCTATTCCCAATTAAGTGTCCGAAAAGATGGGCTTGCCTATCCCAGGTGGCCCAGACCGTATTGGTTGTCGGGCTCGACTGACAGAGTTTAAATCTGAAATAAGACTTACAGACCCTTAAAGCTGCGAAGCCGCAACGATAGAAATTAGTTTCGAAGACTATACAACTACCTGTTTTTACGCATTTTTATTGATCCGCGTTCGCTTGGGTATTCAAACACCTGCTTTGATGCGAAGCTTCATCTTTTATACCTCCACCAATTGACATACAGTGCAAGCGCAGAGTATACGATTAAATGTTAGTAGAGATTTTTCGCCCCTCTACCAGTTGGGGTGAGAGTAACGCACGGAATCAAAAGTGGATAAATCGGCTACAGCTCTGGCTATTGAAGAGAAGGCTTTAAGCTCTGTGCGAGTGGGCCAACGCGCTATCATCTCCGCAATCAAGAGCTGTCCAGCTGATCTTCTTCAGAAACTTGTTTCAATGGGCGTTGTAGCTGGTTCAGAGGTGACTGTAACCCAGCGTGGCTTCTTTGGTTCCCCGATTAACATCCATCTCCTGGGCTCCGTGCTCTCTCTGCGAAAAGCAGAAGCAGCTCACATACAAGTTCAACCTCTGTAGGGTTGGCTCTCGTTGTGGTTCAAAGCACCAAAAGCGACGATACCTGCCAAAGGTCGATAGCTCTCATCGGCAATCCGAACTGCGGGAAAACCACCCTCTTCAATGGACTTACCGGATCACGATACAAAGTCGCCAACTACCCGGGCGTGACCGTCGAACGTAAAGAGGGATCTCTCACGCTGCCAGACGGCTCATGCGCCCGAATATGTGACCTCCCAGGAACGTACGCTCTCGTTGGATCCTCTCTCGATGAAAAAATAGTCACGAGCTTTCTTCGCGGCGAAATAGAAGGGTGCTCAAAACCAGATCTAATTCTCGCTGTAGCTGACGCTACCAATCTTGAGCGAAATCTTTTCTTAATCTCAGAGATAATTGATGCCGGCTTTCCAGTCGTGTTAGCGATAAATATGATGGACGCGGCTGAAAGTATGGGCATCAAGATATACGGGGAGCTCCTCTCCCGCGCCCTCGACGTCCCGGTGATTCCAATTATAGCGCGCAACAACTTCGGATTCGCGACATTACTGCACGAGATACGTCGCGCCCTCTCAGCTCCCCACATCTCCTCAAAAAAGTTCGCGTGGATTCCGAAGGAACACTCTTTGCGAGAAAGTATTGAGAGGCGAGATCTACTCTCTCAAGGGAATATCGATCCAGTCACTGTAACGACAGCGGGCTCGCTACGATACGCGTGGATTCGTGGAATAGTTAAGCGGACAGCCCATCAAAGCGAAAGCGCCGAGCCGACGCCTGCTTCTCGGCTAGACGAGGCTCTCACTAGTCGAGTGTGGGGCCTCCCCATAATGGTGATTATATTCGGTCTTATTTTTCAAGCGATTTTCCTCTGGGCACAAATCCCGATGGAGATCATATCGACAACTGTCGATCGACTGCAAAGCGTCGCTTCGACCATCTTGCCACCAGGCATTCTAACAAGTCTTATCACTGAAGGAGTTATCCCTGGCGTTGGAAACGTAATTATTTTCATTCCGCAAATTGCCATACTCTTTTTCTGCATCGGTCTGCTTGAGGATTCAGGCTACCTTTCAAGAGCGGCGTTCCTGCTCGACAATTTTATGCGCAGAGTTGGGCTTCAGGGTCGAGCGTTTATCCCCCTCCTAAGCTCATTCGCGTGCGCGGTTCCTGGGATCCTCTCAACACGATCGATCCCTACTCGGTCGGACAGACTCGCGACTATCATGATCGCTCCGCTGATGAGCTGCAGCGCTCGCCTTCCGGTGTATGCCGTCCTCATCGCCGCGTTTATTCCCCAGACCAAAGTCGCTGGGGTATTTTCACTTCAGGGGATAGTTCTTCTCAGCATGTACCTCTTGGGTGTTGTGGGCGCATGTTGTGTAGCGTGGATCCTAAAGCGCTGCCTCCTCTGGAAAGAATCATGCTTTTACGTTATGGAGATGCCCCCGCTCCGCCGCCCCACTTTTAAAGTCATAGTCCGAGGTGTGTACGATAGCGTCATGTCATTCCTGAGGAACGCGACGACGATCATCCTTGCGTGCTCGATAGTAGTGTGGTTTCTCGCCTCATATCCGAAGCCGTCTGAGTCGTTTTCGGGAAATCCAGTTCAGATAAGCTATGCCGGACAGCTTGGCTCAGTAATTGAGCCGGCTATTAAGCCTCTTGGGTTCAACTGGGAGATAGGTGTCGCGATCCTCTCTTCATTCCCCGCTCGAGAGGTATTTGTCACAACTCTGAGTACCATCTATAGCATCGGTCAGGATGACGACGAGCACCAAGGCCTGATAGAGAACCTGAAGGCTCGCCACGCCACTGGGGATTTTACCACACTAACCGCCATATCATTAATGGTCTTCTACGTCTTCGCGTGTATGTGCATGTCAACACTGGCTGTGTGTCGACGGGAAACAGGATCGTGGGGTTGGACATTCGCTATGTTTACTTACATGACTATCCTAGCTTATGCGGCCTCGTTTGTTACATTCCAATTAGGTCGCATAATTATTCACTAAAGGGGGGCGCATATATGACTCAGGAAGTTCTCGCCGTGACCTTTTTAGTTCTTTCGGGCCTCTACATCTTTTTTCGCCTATCCGTTGCCCTATCACCTGCCAAGCGGGGTGGGTGTGGTAGTTGCGGATGCGGCGACAAGAAAGATGCCAGGGGAGGGTCGTGACTTTCCCAAAACGAGCCGCCTCAGCATTATTTCAATAACGAATCATCCCTGGTGTCTTTCCCAGGTACGCACCGAATTTATGTGAGGGAACAGGGATTCCCACATCTCTTGGTAACTTGCGAGCATTGAAGGCCGTGAATATCGGATTGGCCCGAAACTACACGGATATTTTTAAACTAACGCACGCTAATACCTTGGCACGTTGATTGCCCAAACCTCTTCACACGCGGCATCGTGACGGCTGCTTGGGCACGTCAATAGCACCAACAACTGCCTCTTGATACGCCCGTTGCGAAAACCGCTTAGATCGCCCTGCCTGCGATTTGGCGCGCTTGTTTAACTCGCGCTGGCTCCCAAGCCAGGACAGGGAAGCGATAAAAAGAGGTACGACTATGCCCCGCACATCCAGCTCCCCTCATTCAGGAAGCATCCTAGTGGAGGCCGCTATGGTGACACCCCTCCTCTTCTCCCTCTTCATCGCCACCATTCAGATGGGTCACATGTATGGGGTCATGGCCAACTTACGAACCGCTTCCGCTGTCGCCGCGCGCGTAGCCATCCTCGGGACGGCTCAGTCAACGAGCGAGGTATGCGATGCAGCCCGAGCGAGCCTCCTCACCTCATTGAACAGCTCTCAACTTAGCTGCCAAACGAGTCCAGCGATTCTACCGCTCAACGGCACCGCGCCGATAACCGTAACACTGACCTATCCGGTCTCGATCCTCGCGCCTGGCAACGGCGCCTTTCAAGGCCCTACCCTCAATCTTACCGCTCAGACCACCATGCAGTAGAAGGAATACGATTATGCGAACCCAGGCATCGTGCGGAGCTTCGAGAGAGAGGGGATTTGTAATGCTCCTGTTTCTCTTTTTGGCGGTAGTCCTGCTCACCTCTGTGGGGCTAGCCGTTGATCTAAGCAGAGCCGCACTTGAGCAAGAGCGAATTCAGATCGCCGCTGACGCCGCGTCCCTCGCTGCTGTTACCGCGCTGAGTTCACATACTGACTATTCAAGAGTCAGTGACATAGCGACCTCGATCGCGAGCGCCAATTCTGTAAGCTCCGATGAGGTCAATGCTACTCCACCTCGATGCGGAACCTGGGCTCATGGGGCTTTCACGCCCCAATCTAACTCTATGTGCGACGGCACCTCCACTGCTGTGGAAGTCACGATTCGCCGCAGTCTTCCCTTGAGCTTTGGGCGAATTATATCAAATAGAGACTTTCATCTCATGGCTCGATCAGTGAGCCACAAGACTCCTTCAGTATCAGGCCAATGCATTCGTCCCTTCGGAATAGAGCAATCGTATCTCTCACTACGACAACCATCAGTAGGGAGTACCCTTGTGGTGCAGGGGGATCAGAATTCAGGCAACTGGGGAAAGCTAGACCTTTATGGAAACTCCTCATCGGGGCAAGCCTACACGGGCTATATGCTTAACAACCTCTGCGACGATTCGATCGCGATCGGCAGAGCAGTCTCTGTCGGTACTGGCAACGCCGATATTCGACAGGTATTTACCACAATCTTAAACGACTCCGGCCCGCCGTACGCGGCCGAAAACATGGTGCTCGCCGTTACATCTGATTTTGGCAAAGGAAACGGAACTGTGAACATCCTCAGCTTTGTGCGCGCTGATCTACTCTCGCAAGAAGGGAGTGGTTCTAAGTGGAGGGCTATCTTCCGGATTGTTGATTTAGCCGCTCAGCCTGATCCACCACCACGGTTCTCCCAGCGGCAGCTGATGCAGTAGTATCTAAGCGCTCAGGACGCCGTCATTTCTTAAAGGCGTCCCCGACTACTTCCTAATCCTGAGGCGCCGCCACACTCGCCGTATCGAGGTTTTCAATTTTGACAACGTTACGGCGCGCTCTTTTAGTACTTGCGGATTGTACTGTCTACCTCATCCGCCCACCGAAGCATGCCGCCAGAAAGGTTAGAAACCTTGGCATACCCGTGCCGTAGCACAAGCTCGTTGGCGACACGATCGCTCCGTCCACCACTTCGGCAATACACAACGATCTCATTATCACGGGGTATACGGTCAAGATTGGCCCCAACGGTATCTTTAGGTATCAGTTCACCACCGATGTTGCAGATCTCTCGCTCATCTGGCTCCCTGACGTCGAGAAGGAAGATCGGCTCACCAGCGTCGAGACGAGCCTTTAGCTCTTTCGGTGTGATCTGTGTTACTTTTGCGGCGCCATTCTCCATCGTATCTTTCCCTCTGTCTGATAAAACGTAAAGAGCTAGTTGTTGTACAAGCCATTCGAGACACAAAACCTTATCACCGAGGGTGGAACCAGCCCAGCGCATGAGAGCCCCTGCGCAATCAGGTTTCGGACCGTTGAGCTCGAGACTAACACACCCGCGGGATAAGGGGAGGGCAAGGTCGTTGCGTCCACTCCTTGGGGAGTATTTGGCATAGGGGAGCCCGGACGGTGGATGACTATAAATCGGGCAATCGAGAGGAGGCGCTCACTCTCTTTCCATGCGTGGAGCTCCGAGAGCAACTCATGTCCTATAACAACGAAGCACGCGACATTCGGGCGCGCTTGAAAGTGGTCAATGAGATCGATCGTCCCGTATCCTACGAGTCCCCTTGCATGGATATCCGAGACAACAACACGCTGATCACCGGGAAAAGCCTCGGTGACAGCTAACGTTGTCATCTCCAATCGTTGCGCGGCGGATACCCCTACTATCTTGTCTGGCCTATCCCCGCTAGGGATAACCAATACCTGATCAAAGTTTTGACTGGCGAGTAGGAGCCCTATAGTTGCCAGATGGCCATTGTGAATCGGATTGAACGCTCCACCGTAGAGAGCTATGCGATTTGCTTTCCCACAGTTTTTTAAAGCCTCTTTCACCTCTTCTTTCGTCCTTTTGAGAGGCTCGACAGTTCCTCCGCGTACCCCCCAGAAAGTATTGGAAACCGGCACCACGTCTTTGGGTCTAAACTCTCATCGTCGAGGTGGAAGGATGGAGCATACCGCTCTCGCTTCCATTGATTGACGCTCCACAACTTGAAGAACCGAACTACCCACGAGGTAAGATCTCGCTCGGTATATCGGCGCGAATACTGCGCCCTCACAAGCCCTAGCACATCCGCAGGGAGCAATTTATCGCGGATGGCGTAGCGCTCTATCGTATCTAAGACCTCGTAGGGCATCAGATCCTTCTCATCAGTCTGCTTCTCCTTGCGAGGTCTAAGCTCAGCTGTGGGCTCCTGCGCGTTGACCTTCCTCAGCGACGCGTATTTCCTGAGGCGTTTCGGCCCTGTGGTCTCGAGCCACGTAAGCCAGGTCCTTAAATAAGCTTTATCGATACCTCCCAAAGGGCTGAGACCGCCACTACTATCACCATCCATAGTGGTATAGCCAACCGCCGCCTCACTCCTATTGCTCGTGCTTAACAAGAGGGCTCGCCGCAGATTCGCGATTAACCACACAGAGGGAGAGCGCACTCGGGCTTGAATATTTTGAAGCGCTAGATCGTGCTCCCTCCATGAGAGGGGCACTCCAGTAGCCTTCGAAACAAGGCGTTGGTAACCAGCCACGATATCTGAAACGTCCAGGTCGAAGAATTCCGCTCCTATCTCCCGAGCGAGCCCCTCAGCGGCATCGTGCGTTACTTGAGAGCTATTAAGGGTTCGTTGGTATACGCATGCCAAGAGGCGCTTTATCACCTGCTCTTCGTTCCGCGTATTTTTTATCCACGAAATATACGCGAGCTTCTTCTTAAACCCTAGAAATCCAAGCTCTCCGATACATCTCTGCGTCATGAGAGCGACGAGACAACTCGCCGCGCTTGAATCGACTCCACCACTTAAGGAAACAACGAAACCTTCGCTCCTACTTTTTCGGAGGTAATCAAAAAGGCCAAGAGTTACGGCGTCAGTAAACTCCTCGTGTTTGGTGATTTTTGCCCCTTGAGAAGCTTTTGTGCTCTCACGGGTACGCTCTAGCGTGACGTTTGATATCTGAACGCGCCGCTCATCCGTCTCTAGGAGTGGCCTGAAACTAGCGCTGCGCCGCCGAATAAGTCTAGAGCGTTCGATATCGATTATTCCGGTAGTCACCTGAACATCTTTAAATGAAAACCTCTCGCCCTCGGCAGTAACCTCACCGTGAGAGCAGATGACGGTGTCTCCGTCGTATAAAAGCCGACCGGCCTCACAGCCGAGTAGGTTCGCGTAGAGATACCCAACTCCGAAGGCTCGGGATCCCTCGATCGCTAGACGCTTTCTGACCTCCTGCTTCGAGAAGGAGAAGTGACTCGCGCTCGGATTGAGAATTATATCGACACCACTCCGCGCCAGCCTCTGACCAGGTCGATCAGCTACCCATGCGTCTTCGCAGATCTCGAAACCAATCTTAATCTCATCTATATCGAAATAAAGATCCCCAACTGGAACTGATCGTCCATCAAGGTCCACGCGACTCACTACCCCGCTTGGCCACGGCTTAAACCACCGAGGTTCATAGTGGATTCCGTCACCTGCGAGATTTTGCTTTGCGGCGAACCCAACGATCTTGCCATTCGCGGCAAGCGCGGCCACATTGTACACGACTCCATCGACGGCGAGGGGGAGCCCAAAAGCTGCGACGATCCCCCTGCTTTCACGAGCGGCTCGCTTCGCGTATTCCAGAGCGGTCTGAACTATCCCAGCAGAATGAAACGCGTCTTCGCAGCCGTATCCGGTAATACACAACTCTGGAAGACAAACGATCTGAGCTTTAGCCGCGCGCGCCTCTCGGATAGCTTGACGAATATTCGCGAGGTTTCCCTCCCACGCGAGTGGGGTCTGATTGAGAGCGGCTGCTGCGACAAGTAGTCGGTCCATACGTTCGAGAGAGCGCCAAAGAGATCTAAATGGGTCCACCGACAGTATCGGCATAAAAAGCTGATTATATTAATTCTTCGGGCCCACTGAGTCGAATTCAGTCCCATTCTTATCTGGCTATCTTCTACTTCTATCTTTGCGCGCAAAATCAGAGCCTTACGTCCCTTCTCAAGGAGTCTCAGATAAAAACGTCGTTCGGTTTAATCTCTTTTTGTTTTCCCCCTCCCCAGCTTCTGCAGTACATTCCTCCCCATGACTTCGACACTCAACTCTCTCTATCTCAAAACACTCATCGCCCGACTGAAGCTCGTTATCCTATCTCCAAAGGACGCGTGGAAAACGATCGCTCACGATCAGGACGCCCCGATCCAGATACTAACTAAAACTCTTCTCCCTCTCGTATGCGCTTCGATCGTCGCCAACGTAGCTGGGCTTCAGGTGTTTGGTCAGCACGTACCTTTTTTTGGCGTGTGGAGACCGGGCCTCTTCTCCTCTCTCATTAACCAGATCTTGATCGGGGTTACCACCATCTCTGTTTTTTTTATAGATGCCCTGGTAATTGAAAAACTCGCGCCCCACTTTCGAAGGGCGATCTCATACGACAAGGCGTTCTCTGTTGTGGCCCACTCATCTCTCCCCGGATTTCTCGTCGGTATTGTGGGAATTTTTCCTCAACTTTCAACGATCATTCTCGTGAGCCTAGTCGCGGCGCTTTATTCGTTTCTCCTATTCTTTTACGGCTTAGAGGAGATGGCTCCCTCCGAAAGCGCCGCGTCGGAGGGCTCTCGCTACACCTTTTTCGGAGTAGCGCTTGGGTCCGTTATAGCTCTCAATGCCATAGTCCACTTTCTTATCCCCACGATAGCGCCGACCCCGTTTCCCGATGTTGGACGGTTGAATTAATTATTCGCTAGCTCGCGGCGGAGGTATTAAGCGGCTCGTTTTCATCGATCGTATCAAGCATCTGATTAGTTCCGACCGCTTCATCCCAACCCCCACCAAGGGCTTTGAAAAGCTGCACAAGTGAGTTTAGGAGGTTTGTTTCACTCCCCACTAATTCGAGCTGAGCGAGCAGCGCGACCCGTTGAGCGTCAAGCACAGGAAGAAGATCGACTAGGCCGTTTTCGTACTGAGTGCGGGCGATGGAAACTGCCTTGCCGCTCTGCTCGACACTTATTCTGAGATAATCCCTCCGCTGCCTAGCGGACGCGAACTGCGCGAGCGCTCCTTCAGTCTCCTCGAGGGCGATAAGAACGGATTGCTCATAGCGATTCAACGCCTCCTCGGTGATGGCCTTGGCCTGATCTACCTGCGCGAGAACACGTCCCAGGTTAAGAGCTGGCCACGAAATACTTGGCGCCATATTCCATGCGTCGTTCTTCCCCGATGTTAACCCCGGAACTGTGCTCGCCTGAAGCGAGATAGAGCCCACAAAAGTAATCTTTGGAAAGAGATCTCCCTCAGCTACTCCGATCCCCGCGGTGGCGGCGGCCAACTGGCGCTCGACGGCTCTGATGTCGGGGCGTCGCTTAAGGAGAGCCGCGGGATCTCCGAGCTTCACGGGGCCAGAGTAAGTAGGAAGAGGAGTGTTCGGTGACAATTGAGGTATCAATTCCTGGGGTTGTCTTCCTGTCAATACGCCGAGCCGGTATATCGCCGCTTTCTCGGCCGCCTCAAGTGGAGGCACGGTCGCAAGCGTGCTCGAATGTTGCGCCTTTGCACGAACAACATCGAACTCTGTTGATTGCCCACCCTTGAATAGCGCCTCAGCCACCTTTACTACCTGCTCCTGTGTGCGGGCGTTCTCTTGAGCTGCTGACTTTTGAAGCTGCGCGCCTCGTAGCTGCATGTAGTTGCGAGCCACTTCGCTTACAAGAATACGAATGGCGTCCTGCAAGCCCGCTACCGAAGCGTCAAGCTCGGCATCTTTGGACTCAACTTGACGCCTGACTCGGCCGAATACGTCTAGCTCCCACACGGCATCGAAGCCGGTGGTGAAGTAATCGTTGTCGATATGATCCTTACCCGTTCGAAACGCTCCACCAGCAAACGTTGAGGTCGGGATGTGGGTATTTATGTACTTACCGTCGGCGGTAATGGTCGGAAAAAGATTGAGGAATGTTTGTCGTTGCAGGGCGCGAGACTGATTAACTCGCGCTACGGCGCCTTGCAGATCGTTGTTACCGCGCACCGCGTCGGTGATAAGTTGCGCCAAAATCGGATCGTTAAAGTTGGTCCACCATTTCTGAATGGCCGGCTCCTCCGCCGCTGGCTGCCCTTCTCCCCCCGCGAACTGCCCGGGAAGTGAAATCTCCGGCGCCACGTAGTCAGGCCCTACCGCACATCCCGCGCACGCGGCGGAGAGAAGTAAACTTTGAAAGACGCGTTTCATATCTATCGATCACTTAGTGCCTGGCGAGATTACAATCCCACACTCAAGTGAGAGATGGAAGGGCTCAAAACACCTGCCCTTGATCTTGTCGGCCATCATTATTTGTGACGCGTCAATTTTTGAACCACAAGAGACGTAGCGCAAATAAGAAATCCTCTGCTCCTCACTCCCTTGGTTGACCTTACGCGACGGCGGCGCGAGAGGTGCCGGCGCCATCCGCGTTGATATGCCGGTTGGACGAGAGCGCGCTCTTTCGATGCTTTCTGCCGATCAAGGTATAGAACACCGGCACCGCAAAGAGGGTGAATACGGTGCCGAGTATCATGCCACTTACAAGCATGATACCGATACTATTGCGGGCGCCCGCTCCCGGACCCGTCGCGATAATCAGCGGAAAGTGTCCTACCACCGTCGCCACAGTGGTCATGAGCACGGGGCGAAGTCGGGTAGTAGCCGCCTGGATCGCGGCCTCAAATCGCTCAATCCCCTCCTCCTGGAGTCGATTCGCGAACTCCACTATAAGGATTCCGTTTTTCGCTACCAATCCCACAAGAGTCACAAGACCAACCTGTGAGTAGATATTCAGGGATGTAAAGCCTAAGAAGACGAAGAGGAGCGCGCCGGCCAGCGCGAGCGGCACCGAACCGGCCAAGATAATGAGTGGATCAACAAAGCTCTCAAACTGAGCCGCTAAGACGAGAAAGATAACGACTACAGAGAGGATCAGGGTGCTCGTTAAACCCTTACTCTCTTTTCTAAGTTGTCTCGATTCTCCGGCATAATCGGTGACATACCCAGCCGGGAGGATATCCGCGGACCTCCCCTCCAAAACTTTCAGCGCCTCATTTACGCTTACACCTGGCGCGGGCATCGCTTGAATTGTAGCTGAATTAAGTTGTTGAAAGCGATTGAGCTGTCGTGGCTGAACCCCGTCTTTGAGCGACGCCACCGTCGCGAGCGGAATAAGCTTGTCGCGCGGCCCACGGATATGAAGCTGTAGCAGCTGCTCGGGGGTCAATCGGTCCACTCGTTGAACCTGAGGGATAACCTTGTAGCTTCTCCCGAGGATAGAGAATCGGTTGACATAATCACCCCCCAAAAAGATTGAGAGATCCTGTCCTATCCCCGCCAGGGATAATCCCATGGCGTTCGCTTTATCACGATCGATATCGATCTCACTTTGCGAGAGATCGAACTTTAAGTTCGTATCGGCGAACATAAATTTTCCGCTTTGGTACGCCGCGCCCACCAGCTGATTAGCGTACCCAACGATCTCACTCGGCTCTGCGGTCGAGGAAACAACGAACTCAACGCGAAAGTCACTACCACCAGGAAGCGGTGGCGGCGTGCTAACGATCACCCTCGCCCCAGCGACTTGAGAGAGCTTACCCCACGCCTCGGGAACCATCTGTTGCACTGAGCGACGTCGCTCCGCCCAAGGCTTGGTCACTATACCAGAGAACCCGAAGCCGGGGCTCGTGAGCTGGAAGGCTCCTCGATACTCTGGGAATGTTGTGTACGCTTTAAAAACTTCTGACGTAGATAGCCGCATCTGCTCAATCGTCGCGTTCGGGGGCCCCTGCACTATTCCAAAGATCACGCTCTGATCCTCCATAGGAGCGAGCTCTTCAGTGGCGAACATGTAAAATGGGGCGATCAGGAACGCCATCCACGCCGCCGTTACGACGACAACCGCTCGATGACATAAGACGATCCTTAGAACGCTTTCATAGTGGGTCTTGAGGGCGAGGAGCGCTCCCTCAATCCGCCGCTTAAAGGCATTCTCTGAGTGCGCGGATCGGACCAGTCGTGATGACATCATCGGAGAGAGCGTCAGTGCCACTATCCCCGAGAACACCACGGCGCCCGCAAGAGTGAACGCGAACTCTCGAAAGAGGGCGCCGGTGAGTCCTCCCTGGATTCCGATCGGAGCATAGACGCACGCCAGTGTAATTGTCATAGCGATAGTCGGCCCCACCAACTCTCGCGCCCCGCGCAGCGCGGCGGGTATCGGCGCCATCCCATCGTTCACGTGCCGCTCGACATTCTCAAGCATCACTATCGCGTCATCTACAACGAGACCTACCGCGAGGACCACCGCCAACAAAGTGAGGAGGTTGACCGTAAAGCCGCACACCAACATAACTATCGCGGCGCCTATCAGCGATAGCGGTATCGCCACAACGGGAACGAGCACCGCTCGTAATGAGCCGATGAATAGGAATATAACTACGATAACGATTAGGATCGTCTCAGAGAGCGTCTTGAGCACTTCCTGGATAGCATCGCGGATATACTTAGTTCCGTCGTAAGGCACCACGAGTTTAGAGCGTGACGGAAGCGACTGCTCTATCTGTGGCAAAACACCGCGCACCCTTTGAATTACATCAAGTGAATTCGCGTTCGGAAGCACCCACACTCCGATAAATATCGCCGACTCACCGTTAAAACGGACATCTTGGTCGTAGTCTTCAGCACCCAGTTGTACGTCAGCGATCTCCTCTAATCGAACGATTCGGCTCTCTTCCTGGCGGATAACAAGCTTCTTAAACTCCTCAGCCGTCTTGAGGTCCGTGTTTGAGATAAGATTAACGGATACGAGTGATCCCTTGGTATTTCCAACGGCGGAGAGAAAGTTATTAGTTGAAAGCGCTTGCTTCACCTCCGTGGCGCTGATCCCCAGCGCCGCCATCTTATCGGGCTTAAGCCATACGCGCATGGCGAACGTACGCGCGCCGAGGATGTCAGCTTTCTGAACCCCTGTCACCGCGGTCAGCTGGGGCTGCACTACTCGCGTCAGATAGTCCGTTATTTGGCTCGGCGTTAAATCGGGATTAGAGAACCCTATGTACATCGAGGCGAAGCGATTATCGCTACTCTCAACGTTGACGACTGGAACCTCGGCCTCAGGGGGGAGATCGTTTCTCACCTGAGCGACTTTTGACTGAATCTGGGTGAGGGCGGCGTTTACATCATAGTTGAGCCTAAGGTGCGCGATTATCTCACTGATACCCTGCTTACTTGAGGACTCAACGTAATCAATACCATCAGCGCTTGAGATAACGCGCTCAAGGGGGGTCGATATGTATCCTCGCACCAGCTCCGCCGGAGCCCCGATATACGCGGTCTTTACATTAACAACGGCGGAATCGCTCTTCGGGTACTGCCGTACATTAAGTTTATCGATAGAAGCATAGCCCGCTATAACGATCAAAAGATTTAAACATATCGCGAGGACCGGGCGTTGAATAAACAGATCGGTGAACTTCATCTCTCAGCCTTAGGTGTTTTCCACGTTGGGGGCGATTGCGGGGCTCGGTCCACCTGAATTTTGTACGTGCACAACCGCGCCTGGTCGGAGCTTAAAAGTACCCGCGCTAACTATCTCATCACCCTCACTCAACCCCTTTATAACCGAAACAAAATCTCCACGAGCTCGTCCCAGTTGAACGATCTGCTGCCGTACAGTTGAGAGATCTCTACCAGAAGGGTCTTTTGAACGTTCAACTACGTATACCGAATTACCGTACGGCGCGTACGTCACGCTCGTTGAAGGAACGGCGAGCAAGGGCCGCTCTGGACCAACCTCAAGGCGTACCGCGCCAAACATTCCAGGAAGGATCTCTTCTCTCGCGTTCTGGGCGGTCGCCTGAATCGATATAGTTCGAGTCGCCTCATCAATATTGGGATTTACCGCTGTAATCTCTCCAGTAAATTTCTGGTCCGGGAAGGCGTCTACTGAAACAGAAATCGGAATCTTAGTCGCTAGAAGGGGGGCGAAGTGCTGTGGCACCGAAAAATTAAAGTAGATGGGATTGAGCGAATAGAGGGGCACAATCGGATCTCCCGCGTTAACGTAGCTACCAATGTTCACCGTTCGTATGCCAGCTCTACCGTCAAAAGGGGCGACGATCGTTTTTCGCTCAATCGTTGCCCTAATCGACTGCGCCTCTGATTCTGCCTGCCGAAGCTTCGATTGAGCGTCTTCAAATGTTGAAAGGGACATCGCGGACTGGCTCCGAAGATTTTGCGCTCGGGCGAGGCTCTGCTTCGCGAATTCAAGGCGGGCTAGCGCGCCTTTAAGATTCGCCTCCTCAACCGATCGATCGATTTCAAGGAGAACATCGCCCGCCTTCACGCGCGCCCCAGAATCAAAACGAACGGCTACAACATTTCCGGACTCCTTCGCTCCGAGGGTAGCGCCCTGAATAGAGACAAATGATCCGACCGTATCGAAACTCTCTCGCCACTGAACTGTTGAAATTTTTGTGGTCGTAACTGACTCCGGCGGAGGTCCCGAACGACTGTGCTCCGCTATCGCCCTCGAGATTTGAGTAGCTTTAATGACGCCAAGGACGCTTGAGAGGAGAAAGATCGCTGTAAGAGTGACCCCGAGCTGCAGCTTCATAGAGATGTCCAGTTGAGAAAAAGAAACTTAGGTATGTTTAGCCCCTTAGCCCCGGTCCGCACAAGAAATGGGGGGCTGGCCGAGTTATCCACAGGTTTTGCCGGACCAGTTATCCACCAGTAACCATAGGGGAACAACTTTTTTGAACCATTTTCACTCGATTCGTCATTTATTTCTAGTATAGAAATATACTAGAATAAAGTGACGTATGGCCACCAAAAACCCAGAATACTCTAAAATTACCTGTGATGACAGCGTGTTAAATGCCTGGGCCTGTCAGACTCTCCCCGTACCTGCCAAGCTCTCAGCGAATGTGCATGAGCTCGTATCCTCTGGTCTCGTATGGCGAGGGTCCCAGGGGGATGTGGATAACTTGTGGGAAGGGTGTTCACACAGGAGCGAGGTGATCCCTTTTAATGCTCCAGAGATCGATCGGGCGCTTTCGGGGGGTGGTCTCTCATGTGGAGCGCTCCACGAGTTTTACTACAGAGACCCTTCGCGCAAAGTTGAGACAACAGTGGCGATCCCCGCCCTCCTCGCTCGTAACGCTATCGATACCTACTACGCCTCCCCTTCGAGCGCCTGGTCGGCAACGAGATCGGGCGCCCTCCCGTTCTTCATCGCCTGGATCGGTAGGAAGTGTTGGCCAACCCCGTTCTTTATCCCTCAAGAGCTCCTCTCTTCATGCCTCTTTATCGATCCTCCAAGCGATGCGCTCTCTCTGTGGGCGATCGAAACCGCCCTACGTTCGCCCCTCATTAAACTCGTTATCGCGGTGTCTCCGCGGATAAACATCAAAACTTCAAAGAGGCTCTCATTACGGGCGCGCGCCCACGGTACTACAGCGTTCCTCATACGATCGATTGAGGATCTCTCAATGCCGAGTAGTAGCGCTACGAAGTGGAGCCTCTCTCCCCTTCCTACACAATCTACATACCCTCTCTGGAACCTCTCACTTGAGCGGAACAAGGGGGCTGCACTTCCTCAATCGTCGTGGACTATCGGCATAGAGACTTGTTATGAAGAGAGAGAGGCGGTATCTCTGCGCGTACTTCCCCGAGTGGTCGATACAGGTTACTCGGAAGGAGTTGCGCTCAAGAGGTTTGGATAGGCCACATGCGGTGCTACTTACGAGCACTCTCGCAAACCACCTCATTGTATCGAGGTGCTGCGCCTCTGCGCTGAAGGCCGGTGTGCGGATAGGCACACCCCTTCCACTCGCTCTCGCCCTTACTCCTGGCGCTCATGTTGCGCCTTTTGATCCGGTACGAGATTGCCGCGCCCTCTATAAACTCGCGATGCGGTGCCTTACATTCTCTCCCATCGTTGGACTCGATCACGAACTCTTTATCGGACGCGCCCAGGGAGCCCTCGTAGATGTAAGCCCCCTTCACTACGGCATCACTATCGATCTCACAGGAACGGAACGCCTTCATGGCGATGTTCGGGGGTTTGCGCTCTCTCTACATTCTTTTTTTAAAAGAACTGCGGCGATCGCCGTTGCTCCAACGATCGGAGCTGCCTGGGGGCTCTCTCGGTACTCAACCTCGGGAGCTCCGCGAATTATCCTCCAGACAAGCGATATTGAGAGCGCTCTCTCTCCCCTTCCGATTGAGTCTCTTCGAATTCCCTCTCCTTCCGTCTCACTCTTGCGTGATGTCGGTATCGTTCGTATCGGCGATCTCTCACCCCTTCCCCGTCATACCCTCTCTCAGAGGTTTGGAAAGTTCCTCTCATACCGCCTGGGGCAGGCGTATGGGGAGATGGAGGAGCGCTTACACACTGTTGAGGAAACGAGGCGATATGAGACTTCGAGAATCTTTGAGCCACCTCTTACAAACCGCAAGAGCATAGTGCTAGCGATCGGGCGTTTATTTGAAATCGTTGTGCAAAAGCTTAGGGCTGCCAAGAGATCTGCTAAATACTTTCGCTTATCTATTGAGGACACGACGCGGGGGCGAATTCATCGCGAGTTCTCTCTCGCCTCGGCCACCGACGACCCACATCACCTGTCGTCAATTATTGAGCCAGCTATCGATGCGATGGTATTTTCAGGAGAGATTCGGCAGATAGCGATAGCGGCGCGCCAGATAGAGGCAACACGCTCAGAGCAGCGCGGACTATCTCCCCACCTTGATAAAGACGCTCCAGATTCGAGGGAGAAGAGGGAACTGTTGAATACCTTTCGCGTCCGCATTGGGAGAGAGCGGCTCCTCTTCGCGAAGCTCAATCAATCATACATCCCCGAGCGCTCTCTATCTTATGCTCACGTCGATGCCGAGAATATCCCTCCTGCAAGTCGCGAAACTATTCCCCACTATACGACCGTCGAACGTCCATCCTACTTCCTCCCTAAGCCAGAGGAGATCTCTACGATATCGATGCTCCCTGATAAGCCACCATCGTTTATCCAATGGCGGGGCACCAAGCTTAAGATCCTAACCGGGCTTGGGCCTGAGCGAATCTCCCCCGAGTGGTGGGGCGAAAGCCTCGCCGACCAACACGAAGGAGCGAGGGATTACTTTAAGATTCAAGATGAGTGCGGGCGTTGGTTGTGGGTGTATCGAGATCAAACTACCCACTTGTGGTTCATTCAGGGGATGTGGATATGAGGAACATCCCTGCCTATTCAGAGCTTCAGGCGGTGAGTAATTTCTCATTTCTGCGGGGAGCAAGCCACCCTCATGAGCTAGCGTGGCGCGCCTCTCACCTCGGCTACAAAGCGTTCGGCCTCACCGATTTCAATACCCTCGCTGGTGTTGTGCGCGCACACGCCGCGGCGCGGGACGCGGGTGTTCAATTTCTTGTGGGGTGTAGGGTTGAGATAGATTTTCATGGCTCAATCGATCGCGATCTCTCCCAAAGAATCCCCGACTATCAGAGGACCTCCCTTTTGATCTATCCACGAGATCGGGCTTCATACGGTTTGCTCTCGGCCCTTCTTACTAACGGACGGAGAGATGTCTCAAAGAACGACTTCTTTTTAAACCTATCCTCATTCCTTCCGATCCAGAACAACTTCGTCACTATCATTGTTCCCCCCTTTTTTCAGACCCCCTTCCACCATGTCGAGCACTCTCGTGGAAGCGCCTCGCAATTCGCGCCGACACAACTATTTTTAACGGTTTGTGAAACAATAAAAGGAGCCTCTACCGATCCTTCCCTCCTCTCCCTCGCTCTCACGTATAACTATGGTCCACTCAATCGCACTCACCTTGAGCGCGTGCTCGAGGTATCCCGCATCCTTGGAATCTCAACCGTCGCGACAAATGATGTCTACTACCACGCCCCCGAGCGAAAACCTCTCCAAGACGTCCTCACCTGCATGAGAGCCCGGTGTGAGGTTCAACAGGGGGGCTTTCGCCTCTTTCAGAACGGTGAGAGGTACTTTAAGACCCCGGAGGAGATGGCGCGGCTCTTTCGCGATCTCCCCCTCGCTCTCCGTCGCACGCAGGAGATAACTGAGATAGCCTCAGGCTTTACCTTAAACTCTCTCAAGTACACCTACCCTGATGAGATCTCTCCTCACGGACTCTCTCCCGCTGAATACCTACGACAGGAAGTTGTCCGGGGCGCCACGTCGCGCTATCAAGGCCGCGTTCCTCAACACGTTACACAATCGATCGAGGATGAGCTCTCGCTTATTAGAGAACTTGATTACGAGAGGTACTTTCTTACCTGCTACGATATAGTCACCTTCGCCCGCTCGCGTGGCATCTTATGCCAGGGGCGCGGCGCCGCCGCCAACTCAGTTGTTTGCTACTGCCTCGGAATCACGTCTGTTGATCCAAATACGATCGACCTTCTCTTTGCTCGGTTTGTTAGTAAAGAACGTAAAGAGCCTCCGGATATCGATATCGATTTTGAACACGAGCGACGCGAGGAGGTAATTCAATATATCTATAAGAGGTTCGGCCGGGATCGAGCCGCGATCGCCGCTGAGGTGGTAACGTTTCAACCTCGGAGCGCTGTCAGAGAGGTGGGCAAAGCTCTCGGACTCTCTCTAGAGATCGTTGATAAGCTCGCTAAGGGCATACATAGGTGGACAGGGTGCGCTATTACCAGTGATGGCTTAAGGGAGCTCGGCCTTGATCCCCGTGATGCTACGATTCAGAACACTCTGATACTCGCGAATGAGCTGGTAGGGTTTCCCCGACACCTCTCTCAGCATGTTGGGGGATTCGTAATTTCCAACACGCCCCTCCATGAGATCGTTCCGATCATTAATGCTGGGATGGAGAGCCGCACGATTATCGAGTGGGACAAAAACGATATCGAGGAGCTCGGCATGCTTAAGATCGATATCTTAGCGCTCGGCATGTTGACGTGTATTAGAAAAGCGCTCGCGCTCATTAACGCGCGCGAAAACCTGCGCCTTGAGCTGCACTCTATCCCATCCGAGGACCCCGCCGTCTACAATATGCTCTCCCGCTCAGACACCGTTGGAGTATTTCAAGTTGAGTCCCGCGCGCAGATGTCGATGCTTCCACGGCTTAAGCCCCGCTCGTTCTACGACCTCGTCATCGAGGTGGCGATCGTTCGACCGGGGCCGATACAGGGTAATATGGTTCACCCTTACCTGCGCAGACGAAACGGTCTTGAGAAACCCTACTATCCCGACACGCGTGTTGAGCGAATTCTTGGGAAGACCCTCGGTGTTCCGATCTTTCAGGAACAGGCGATGCGTCTCGCTATCACCCTCGCGAACTTCTCTCCCGGCGAGGCTGAGCAGCTACGCCGCGCCATGGCGGCGTGGAAAACCCACAAGGGTGTTATAGAGGCGTTTAAGGAGAAGATCGTTAAGGGGATGCGCGCAAACGGTTATTCAACTGAGTTCGCTGAGACGTGCCTCAATCAAATTAAGGGTTTTAGTGAGTACGGCTTCCCGGAATCCCACGCCGCTTCTTTTGCGCTCCTCGTCTACGCCTCCGCCTGGATTAAGAGATACTATCCGGCTGAGTTTGCGTGCGCCCTCCTCAATAGCCAGCCGATGGGCTTTTATGCCCCCTCTCAGATCGTTCAGGACGCGCAACGTCACGGTGTTGATGTCACTCCGATTGATGCCAACAAGAGTAGATGGAATTGCTCAGTGGTGTATCCCTCAGAGGGCTCTCCTGTACTACAACTCGGCCTGCGACTTATCTCGGGGCTTAGACGCGATCACGGGGAGGCGATATCTAGCTCAGTGGACGACGGTCGAGAGTATGGAGATCTTACCTCCCTGCGGAGTAAGATCCCCACGATCTCTAAATCTACCCTTCGCACCCTGGCGAGGGGTGACGCCCTCTCATCCCTTGGGTTAAACCGCCGCTCCGCTCACTGGAGCATAAGTGCCCTCCCCCCTCACCCAGCTCCCCTTGATCCGCTCTTGACCGAGAGGTTGGCGGACTCCTCCCACATCCTGCCCAAGACTACTACGCAACGTGAGATGTTTGACGATTACGCCGCGACCGGTTTGTCCCTTAGGGCGCACCCACTCGATTTTCTGCGTGAGCGCTTAAACGCACAGGGGGCATACTCGGCGGAGCGCCTCTTATTGAGATACGGAGTCGTTCAGCGATCTCACGTCTCATCGGCGGGGCTTGTTATAGCTCGCCAGAGACCAGGCACAGCGAAGGGAGTCGTGTTTATTACCCTAGAAGATGAAACAGGAACGGTGAATCTTATCGTTCGCCCCTCCCTATTTGAGGCGTGTCAGTCAATTGTTATGCGTAGCTCGATAATTCTCGCCCACGGCTCACTCCAGAGGACTGGCGAGGTGGTATACCTCGATGTAGCGCGGCTTGAATCGCTTGATCACCTTCTACAAGAGAGAGCACGATCGGCTGAGCCCTACTCCATATGATCGGTGTGGTCACACCTCGTGACCATTCATCGTGACCTTAGAGAGAGATATAGCTGCCGCGTTCTGCAAAGTAATTGGCTCCACTACATGATCAATTCGGAGCGAATGCAGCGAGATCCCCTCAGCCGGTCTTTCTGGTTCCGTAACTATCGACACCCCCTCGCGCGCGCTCTGGCACCACACATCAGCTACGCTGACATCACTTATCTTCGGGCTGAACCGACCTCCCCGATAGCTGTGATATTTCGTTGTCACTCCAAATACGGTGTCGCACTCCTCTATAGAAACTTTTGCCATTCGAATTCGCGCGACATATCCCCCTCGATCCAGGTTGGATTTAATATTAAGAGCGCCCCCCACCCGGTCCATTTTACACCGAAGAACGTAGACGTTGCTAACTCCTCCTGACATTTCGCTTCCGATCGCGACCCCTCCCGAACTACCGACCTTCATGTGGCAATTTCGCACCACTATATCCTCGCTTGGTCGACCGACTTTTCTACCGTCCGCGTCCCGCCCCGATTTAATCGCGACGCAATCGTCGCCCGTTATAAATGAGCAATTCTCCACAAGAACTCTTCTGGATGAATCGATGTCGACGCCATCATTATTGCCGAACATGCTGTCGACAGAGACTCCCCGAATAGTGACATCGCTAGAGTAAAGGATGTGCACCCCCCAGAACGGCATATCGATAATCCTTACTCCCTCAACGAGCGCCGCCTCACAATCGTGAAATTGAATGAGAGGCGGGGGGAGAATATGCCCCTCTCCGAAAATTCGCTCCGCTGTTGGCACGCCCTCGTCTCCCATAACTCGAAGCTTATCCTGGTCGAAGCCGGACTGGGTCATTCCACTCCTACGAGCCAGCGCGCCATTTCCGCTGATCGTTCCCTCGCCGGTGATCGCCACGTTACAGGCGGAGCGGGCGTAGATTAGGGACGAGATGGTGTAGGCCTCAACACCCTCCCAGCGTGTCAGGGCAACAGGGAGGTAATCAGTCGGATTTTCCGAGAAGGTGAGTTGGCTCCCTTGAGACAGATGCAGTTCAATATTAGTTTCAAGGCGGAGAGGCCCCTTTATAAACCATTCACCAGGTGGAATAACGACACGACCACCACCATCTTTAGCTACTTTATCTATCGTCTTCTGAAGAGCATTACGGCAATCTTTTGAGGTGCTCCTACCAGAGGGGAGATCGGAAACGACAAAAGAGCGCTTGGGTCGCTTACTTGGCCTGATAGTCAAAGCTAGACTTTCAGCCTCCTCCTCCCACTTATCCGAGAGGTCACGAGAGAGGGCTCTAGCCGTGCGAAGCGGTTTTAGAGAAGAGAGCGCTAAGCTAGCAAGGCCTACAAGAGACCCTTTTACAAACGCCCTGCGAGAAATTTTTCTTCGAGCTTTCGCCACGGGATTCCTGCCAAGGAGAGGTTGGCTTGAAATCTGCCACTCTCTGCGCACCGTAGACAACTATACTTCGGCACAAAATCAGAACGTCCTGACACTAAGGAGCGTAGTATCGAATTCTTCCGCTTTACACCGATCGTCCCACCCCTAAGGGTGGTAGGCGCTCAGGCTGCCGAACTAACTACTCGATCCTGATCCACGCCAGACTGCGCCCTTGTTAGAGTATACTACGCGGAGCACCAAAACACCGTATCTAAGAAAAAAGCTCGTAATCTGGCCCGTCCATCTTTTAAAAAATCGCATCATATCTCTTATGTTAGTGGCTACGTGGCTAAAAAATAATTGACTTGATGGCGCTCTCAAAGGAGTGTCATGGCAGGGTCATGGATTCGCGTGTCACGTTCACCTACTACTTAGAAAGTATACCGCACCGACAGTGACGTCCTGTAGAGGCAAGGTGCGCGAAGGAAGCCGGGAGTAATCATGAAATCTTACAAACACCTCTTTTGCTGCTTAGGTCTTGTCGCTCTGCGCACCCTACCAGCTTACGCGGATGACACGTGCGAGCAACGGTTCGGTGAGCTTAACGAGCGATTCACCGCTACCTACGTAAAATTTGAGGCTGAGTGCTATCCAACCAGCGACTCTCCGGTCGTGACTTCCTGCTCCAGCTTTACACTAACACCGGAGTGCCAGAGCCAATACGACGCTCTAGCGACCGAGGTTTCAAGCGCATGGGATCAGTTTTTTTCTGCCTGCCCTGACTATCTAAGGCCTACTGTCGCTGACAACTTTCCGGAAAGCGTAGCGGGGAATGAAAGGTTCCTCGCCAAAAACCCGGTCACAAAAGCGCCTAGCAAGCAGGAGCTATTGACCCGAGTTTCAAACCTTCGAAAAAGAGTAAGTGCCCTCAAGAAAAGCCTGCGACAAGCCCAGAGGGCTCGCCGTGTTACCGAGCGGCGATGTCAGGGGCGGTAGGTATCTGCTCATCATAGGAGTGCCCACGTGGGCATGCTTGGGTCGGGCCTAGCCCTAACCGAAGGTTAAGGCTACTAAAAACCTCTGCCAAGAGCTGCGCGGCAAACTCTGAAGAGACGCGAGGTTCCCGGCATCCATCCCATTCCCCCGCACCACACGAGCAACGACATCTCTCCTTTTACCCCCGCTCTTTTAGCTCTCGCTCTAACGCCGCGGGCAGGCCGCCGAAGGAGCCGTTTGACATGACCACTATTACATCGTGAGTAGTGATATTTTTTAAAATAAAATCTTTAATCGATTGAGGATCCGGGAGACACCTTGAGCTGACTCCCATCGTTCGGATCTGATCGCTTAAGGTGGGCACATCAATAAGCTCGATCCCCTGGTCGATCTCCTTAGCGCTCACCTGGCACAACACTACCTCATCTGAGTTTTTAAACGCCTCGATGTATTGAGCTTGAAAAACCTTTCTCCGGCTCGTGTTCGAGCGAGGCTCAAAGATCGCCCAGATCTTTCTGCCCGGGAAGGCCTCTCGCATACCTAAGAGCGTCTCCTGAACGGCGGTCGGATGGTGGGCAAAGTCCTCTATCAATGTCACTCCGCCCGCATCAAACCTTACCTCCTGTCTCCGCTTGACCGACTTAAAGCTTGCTATCGCCCCTTTTGAATCCTCCGGTCGATAGCCACAGATCGCCGCCACCGCCAGGGTAACAAGAGCGTTCTTCGCGTTGTAAAGTCCAGATAGGGGTATGGTAAACTCCTGCTCTCCGACGATGGCGCCTGAGGCGTGGACGCGCTGAACGAGCCCCTCTTGCTTGCGAGATTTTATGGCGAGGTCAGCGTTCGCGTCGGATCCAAAGGTTACTACCTTACATGGAAGGCTGGCCTTTACATCCTTAAGAAGGCTCTTTATATGGGGATAGTCTATGCAGCACAGCGCCACCCCTGTCTGGGGGATTGATAGGAGGAGTCCCCGGAACTCCTTAACGATACTCTCTACGTCTGGGTAGATATCGGCGTGATCGTATTCTATCGCGTTGATAATCGCGATTTCAGGTTTGTAGAAAGCGAATTTTGGAACCTTGGCGAAAAAAGCGGTATCGTATTCATCTCCCTCAACAACGCTCCAAGAACCTTGGCCCCTAAATAAACTTACCGGGAGATCTTGAGATATCCCACCCACAAAATAGCTTGGGTCGGCGCCCAGCTTTCTTAGCGTTGAGGCGATCAGGGCGGTTGTAGTTGATTTTCCGTGAGTTCCAGCGACGACGATCGATCGCTTCCCGGTGATAATCGTCTCTTCGAGAAGGCGGGGAAAGCAGGTGTAGGGGATCCCTCGCTCCTCAACCGCTTTCACCTCTACGTTCCCGTAACTGACAGCGTTGCCAATTACAACCAAGTCGACCAATTGAGAGAGGTTGTCGCCCGAGAACCCCTGGAAGAGCGTCACCGAGGAGTTTCTTAAGAAAGTTCCCATCGGCTCGTAGAAATCTTTATCACTCCCCGACACCTGGAACCCTTGTTTGGTAAGCTCCACCGCTAGTTGAGCCATGGCGACACCGGCAACACCGATAAGGTGAATTCGACCTCCGGGGGGTATCTGCCTAAGTGGCGTGATTTCTGGTAGGGAAAAAGAACTTTGGGGCATCGGCGACTCTCACACAATCTACATGGCTAGCAAGCGGGCGAGCGCCACTATCGGATCAATACTCGAAACCCAACTGCTTCGCGTATCGTAGCACGTCTTCATACCGGCCGTAGCTCTCTGCTGCCTGCTGGACGCCAGCGATTATATCACTTTTAAGGCGCGGATTAAGGGTCACTATCGCGTACCCGGCGCTAGCTACCAGACCAATCGTGAGGATACATATAATCGTTACCTTCCGTAGGGCCCCCGACGCCGTCACAAAAATCGCGTACGGGACGCTAGCAACTGTCGCCAAAATGAGAAGCATTAGGAGCCACACGATCCTTTGCCCCCTGCCGATGAGCGCGCTTCCACATACTTCAACAACGGCCCAGATTGGGTGTATCACCAGCAAAAAGAGAATGGTGGGAACCATGACCAGCGCGCAACACGCAAGGATAATTAGAGCTATTTGCATAAAGCCTTATAGTAGTAGCGGCACTCCCAGTTAATACTACACCACGCTTGTGACGTCGAAAAGTAAGACATCCCCTATCCCTTTAACGCCGGGTAAACGCCCCCCATTTTTCTGGCCCAACCCGGCCCACAAAGAAAAGTGCTCAGATGGTTGAGCGTTTAAACCCCTTGGAGCGGAACGAATACGAATTGAGAAGTCATTCGCGAGCGAACTTTAGCTTAAACGAAGGAGATGTGCGGTGACAGCGCTGCCATTAGCTGGTCAATAAAGACGTTGCTCGAAAAACACGGCGGCGCCCACACCGCTCCCTCGCATCGATCCATCACGCGAACGAAATAAAAATGTCTGAGAGGGGAAGGTCTATAGCTTCTCCGTTTGGTTTCTAGGCCGTCCCGGACATCTCTTTATCCTCCCCACAAAATGAGAGATGTGTCAGAATCACGTGGAACGGTCGCAGGAATTCCCTCGGAGAGAGGTGTTGATTCCTGCTTCCTCTGCTCGACAGGGTCTCTCTATCCAGGAGTGGTTCTCTGATTCGATTTATCCGATTCTATGAGATCGATCTTCCGCATCTCCGTCACTCCAGCCATAGTCACAGTCCTGGTAGCGGCCGGAGCTCTTTTTTCCCTTCTTGACTGGTTTAGGGAACCAATAGGACGCCTTGATCTTGTCGCATACGTCTCGGGATTTGACCTGTTCCTTAACGGAGGTAATCCCTATTCATCGGTGCAGCTCTATGAAAAGGAGCAGGAATTAGGCGTGGCGCGAAACTTCGCCGTCTCCATGTGGAATCCTCCGATTTTTTTCTCTTTTTTTGCTCCGATTCTCGCCATCTCACCTGACCTTGCTCCGAGCGCCTCGCGGGCACTCTCATTTGCATGCCTCCTACTCCTTGCCTACTTGGGATATCGACTGTCGCCACAAAGCAATTCAGCCCGTATTGGAATCTTGGCTTATCTCATCTCGGCCATAGGATTACTTCCAGCTTGGGAGGAGGTTCGGCTTGGGCAGAACACCTCGTGGGTGGCTTTGGCGGTTGCTGTTGGATGCTATTGTATGCTCAGAGCCGGTCACTCAGCTCTTGCGGGGGCGCTGCTAGCGGTATCACTTTGCAAACCGCATAATTTTTTTCTTCCTCTGATGGTGGTGGCGTATCGCGTAATTAGAACGCGAGACTGGAGAGCCTTGGGTGGCGGATTTATCTCTCTTCTCATGGCAGGGGTCGTGCCGGAAATATTACATCCGGGCATATGGAGTGCGTGGCTATTCCGTGAACAGTGGCCTTACCACCCCCACTGCGCCAACTTCTCGACAGCTCTGGTGCTGGCTATAGACGGGGCAACGGTCCTTCACTCCTGGCTGATTTATTCAATCAGCATCTCAATCGGCTTCCTTGTTTGGGCGGTTGGTGTATCAAGATATCGACTCGTAAGCCCAGAATCGCAAATTATGTGGGCTTGGCTCGTAACTCCATTTTTTGCCCCCTATGGCTTCTTGAGTGACCATGTAACCCTTGTCTTTCCCCTAGCCTATTTTGCCGGGTGGATAGGCTCCCAGCACGGCCCTGAGTCCCAGGCACGCTTTCTTATGACGCTCTTGTTAATCTCAATTGGTGGTCTCTTACTACCAGTGAATTCATTTAACGGAGAGAGTCTCTCATGGTTCATCTTCGCTCCCGCGACCCTAATCGCAGTTTCTGTCACCCTCAGTCAGACAGACAGGAAGGCTTGCGGGTCCGCTCCCTGAGGAGCTCCGCTCACGTAAAATGATGACGCGCTCCCTACTTCTCGTTACTATCCCCACATGACCAACCTGATAGGCATCGTTTCAGATACTCACGAAGACGTGCGGATGATCGCCCGAGCTGTTGAGATATTTAAGGCCCGGGCCCCCTCACTCGTTATTCACTGCGGCGACATCATTTCGCCCCCAGTCTTAGAGAGGTTCATCGGCCTCCCCCTTCGGCTTGTGTTTGGTAATAATGACGGAGAGCGCTCAGGCCTTAAAAAAAAGTGCGGTGAGCTTGGGTTTATGGAGATTCAGGACACCCTCTCCTTTGAGTACGCCAGTAAAACTTTTTTCGTCAACCATGGAACGAGTGAGCGGGTAATCGAGGACGCCATTCAGTCTCAAAGATACGATTTCGTGCTCCACGGGCACACACACGTGCCGCGAGATGAGTCTATTGGTAGGACCAAGGTCATAAATCCGGGGGCGCTATTCTCGGCAGATCGATTCACAATCGCCTTTCTCCAGCCAGAGAGTGGCGCCGTTGAATTCGTTGAGATCCCTGGGTAAAAAATCGGCGCCGAGGGGCGCCGATTTTTGTCGCCCCGCTAAACGGCGCGAACCGATTGTAACCGCTCTATTAATGGTGACCTGAGGCTCCATGTCCACTTCCGTGGTTCGGGGCCGCCATCTCAGCCCCATTGGAAGAGTCAAAAGGCTGTGGATGTGACCGGAAGGGGTCGTCCGTAAAGACGCCGCCGATCATTATCGCCAGCAGAATGAAGGGTATAAGAATGTACGTCCAAATTATCTTGTTTTCGTACTTTCCGTGCATAAAGACGAGGATTACGAGGGTCGCCTTCACGGACGCGATCAGGAGCGCGCCGACGATATTCCACTTCCCGAGATCGACCTGCGCTGCCAGCACCGTTATAACGGTGAGACAGAGAAGGGCGATGAGGATCTTCAGGAACGTTTTCTCGGGAACAACGTGTCCTATTTCGTCGTGCCCGTGAGAATGAGAGTGAGAATGTGCCATGATCTTAAATCTCCGTGAGCTATCCAACTAGGTAAAGGAGCGGGAAGAGGTAGATCCAGATGAGGTCCACCAAGTGCCAGTAGAGCGCTCCAAGCTCAACCGGTGTGTAATACTTGCGGGAGAATCGATTTCGCATGGCTGGTCGGATACCGTACCAGTACATCACTATCATTCCGATAATAACGTGCAGGGCGTGGAGACCGCTCATGCAGAAGTAGAGTCCGAGGAAGTTCTTGTACTCGTAGAAGTTCTGGTTCCAGACGAACGGGAACATCCCATGATGCGCCTTCTCAGAGTACTCATAGGACTTGACGACCAGGAATATCAGACCACACACAACGCTGATGCCGAAGTTCTTAACAACTCCCCGATTGTCCCCGCTCTGGGCCTTCGTTACGGCGACCGCCGCCGTATAGCTAGAGAAGAGGAGAACCGCCGTATTGAGCGCGCCCGCCTTAAGATTAAGGTGGTGGCTCGCGTCATGGAACTCGCTCAGATGGTAGTAACGCATGATCGCGAAGCTGCAGAACATCACCGCGAAGAGAAGGATCTCAGTGGCAAGGAAGAGCCACATTCCTAGCTTGGCCGCACCGTAAGCGGTTGGCGTATCCATGTGGTGAATGATGGGCGGCTCACCCGGCGGCACGTTGTGATCAACTATCGCTGCAGTACTCATAACTTCCTTGTCGATGTATCAACCTTTAAACCTATCTTAGTGTCCCCTGCCTGTTGGAGTCCCGTAGCTATATGGCTCCTCCTTTACAACAGGAATCTCGTCAAAGTTCTCGTGTACAGGAGGCGAAGCTGTCTGCCACTCAAGACTGAGCGAGTTGTAAGGGTTTCTCGGCGCCTTCACCTTGCCGAAGAGCGCTGTCCACAGAAGGTTGACGAGGGCAAATGTGTACCCAAGCCCGTTCAGATACGCTCCAGCGGTGGAGAGAGTGTGAAGACTCTCATACTGGGCTGGATAGTCGTAGTACCGACGGGGCATACCATCCATTCCCAAGATGAACTGAGGGATGAAGGTGAGATTGAAGCCGATAAACAACATAGCGAATGCGGTCTTAGAAACCGTCTCGTTGTACATCTTACCGGACATCTTGGGGAACCACATGTGAAGAGCCGCTATCAAGCCGATCACAGCTCCACCCTGAATGGTGTAGTGGAAGTGAGCCACAACGAAGTAGGTGTCGTGGTAGTACACGTCAACTCCAAGCATCGCGAGGTAGATACCTGTGGTACCTGCAACCATGAAGAGAAACACGAACGCCATCGCGTAGAGCATCGGTGTCTTAAACGATATCGAGCCCTTGTACATAGTGCTCACCCAGTTAAACACCTTTATGGCCGTCGGCACCGCGACCAAGAAGGTCACGATAGAGAAGAACTTGGCCGAGAAGTCAGAGATACCGGCTACAAACATGTGGTGCGCCCACACGATGAAGCCCACAGCAGCGATCGCCATTGAGGAGAGCACAACCATCTTGTATCCGAAGAGCGGCTTTCTTGAGAACACCGGAATGATCTCTCCGACTACACCGAAAGCCGGGAGCACCATGATGTACACTACCGGATGGGAGTAGAACCAGAAGAGGTGCTCCAGAAGCACGGGGTCTCCGCCCTTGGTTGGGTCGAAGATTCCGGCGCCAAATGAGCGCTCCGCGATGATAAGTAGGAGGGTCATTCCAACTACCGGGGTCGCCACAGTCTGAATGATAGCAGTCGCGTATGAGGCCCAGATGAATACCGGGAGCCTCATCCATGTCATTCCCGGAGCGCGCAGCTGATGAATGGTAACGATGAAGTTAAGTCCGGTAAGGATCGATGAGAACCCGAGCACAAACGCGGCGAGAACCATCATGCTAACCGAAGTTCCAGTTGTTGTGCTGTATGGCGCGTAGAAGGTCCACCCCGTATCAACGGGATTTAACATTGCGTACGCTCCAATCAAGGCGCCGGCTACGTAGACGTAGTAGCTAAAGAGGTTGAGGCGTGGGAACGCCACATCCTTCGCTCCGATCATTAGGGGGATGAGGAAGTTTCCGATCGTCGCCGGAATCCCAGGAACAACGAAGAGGAAGATCATGAACACGCCGTGCATCGTGAAGAGCACGTTGTAGGTGTGCGGGTCGGTGATTATCTGCGGGCCAGAGAAAGCGAGCTCTGTTCTCATCAAGAGCGCCGCAGTTCCCCCCGCGATAAAAAAGATCATGATAGTGAAGAGGTAGAGGAAGCAGATCCTCTTGTGATCAGTGGACGAAAGCCATGACCAGATCCCCGTCTTCCAGTTGAGGTAATTTACCTCTCCATTTACTGCTGCTGATGCGTGCGCTGACATAGTTTACTACCCCTTATTTGAGCGTCTTTAAGTATTCAATGATGTCTGCAACGTTCTCGTCTGTGAGCTTGCCTTCGTACATCGCCGGCATCACAGGTCCATAACCTTGAACGATCTTCGCCTGGGGCTTGTAGATCGACTCCTTGATGAAGGCGTCGTCTGCAACAACCTCAGTGCCATCAGAGAGCTTCTGCTTGCTGCCATAGAGACCCTTAAAGGACGGGCCAACCAGCGCAGAGCCGTCGATGCTGTGACAGGTCGAGCACAGATTGCCAGAGTCGTTAATAAGCGCCTTTCCTCGCTCAGCTGGAGTACCTCCTGCAGCCGCGGCGCTCTTCTTCGGAGCAGCTGGAGCTACTTCGATCTTCTGACTTCCATCAACGGTCTTCATGAATTCAATCAAGCCGTGAATGTCATCATCCGAGAGTTGACCCTGATAGCTCGGCATTCCCATGGCAGGGTACCCTGCGACTGTCTTCGCCTGGGGATAGAGGATCGATTCCTTGATGTAGTTCTCATCCGCTTTGTAGGAAGTTCCATCGGCAAACTTGCCCTCGCGCCCGAAGATCTTTAGCCACGAAGGCCCAACTCGCGGCGTGCCATCGAGGCTGTGGCAGGTGACGCACTGCTTTGAAACGTAGAGCTCCTTGCCGCGGTCGGAGGGCTTGAGAGAGGCGAGCTTGCGAGCTTCGCTATCGTCAGCAAGCCACCGCTCAAACTCCGCCCTCGGGAGAACCTTCAAACGAGCTTGCATCCTTGAGTGCTCGTTTCCGCAGTACTCCGTGCAGAAAACTTGAAAGTCCCCGGTCTTGATGGGGCGAAACCACTCGTAGGTGTAGCGACCCGGGATTACATCCGCCTTGGTTCGCATAACCGGAACGAAGAAGGAGTGGAGGACATCTTTTGCCGTCATGACGAGCTTCACTGGCTCGTCGACCGGAACTACAAGCTCTCCGGTTGTCTTCTTTCCATTCTTGTATTGGAAATCCCAGGCCCACTTGCGCCCAGTAACATTCACCTCCATTGCGTTCGCCGGAGGAGAGCGTAGATCGACGAAGGAATCGTATCCGAGCCATGCCACCCAGATACACACGAGCGTTGGGAAAACGGTCCAGATAATTTCCAGGGTATTGTTCCCCTCGATCCGCGGCGTCTCGTGGTCCTTACCGTCACGTTGACGATAGATGACTGCGAAGTACAACATCACCCCTACTATCACCACGGTGCAGATCACCGAGATGATAGTTACGATGTCGTGCGCGTAATCGATCTTGTACGCGAAATCCGACCCTTGCTCCCCTAATAATCCCAGCATAACCGTCTCTAACGTTTACTCCTAAAAGACCCTCTAGTGCGGACTAGCTCGCTACCTCTTTTGAGCGCCTTCGCCCAAAAAAATAGTATACGAAACCTAGACCGATCAGCGTGAGAGCTCCGCCGACTCGCAGTAACCCCACGACTGCCCACGTGTATCTACCTTTCACAGAATCGAATCGAAAGCAGTAGAGCAGAAAGTGATCTATCGCTGTGCCGATCGCTCCCTTTGAAGCGTCAACGAGCGATAAACGAATATCCCACGGCGGGAACACTATCCCGGTGAAATATTGCGAGATATTACCGCCTGAGGTCAATATCATAAGAGCCGCTGAATGGGCAAAATCCGCCCCATCCCTCGCATATTTAAATCCAAGTTCGTTCATGAGCGCCGAGACATTGTCCGGCGTCCCCACCAAGTATTGTATCGACTCACGCCCTCTATCAGCGGAGCCTAAAAGCCGTGAGTTGAACTTATCCATCACAACTCGGGCATCCTGAGGGGTCTCAGTCGGGTCAAACCCAACAACGAGGACCGAATAGTCCCGAGAGAGCTCCAACGGGAGCTGATTAAGAAGCTCGTAAACCCCGCTCAGGAGCAGGCCACAAAGCCTGGGACACTTATAATATACGGGGGCGATTACTATCGGCTTCCCCGGTAAGGCGAACTCTTGAAGGCTCTTTGTGACACCATGGACATCGGTAAACTGTCGGGAGAGATCAACCTTGGCGCCCAATTGTGTAAAGATTCCAACATCTTTCTCTATCATGGCCCCCGGATCCTCAACGCCATAGGCAGGGCCCTGCAGCAATATCTGAGCTAGTAGAATAATAGCGAGAGCGAGCGACAGATTAGGTAAGGGGCACCTCTTTTTGGCGAATAAGCACGTGCGGTTTGAGGATAAGAGCTGCATAGAGCCAGGGCATGATGCGGTAAATGGTCAATCTTCTCAACTCAGAGCTTAATACCTATCAAAAAGGGGTGTTAGCCGCAACCAACGATGGTTTGACATACATAACAATCTTTAGTACGGTCTTAACAATAGTTGAATGAAAACATCAACTATTACCTCGTCATGAACAGATCTTCACTAGGAGACCCACGATGGATATCTGGAAAAAGTTTGAAGAGAACAACATCACCCACAGCGCGGCTCACCACCTCCTCGCCATCCTCGATCTCAAAGAGAAGCGTGGCTACGCCCGCGTCACAGACGTTGCGCGCGAGCTAAACATCACGACCGGCAGCGCCTCGATAAACCTCAAGTCCCTCAAAGCCAAGAACCTTATTATTGAGGATGAGAATAAATTTCTCGCTCTTTCGGAGGAGGGCGAAGCGGTCGCCCGCGCGGTGTTGATGCGTAAACACCTCCTCTTTAACTTCCTTTCCAACATTCTTAAAGTTAAGCCTGAACAGGCTGAGATCGATTCGTGCAAAACTGAGCACTTGATCAGCGCCGAGACAGCGAAGAAACTCCAAGAGTTCATGGAGACGTACGAGAAGAAGGCATCGAAGGCGGCGTAACGCCAGATGTTATGCCCGCTGGCACAGTGCTGCCATAGTCATCACTAGACAAGGTCCGAACATATGAAAGCAATCCTTAAAGAGGCGCTCAAGAGCGCCATGAAAGCTCAAGACAAGATTCGCCTTGAGACAATTCGCTCGGTTCTGACGGAGATTCAGTACGAGGAGATGCAAAAATCGATAAGCGATCTCGGACCAGCGGAGTGCCTCCAGGTCGTTCAGCGCGAAGTAAAAAAGCGCCAGGAAGCGATTCAGTTCGAGGAACAAGCCGGCCGCGCTGAGGAAAAAGCCAAGCTCCTCGCCGAGATTTCAGTTCTTGATGGATTCCTCCCAAAACAACTCTCGAAAGAGGAGCTTGAGACGATTATCGTCAAGTTGAAGGAATCAACTCCCGACCTCTCGCTCAACGTGGTGATGAAGCACCTGAAGGATTCCTATGCCGGCCAGTACGACGGAAAAAGCGCGAGCGAAATCGCTAAGCGAGTAGTCGGGTAGGGTCGGTGGCTCCTCGCGCTTTTGTCTGGGAAAGCCAGCTCGCGCACTTACCGTCAGATGTTTTTGCGTGGCACACTCGCCCAGGAGCGTTTCAGCGATTCAATCCTCCGTGGCGACCGGTGCGAGTGACCAAGGAACCCGGCTCCATCCAAGACGGCGCGAGCATCACTCTTGCGCTTCCGTTACTTGGGCCGCTTAAGATCCCCTGGTTGCTGATACACCGAGACTATCGAGAGAGTGAACAGTTCTGCGATGAGCAAGTGAGCGGACCGTTCCGCTCCTGGAAACACACTCATTCTTTTATACCCCTAGGGCCCTCTTCGTGCCTTATGCGAGACTCGATCCTATTTGAGCTTCCCCGTGGTACATCGTTTCTCGCCCCTCTTTTTGAAAGGGAGCTTCGAAGGCTATTTTATTTTAGACACGCTGTGCTCAAGAACGACCTCTCCCTTCACTCCCGGTTTAAGAGCACCGCTCGCAAAACTATCCTAATAAGCGGATCCTCCGGATTTATAGGAACGGCCTTGTGCGCCTTTCTCTCAACAGCCGGCCACACGGTCATTCGTCTCGTGCGCGCGGCGCCGTCCGCCGCAAACGAGCGCTCATGGGACCCGGAACGGGGCGAGCTTGATCCCGCGGTATTTGATGGAGTCGACGTTGTTATTCACCTTGGCGGAGAGGGCTTGCTCTCTAAGCGATGGACCGCCGAATTCAAGGAGCGAATCGTTTCGAGTCGAGTTAAAAGCTCCTTCCTTCTCTGCCACGCGATCTCAAATTTACCACGGAAGCCCGAGGTCGTACTTATGGCTTCTGCGACGGGTTTCTACGGAGACACTGGAGACACTATCACTGATGAGCTCTCCCCCGCCGGATCAGGATTTCTCGCTGAAACGTCTCACGCTTGGGAGCTAAGCGCCTCGCGAGCTCTGAATGACACGACTCGGCTGGTGAGTTTGAGAATTGGCACAGTTCTAAATCCTCGAGGAGGAGCCCTTAAAGAGATGCTCCCCGTTTTTAAACTTGGCGCTGGCGGACCGCTGGGTAGTGGCAAACAATTCGTCAGCTGGATCGCTCTTCAGGATCTCCTCGGCATTATAGAACACTCAATCTTTACTCAATCGGTGCGGGGGCCGATTAACGTGGTTGCCCCCGAGCCGGTCCGAAATCGCGAATTCGCCATAGCTCTTGGTCGAGCCCTTCGCCGACCAGCTTTCATTCCAACCCCAGCGCCCCTTTTACGACTCATGTTTGGAGAGGTTGCTGACGCGGCGCTCCTCTCCAGTTGCCGAGTTGTTCCAACGAAAGCGCTTGAGAGTGGCTACGTTTTTCAGTTTGCGGACCTGCTAGACGCGATCCGGTTTGAGTGCGGTATCAGCCCCGGCTCTTAGAGAGCGGGCTATTCCCCTGATAGCGCCACGACCACTGAAACGCGCTCGTTGGCTTGTGATACCTTCACCTGCTTTGTTTGTGATACCTGAACGAGACTACTTGAGACCTCTTTTTTATAGCGCGCTCGAAGAGAGGCTCTGTAGCATTCGACGAACTCTACGCCGTCTCTCACAGTATCCCATTCGCTCAACCAAGAAACAAAAGTTCTCTTTTTTTGGTCAACAAAAATACCAACCAGATCCCGGGTCAAACCTCGCGCGCACGACTCAGGCGACTGAGAAGCATTCGAGGAGCGCAGCATAGCTTGCGTGACAAACTCGCCCACGGAATTTGAGTCGGTAAGCTTCCAATCGGATCCCATCCGCTCAAGAGACGTGGGGAGTATCGGCGCTAATGCGGTTACTCCCCGCGCGTACTCGTCCGGGTGGAGAATCTCTCGAGAGCTCTTCGGTGGCCGTTCAAACGCCCTATCGACAGCTCTGTACCCCCCACCCTTCATTATTTTTCGGACAAATGCGAGCCCGTGCTTGTAGGGAAAGAGCAGTATTTCCTTAAGCGCCGCCGGGATCGGCTCCGCCCCTGAGAACGGCGAGCCCGTCGGCGCGTCGCCGGGTTGGTAGCCCCCGGACCTTTTCGCCAAGTAATCCTCCATCACCGCCGTGGCGTCACCCTCGGCGAGAGCGGAGTGGGCCAAGAGGAGATCACTGCTTACATTATTTGGATCAAGGAACTTCCTGAGATTGAACCGTTGATCTTGAAGGGCGTGAGTTAGTTCATGAATCGCGACGGGTAGCTGTAGGTCAGGCGACACGAAATCGACCATAACAAAGAGTTTTTTGTCTGGGTCGTAGTAGCCTCCAATCTCGCTCGTATACGCCCGCAGTATTCCTTTAACGTAATCGTAGTCATCTGGAACAACGCCCAGAGCGCGATAGACAATTCCCTCCTTCTCAAGAGCCCCCTTGGGGAGCTTCCGCGCGATCAAAAACTTAAGGAACGTGGCGACTTCATCTCTTGAGTGGACAACGCACGGGACCTTGGAGAGTGGCTGGATACCTCTTGTTCGCCCAGCCTCTCGTAGTGCCCGCTCGGATACCTCACACTGTGGGCCTTCGGCTCTAACTTCGGGCGCCAAGATAGCGCCTCTGAACATCGCGAGCGCGGCAACACTCACCGCCGATCGGCAGAGGCTTCGGCCCACACGTCTGTTGAATATGCTCCTCGAAATCGTTCCCGTTCTTACCATCGATTCCCTGATAAAGATCGCTCGAAACATTGCAGCCGTACCTCGCGGCGCGTTAAGTTGGAACAATGGCCCCTCGCTCAAATCTAATCATTCGACATGCCCGTGAAAACAACCTCAAGGACCTTAACCTTGAGCTTGCTCACGACACCTTTGTCGGCATTACGGGCCTCTCTGGCTCCGGCAAATCATCGCTCGCCTTTGACACTATATACGCCGAGGGTCAGCGACGGTACATCGAAACGTTCTCTCCCTATACGCGCCAATTCTTCGATAAGGTGAAGCGCCCAAAGGTCGATGTCATCGAGAACGTTCGACCCGCTATCGCCATTCAACAGAGAACGAGGATAGTAAACTCCCGCTCCACCGTCGGTTCGATGACCGATATCAATGACTTTCTTAAAATTGTGTGGAGTAATGTAGCGACCCCGGTGTGTCCGGAGTGTGGACTCCCGCTCTCTCGATGGCACGCGCCATCGCTCGCTTCACTTATTCGGCGCTGGTGCGATGTAAAACCTGACTCGACCTTCCTGCTGGGGCTCAAGGTCAAAAACTCAAAAGAGATTCTTGAGCGTCTTTTGCTCCTCGGATATTCCCGCTACTTCAATACGAAGGTGTACAAGCTGGAGAATCTTGAAGAGTCGCCCCCGCCAAAAAAGGTTAAAGAGATCTCCATCGTTTTAGATAGAGCCTCCGCGGCCGCATTCTCGAATGAGCGAGTCAGGGATTCTCTTGAACAATGCTTCGCTCTCGGCAACGGCTCGGTTGAGGTTATTGAGCTGCGCGCCCGGCCCGCTCGTCCATGGAAGCGAGTTCCCGTCACCGGCCATGTGAATGAGCCATGCGCCGGATTTGAGTCCCACACATTTAAAACCACCTACCACTGTGGCGATGGAGACGTGTCGATTGAGCGACCACGACCATCTCTCTTTTCCTACAATCATCCGATCGGCGCGTGCCCTGAATGTAACGGCTTCGGGAAGGTGCTCGTGATTGATCCCCATCGCTGCATCCCCGATCACAGCAAAAGCATAGCTGGTTACGCTGTTGATTGTTGGAAGGGTCCCGCCGCAGCGGACGAACACCGTAGACTTCTCTCCTTCTGTAAACAGGAGGGGATCCCCATCGATCTCCCATGGCACTCACTCTCCACGGAGCACCGCGAAACAATCTTTAATCACAAGTCGCGATCCTTTATCGGTATTAATCCGTGGTTCGCTTGGTTAGAGCGGAAAAAATATAAGATGCATGTCCGAGTGTTTCTTGCCAGATACCGAGGACAGATCGATTGCTCAAAGTGCGGAGGGACGAGACTTAAGAGCGACGCTCTCGCGTACAAGATTGGGGGCAAGACCATCTCTGAGGTATCCTCGATGCCCCTCGACGAACTATCGCCCTGGTTTAACTCTCTTCAACGCGAACTGAAGGATCACAAAAAACTATCCAAGCCCCTCGCAGAGGTGTTTACCAACATCTCTTCCCGCCTCTCCTACTTGATCGCGCTGGGACTGCCCTACCTAACCCTTGATCGACAATCTCGCACGCTTTCAGGGGGGGAGACCCAACGAGTTAACCTCGTCTCGGCCGTGGGGAGCAATCTCATCTCAACTCACTTCGTCCTTGATGAGCCGTCGGTCGGTCTCCATGCCCGAGATACAGAGGAGCTGATCAAGGCGCTCCACGATCTCGCCGATCGAGGAAACTCTCTTACGGTGGTTGAGCACGATCCGGATTGCCTCCTAGCCGCCGATACGGTTTTGGAGCTAGGTCCTGAAGCGGGAGAGGGTGGCGGCTCCGTTACCTACTGCGGCCCCCAATCGGGATGGGCGGGATTAAGGATGCAACCATTCACCCTTAACGCCACCCCTCCAAAGATGGAGAGGGTCTTATCGATCAGGAACGCTCGCAATAGAAATCTTAAATCTATCTCCCTCGAGATTCCACTTGAGGCGTTCGTCTGCCTCACTGGAGTTTCAGGGAGCGGAAAGAGCTCCCTCTTAAAAGAGGTTATCGAGAGATCGTATGAGCTTCACACCGGGGTCGTTCCCGGCGAGAGCACTGTTCAGGCGACGGTGTCGGGGTTTCAGCACGTTCGACAGGTGCTCCTGATAGATCAATCCGCTCTCTCAAAGACCCCGCGCGCCAACATCGCCACCTACACAAAGATGTGGGACCGCGTACGCGATCTGCTTGCCTCCACAGACGACGCCAAGGGGCGCGGGCTCACCAAGTCTTCATTTTCGTTTAATGTCGCGGGCGGGCGTTGCCCCTCTTGTGAGGGGGCTGGGTTTATCCGAGAAGACATGCAGTTCCTCAGCGATGTCTTCATGGAGTGTGAGGCGTGTCTTGGAATGCGCTTTCAACCCTCAGTTCTCGCGGTGCGCTACAATGGGCGCAATGTTCACGAAATCCTCTCCATGAGCGTTGACGCGTGCAGAGAGTTCTTTCAAAAGGACCTCCTGATCGCGAGCGTATGCCACGTGCTTTCGCAGCTCGGGCTCGGCCACATTACGCTCGGTCATCCACTAAGCGACCTCTCAGGGGGAGAGGCCCAACGTTTAAAGCTTGTGCCCCACATTATGGAGGGAACGCGGGGGACCTCTCTCTTCCTCTTTGATGAGCCCACAACCGGACTGCACGTACGAGATGTTGAGCGTTTAATCGAGCTCTTTCACTTTCTCCGCAAACAGGGACACTCAATAATCTGTGTTGAGCACAACCTCCGCCTGATTGCGGCGGCTGATTGGATCATCGACCTCGGCCCTGAGGGTGGCGAGAAGGGGGGCGAGGTGGTGAGCGTTGGCACACCCGCTGATCTCGTCAAGGAATCCAGCGCGCCGAAACACGCGAGGAGCCTCACCTCCCACTATCTGAAAGATTTCACTCGGCGATACGCGGCACCCGACTCCGCTTCTCGCCGATCGTCCCGTAGTCGCGCGCGGCCTCGTGCTGAACGAAAGGTGTCGTCGCATATTCACATCCGCGGGGCTAAAGAACACAACCTCAAAGATATCAACATCTCCATCCCGCTACACTCCCTCATTACTCTCACGGGGGTATCAGGGTCGGGGAAGTCGACGATCGCGAAAGACATCCTCTACGCCGAGGGTCAGCGCAGGTACCTCGACTGTCTCTCGCCCTATGCTCGTCAATTTATCAAGGAGCTCAAAAAGCCGGCGATAACGGACATCTCGCACGTTCAACCGACGATATGTGTCTACCAGCACACCTTTCAACCATCGGCGCTCTCTACTGTGGCAACGATGAGCGAGGTGTACAACTTCCTACGACTCCTCTTCGCTAAGGTTGGCACACAGCACTGTCCGGACCACCCTCAAGAAACGATAGCCCCACTCTCCCCCGATCAGATAGCGGCGCACATAAAGGGCGCTCTGAAGGGGCGGGTTCGTTTGCTCGCTCCCGTAATAAATAACAAGAAGGGCCACCACCAATCCGTCTTCCGCCGCGCTCTTGAAACAGAGATCTCAGAGGTTCGCGTTGATGGCGCCTTCGGACCACCTTCACAATTCGTCGAAAAGGGTTTGGCAAAAACTAAAATTCATTCGATCGAGTATGTAACGGCGAGCTTTAATGTTTCCTCGATGCCGGTGGACCTGATCGAAGAGGGAGTCAAGCAGACTCTCAGCATAAGTGGCGGAACCGTAGTTGTCGTTTCATCGTCAGACGAGCGGGTATTTAGCTCCGAGCGCACCTGTCGGATCTGCCAGCGTGGATTTTTTAAACCGGATCCTGAGGATCTCTCGTTTAATTCTCGACGAGGCCGCTGCGCAACGTGCGAGGGATACGGAAGTGTTCGCAACCGACCGTGCCCGGCGTGCCACGGCGCGCGAATCAATGAAATCGGTAGAAACATCCGTCTCCTTGGCAAAAACATCTTTGAGTTAACGGCCCTTAACGCGGTCGAGCTGCGCGCGATCTTAAAGACTCTTCCGATCTCAGGGGCATCGCTCGCGATCTCTGAGCCGATCGTGCAAGAGCTGAACGGAAAGCTTGAGACGCTCCTTCAGCTTGGACTTGAGCATATCGCTCTCAACAGAGAGTGCGCGACACTATCGAATGGAGAGCTTCAACGACTCCGCCTCGGAACGGCGATCGGATCTCCGCTGTGTGGAGTAACCTATATATTCGACGAGCCGAGCGCCGGTCTCCATCCCGCAGACAATCGCCGCCTCCTCAAGAAGTTGGTCGAGCTTAAAGAGCGAGGCAATACGGTTATTCAGATCGAGCACGAGATCGATAACATTCAGGCGGCGGAAGAGATCATTGATGTCGGACCGGGCGCTGGAACCCTTGGTGGGGAGATCGTGTTTCAGGGGAGAGTCGATCAAGCGATTGCGTCAGAGAGATCGCTAACGGGTATCGCGCTCTCTCGACCCCTTACGTTTCGAGAGTCCCCTCGCCACTCCTCTGAGTTTATTCGCGTAAGCGGAGCCTCGAAGAACAACTTAAGAAACCTATCTCTCAATCTCCCCCTGAAAAGTCTCGTAACCGTAGCGGGGGTCTCAGGATCAGGGAAGAGTTCGCTTGTGCATGGCGTACTTGGCGACGCTCTCATAAATGGCGCGGACAAGAAGGGCGGTTTCAAGGGAAATCATGGGGGTGTTACAAGCTCTCTCCCAATCGAAAGAGTTGTCATCGTCGATCAACAACCGATCGGAAAAACGTCCCGCTCAACACCCGCCTCTTACCTCGGCATCTGGGATGAGATTCGAAAGGTCTTCGCTGAAACCCTTGAGGCGAAGTCACGGGGATGGGGCCCAAGCTTCTTCTCTCATAACACCGGCAAGGGGAGGTGTCCGGTGTGCAAGGGGCAAGGGGAGTTAACTCTTGAGATGAGCTTCCTCGCTGAGGCGAGAGTTGAGTGTGAAAGCTGCTTTGGCAGCAGATTCACCCCCGAGGCTGACACCGTAAAGTTCAGGGATCTCACGATTAGCAAATCCCTTCAACTTACCTTTAACGAAGCGCGCACCTTCTTCATCAACCACCGAAAGATTCATCAGATCTGTAAATTAGCGTGTGACCTTGGGCTCGGGTACTTAACGCTTGGCCAACCGTCGTCAACACTTTCGGGGGGCGAGAGCCAGAGGCTCAAACTCGTCTCTGAGCTTCACCTCTCTCGCAAAGGTCACACGCTTTACATCCTTGATGAACCAACTACCGGCCTTCACCGCCTCGACGTTGACCTTCTCCTGCATGGACTTCACGCCTTAGTGGATCAGGGGCACTCAGTTTTGGTTATAGAACACGACGCTGACATAGTTACTCAATCTGACTGGGTCATTGAGCTTGGTCCAGGAGCTGGGCCGGCGGGGGGATCAGTTGTCTTTGAAGGAACTCCTACTGGTTTACTTAAAGCAAAAACACCGTGGGGCGTCGCTCTTAGAGAGCGCGTCAAGATGCACGCGGAGTTCGCTAAGGAGCGGGCCGCGTAGGCAGTTTTTCCTGGGCTCTGACTTCTCTCGTTCCTCCGAAATCTTCCGTTGTGGATTGCTTTACGTGCTCGTGCTCGTAAACGTGAACGTACCCCAATAAAATCGTGAAAAGTTTTTTACCGGGAGAAGGCCTCTCCTTCGGGCACGTTCACGTGCACATTTACGGGCAGATAGTCCGGCCGACCACTACATTCGAGCGATAATCGTAGTAAATTTTACAAAGTGGGGGGCGAGAGCAGCGATGGGTGCGAGTAGCGCCGCCAATAAACCGTCTTGAAATTAGCGGGGACCCTCTCTCGCTCGGAATCAAAAAGGGGGACTATCCCCCTTTACCACCCAAAGCACCAAGAACCACCCCAACTAGGGCGCAACGCGGACGCCGCGACCACCGAAGCCGTCGTAACGTTCCGGCATAGGGTAATCAGCAAGCGCTCGATCGGAGAGCTGCGCATAAAAAGAATCGTTGCCCCAATCCCCGCCACGAAAACCCGAGCCCTCTGTATCGGTTCCCGGCCACGTGCTTACATTATGATCCCCACTACTATTAAGCGCTCCATTACCATGATAGCGCCCCTCAAAGCTCCGGCCGGTGGTGTTGCTCACCGTTACAGCTCGCTCCCACACATTCCCTGAGAGCTCCATTACCCCGTAATACCCAGCTCCAGAGGCTATCCGGGTCGATACGCCGTACGCAAAGCTCCCCACTCGAAGGGGACCGTCTAACAAGCTCTCGTATGTGGCGTTCGCTCCACTCTGCGCTCGCTCGGTTGGTAGCCCCCCATTTGAGATGCTCGTCGCTTTCGTAATGCTGGTACTACCCCAGGCGTACTCTTGAGAGACAGCTCGCTGGGGGCCCCGCCCGGCTCGCTCAAACTCTAACTCACTCATCGGGCGCAACCCCGCCCAGTCGAGGTAGGCGGTTAGATCCCCCCATGAGATGAAATTCATCGCTACCCCCTCATACCTTGCGCCGCCTCCACGGTCAGGGAGCGTCGCGTCTCCAGAGCCCGTCCAACTTACGTTGTTGCGGTAATAGAGATCGTCCGTGCACTTACCGTTGCAGCCCTCATCGGTAATATCTCTTGTACCCTTCTGTGTAGGGGTGAGGGTATTAAAAAAGTTTACCCATTGAGACTGTGCTATCTCTCCCTTCATCATGTAGAAAGCTTGGTAGCCCTTGGGGAAAGCGGCGGGCAGGGTGTACCCCGCGCTATTAAGGGGATCGTAGTACTCAGCCGCCTTCTCAGGTCGGACACCCGTGCCACTTCCGGCTGAATCAGTAACTGAGATAGCGCTCTCACTCCCGATCCACCACGGGTCGTTGTCAGCGAAGCCCTGTTTAAAGCTGTAAGTAGAGGTCGCGTTATCCCCGGCAAAGAAGCCCCCCTGCGGGATGTAGACCATCTCAATCCCAAAGAGCCTAATCTCTACCGTGTCAGAATTTGAGACCCCATCCTGTGAATAGTTCCAAGAGAGCGCTACGTTGTTCGCTGTGAAGGTTCCAGCTCCATCACTAGAGCGGTAGATGAAGGCACCGACAACTGGGTTAGTAGCGATATTAAAAGCTGAAGAGGTGTCGACTAATCCGGTCGTGAGGGTCGCTCCTGCGGGGGCTGAGTGCCCGGAGTTGTTTAAGCTTGCGTGCTTCCAATCTCCGATGGTGCCACCAGTTGTGGTTCTAAACTTTACGAACACCCACGCCGCGTCCCAGT
>Ga0214921_10000093_pt1 | contig 165354 bp, 145 predicted proteins | sample LL1505_MetaG_FD_177992 | JGI IMG/M metagenome (GOLD analysis project Ga0214921, IMG submission 177992) | Freshwater microbial communities from Lake Lanier, Atlanta, Georgia, United States - LL-1505 | ecosystem: Environmental > Aquatic > Freshwater > Lake | place: USA: Georgia | collected... | reverse complement strand
TATGTGGCGGGTTCAAACATAAGGATATTGCTTGAAGACAACCCCTGTTGCAGCGCCCCCCTTTTATAAGGGGGGCTCGCCGAACAAGGGCTGTAGACAAGCGGGTCCATATACGTTTTTAGGTTTAATCCTTACAGCCCACGCCTAACAAGCTTCTCAAACACCGGCAAAGTAATAGCTTCAAGGGCTTTTTTAGACTCTCCAGCTCCAGCGTGAAATCTTAAGCGGTGTAAAAGTACATACGGTGCGATGTAACGCAGATCGTCCTCTGTCGCGTGGTCACGCCCAGAGATTAACGCCCACGCTCTTGTCGCTGTCTGAAGCATCAAAGCGGCTCTGGTCGAGGCTCCGAACTGAATCATCGGGTTCCCACGGGTCGCCTGAACTATTTCAACCATCGCCTCTCGTAAAGCCTGCGAAACGTGAACTTGATCGCAAATCCGGCGCGCCGCTAGGATATCGCTCCTGCTGCAAACAGGGGTCACTACTGTTGATCCTTCGCGGATCTCGTTGTGTGATTCAAGGATTTCGCGCTCGGTCGCCGCGTCGACATACGACATCGGTACTTTTAATAAGAACCGGTCCAACTGTACCTGAGGGAGTGGATATGTTCCGGCGATATCAAGAGGGTTCTGAGTTCCTAAGACAAAGAAGAGTTGATCTAGAGGACGGGTGACGTTATCCATCGTCACCTGCTTCTCAGCCATACACTCAAGGAAGGCCGCCTGAACCTTTGGGCCGGTGCGATTTATCTCGTCGGCTAGAACGATATGCGCGAAAACCGGGCCGTGCATAAAGTTAAAGCTACCGGTTTTTGGATCAAATATATTAACTCCGAGAACATCCCCCGGAAGCATATCAGGTGTGAACTGAATTCTTCTAAAATTAACGATCGGATCGCTAGCACTAGAAGGGAAGCGGTTGTCGCCCTGGCTGTCAGCGCCGATTAGACCACCTAATGTTTTTGAGAGGGTCGTTTTCCCAGATCCTGGGTAGTCCTCAAGAAGTACGTGGCCATCAGCGATTAACGCCGCTATGACTAAACGGATAGTGTCACTCCGTCCACGAATTACTCGCTCTAGCCCTGAAACTAAAGCTGAGATAGTCGTGTGCGCCGTCTGAAATTCACTGCTTGTTACTGCTGCTTCCATACTCTCAATTCTCAACCGTGACTACTCACCGGATTTTAAGATCGTCTTTGAAAAAATAGCTTCCGATAGTTTATTCACAACTCGCTCTAAAGCACTATCCTCTACAACACGATTTTTAGCGCTCTGACCAGGGCAGGTAAAGTAAAGTTTAATCGTCCCGTCATTGAGACGACTAGAGGTAATAGCGCAGGTAGTGTCGTCCTGACTTGTGGCAGCGACAAATGGGCCCTTTACTAGAGCGCGCTGAATATCACTTGGAATCTTAGATGGGTCTAGCGTCACAGGTAGTGGTAATCCGTAATTTCTTAAGAGCGCCGGAGCTGTAAAGAAGACCCGGTAGGCTAGATCGCGGTACCTATTGGAGGAACTCTGAAGTGTCCTCATCCTAAGGAGGGAGGCGTGAGTCTTTAATAGTTCGTCATAGCGGGGCCGCGCGCGCTCAATCACGTTATCAAGAGAGGTCGTGGCTTGGCTTGAGCGGAAGAAGCCTAAACGGCTCTCGGCCTCATAGAGCTCATAGAAAAGCTTGGCTGGGACCCGCTGATCGTTTGAGCTGTCGCGCTTAAGTCTTCGCGTCAAGCTTGTTGTGGAGAGCCCCTTAAGCGCTGATCCAAGGGTTGGGTACTCAAGTAGGCTATCTGTGTTGCGGATCTGGAGATCCTCGAGGTCATTTAATTCACCCACTAGCATCTGTCTGGCGCGGCGCGCTAACCACCAGGCTTCAACGGAGTTCTCGGTTCTCTGCCTTAAGTTGCTTAGTAACTCGCCCCAAGACTCACTTAGTTTGAAAGATAAGTGGTTGTTCTTTATCCTAAGAGCTTGGCTAAGAGAGATAGTTGCCGCCACTACCAGGTCGTTTTGGTTTGTTCCTATCTTACCGAACCATTGGGTGCCATCCATCGCGGCGCGCAGGTGCTCGATCGCCTTATCAACGTTACCGTAATGGAGCGCGATCCGCCCACGTGCTAGGTGCACTAAAGCGGCGTGTTCCTCGTTGTTACGGAGGGGGAACTGCGCGACGCAGCGATCAAAACCGTCGATCGTTGATCTGGCCGAGTCTAATTTAAGTTGATCTATATACATCAGGGCCATATTAAGGCTGGGAAGAACGTGCTCACATCCATCAGGAAGAGCTATCGCCCGGAGGAAGCTAGATTCAGCTTTGTCATCCTCAAACATCTCTTTGTAGACCTCGCCTGAGTTATTTAGCGGAGTGGCTGGTTGCCCGTCGCTACCAGAGGCGAATTCATTTGCTATTGCTTTACGGAAAACTTCTAAAGCCTCCTGTGGTTGACCGTTCATAGACAGCAATATGCCAAGCATATTAAGGGTTCTTCCAGGCTCAGCACCGGCTAAGATTCCGGCGCGGGCAACGGTAATAGCCTCCTGTATTCGACCCAGTTTCATCAGGATCCACGCGCGCGAACCGGGGTACCATTCACTGGTGTATCCAAGGGCAGAGTAGCGATCGAGCGATTCAAGAGCTCCCTGATAGTTATCTAAGCTTAATCTTATCTGACTCTCATAATAGAGGATGCTTGAGTGCTCGATCTGCAACATCCGATCCGTGTACGGTGGCTTGCCGTTCTGCTCCTCGAATAGTTTCTCCGCTTGTTTGATGTATTTCATCGCTAAACGAAAGTGGCCGACGTGAACTAGATAATAACCAGCCAAGAGGTAGTGTGTACGATAGAGCTTGGGATCGCGCTGAAGAGCGCGCAGGAGCTTTGTTCTCGCGTCTAGTGGTCGCTCTAGCATGAGCAGGTTGCTAGCTTCTCGTAACAGGGCCTCGGCTGACTTTGAGCTGTCTTCTTGCTCTGATGCGATGGGATCCTTGTCCCCTAAATCGAATGGATCAAATGGGTCAAGGAGTAGGTCGTCATCGCTTGATAGAGTGCCAGAGTCAGGAGAGGAGGGTTCGGCAAAAGAGTGGTTACTCTTGGCGATAATTGATGTGGCCAAGATGATACTAAAGCAGAAGCGCGGAATTGTTTTGCGCAGGGACATCTTACCAATTCCCCCCAGTAAATATCCCTGATATTGCTCGCGTTACTGAGCTGGGATTTGTCGCCGCTAGAAATCTCTTACGTACCGGAAGCTCTTTATAGTGCCGATTAAATTCGCACATCGCTTGATTAACGTTCGATTGACTGACGCTACTTGATTCGGAGTAAGCTTTTGTTACGGTTAATTGAGAGAGTTTAGTTAGGCTTTGATCCGGAGTTCTTTTAGCGAACTCTAAGCGTGTTTCTCCTAATTCGCGTGAGATTCCTATATCGTGTAGAGTTGAAGCGGCTGAGATATAGCCCCATTTTAAAGCTAAACGAGGGTTCGGAGCCAACCTCCAACCCCAACGTAAAAGTAGCTTCAACAAGGCGAGAGCTATAATAAGAGCTCCTAGAGTGGCGAGCACCTGTGTTCTTGACGGGATCCAGTACTCCTCTGGTTCAACCATCCCGGCCTCGTCCTTAGTGTTCTCGGCTGGTAAGATCTCCTCTCCTGGCTCAAGAACTCCCATTAACTCCTCAAGCAACTTAGCATCTACCTGTGTCTCGGCGTGGCTCTCTACCTGCTCAGGTTGAACATCAAACGGAACCCAACCGATGCCGGCGATATTAACCTCTGCCCATGCATGACGATCGCTCATGCGTAAGAGGATATGGCCGTCCTTTGCTTGGCTTAGGTCGGTAAGATATCCCGTTCCTATGCGTGCTGGGATCCCTAACGAACGGGCCATAAAAACAATCGCGTGCGCGAAGTGAACGCAATAGCCGCGGTTATCTCCAAAAAGAAAAGCTGCCACCGGATCGTCTCCCGGTTTAACTTCGTGGTTTGGAGTTAGTGTGTAGATCGCGGTTTTTGATAGGTAAGACGTTATAGCATTCATCTTATCAACTGGAGTGACAGCGTCTTTGGTTAGCTTGAGAGCTAACTCTGAGTAACGTTTATCTGGATGGGTCTCTAGGTAGTGGTCCTTTACATCTTGGGTCCAGCGAGGATCTCCTACTTGGCGGTCTGTGAGTTTCGATAGGGTATAAGCAGGCGCGACCGAATAAGCGCGGTAAGTAGCCTTAAATCGATTTGGCCGTGGGTTCTTTAGTTGAGTGATCGATATCGGATAGTCCGCCGCGAAAGCGTGATCGTGTTCTGCCAGGAGATACATCGATTGAACTAGTGGGGTTCTCTCTGATAGTTCGCTGTCTTCTTGACGCGAAAAGGCGTCACGGGTCGGTGTTACAGGGAGGTCGGTATCGAATGCTCTACCGGCAAAGACCATCTCATTACCGCTAAATGACGAGAGCGCGCTTTCACGAAGGTATAGCATCGGGCTAAATGGGTTGTCGCTGTAATCCCCCTCAAGTCTAACAAGCGCGGCAGGTTGGTTGGTGCTACCGAGAGCGCTCTGAAAGCTTAGTGGGCTAACACCTGGCCCCTCTTTCATTCCAACGCCGTTAGCGACTCGAGCTAACATAGTGGCGTTGTAGTGCCCATAGATTAAGCTTTGTACGAAATAGATAATAGCGGCTAGAACACCGAGGCAGAGGGTCGTAGTTACAACTCTTGCTCTGGGCGAGGATGCCTTTTTTATCGGGCCATCTAGTCTAGGTCGAACGGCGAGTGAGGCGCAGTAGAGATAGACCAATCCAAAAAGTAGAAGCGCTGAGCCGATAATAAAGAGCATCGTTAAGTGATCAACACGAAGCTGCCAAGCGATCTGATTTAATATCTTTGGTCGATCAAGATGAAAGTTTCTGTGGCCTGAGAAGAGGGTTAGCCCAACACCGAAAAAAGCTACCATCTCTAATGTTAGTGCTGACTTAAAACGCCAAAAAGCCCACGTCACCGCGGCCCAAATGCATGCGCTAATTAAGCACGTGCCAGCGTGCATCGAGATACTATCGATAATAAATGATGTGATGCCAAAGAGTGATGTTAGCTCCTGAAGAGACCAGAAGAGAGCCTTAAAGCCTACAAATAGAGCGATTATGCCAGTGACAAACCCGAGCGAATTTAGCTTCGTCTGCGCGCAAATAGAGCTAAGTATAACCCCAGCAACTCCCGCTATAGCTACCAAATACGAAGGGGTCCCTAAAGGAAAGAGGGCCTGTAGAGCTATAGAAATAAGTACGACCCAAAGAGAGCGCAGGGCTAATGCCGCCAGGAAAAAGGGGGGGCGTTGGTTGCCACTAGCGCTATCGGTCATACAAATACCTCCCACTGTTTACCAACGCATGTGGATAGAAATGACTCGTAGAGGTTCCGCGAGGAGGCGCGTTCCGGAGCCAGAGAGCTCTCGACAAAGATACTCGATACCTTTTCCTTCAAGCTCGCTTTTTCGCCGATACTAATCTTGGGATCGGTGAGAAAAAATACAGGCTCAATCTGCCGCTCATCGAACCAAGAGATCACCCCCTTAATAAGCGAGCTATCATCGGGATTAGCCAAACGCGAACCGGAGCAGAAGATCCCGATTTTACGCAGATTGAGGGCTACGCCTTGAGCGGAGCAGGTATCAAAGAGAAGTTGTAGATCCGCCTGGATCGATATCTCATCGCTTGAAGTTGCGTCCCAAGTTGAGTCCACTAATAGATCTTGGCTTGATGCGTAGTCGTGGCCGACAGCGCGGCCTTTCTGACCCTCGCAGCAGAGAGCTAGATCTAGATTTAATTCCTTAAGGCTCTCGATATAACTTAGAGCTTTAGCGCAGATCTGATCATCCTCTGGTCTTGCCAGAACGAAGATCGCCACAAACCCCTCCGGGGTCATAGATGGCTCGGGGTGTCTAGATAGAAGTTGGCCACTTTTGGCGAATGCCTTCCAGATGATTTTTTTGATGCCATCAGATGGATGATAAGGTTTGATATCGAAGGGATCTCCCAAGCGGTGGATTGTGTCATTAAGCGCGTCACCAGCTCTCTGAGTTGAGCTGATCAGTGGTAGGAGGCTTCCTGTGAGGGGTGGAGGTACGGAAACTATCGATGTCTCAAGAGGAATCTGCCAGCTAAGCTTGAAAAGTCCGGCTAGATCTCCCACCGAGCACCGTAATCCGTGAATCTCCCAGTTTCCGCGGTGAGGCGTTGATATCTCAAAAGCGAGCGGAGCTTTGGCTTGGAGCCCGTTAGAGATCTTTAAAGTAGGGAGCACGATTCCGCTCTGAGAGCAGAGCGGTTTTAGTTCAAGGCACAACCCAGGGATGAGCTTGATATCGTGTTGTGTTGAGATGGCGCAGGTGGCTGCTTCTCCAGAGGTGAGTTTATTATCTGGGGGATAAAATTGAATTGAGCTAAGAGCCCTCTTTGTTACGATAAACTGGGCAGTTGTAGTTAGCAGTAGGGAGGCTAATATTGTGAGCAAACCGCAAGCGAGTGAAGCGGCGATAATATCTGAGCTGTTAGGGACCGGAACAATAAGTAGGTAAGTGCAGAATAGGATTAAGAGCGCGCTACGGGTAGTAACGGGCGTGTTGCGCGCGCGAAAAAAACGAGGATATTTAGTCCAGAAAGGTGCGTTGCTCATGGTGTTAACTATTACCGGATAAGGGTACCAAGGATGGGGGGTTAGGGAAAGGTGAGGAAGGGGGGGGGAGGTTAATCCCTGAATAGGCTTTACATGTAACGACCGTGCACGTAAACGTCTGTCGTGCTCCTGCTCGTGCACGAAAAACGTATACCTTAGACGTTATACGTTTCCGTTTTAGAGCACGCTCACGATTTATCCATGTAAAGCTTGGTCAACTCCTGAATAGGCTTTACATGGCCATTCCCACTTGAACCTGCTCGTGCACCTGCTCGTAAACGTACCCGATTTGCCACTTCTACTATCTTTGCTCGGCTACTGTCTGACCCTGAATTCGGGTACGTTTCTCGTTTACGTGCACGAGCAGGTGCACGTGATTGCCCATTCAGGGATTGAGCGGATTGGTACATCTCTCACCAAGTGATATCCTAACCCACCATGAGCCATACAAAGCCACAAGCAGGAGATTCTGACTCCATCAAAAGCCTAGCCGCAGCGGTGGCGAATCACGCTCCGGGTTCACTCTCAGAAGAGCAGTACCTAGCGCTATCGCGCGAAAACCCCGAGCTATTTGACGCTCTCCTACAACACCAGATCTTGCTAATAGCGCCGAAAAGCAAAACGCGCCCCGAATTATCTTTAAAGCAAACTCCTTTTGGAGTCCTGCCGCTAAGCGTGATCGAATCGCTTGGAATAGCTGAGAAGATCTACTCAGCGGTAATTAGTAATTTAGAACCTTACTGCCATAAGTGTCAGCAAGTCGCTATTCCACCGGGTAATCTTGCTAACACGACTTTTCCGAATGGCGGCGTAGTCGCTATATCAATTGTAGGCGATGATGATCAGTTCTCATTAAAGGAGAGATGTGAATGGCTGGGCTCTGAGCGAGCGATAATCAGCGGCAAATTAGTATCAGCTAGCGATCTGGGCGAATCGGATCAAGGAGAGCCAGTCATCGCTCTAGTGGTAAACGCTACTGAAGCGTCTCTCTCTAGTGAGTTATCGAAGTGGTTTGCTCGTGGTGGTAGTGAAGTGATGATATCTCACTTTAAATCAAGAGACTCTAAAGGAGTTGAACTAGCGCGGGTGAAGGGCTCATGGAGTTGTCCTAAGTGTGATGTCCGCCTTGCTGCCGCCACTAGGTTAGATCTAGAGCGAGCTAAGCAGTGTGGCGTCTGCAAGGGTGCTGGATGGCTAATAAGTGATGACACGAGGCTAGTTGCGTGCCGGGATTGTATAGGTTTCGGAGTCGTTACGCCTATGGCAAATTACCGCTTTAATGGCCTTGCGCTACGCGATCTCGCTACCCTCTCATTTGATGAACTAGTGTCAGTTGGCTCAAAGAGCCTATCAGATGAGCTCAAGTTAAGCCTTAATACGATTATCGGCTGTGGCTTCGGTGCGTATCCCCTCGGCGCTGCTGTTGAATACTTTTCGCGGGGGGAGCTGGCGCTTCTATCGATCGCTTCAGCCGAGCTATCGGGCTTTAAGGCAGCAAAGTACTTAGTAGACCGGGACATAGGGGATATTGGCATCACTAAAGATCGACCGCCGTTTTTGGGCCCTGAAAAGATATTAGTTTTAAGCGCTCCTACTAAGTCAGGGCAATTTAAAGAAACAATCGGTAGCTGGTCATCAAGCGAAAAGAGCCTAGTTTTGAGAGATATCAGACGGGGACCGCTTGATCTGAACGAGGCGCGTTTCCCGTTAAAGGGGATTAGCGCGATACGCGGAGGCGTTGGCTGTGGCAAAAGCCTCTTACTTAAAATTATCGCCGAACGTTTCCAAAAGCGGAAGAAGCTCGAGCATATTGCGTCATACGGAGATCTAAAGAGGTGTGAACTAATTGGCTCTGAGATCGATTCAGGGCAGACCGTTCTTGAGGCGCTAGGTTTCGCTGAGCCTTTAGCGCACGAGATCGCCAGAACGCGGAGAGCTCAAGAGCTTGGGCTCCTTGAGAGCGATCTGGCGCTTCCGAATTCGCTTTATCGTTGTACTGAGTGCGGAGGTGGTAGGAGTCGTAACCTCAACAACGGCGTGACAGGTGAAGTAAAAGATGCGCTGTGTCCTGGTTGCTTTGGTGCTCTGTATGATTGGCAGGTAGCGGAGCTACCAATCGGCAACAGCACCGTTGGCGAACTGATGCTTAAGTCGCTTCGAGACTTAGCGGATCTTCCCTGGTTAGAGCCCAGAAGCTTAGACTTAAACTTAGAGTTACCTGATGATTTAGCCAATGCTCAGCTATCAACCAGCCTAAGGGAGCTCGCCCGGCCCGACCAATGTCTTATCGCGATTATAGGAGGGTGTATAAGAGCCTTTAATAGAGCAGAGCGTCAAAAGGGTCACGGCGCTCTCACTAAAGAGCTTATCTTAATTGATGGCCCAAAGGAGCTTCCAGAATCACGTTTGGGGGTACTCTCAAGCCTTCTTTCGGCGCTAAATGATCAAGGAGCTACGGTAGTTTACGCTGATATGGCCGAGGCACTCGAATCGAGGTGTAGTTATGTGCTAGAACTCCCCACGGCCCGGAGAAATTGGTCAGCAAGGGCGGGTGAGGTGTATCTAGATCGGAGATACGCCAGATAAAACTAGTGCTTTAAGTGGATACGTTTTCTATGAAAGTAAGCAATCGTTTAAGGCGGCAGGAGATAAAAGATCTCCTTTATCGAAGGCGCTACGCTGTTCCAAACGCGGTGACGGTTGGAAATATGTTCTGCGGATTTATCGCGATTATATACGCGTCCTCAGATAGATTAGAGAAGGCGGTGATAGCGATCCTGATTGCCATACTTCTTGATGGCTTAGATGGCCGAGTGGCGAGGCGATTAAACGCCACTTCAAAATTTGGTGTTGAGTTTGATTCGTTCTCAGATGTTGTCTCGTTTGGACTAGCTCCAGCGGTAATGATGTATCATTGGGCGTTTCAAAGAAGTGCTGATGAGTTTGGTGTCGCGGTGACTTTTATCTATGCTCTGTGCGCGGCGAGTAGATTAGCCAGATTTAATATAGCTTCAGAAAATCTAAAGAGTTTTACCGGCATGCCCACCCCAGCCGCGGCCGCTTTTATTGTGGCGATTATTTACACCGCCCCTTGGCTGCACGATAGCTACAGTTTTGTCGTTTTGGCGACAGTGGCGCTATTAATGGCAGCTTACCTGATGGTTTCGACGATCGAGTTCCTAAGTATTAAGCAGCTTAAGCTCTCAGGAATTAAAATGAAGGGGCGTTTGTTTATAGGAGTGATTATCGCCCTTGTATGGAAGAGTCCAGCGATGGGTCTTCTCGTGCTTTCTTCGATCTATGTAGCCAGCGGCCCTTTTATGCGAGTGCGGCATTTTCTTCCTAGGTGGCTGGGTGGAGCGCGGGTCAATCCCTAAAAAGGCTTTACATGTAGCGGCCGTGTGGTCAATCCCTAAATAGGCTTTACATGTAGCAACCGTGCACGTAAACGTCTGTCGTGCTCCTGCTCCTGCTCGTGCACGAAAACGTGAAACGTTCACGTCAACGTTATACGGTGCCGAGCACGAGCACGAGCACGTGTTTACATCGAGGTCACGGAGGGCCACGAAGATTTTACTTCGCTCATTTCGTCGACATTTATCGCTCTGAGGCCCTCCGTGACCTCGATGTAGATTATCCTTCGTCGCTGCCCATAGGATTATGAGGGAATACCTGTGTACGGCCTATTTAGGGATTAGCCATTATCTCCTCCCACTACAGCCCGCGACTTCATAAAGCCTTTTTAAAAATAATATCTGTCAAAACGGCCGATTTTTCCGGGTTTTAAGCGAGCTCAAGAAAATTTAAGGGGCTGATATGACACAGAGCAGGTTGCAAGCAGTCCCGAGAATTTTTCTCTGCTGTAGATCATAGCGATTAAAATTATTCAGATAACTGGCGCACGAACTTCTATGACTTTAATTTTCTCTTAAGGAGGTAGCGCGAGATCGCTTGCGATCATCACGAAGACCTCCCCAGGGAATCCGCGGCTTGTGAAAAGCACTACCTCCTCGGCGCGTCACAAATGTGACGAATGGGTCGGCGCCTCACGCAAGCTCCGTGAATTCCCGCTTTTTGAAGTAATTAATAGCTACCTTTCGGTTTTTTGTTTGGTTTTTTAGGGAAGGCCGGCAAAACCTACCCGTAGCGAGAAAGTGGAGGTTGAGTTGATATTCGATTTTCGAGGTGGGAAAAAACCGCAAGTGTATCCACTGCGATACATTGAGGATTTTTTTCCATCTCGAAAACTCGAAGAGCGGCTCAAGATCCGCTTTCGCAGTAGGGATGGGTTTTGCCGGCCTTCCCTAGGTTCTATTGCCCCCCGCGGGATATCGCGGGGGGCCATTTAATAAAACGGGAGCTTCTCGCATGTCACTTCGCGCTTTTTCCACCTCCGCACGAATACTTACGCTAGTTTTCGGAGTGGTGTTAACCTCTCTCTTATCTGTTTTTAGTAGCGCCTTCGCGCAAAGCTCTAGCCTTCCGGTATTTCCTGGAGCGGCGGGTTTCGGGACAACAACTGTCGCTGGATCGGGTCGCGGCTCTTCTCCCGCGAGCGCGTCGATTATTAAAGTCACAAATCTAAACGACTCCGGCACAGGCTCTCTTCGCGCGTGCATGATAGCGAGTGGTCCGCGTACCTGCGTATTTGAGGTCGCTGGATATATTAATCTCTTAACTAAGATAGTTGTTAAGAACCCAAATCTCTCTGTATTTGGTCAGACAGCTCCAGCTCCAGGAGTTCAGGTGCGCGATGGAACGATAGTAATTCAAGCTGATGACGTTTTGATTCAGCACGTCGCGTCACGCCCAGGAGATCGCAATCTACCAACAGATGGTGGTACGGGCGTTAAAGCTAGTGAGCGCGATGGTATGGGAGTGTGGGGAGTTAGCTCAAGTGATCCAGTAGAGCGGGTGGTTTTCGATCACGTTTCGATCACTTGGGGGATGGATGAGTCTTTTTCAACTTATACCGGCGTAAACAGCACGCCTGATGGGACTACTCCAATTAAAGATGTAACGATCTCGAATTCATTAGTGGCGGAGGGTCTTAACAACTCCAATCACGGGGATACAGAGGGAAAGCACTCTATGTTCTCCCTTCTAGGCTCAAACTGCAAAAACTTCACCTATTACAGAAATCTAGTCGCCAACTCAAACGGCCGTCATATCAGGATGAAATCTAATTCTGATGTCGAGTTCGTTAACAACTACGTCTACAACTTCGCGAACACCTCAACCAATGGCTACAATCAGTGGAATATGGATTACGATTCCGGAGGGACGGCAAATCGTATTAATTTCATGAATAACTTTTATAAGCGCGGCGCCACGACGGCTGATACTACATCACCGGTGTTCTTTTTTAGTAGCCTAACCCCATTAGCTTCACGAGTTTATGTCTCGCATAACATCGGAACTAATACCCGACCGACTGATTCGGGGAGTGAGTGGTTAATAGCTAACGCTAATGGTAAGGGTCTGCCAACCTCGATGCAGGCCACATCGCCAGCGTTTCCACTTTCGAATGCGGCGAGCAATCTTCTTGCGCCTGATGCGCTTCTATCCAGCCTGGTGACTGATATCGGAGCGCGGCCATGGAATCGCTACCATCACGACACTAGGATCATTAATGAGGTAGTGAACAACTCCGGCTCTCACAAAGACTGCACAACCACTGCCACATGCTGCGAGACTGGCACTGGTGGTACAGGATTTTGCCCAACACCTGGAAGAATTCTAATCGACGGATCAATCAAAGATACTAATAACCCAATTGATGCGTGGTCTGTAATACCGGCCGCGACCCGTACCTTTAATATACCCGCGAATCCTCTAGTGATCGCGGCAAACGGATACACCAATTTAGAGAACTATATCTTTTCATTCACAAGTGACTCCGGTGCAGGGGGTGTTAGTACACCGACAGCAACAGCGACGCCTACTTTGGTGCCAGCTACATCAACACCGACCGCTACACCTACCCCAACTAGGACGCCAACCCCTAGCTTTACGCCGGTGCCGCCAACTGCAACCGCGACCGCGACGTTCACAGCCACTCCGACATTTACCTTTACGGCTGTGGCGACAAGTACTAGCACTCCTGTGCCAGACACAGCTACGCCATTAGCGACAGCTACGCCCACGCCTACCACTGTAGGGGCTAAGCGTTACAAGATTTTTAAAGTTACATCTCTTTCCGACTCCGGGGCCGGAACTCTACGCGAGTGCGTAGCTCAGACTCTGCCGCGTGTGTGTGTATTTGAGATCTCCGGAAGAATTAAGCTCGCTTCAGATCTAGTTGTATCCGCACCGGACCTGATAGTAGTCGGGCAGACCGCGCCATCTCCTGGAGTAATGATCACTAACGGAGGTTTTACGATCCAAGCTGAGAACGTCCGTCTTGATCACTTAGCTATCAGACCGGGAGATGAGAGCTCTGGTACTAAGCCAGCCGTTCGCCGAGCGATCACTATTCAAGGCTTACTCGCTAAAAACATAAGGCTAAACAACCTCTCTCTCTCATGGGGAGTTGATGGCAACTTCGTTACGAGCGGCTCTGTGTCGGATATCACTGTAAAGGACACCATAATCTCTGAAGCCTTGAGAAACTCGATTCATCCATCGGGGCCTCGAGGTAACGGTGTCTTTATCAGTGAGGGTGCAAGAGATGTAGTATTTGTTGGAGATCTCCTAGCCGCCAATTACGATCGTAACATCAGGTGGAAGTACAACACTCAAGGAGCGATGATAAACAACGTGATCTACGGCTGGGGTGGTACTTCCTCGTGGAATACGACCAATATCTCTGACCTAGAGAACAAGGATATAGCTACATACCTTGATCTAATCGGTAACGTCTATCGACCTGGGCCGAGTGGCCTGTCGTCAGCGTACGGGATCTATTCCGAGAATACGCCAACAGGCTCGCGATTGTTTATTAAGGACATAATCGCCCCTAAGATATCGAACGTAGAGTCTAAGTATCGTGCCTTAACCAGGATCTTCTCAGGGCCAGAGGCGATAGCCGCGACTGATGCATACACAAGTGTGTTGTTAAACTCAGGCGCGCGGCCATGGGATCGAAACGCCGATGATGCTCGTGTGATAGCAGGAGTTAAAGCCAAGACCCTAAAGACCCGCGATAAAGTTGGAACATGGCCTACATATGCTGTTTATCGCCGAAGCGTCGATATTCAGATCGATCCGGTTGCTGAGGAGGAGTTAGATCAGGCGTTGGTGTTGTTTAGGTAGGGGGGTTGGTGCCACGTGAACGTGCTCCTGCTCGTGCACGGCACCGTATAACGTTGACGTGAACGTTTCACGTTTTCGAGCACGAGCACGTTCACGTTCACGTGGGAATGCCCGTGTAAAGCCCATTTAGAGATTGACCTAAGCCGCCGGATTAATAGTGTATATATTAATCGGAAAAACGTTTAGCCACACCTGAGTCTTGTCTATGTTGCGGATAGATTTTGACTCGCGGAGGAATCCGTTTACATCGCGCATCCTCTCCTTCCTGGATTGGGCGCCGATGGTTTGGTTGATGCGGCGCGCTCCGATGTACTCATAATAAGTCATCAGTGTCTCAGGGGTGCTGACGAGTCTTAATTTGGCGAAGATGTCCTTAACAGTATCGAGATCGAAGTTAACGAATGGCAGAGCGCAGACGATTACGTTGTATGGATCAGTCACGGGGATATCTTGCGCGGCCCCCTCAAAGAAATCGACCTGGTGTCTGCGTGCTCTAAAAGCCTCCTCACGCTCGAGGGTTTCCTTGAGCGCCTTCATAAAGCGCGGGTTTATCTCGCAAATAGTCAGGTGATCGCCATCGCGCATCTCCCTTATCAGAGGGATAGTTACAGAGCCAGTTCCCGGACCGAGTTCAAGCACCCGCATCGGCTGGCGGTCGCGGCGACGAAGCGGGGTGATAAGTGCTTGCGCGGCCCACTTTGAGGTCGGAAAGCAGGCCCCCGTAGTTTTAAACTCGAGTAAGAATTCGCGAAGAAATACTAAGTTCTCTTTCAACATCAGTAAGATCCTGTCACCTGTCCAAGAGGGGTAGCCACTATCACTACTCACACATCCTCCGCTAACCGGCTCTAACATACGTTATGCAGAGAAACCGTTAAAGTGTGCTCTCCAGCAAGACCACCTATTATTATACCCAATAGCGAGCTTAAGAGCATTACGAATTGTAATTTAGTGATTTAATTAGTAATAGTCTATAGGATGCGCATTAACTTTTGTTGAGGGGGCCATAATGAGCGAGACGGGGTATTGGGAGCTTTTTAAGGAGCGCTTGATAATCGACCAGGATAGCGGTTTTTCACTCGATACTAGCCGCTTAACCTGCGATAACGCCTACTTAGAGAGGCTTGAGCCAAAGGCTCGTGAAGCCTTTGCGGCCATGGATCGACTCGAGAAGGGGGAGATAGCCAACCCAGATGAAAAGCGGATGGTAGGGCACTACTGGTTGCGTAACCCAGCGGTAGCTCCGTCAGATGATCTCCGTAATACCATCAACGCTACGCTCGCTAAAATAAAAAGCTTTGTTAGCCAGGTTCATAGTGGCGCGCTGGTAGGAAGTACGGGGAGCAAGTTCAAGCGGTTTATAGTTGTGGGGATCGGTGGTTCTGCTTTGGGGCCTCAATTTGTGGCGCAGGCATTAACTTCAGCTAACGATCCGATGACGATCTCATTTTTCGACAACACCGATCCTGATGGATTCGGGAAGGTGCTTTTCTCAAACGATGACTTAGCCGCAACCTTGGTAGTCGTAATTTCTAAATCAGGTGGAACTAAAGAGACGAGAAACGGGCAGTTAATAGCAAAGCAGGCCTTTCAGGTTGCAGGGCTAGATTATCGCAAACACTTTGTAGCGATAACGGGAGAGGGGAGTGAGTTAGATACAACAGCAGTTTCTGAAGGGTGGCTTGAGCGGTTTCCGATGTGGGACTGGGTCGGTGGCCGTACCAGTGAGTTTAGCGCGGTAGGGCTCCTACCTATGGCGCTTCAGGGTTTTGATTTAGACGGCTTCTTGAAAGGCGCGGCCGATATGGACAAACTAACCCGAAAGCATGACACAAAGTCGAATCCCGCCGCCATGCTGGCTCTGGCGTGGTACCATTGTGGTTGTGGCAAGGGAAATAAAGATATGGTGATTCTCCCGTACAAGGATCGCCTTGAGCTCTTTAGTCGCTACCTGCAACAGCTCGTCATGGAGAGCCTCGGTAAAGAGCATGATCTAAGCGGCGCGGTGGTGAATCAGGGGCTTGCTGTCTACGGCAATAAGGGATCGACCGATCAACACGCCTACGTGCAGCAGTTGCGTGATGGTATCCCCAATTTCTTCGCTGTTTTTATCGAAGTTCTAAGGGACCGCTCGCCACGTACAGTTGCCGCGGGGGCGGCGGAGAAGCTGAGTCCTGAGAAATTAGAGGTTGAGCCAGGGGTTACTAGTGGCGACTATTTGACCGGTTTTTACCTGGGAACGAGGCAGGCACTTTACGAGAAGGGACGCGAGAGTATCACTGTAACGATTCCAGAGGTGAGTGAATATTACGTTGGTATGCTTATAGCTCTCTTTGAGCGTGCTGTAGGGTTTTATGCGAGCTTGATTAATGTTAACGCCTACCACCAGCCAGGTGTAGAGGCCGGAAAAAAAGCAGCAGCAGCAGTACTAAACACTCAAGTTCGCGTTATGGCGCTTCTAAGTGAGAGCGCTCAGAGGATGAGCGTTGATCAAATAGCTAATGAGTTAGGCGATCCTTCAGCGGCAGAGACGATCTTCAAGATATTACGTCATTTAGCGGCTAATAATAGGGTGGCGGTTAGCGCGGGCAAAACGATCTTTGAGGATCTCTATTCTATAGGTTAATTTTCAACATGGATCTCGCCACAATTAGCGCGTCGTTGCATTCCTGGGCCCTCTTAGGGGTCGTTGTTGTGATGATCTTTATGTTCGTCACAGAGCGAGTTCCGGTGGATGTGACCGCGATGGCGGTTGTGGTTGCGCTACTTCTAGGTGGCTATGTCACCGCTGAGGATGCTTTTTCGGGGTTTTCATCGCCGGTAGTGGTTGTGATGGTGGCGACCCTCTTTGTCGCTGGGGCGCTAAGAGTAACCGGAGTTAGCGACGCGATAGCCCGATTTATTCAGCGTTATTCGGGGAGTAACGAGAGAGTCGCGGTGGCGATAATCATGATTATCTCAGCACTCCTCTCCTCGTGCATGAATAACGTATCCGCGGCTACTCTTTTGATGCCAGCGGTTGCTGTGCTGTCGCACGAAGTCCACATCCCGCCATCTAGGCTATTCATCCCGCTAGCCTTCGGCGTCACCTTGGGTGGAATGTTAACAGTAATCGGCACACCTCCTAATATCTTGGCGGCAGAGTTGATTCGTCACAAAGGATTGGCTCCTTTATCGTTCTTTGAATTCACCCCTTATGCGATGGTGGCGCTCGTTATCGGCATTCTGTTTATGGTTATCTTTGGCCATCGTCTTCTCCCCGCGAGGAAGACTCACGGAGTCACTAAGAGAATCACAGACCTCAGAGCCCTCTATAACCTTCAGGATAGGATCTTTTCCGTGCGTGTTCCGGAGCACTCAAAAGTTGATGGTAAAACTTTAGCTGAGCTGCGCTTCGGGTCGTTTGTAGGTGGTGTGGTAGTTACGATTGTCCGCGGAGGACGTAAGCTTTTATCACCAACGGCTTTAGAGAGGCTGCACGCCCGTGATGTGCTTTTAGTTCGAGGAAATCCGGAGCGTTTTACACAGGTGCAGGCGCTGCAGGGTCTAAGTATAGAGGATCCAACCGACGCGGTTATTAATGCGGTTGAGGGAAATTTTCAGGTAGTCAGGTGTGCTATACGAGAGACTCACACTGATACTCATGTTGTGCTGCTGAGGGAGTTGTTAAGAACGACGGGGATCGTCCCTCTCTCTATCGAACGTGCGTCTCGGGATAACGCCTGGGAATCTAGGCCTCCAAGTTGGTTCTTGGATTCAATGGTGCATAAAGGAGATACGATCATCGGCTGTATCGCGGGCAAGTATACCGAGGATTCCCCGTTGTTAGATCTAGATGTAGTAGAGATCCCGGATGTGAGATCGACTTTGCGAGAGAACCTATTCACGATATCTATTCAGAGTGGCGGTTGGGCGGGAGCTCCGCTACACCGTTTAGCGCACGACACTAAGCTATCTATTTTAGGTCGTGTGGCGAGTGATGACTCACGCCCCGGAACGATTGAGTGGTTCGATGTTCCAACTGTTGGTGTGGCAGGAGACGAGAGCCTTCCTCGATTAACCGCTGATCACGTTTTAAGGCAGGGTGAGCGCTACCTAGTGAGCGGAACACCCGAGGAGGCTCACCGTAAAGAGGCGCTAAGCGCCTTGTCATTCGAGGCGGAGGCAGCATCCTCAGAGATCGAGTCGCCAGATGTCGGAATAGTTGAGTTAATCATAACACCACGCTCAGAGCTGATCGGTAAGACCTTGGCTGATTTGCATTTCCGCGAGAAATACGGCTCGCAGGTTTTGGCTCTGTGGCGTGATGGAAAACCGATGTTGTCACTCTCGTCAGCCTTGCCGCTTTTATACGGTGATGCTCTCTTGATTCAAGGCCCGCGGAAAAATTTTCAGGTCTTGGCCAAGGATCCTGATTTCTTGTTGCTATCGGAGCACAGGCAGACTCCAAAGCTGTCGACCAAGTCTCTTTTCTCAGTTTTAGCGTTGCTTATGTTGATGCTCGCGCCAGTGCTAATCGGGATGCCACCACATGAGAGCGCCTTTTTAGCCGCCTGCTTGGTTGTTTTCACAGGGGCTATAACGATGGAGCAGGTATACCGGGAGATCGATTGGCGGGTGGTGTTTTTGTTAGCGTTAATGATCCCGCTGGGTCACGCGGTTGAGCAGGTCGCTACTACTTCGACTTTAATGCCACTTATGCGCGCAGTAGCTGACGGTGTACCGCCGATCGTTTTAGCGGCGTGCTTTTTAGCGGCTGGTAGTTTAATCAGTCAAGCGATCGACAATTCGGTTGGTGTTATCTTTCTAGGCCCATTAGCGCTCGAGATAGCTAAATACACTCACAGTTCGCCGACAGCGTTTCTAATAGCGTTAACCCTGGGCAGCTCTTTATCGTTTATGCTGCCCACTAGCTGCAAATCAAATCTGATAGTAACAGGAGCCGGAGGCTACAGGGCTCGTGATTTTATCAGGATCGGAGTGCCATTTACGTTGGTGACCGGGTTGGCGCTGCTCGCGGCGCTTGCTTGGAGAGATTTTTAGGGAGGAGCCGTAAGAGCTCGTGAAGCGGACTAGGCGAAACCTCCACTTTCTCGCTAGGGGTAGGTTTTGCCGGACTTTCATCGGTTTATACCCCGCTGAAAAAAAGTCATGACTTTTTTTCAGTAGCATGTAAAGATTAGGTCTTTATGCGTTATTTATCTGAAATTATAGGCAGGTTTGCGGACTCGAAATTTGTTTTTTTGGCGGGGCCAAGACAGGTAGGAAAAACCACCCTGGGACAGGAGTGGTTGTCTAAGTATAGGGGTCTGTATCTTAACTGGGATGCGATAGAGGATCGACAGCGGATTTTAAAGCGTGATTACCTCGCTGATCCCAAGTTAGAGGCGATTCTCTTCGATGAGATTCATAAGTATCGAGTTTGGAAGAGTTACCTCAAGGGTTTATACGATAAAGAGAGCCGACGCTTGCGGGTCTTGATTACAGGAAGCGCGCGACTAGACCTGTATCAGCGAGGTGGTGAGAGTATGTTTGGGCGCTACGAGCTGTTGCGCTTACATCCGTACTCTGTTGGAGAGTTAACCGCGAAGCATTACGCTTCCGCGCCACCGGATGATTTTTTGAAATTGGAACCAGAGCAGAGTAATCACCAGGAGATATGGCATCGATTGGAGAGGTTCGGTGGATTCCCAGAGCCGTATCATACAGCGGATCCATTGCAACACTCTCGTTGGTCACTTAGGCGCAGAGAGTTATTGATTAAGGAGGATCTGCGAGATCTGTCCGAGGTAAAAATGGTAGATCAGGTTGAGCATCTGTATCTTTTATTACCTGAGCGGGTCGGAGCGCCCTTGTCAATCAACAGCCTTAGAGAGGAGGTGCAGGTCGCTTTTAATACGGTGAGTTCATGGATCGGTATCCTTGACCGTCTATATATCTCGTATCGCATATCGCCCTATCACAGAGGGCTGGCTCGCAGCTTGAAAAAGGAGCAGAAGCTCTATCTCTGGGATTGGTCGCAGATAGAGAACGCAGGCGCTCGTTTTGAGAACATGGTGGCATCTCATCTCATGAAATCGTTACAGATGTGGACTGACCTGGGATATGGTGAGTACGATCTTGCTTATTTTAGGGATCGAGAGAAGAACGAAGTGGATTTTGTTGTTACCAGGAATAGAAAGCCGATCCTAGTGTTAGAGTGTAAACTTAACGATACCCAGATTCATCCGCCTCTAGTGAAACTAGCCGAGAGTTTAGGCGGAGTGCCCTGCATTCAGCTGGTTCACCAAGAGGGGATCGAAAAGAGACGAGGCAATTCGCTTGTTGTGACAGCAAGCCGGTTTTTCTCTGGTTGGGTTTGAGGCGGTGCTGCTAGTTGAAATTCCTAAGATCTTCTGTCACGATTGGAGAGGTAGCAACTCCGTGCCCGTAGCTCAGTTGGATAGAGCGCCAGCCTCCGAAGCTGGAGGTCGTACGTTCGAACCGTATCGGGCACGCCACTTGACGCTAATCTCCGCTTCCCTAGAAATATCAGCGTATTATCATACAACAAGAGCGCCTGGCCTCACCTGCGTTAAAATTATTTTGAAATAGACCTGAAGCGATTTGCCGTTGAGTCCAGATATGGAGATAAGCGAATAAGCGCGGTTTTACGACGGTTTTAAATTATGACAGGGCCACAGGTCCAAGCAGATAAAAATGTCGGTAGAGGCACCGATTTGTCGCCGACTAATGACCAGCCAACGTCTCCCCGTCAGCCATTAGAGCTTCGTAAAGCAGCGCAGGCTCTTAGCCGCGGCGCTCCGGATTTGAACAAGCTAGGCTCAGACGAAGCTAAATTGGAGCAGTTGATTACTGATCTTCCACATGGGCCTTCTAGGGAGACACTCGGTAGGTTTGCTAAAGAGGTAGGTGCATCTCAGGCGTTGCAATCAATTAAGGATGAGCTTCTTTACCAGGCGGGAGATGTGCTCACATACAAGTGGAAGACGAGTTATCAGTTTTCCGTTCAGAGCGCCATGAATAAGCTCATAAGGGATGGAGTAATAGATGAGGCAAGATTCGTCAGGCAAGATGAGTCAGTGACTCTCGATCAGGCTCTGGGTTCTCTTTACTACAAAAAGTTAGCGGAGAGCTTTCATGGAATGAAAGAAGCCACTAATAAGTTTCGTCAAGAAGAGCAGCAGAAAAAGGAGATGATTCGAGGTACATACTCGCAGACGGCGGGACACTTTGATCGTCAGTATGTGGATCGGGCGAAGGTCGATTCAATAGAGGTCAGCGGGCCGTCTAAAATAGGGGATGTAACACACTATAATAGCGCTGAGGCTCAGTGGGCGGCTAAGCATGCTCCGGAATCTGTAAAAGAAGCGACGCGGGTTGCCGCGATAAATTCTGGAGTTAAATATAAGACGTCTCAAGTGACTTCTGAAGTAAATCCTTCTGCGGTGGCTACGAGCCAGGGGCGCACACCAGCAGGCACCTCATCAAGGGCAGCGATAGACACTCTTTCCCCTAAAGTTACACTAGTCGATCGGGCCAGATCTCTCTACAACAAGGAGTTAGCCAACACACCTAAAGAGACCAAACAGCTGGCACGAGAGCTGGTAGCTAATAATAACCCGAATCAAGTGGAGGCACTTAAGGGCACGCTCAGTAACGCCATAAGTAGAACAAACGATGCCAAGCAAAAAACTGCTATAGAGGCATCGCTAAAGGCATTAGAGATCGCGCAGGTCGAGAAAAAGATCGCGGAAGGCGTGAGGCAAAAAGGCGATGTAATGCACTTAGTAGGCGATCTTGATCGGCTAGGTGGCGAGAAAGCCGTAGCCTCATTTTTGTATCGACAGCAGGCAGCAGGCAATGCGGAGCTAGTTGCTGAGGTTATGGAAGGCTCCGGGTCTAACCCCAACGACCAGCATAAGAGGCTTTTACATCTTCTTGAGCAGGCCGCAAGCGGCCCTGATAATAAATTGAACGACAGTCAACTAGCTGTTGTGGGACATATACGGAAGTTGTCGGTAGTATAGCTGATTATAGCGCTAGCATTTCCCCGCATGTTCCCCGTGCACTCGCTGCGAGGATGGTGTAACCTCCTTGTCTACGCCAGGTTGCAAACCTAGAAACAGTAGTTGTGGATTAATAATTATTTTACAGGAGCTTTATCATGGCAAAAAACAACGACAAGATCACAATGAAGGGTGGCGCGCTTAAGGTTGAGGGGCGCTGTGTTGAAGAGGGTATGCCACTTCCTGGCTTCACCCTAACAGGCGCCGATATGGCTGATGTCACTAACGCCTCTTTCGCTGGCAAGGTTGTGGTTCTGCTCGCGATCCCAAGTATCGATACTCCTGTATGCGCGATAGAGACTAAGAAGTTTAATCAAGAAGCGGCTAGCCTCTCAAAAGATGTAGTGATCGCCGCGGTTAGCCGCGATCTACCGTTCGCTCTTAAGCGCTGGTGCGCCGCTGAGGGAGCTGATCGTGTTACCGCGCTAAGCGACTACAAGTATCGTAGCTTCGGAAAAGCATTTGGCGTTGATCTAGTAGATCTCGCTCTGCTCGCGCGCGCGGTGTTCGTTGCTGATAAAAACGGCAAGGTAGTTCACGTTGATTATGTGACAGAGGTAGCCGATGAGCCGGATTACTCGGCGGCATTGGCCGCTGTGAAGAGCTGCCTGTAATCTTTAGGTAGTATTAGTGCCCATATCAAGTAAACTATTTAGAGCGCTTGAGTTAGTGCTCGCGGCGACCGCTGTATGCTCTGTTTTTAGTGGCTGCAAGCCACCTCCAGAGGTCAGCGTTGTCGCGGTCACTAGGGCCTCAGTTGAGGAGACCGTAACCGGCGTAAACTCAGGAACGGTTAAAGCTGAACAGTTAGCGGAGCTTGCGTTTGGAGCCGTAGGCCGAGTGCGCGAGTTAAACGTAAAGCTGGGTGACCGTGTTCCGCAGGGGATGATCTTAGCCCAGATCGAGAACGCTGATCTCCGCTCCAGATTAGATGTCGCTGCCGAGGAGCTGCAACGCGCTAAGACCTTGCAACAGAGTCAGGCCGCCTCAAGAAGTAATGTTATCCAAGCGCAGGGCAATTACGATGCCGCCCTCACAGCTTATGAAAAGAGCCTTATTAAGGCCCCGTTTGATGGAATAGTAGCGGAGAAGAATCTTGAAGTAGGGCAGCTCTCGCAGATTACGGCGGTTATCCCGTTACCCCCACTGCGCCTAATCGACACCCAGCCACGCTACGTCACTGTTGAGATCGATGAGGTAGATCTACCTAAGGTGAAGCTCGGGATGTCAGCGCGGGTGAAGGTGCTCGCGGTAAGACGCGAGCCATTTAAAGCGACAGTAAGAAAGGTAATCCCTTTTGTTAGTAGTATCCGTGAGCAGGATCGCACCAGTGAAGTTGAGCTTAATGTTGATAGCGAGTCGATACTCCTGCCAGCCGGAGCATCGGCCGATGTTGAGATAGTAACAGCGATAAAAAGTGATGTGTTGACCGCGCCATCGCGGGCAATATTAGGTCGAGGCTCGTCGCGGTATCTCTTTTTAGCTCGTGGTTCAACGATCTTTAAAACGCCGGTGGTTGTTGGATTATCAGGGTTTAATCTGACCGAGATAATATCAGGAGTTGAGAGTGGCGATAATGTAGTGCTGCCATCCGAGAAGACTGACCTGCGAGATGGTCTAAAAGTCAGTATAACAGCGAGATAGTTTAGCGATGACGCTCCTTTCGCTGCAGGGGATACTAAAGGTTTTTTACCGAGGCGATGAACGGATAGAGGCGCTACGTGATCTCTCGCTAGAGATAAAGAGCGGAGAATACATCGCTATCACAGGAGCTTCAGGTAGCGGTAAATCAACCTTGCTTTATATCTTAGGTCTATTGGACAAGCCTAATCTTGGGCGGTATCTGATCGAAGACGCATCGACAGAGACCCTATCAGATGATCAGCGAGCCAAGCTTAGGAATCGGATGATGGGGTTTGTATTTCAGAGCTTTCATCTTCTACCGAGGGCCTCAGCTCTTAGGAACGTGATGATGCCTATGGTGTACGCATCTAGTTATCACGGGGCGATCTCTGAGAGTGAGCAGATAAGCCGCGCTGAGCGCGCGTTAATTAGCGTAGGTTTGGGTGATCGGATGAATCATCTCCCGAATCAACTCTCTGGCGGCCAACGTCAACGCGTGGCGATCGCTAGAGCGATAGTTAATAACCCGCGGGTCCTCTTCGCTGATGAGCCGACGGGAAACCTGGATTCAAAGAGTGGTGGTGAGATCGTTGCCCTCTTTGAGCGGCTTAATTCAGAGGGGGTCACTATAGTCATGGTAACTCACGATCAATCGATAGCCATGCGTGCGAAGAGAAGATTAGTCTTAGGCGACGGCAAGCTTATCGGGGATACCTATGCGGCTTAAAGAGATAGTCCGGATGTCGACCGAATCGCTCCTGGCGCAGAAGCTAAGGACGGCGCTCACTATCTTGGGGATGGTTATCGGTGTTGGCTCAGTTGTGCTTCTTGTCTCGCTTGGAGAGGGAGCCAAGAGGTACGTATTGCGTGAATTTGAGGGGCTCGGCTCAAACCTAATCATTATTCAACCTGGAAAATCAGATCGCAAAACACACTTTGGCCCGCCAGTTGGAGCGGCACAGCGTAAGATGACGACCGCCGATGTCGCGGCGATAGAGAAGCGCGCCTTAAACCTAGAGGCGGTTTCTGGGGTGGTGATGGGTACTGCCTCAGCTAGACGAGATGAGTCGATCAGTAACATTACTCTGTTTGGAACAAACGAACAGTTCCCAAGGATAATTACTTTAGCGCAGGGAAGTGGTGGATACTTTACTAGAGAAGAAGATGAATACCGCAGACGCGTCGTGGTGCTAGGTAGCAACATAGCGGAGCAGCTCTTTGGCGATGAGGACCCGATCGGAAGAGCGATTAAACTTAACGAGAGTGAATTTAGAGTAGTTGGGGTGTTGGCCCCGATGGGAGATAAGTTAGGTCTTAGCTTCGATGAGATAGGATTTATACCGACCGAAGCCGCTCTCAAGCTATTTAATGAGGATAAATTGTTTGGCATTCGCGCCAAAGCTTCTTCGCGGGTTGGAATCGATGACGCGGTCGCTGAGATAACTCAGATCCTAAAGGATAGACGAGAAGGAGAGGAGGACTTCACTGTATTAACTCAGGTGTCGATGATGGAGAGCATGAACACGATCCTCTCGATGCTCACTTATGTATTAGCGGCGATCGCCGCTATATCGATGATAGTGGGTGGAATAGGAATTATGAATATAACCTGGGTATCAGTGGTAGAGCGCACGCAAGAGATCGGGATTAGGCGCGCGGTAGGAGCGAGACGGCGGGATATCCTACAGCAGTTTTTAGCGGAAGCTCTCGGGCTATCTTTTTTAAGTGGAGCGCTAGGGGTAGGGAGTGCTTTAGCGATCACATATTCTCTTAGACTATTTTTCCCAAGTTTTGATATGCGAGCGCCGTTATGGATCGTATTCCCAGCCCTGATCTTAGCGATATTGGTCGGAGTAATCTTCGGTGTCGGCCCGGCATGGCGGGCATCTCGAGTGGAGACTTTAGATGCTTTGAGGCATGAGTGATTGGGTGTCTCCAATAAATATAGCAAGAAGACCCAAATCTGAGTTAAACTTCTAGAGTCATGCTAACAGCGCTTTTAATCTCTATCTTTTTTCTCGGTTACGCGGCGATATTTTTAGAGCGGACTTTAAGAATTAATAAGGCGGCATCGGCTCTCTTAACAGGAGTTCTTTGCTGGACGGTATACATCCTGAGTGCCGACAGTATCGTCGAGGTGAATCATCATCTAGCGACTCACATGGGAAAGGTCTCTGGAGTCCTCTTCTTTCTCCTGGGCGCCATGGTAATAGTCGAGCTAATCGATGCGCACGATGGTTTTGAGCTCCTAACATCGCGGATTCGAACGAGAAGCAAGAGGAAGTTGCTCTGGATAGTTTCGGCGCTGACATTTTTCCTCTCAGCGATTTTGGATAACTTGACCACAACTATAGTGATGATAACGATTCTGCGGAAGTTAATAGCCGATCGTGAGGATCGGTTGCTCTTCGCGGGGATGATAGTTATCGCCGCTAACGCCGGGGGAATCTGGTCACCGATGGGGGATGTGACGACTACGATGTTGTGGATTGGGGGGCAGATATCGGTCTTTGCGACAATCGCGCATCTGTTTATCCCTAGTTTGATCTGCTCTGTAGTTCCTGTGCTTGCTCTCTCGACAAGGATATCAGGTTATATCCCAGTGCCTGAGGCGCGCCCGGCTGATGGGATCTCATCTTCGCGCTTTGAACGGAACGCGGTGTTCTGGCTGGGGATCGGGGTACTGTTCTTTGTGCCGTTTTTTAAAAGTTTGACAAATCTTCCGCCATTTATGGGGATGCTATTTGGTCTAGGAGTGATGTGGATCTTAACGGAGTTTATTCACAGCGATAAAAGTGAGGCAGAGAAGGGTGTTTTGTCGGTTAATCACGCGATTCGAAAGATAGACACGCCGAGTATCTTGTTTTTTCTCGGTATTCTTCTAGCCATTTCGGCGCTGGAGAGCACTGGCCTACTCGGCAGATTGGCGTATTGGCTTGAGAGACAGACCGGCGATGTGGTGGTGTTAGGCTTAGTAATCGGACTATTTTCGTCGGTCATTGATAACGTGCCTCTAATAGCGGCGCTGCAAGGTATGTATTCTTTAAGTGTTTATCCGACAGATGATCTCTTTTGGCAGTTTGTGGCGTACACCAGTGGCGCGGGAGGGAGCGCGCTGATAGTAGGCTCCGCCGCCGGTGTCGCCGCGATGGGATTAGAGAAGATCGATTTCGTTTGGTATCTTAAGCGGATCTCTTTCTTGGCGGTAATGGGATATCTGTGCGGAGCTGCGGTTTACATTATTCAGAGGTCGGTGTTGTAAGGAACGTGAACGAGCAGGTCTGTTCGTTCTCTTTCTCCTGCTCCTCCTCTTGCTCCCTCCTTATCCTAATCCTGCACTTGCACCTATCTCCTCATCTTCATCTACAGTGAAATAAGCAAAGTTAAATCTCCGTGGCCTCGATGTAAACTCTATTTAGGTATTGACCACCACCTACCCAGCTATCGACCCCTGAAAAGCCTCCCATATATCGATATTAGTTATCTCAGACTCTAAATCTAGCTCATCAATTGAGAGATAGATCCGGTCATCTATCACAGAGACCCGCCAATATGGACTCGATGACTCGCAATCAACAAGCCGACTTAGAAACTCTGAATCTAATTTATAGAACCGAACATTCTCAACCCAGTTAGTTTTGCTTCCTCGCAGATAGTGGCAAAACCTCGCTACATCATCTTCTTGATAGAAGTAGATCCTGTGCTCAGCGTTCGGATGTTGTTTGAGTGATAGCTCAAGTTTGCGCTTCTCGGGAGCTCCCACCACAAGCCATAGGTTGGTCGTGCCGATCGCATCACGAGCAACAACTGTCGGCTCCTTCGAATCATCAATTATATTTGTGAACTCAATCTCTGATCGGTATGAATGGATGTAGGCCATTAGACGCGCGTAAAAGTGCTCATGAGACTCTAGTTCGTGTCTTGGGACCTTAATTCTAAAAGAGCTAAAGATTCCGCTGTCAGCGTGATTTAGCTCAATTGTGAAGGAATAAAAGGCGGCGACAAAAGTCATGTCGCCTTGCATAGCGCATAAGCGCAAGCTTATCAATGCATGACAGGCCGTAATCTACTACGCGACGGGCGGAGATGGCGCCGCCCGTCGTGGTGGTTACACAACGTGTACCGGTTCCTCAAGATTCTCAAGCCCCTCCGCGGAGTTGCAAACAGCCGCGTAGTGAGACTTTAACTGCTCCCTCATCAGGAGCCGCGATCTGTGGAGCCTACTCTTCACCGCAGGTACCGATAGCTGTAGAACTTGGCTTACAGCCTCATTCGAGAGTCCATCGATATCGCGTAGAACGAAGATAGCTCGGTACTCGTCTGGAAGCTTCTCAACGGCGCCCTGAATCGCTTCGCGCAACTCGTGTCGTGAGCTCATCAGGTCAACGTCAAACATCTCGGTACGATTACCCACCCAGTTCTGGCGAGTGGTTGGCTCGATCTCATCTATTGAAACGGTCCTGCGGCGGTTTCGGGCGCGAATCTTCATAAAACTCGAATTCATCGTCACCCGGTACAACCAGCTTGAGAATTGAGCCTTATGCTCAAAGCTCCCAAGTTTAGTGAAGACCGTTATAAACACATCCTGAAGGATCTCCTCGGCATCCTCCTGGCTACGTGTTATCCTCATGGCTAAGTTGAGGACCTTGGATCCATATCTCTCAAGTAGCTCTTCAAAGCAGCTCTCTTCTCTCTTTAGTACACCCTTAACAAGTTCAGCGTCTGTTCTTCGCGTCGTCATGGTTCCCCTCCACAAAACGATACGTGATGGGGATCACACTGACATATCACCTAGGGTGAATTGTCACGGATTTGTAAAAAGATTGTTACAGCGGTACGATTTCCTGAATCCAAAGCGGGGTCTGAGGTGTCGCAGAAAAGCCGTTTTGAAGCTTTATAGTCTGTAATTTTAATCGGTTACAGACGATTCTCTAGTTTTGAGCTGCTGACAGAGCCAAGCGGTCATGGCATTATAGAGCGGTCGATTTGATGGATTTTTAAAGATAGTTGGAGATTATTTATGTCCAGGAAAGTTTTCTGCGCTAAATTCAAGAAAGAGATGGATGGACTTGATAAGCCACCTTTTGGTGGAGAGATGGGTAAAAAGATCTACGAGAGCGTATCCGCTGAGGCATGGAACCTCTGGAGTAAAGATATGCAGATTAAAGTTCTCAATGAATACCGATTGAATATGGCCGATCCACGCGATTATAAGGTTCTCGTTGATCAGATGACGCGCTTCTTAGGACTAGAGGAGGGAAGTGTGGCTGAGGTAGAGAATGCTGAGCGCGGTCGGAAGCAATGAGACTGGCGATCGTCGGCGTTGGAAATTTAGGTGGCGCTTTAGCCGAGCGGCTTCTAGTGTCTGGTTTCTGTCGCGACGATCTAGCAGTTGTTACAAGAGGATCTGAGAGCTCTTTAAGACGCTGCGAAAAGCTGGGGCTTGATCCGCAAAAAATAACGGATGTAAAGTCTTTCGACGCTATAATCCTAACTGTCAAGCCGCAGGATACAGCCGAGATCTGCTCGGAAATCAGGGGTATTTTGCGCCCTGAGGTTTTAGTTGTCTCTTTAATGGCGGGTATTCCAACGACGAGGATTCGCGGCCTGCTTGATCACTCGCTAGTCGCTCGAGCGATGCCTAATTTAGGAACTGTAGTCGGCCAGAGTGCTACGGCATATTTCGCGCCAAGAGAGATATTAGAGGAGCAGCGCTTATTTCTTCAGCGAATCTTTGGCGCGTGCGGTAGATCTTTTCAAGTTGCCGATGAGAGCCTATTAGATCTAGCCACTGCCGTGGCCGGTTCGGGCCCAGCTTATCTCTGTTGGTTAGGAGAGCAGTTAGAGCGTGTCGCATTAGACGAGGGGTTCTCAAGCGCTGACGCGCACGCGGTCGTGCTGCAAACTTTTAAAGGAGCCGTTGCTTATCTTGAACAGAGTGGTGAAAGCTTTAGCGCGCTGCGCGCTAAGGTAACTTCACCTCATGGGACAACAGCAGCGGCGATAAAAACCTTGTCTGATCACGATACCGAAGAGATAGTTAAATCAGCGGTTCGCGCGGCGCTTGAGCGGGCGCGAGAGCTGGGAAGATGATATAACCCCTTGATATTAGCGTGTAAATACGTCTCGTATAATTCCCCTCAAGGAATTTTGACACTACTCCGAATACTCATTTAGCAGGCGGTAGAGGCGTTTATTTAGCGTTATTAAACAAGCGCCGACTAAGTAGGAAAGTTAGATCAGTATGTACGGCAAACAAGCTCACAGCACCTATCAGCAGGTTCAGATAACAACGACCGACAGGGGACGACTGTTATTAATGATGTACGAAGGAGCACTGAAGTTTCTTAAACAATCAAAGCTAGGGCTTGAAGAGAAAGATATCGCCAAATTCTGCAAATACCTCGGAAAATCCCAGGCGATCATCGCCGAACTGATGAACACGCTAGATTTTGAGAAGGGGGGAAGTATCGCTGTTGATCTAGAGCGCCTGTATGATTTTATGCTCTTCTACCTAAGTGAGGCTAATCTTTATCGAGACACCGAGAGGATCGATAAAGTAATAGGCCTGATCGATAAGATTTACTCCGCGTTTAAAGAGATCATCGAAGGCAACAAGCATCTTGAATCCGATAGCGCTGAGGACCAGGCAGTCAAGATGGGAGAGGCGCTTAAGAGGGTCCAGATAAGTCTGTAGACCGGACCGAAAATCTGAGCCTATTCAGTTTGTTATTCTCCCCATTAAATTTTTAGCGGCTCTCTCGAACCTTTTCGCATCTTTAGTCTTGTAGCACGGGTCTCCGCCCGGGTGGCAAGCTACGCCGCCTGGCTATCCGTGGGCTGTATTTCAGGATGCGAATAATACGATGAAGCCACTATCAACTATCGCTAATTGCATGCGCCAAGATTGGGATCGTCGCGTTGAGCACGATTACCGTTTCTGGATCACAAATGAGATCTCCTCGCGATCTCTTATTTGGGAAGAGGGCGAGCGTGATTTCTCTCAGATTATCTCAGGACTTAATTTAACGAATCGGGACGTCGCTCTTGAGATCGGCTGCGGTGTTGGTCGGATGTTGCCAGCGGCTAACAAAATTTTCAGATCTGTGATTGGAGTTGACATTTCGCCGCGTGCGCTCTCGAAAGCAAAGGAGTTATGCGAATCTCTCAAACAAGAGGAACTTGAGATAAATCTCATAAATACCGCTGGATTTGATCTGCAAGGTGTTGAGTCCCGAACGGTAGATCTTGTTTGGAGCTTCGCGGCATTGCCGCATATGCCAACTCGCGTTTTTGCTGCCTATTTATGCGAAATTAAGCGTGTCTTGAGAGAAGCTGGGTGCGCCAGATTACAGGTCTTTGTTGGACAGCAGGATAATCCAGCCGAGAGCGACACATTAAGGATGCGAGCCTATACCGAGAGCGCTATAAAGAAAGCGGTGGCACTTGCCGGGTTAAAACTGACATCGATAACCCAGGTTAGTATGCCCCTGCAGGAGCTATTAGAGGAGCTTTACTTGCAGCCGGTCCTGATCACACTAGAGCCGGACCAAGCAGAGTCGAAAGATCTAGACGAGATAGTCGCAGCGTTGCTGCCGCAAGGCGCAGAGCTCGAGGAGGCTGATATATCGTGCACGGAGTTCGAGGCGTGGATCGCTTTGCATTACGCTGATAGGTTGTATCAAGATGGTGAGTATGACAGAGCGAAATCAGCTTTAGAGTATGTCGCTCAGCACTGCAGAGCCGCGGAGGTCGATGTTCGCGAGGCCTTAAAGAAGTTATCTCAGCTCGCGGCAGAGAGGCAGGTAAGTGCTCATATGGCTGAGACTCAAGGTAATACCGAGATCTATGACGCTAATTGCGAGGTTTTAAAAAGGCGCTTTCCTGAGGTTCTCAAGCATTTGGCCTCAGAGCTCACTGCGCAGAATCTACAGGTCGACGTAAAAGCCAGCGCGGATGGGCCAGTGCTGTGGGTTGGCCAGACATGCTTGGACCACCCTGAAAAGCCTGTTTTAGCCGGAGATACATGGGCTAAACGCGCGAGAAACGATTCACGTTTAGCTAAGTGTTCGCACATAGTAGTGGTAGGTTTCGGAGCGGGCTATCACTTAGAGAGTTTAGTGAATAATGGAACTCAAGTAATATCGTGTGTCGAGACGAGTCTCGAAGTTCTGCGCAAGGCCTTAGAGGTTCGTGATCTTCGTCCGCTCCTTGAAAAGCTAGCGTCGCTAACGATCTCAGAGAATGGGCTGCCAGACAATTTAGAGCCCGACGCAGAGATTATAGTCAGACCTCAGACCCTGGTCATAGCTGGTGAAGCCGCGCAAACTATCTCAAGAAACTTTAATTCACGAAGAGGATCAGCGAACCTGCGGCCTAAGATCGCCGTGCTTGGGCCCCTGCACGGAGGAACGCTGCCGCTCGGTCACTACACAACATCAGCGTTAAATAAGCTCGGTAAAGCCGTTCGTGGCCTCGATATGAGCGGCTTTAACGGCGGCTTTGAAATGATCAACTCACTGACTAAGAACGATATCAGGCAAAAGGTCTGCAGGCAGACATATGTTGAGATGGTTTCGTCGATATTACTTGAGTCATTTACTGAGAAGCCGATCGATATCCTAATCTGTATGGCGCAGGCGCCGATCTCAGGGAGAGCCCTCTCGGAGCTCCGTAAAAAAGGTGTAGTTACAGTTTTATGGTTCGTTGAGGACTACTTAAGGTTTACCTATTGGAAAGACTACGCCAAGTATTTCGACTACGTCTTCACTATTCAAAAGGGCGAGTGCATCGACGCGATACGGAAAGCAGGAGCCGCTAACGTACATTATTTACCTACAGCATGCGATCCGGTGATTCATGCCCCTGTTAGCTTGACATCTGAGGAGCGCGCGCGCTGGGGATCTCCGATCTCATTTGTGGGTGCTGGTTATCACAATCGTCGTCAAACCTTCGCCAGCTTAGCGCACCTGCCTTTTAAGATCTGGGGCACAGAGTGGCCAGCGTGTAAGCCGTTCGATCGATTAGTTCAGGAGTCCGGGAGAAGACTTACTCCCGAGGAATATATAAAGATCTTTAACAGCACAGATATAAACATCAATTTACACTCGAGTAATGAGCGTGATGGAGTTGATCCAACCGGCGACTTTATTAACCCACGGACATTTGAGTTAGCCTCGTGCGGGGTCTTCCAGTTAGTTGATGAGCGTTCTCTTCTAGCGGAGGTCTTCGAGGCTGGTAAAGAAGTAGCTACATTCTCATCAGTAGCTGAGCTTAAGGATAAGATCGCTTACTACATGGAGCATCCAGAGGAACGTGAGATGATCGCTCGAGCCGGCAGAGCCAGAGCATTAAGAGACCACACCTATGAGAAGCGGCTAGAGCAGATGTTAGAGATAATCTATGGAGGCTCGTACCAGCAGCTAATGCAGAGAGATCGAGAGAATCCGTGGGTAGATATGATTCGTAAAGCCGAATTCGATGCGGAGCTGCGCGAGCGTTGTGAGCGAGCCTTCGCTCGGGGTGATGAGCCGCAGCTCGATGGGCTAGTCGCGGATATAGCCCTTGGACAGGGGCAGTTAACGGAGACGGAGCAGAAGCTCCTATTTCTGTTTCATGTCAGAAAACAGATTGTTCGCATGGAGCACGAGGGGGCTGGAGTAAGGAACTAAATCATGAAGAAGCGACACCCACACAAAAATAAAGTTTTGCTGGTCAATATCACCCGCCTGGGAGATATGCTGCAGGCAACGCCAACTATCGCCGGCATCAAACGTGAAAACCCAGATTGCCATACTACCGTATTGGTGGAGAAGCAGTTCGCGGATATCTGTCATGTTCTGCCTAATATCGACAGAGTGGTTAGTATAGATCTTAATTACACTTGCCGCTCACTAGCGGCTGAACAGTCCGGAATTATTGACGCTTATAAGTACGTATCTGAATTAGTAGATGGGCTTCAAGAGGAGAGCTTTGATTACTGCCTAAATATGTCCTCTTCCGCGTATACGGCTCTTTTACTTAAGTTGCTTAATATTCCAAAGACCGGAGGTTGGACCGCGGATGACGAGGGTTACAGAGTTATAGAGTCTGATTGGGCGCGTCTCTTCGCGACCTCAGTGCACTATCAGAATAGGCAGTATAATTCCCTTAACCTTGTTGATGTTTTTCGCTGCTCCGCGGACGTGGAAGATCATCCGCGTAAGTTACAGGTCAATATCCTACCTGAAGCTAAGAGATATGCGGAGGACTTAATAAGGAGCGCTGGCTTTACTAATTTCGGCCCATTGATAGCGGTTCAAGCTGGTGCCAGCCAGGCTAAGCGTCAGTGGTCACCAGCTTTATTTGTTGAGATGGTAAAGATACTTGATCGTGAATACAACGCGCGGATCATACTTACCGGATCTCCAAAAGAGATGTCGATCGTCCAGCCGATACTTGATGGATGTAATTCGCCAAATGTGTTCTCTGCGGTAGGAAAAACCTCGATTCCACAATTAGCGGCCCTTCTCAAAGAGTGCCAAGTTCTGGTAACTGGTGATACTGGTCCGATGCATATCTCAGTAGCCGCTGGTACCCCAGTTGTGGCGATGTTTTTAGCCTCGGCGTATGGATTTGAGACAGGGCCGTACAGTGAGGGAAATATCGTGTTGCAACCGGTTATAGGATGTGGGCCGTGTAATCCGAATAAATCTTGTAGCAGACCTGATTGCCACGACACGATATCCCCACGATTGATGGCGGATCTCGCGATGGCGCGAGTGGCTGGGGATGTGACATCGATATCTCGTGAGCAAGCGGATCCTCGAAGTGTTATGGTGTACCGCTCAGTTTTTGATCAGTACGGGTTCTGTGATCTTAAGCCGATTAATTCGCCAAACGGAGATTCTTTCGCTCGCTATCGTGACGCATACCGAAAGCTTTGGCTAAATGATCTCGGCGGATACGACGTGAGCGCCGAGGTGGCACGCCACAAGCGTTCCTCCAGGACAAGTTTGGCTCTCGCTGATGATGGAGTGGATGGGCTACGCGAGATAGCCGATTATGCTCAGAAGGGGCAGGAGCTGATGCGGCAGTTAAAGGAGCAGATCCTGGATACTCGAGCATCCGGATCTATGCTTCAGAGGACTAATCTTGATTTGATTAAATTGGACCGTGATATTGAGGAGTTAGGGTATCACTATGAGCCGATAGGGGCACTAGCCAAGATGTTTATGTTCGCTAAAGAAAATTTAGCTGGATCCGATCCGTTATCCTTAGCATCTCAAATGGACAGCGTTTATCAGAACCTGGGGCGGTGGTGCCAGAAATTCGGGCACTTCTACAGGGAGAGCTAGGTATAGGGGAGCGGGAAGGGGTACTATGATACGAGTTTCGATTAACAACCAGGTCGCCAATCTTGATCTCACTAATATAGTGAAGTTCACAGACCTTCTTGAGCTAGTTAAGACGCGCATAGATCCAGAGCATATGATTACGGCGATAACGATCGATGGTCGTGAGTTGACCGACGACGAGTGGAGTCAGTCTGTATCCCAGCTTCAAGGCGAGTGCCTGGAGTTGTTAACAGGACATCCGGATAATTACGTCAGCGAAAAACTGCAGGATGCTTCGCGCGTTGTGCGTTCATGTTTCTTCGAGTTCCGTGACGCCCGCAAGGGTTTTCAGGACGGTGATACGGTTTCTGGAAATAAGCGTTTAAAGGTAGCGGTAGATACGCTGCGAGCTTTCTTTGATTGGTATGGAACTTTAGTTCAGTTGGTTTCCGAGACCAAGCGCGGCCGCCTCGATATCTCTCCACAAGTTACAGAGATCTCAGAGACCTGCAAAAAGATCTGTCAGCAGCAGCTATATCAATCTTGGTGGGCTCTTGGTGAGAGCTTAGAGAAAGAGCTTGAGCCAAAGCTAGATAAGTTAGAGGATGCCTGCCGTCGCGCCGCTCGGGAGATTCAGGCGTCTGCGTAGGGAGCATACAGAAAACTTCGCTATCGCTAATTTTCGATCGGTAACGGAGCGAGCAAGCCGTTTCTAACAAAACATCGCGTGAGCGAGGCGTTACCGCTCTTCCCTAGACAAAACAGGAACTTAACAGATGCTGTAGACTTCTCTACATTCTCCAAGATTTTTTCCGAAACCAATCCTCAACACTCGCATCCTAAAATCTACCCCCTGGAATATATGGGGCTTTAGGAGAGAGAAAACGGTGGCCAATTCACCACAAAAAACAGCTGTTAAGTTTCGGGTACTCATGCAGAGTAGGCCGAACGTATTCACGCAGCGCGGAGGTGATACGATCGTTCTTGAGCGTCTCAGTGACGGATTAATCGCGCGTGGTCACTCTGTCACTATCGATATCAATGGTCAGCAGAATCCAGCTAACTTCGATCTGGTTCATCTCTTTAATCTTACGACAACAGCGGTAACTTGGAGCTTCGCTGAGAAAGCGATAAACGCCAATGTGCCCTATGTGGTTACTACATTGTATGAGGATATTCCGTCGTTTCACAGGCAGTCTCACTTAGTAGCTGGAAAAGCGATTCAGTACGTTCAAGCAGGCCAGATTCCAGGCTCATGGAATTTGTCTTATCAGGATCTAACAGCTCTAACCCCAGCACCTCGTTTCCTCGCTGATGATATAGTTCGTAGCGCCGCGGCGCTTCTGCCAAACGGAGCAGGAGAGGAGCTGGCTCTCAAGCGGGATTTCTCATCTCTTAAAAGGTCGATGATAGTTCCGATGGGAAGTGAAGTAGGTGCGATTGCTGGGCCGGAGCTGTTCGAGAGTGTATATGGAGAGCGAGATTTCATCTTGTGCGTCGGGCGTCTTGAGTCGCGCAAGAATCAGCTGATGTTGCTAAAGGCCCTTGAAGATTCGCCATTAACAGTGGTGCTTGCGGCAGGAGGTTTTTCTTATCAGCCGCAATACGAAGCCGCCGTTCGTGCCTTTAAGCGTCGCGGAAAGACGATTATTTTAGGTTTAGTGGATCCGCGGATGTTATCATCCGCGTATGCGGCTTGTCGAACACACGTTCTGCCGAGCTGGTACGAGTTGCCCGGCCTCGTTTCTCTGGAGGCGGCAGCTCACAATAAAAATATCGTTGTAACGAGAACTGGAACTACGGCCGACTATGTCGGAGACAAAGCCTTTTATTGCCTGCCATGGGATGGCGATTCAATCCTGTCGGCGGTTACGGCGGCCTACTTTAGCCCCGCCCGCGAGGGTCTTGTTGAAATGGCTAGGTCGTATTCATGGAATGCTTCGGTTGTAGAAACAGAGAAGGTGTACCAAGAAATAGCAGTGCCTAAATACTGGGCAGTAACGCCCAAAGATGTTGAAGGATCTAGAGAATATGAGGAGCCTTCAACAAACGGAGATGATAGTATGAGCCAAGAAACGTCTGAATTTAAAGATATGGTAGAGCGAGGTGAGATCGCCGCTAAAGCCTCAGACTTTGGAACAGCTGATAAGTTACTGGCGCAGGCAGAGCGTATGGATCCGCGTTCAACCCGGGTAATGAAGGCTCGTGGCGCGGTACTTCTGGCTCAGATGAGGCCGGCAGATGCGCTAAATTTCTTTGACCGTGCTTTGCAGATTGAGCCGAAAGAGCCAAAGCTCTTGGCGGGGAGAGGCATGTGCGATCTATTGATGAATCGACCTGACACAGCGATCTCATTCTTTGAGCGTGCTCTTGAGGTAGAGCCGGGCTATCTAGTGGCGCTTCACCAGTTATTAGAGTGCAGTTACGCCACAGGAGCTTATCCTACCGCGTTAACAGCGTTGACGAGATATCTGCAAACTAAGCCAACTGACAGTGATATTAGATTTTGTTTGGCGGGATGCCTCTTTAAAAACGGACAGCTTGAGGCGGCGCTTTGGGAGTTAGATATAATTGAAAGATCTAATCCTGAGCATGCGGGAGCACGCGAGCTAAGAAAGATAATAGTTGAGGGCGCTTCTCCTAGTAGTGAAAGAGTGGTCGCCACTCCTGAACCGCAATTAGTTCCGACAGAGGCGGGCGCGAATATCAAGGCATCTCTCGCCGAGCTGTCAGATAGGATTAAATCATGGAAAGTTGACGCTAGTAGAGCTGATGCTCCGGAGGTTTCGGCTAAGCCGATACAGGCTCCAGTTAGCGAACTTTCAGAGGACATGGTTGCGCAATCGATCGGTAAGATCGAGGACCTTAAGCGCTCAGGAGAGTTCACAAACGCGATTGAGCAGTTGTCTAACCTGCTGGCGCGAGGAGAGCTGAGAGACCCGTATCGGGAGATCGCTGATTGCTTAGCGGCTGAGTTCACTGTTTTAGGTGGTGAATTAGCCAAAGCCTCTGGCATGTACGATGAGATACTTAGTCGTCGACCGACTTCGGCCCGGGCTCTCTGTGGCAAGGGTGCGTTGGCCGCGGAGGCGCAAGACTGGGCGGCCGCGCGTAATTACTTCACGCAGGCGCTCGCCTCTGATTGTGAGAGCGATGTGGCTTACGCTGGTATGGGTATCTGCTCGATGGCGGAGAATAACGCTGATAAGGCGTTTACCTTCTTCCAGGCGGCCACAGAGAGAAACCCAGAGAACCACAGAGCGCTACTGGGACTCTTGCAGACTGGGTATCCACTTAAGCGTTACACAGAGATGGAACGTATGTTGACGGCTTACCTCGATCTGCATCCTGCGAGTTTGGATATGTTGTATTCGTTCGCGGGAGTTCTCTTCGCTCAAGGTAAGGTGAATGAGGCAAAGATGGAGATCGAGAAGATCTTGATCTTCGAGCCAGCACACGAGAACGCGCTCGAATTAAAGAATATCATCGAACAGAAGCCGCGAGCGGCTGATCAGGTGGTTTCTTAGCATTTTTTCTCTTGTCCCGTTTACGAACTTCCTCCGCTGGAATACCCTTAGGGGGTGATAAAAAAGTTATTTCTATTTATACTCACGGTATCTATCTCCGCAGGATGCGTCGCGGCGCTTTTTGGGGCATGGGGGTACTTTTACCTGATTCGGGATCTCCCGCGGTTGGCCAGGATCGAAGATTACCAGCCCCCGGCTGTTTCAAGGGTGCTGGCTAAAGATGGCACGCTCATAGCCGAGTTCTTCTCTGAAAAACGTTACCCTGTAAAGCTGTCTGAGGTCCCGGATCGAGTGCGCAAGGCATTTCTCGCCGCGGAAGACGCTTCGTTCTACAGCCACCACGGGATCGACCCCGTCAGTATAGCCCGGGCGGTTTATAAAAATATGCAGAGCGGCAACGCTAAGCAAGGAGCCTCGACTATCACTCAACAGGTTGTAAAAAACCTTCTCCTAACTCCAGAGAAAAGTCTGGTGAGAAAGGGCAAAGAGGCTATCTTGTCCTACCGTCTTGAGCGACGTTTCTCGAAGGATGAGATATTTGAGATCTACCTTAATCAGATATTCTTCGGAAATGGTGCCTATGGAATTAAAGCGGCGGGCCGGATCTATTTTCACAAGGAGCTCTCTGAGTTAACGATCGCGGAGGCGGCGATGTTAGCGGGGCTGCCGAAAGCCCCAAGTAGCTATTCCCCACTGCGAAATTCAGAGAAGGCGAAGCAGCGACGTTCCATGGTGCTGATACAGATGCGACAAGCTGGCTTTATATCTGAACAAGAGATGCAAGCAGCCGAGCGTGAGCCGTTAGTTGTTTATCCAGCTTCTCAACAGAATATCTTCGCGTCGCCGTACTATGTTGGTGAGATAAGACGGGTCTTCGCTGAGAAATGGAAGGATCTTGACCTCGATACTGGTGGATTAGAGATCGTTACAGCGGTTGATCCTAAAGCTGATCAGATGGCGCTCAAGGCGCTAAGGGTTGGCCTGCGAGAGGTTGATAAGCGGCGTGGCTGGCGTGGCCCAGTGGGTAATATGTCGCGTGATGATTATCTCAAGCGTTTCCGTGACCTAGTATTAGAAGAAGATACACCCCTACCGGCTCTTTTCCTCTCCAGCTCTAAGGGGATATCACGGCTGCAAATTGGAAATAAGGAGTATCAACTTGATCTCAGCGACGCCAGTTGGGCAAAGAAGTTTCTAGCTGACGATGAGGAGGTGCGCTTTGGAGAGCCTGCAAGCGTACTTAAGTCTGGCGACCTAATAGAGGTGTCATTTAGACAAGATCAGAAGCAAACAGCCGGAGCCGATGGAAAGAAGCCTTTAAAGCTCTTTCTAGATCAAACTCCTCAAGTAGAAGGCGCCGTAGTCCTTATAGATCCACTATCGGGCGAGGTGCGCTCGATGGTGGGGGGATACGATTACAACCACAGTCAATTTAATCGCGTGACGCAATCACTAAGACAACCCGGCTCGTCATTTAAGCCGGTGGTGTATCTGGCCGCTATAGATAAATTTTCTTACACACCGTCTACCATAGTCAGAGATATCCCACGGTCGTTTCGGGTAGGCGACACGGTTTGGACGCCAGCTAACTTCGATGAGAAGTTTCTTGGGCCGATAACATTAAGGACCGCATTAGAGAAATCTAGAAACTTAGTTTCTGCTGATATCGTTTCTCGTATCGGAGTGGATGCCGCTATTGAGTATGCACGGCTCCTTGGAATAGTTAGTCCACTCGGGAGAAACCTCTCGCTTTCGCTTGGAAGTAGTGAGGTTAGTCCGTTGGAAATTACCCGAGCTTACGGGGCATTCCCTGCGAAGGGCATCCTCTTTGACTCCGTGTTCGTAACCAAGATTACCGATCGTTTCGGTAAGGTAATTTATGACTATGAGGCTGAGAAGCCTGGGCAGGCGAAGCGAGTAATCAATGAAAACAGCGCTTTCATTATGGCGCATATGATGAAGGGTGTAATTGAGCACGGCACGGGCTATAAAATTAAAGAGTTGGGGCGCCCAGTAGCTGGTAAGACTGGAACATCAAACGATCAGATGGACGCCTGGTTCGTTGGATACACCCCACGTTGGGTCTGTGGTGTATGGGTTGGATTCGATCAGAAGAAAACGATCGGACCGAAGGAGACTGGAGGAGTGGTGTCAGCGCCGATCTGGTTAAACTTCATGCGCGATTTCTTGAATTATGAAAAGGCTCAGAGTGCTAGTGAGTCGGAACGTGAAGCGCGAGCCGAGGCGGCGCGACTAGGAATAGAGTATCGACCACCAAAGAGCGATGAACAGCTTGATTTCGCGGTGCCGGAGGGAGTTGAGCCGTACTGGGTATCTAAGAGTAGCGGCGCTAAGACCACACAAGGAGCGCCAGGTGCGATACTTGAGTATTTCTCAAAGGGAACAGAACCCGATGATTATCCAGAGGTGTCTTTGGATCAGGACGCAGAGGAAGGCGAGGGAGAAGATAGCGCGTCTTATTTGGAGTCGGCGGGGTTGTAGCTACCTCCCGCCCTCCCTAACAAATACAGTAACTTTTTTTATCTTATCTCCAGCCCTGATCTGTTGCAGAGCTCCTCGGCCGCCGACTAGTTTCCCGAAGATTGTGTATCGACCATCCATATGAGGCGCGTCGTCTAATAAGATATGAAACTGACTCCCGTTTGAGCGGCGTTCCGGATTAACTAGACGCTTTTTCTTCGAATAGGCATCCGGCTTGCGAGCCATCCCTAAGGTACCGAATTTGTGGTTGCGTGAGCTAAACTCAGCTGGAAGAGAATACCCAGGCCCGCCGAATCCTGTACCCTTTGGGTCGCCCCCTTGCAGTAGATACCCAGGCTGAAATAAATGAAACGATAACCCCTCGTAAAACCCCTTATCGGCTAGGTATTTAAAGTTGGCCACATGCCACGGGGCCTCCTCAGGTAGTAGTTCGAAATAGAGCGGGCCCCGAGAGGTCTCTATAACTGCGCTGCGCAGCTTTAAAAGCTCGGGGCGTAATGGTAACGCAAAGGGCGGCTCATCATCGCAGACGGCATTTTTGGCGTTTAAACAGATAAAAGCCAGGGAAAGCGCTGCCGCGACAAATCCCCGTGCCCAAAACCACCGTTGCGGATATGAATCTGGCTTAAGCTCGGTGCTCATTGTCCTTGTCTGCTCTTTTTATGATAATAGTCCAAGCTCCTAGTGTAATCGAGTAGATAATAAAAAAAGGGGGTAAATCCCTTGTTTTAGAGGTTTGAGTCGGCAACTCTCTTTCCACCTTGGCAAAAACCCAAGAGCAGGGAACACTAAGGGGTAACTTAATGAACTTAACGCTTAAATGTCCCGATCTCAAACCTGGTCATCGTTATTCTTTACCCTTCGCTTAACTAGAGTCATAAGCGCTGTTGTTATTTTAATGTACGCCACGATTGGCGTTGATTCTGCTAACGGGGAGCCTAACAAGATCCCGGACACTGGCAATAAGCTAGATGTAATCCTAATGCTTGATTCGTCTGGCAGCATGCTCAAGACAGACCCTAAGGGTTTGCGGTATGAGGGAGCTAAGATACTCTGCTCGTTTCTTACCGAGAGCGATCGTCTTGGTATAGTTCAGTTCGCGGGCGACGCCAAAGTAGCTCAGGATCTTGAGTACTTCTCTCCGTCAAGGACCGAGGAGATCCTAACTCGCATTAAAGCAATTCCAAACGAGGGCGTTTTTACTGATATCGCACAAGGAGTAAAAGTAGCAGCCGAGCTCCTTGATAAGGCCCCACGAACTGATACTCAGCGACTGATTGTTCTTTTGTCCGATGGCAAGAGTGAGCCAGACCCCGCGGTAAGTCCCGCTTTTGCGCGCACATTGCAGCTGATACATGAGATTTTGCCAGACATAAAGTCACGTGAGGCGAAGATCTTTACACTGGCTTTAAGTGAGGAGGCTGACCGTGGCTTCTTAGCGGAGATCGCCACGGCTACGGATGGTTTGTCGTGGTACACCCAAACTCCTGAGGAGATCCATACCTCCTTTGGAGAGCTGTTTTTAGCAGTTAAGCGACCTCAAGTTGTTTCTCAGACGGGGAGAGGTTTCTCAATCGACGCCGATGTCGACGAGGCAACCTTCTACATTAACCATGAGCCTGAGGCGAAGCTATCGCTCCTATCTCCTAAAGATGAGTCGATGACGGCAGAGAAGCATCTCGATTACGTTACTTGGTTTACTGGTCAAAACTTCGATGTAATAACCGTAAAAGAACCTGATCTAGGGGATTGGAGGGTTATTGGTTCAACATTAGAAGATGGTTTCGCTACTGTACTAACTGATCTTAAGTTGCTTACCGACTGGCCGTTAGTAATCCGCGCGGGAGACGAGCCGCTAGTAAAAGCGCGATTATACGAGGAGAGTAAACCTATCGCACTCCCGGAGATTGGAGGTGTCGTTAAGTTTGGGTTTCAGATTGTCCCAACAGATAAGGTCTCTAAGCCGATTATGCAGGAGGCGCTCTATGATGACGGAACGCACGGTGATTTGGTGGCTCAAGATGGAATCTTCTCTTCAGCGACTGGAGCCCTTGCGACCGGAGCGTATAAACTGATCGTTGTTGCTAAAGGCCCGACTTTTCAGCGTAGCCAGCAGATCCCCTTTACCGTTCGTCCACGTTTAGTGACTTTAGAAGTTAGGCATCCAAGTGAGGTGTTTAAGGAGGAGCTGAATCCATCTGATAATTCAGCCCAGAGCCATGAGGAACATCGGGAGCATAGCAATCAAGATGATGCAGAGCGCGAAAGTCCCGTAACTTCCAGTGACGAAACCAGTGAGTTTGTAGTTTCTGTCAGTAAGGAGTCGGCAGCATTTAAGTCGTTTGAGGTGCTTCTTGTAGCGTTAACCGAAGACCGACAGAGATTCGACCTGACGCTCAAGCGGTTTTCTTCGAGCTCTCATGAGTATACTGCACTGGCAGATCAGCTTCCGAAGGATGGTCGTTACAAAGTTAAGGCCGTGCTAACGGGTCGAGACAAGAAGGGAGAGAGGATTGAGGCTGAAAGTTCAGTAGTTACAGTAAACTTTAAGGCGAGAACGCCGCGAGACGAAGTTGATATAGAGACGGCGCGCCGGAAACACGAAGAGCCTGAGAAGAAGCCCGTTGAAACAGGGGAATTGCCATTGCCAGCGATTCTTTTAGTCACAGCTTTAAACGCAATGGGTTTTCTGGCGGCCTTTAAATTATTGAAGAAAAAGTCTAAGTCCGGATCTGCAGGTAGGCAGAGATATCTTCCTCCGGCACAGTTATTAGAGGCGATAGAAGTTCTTGAGCAGCGCGCCACAGCCAAATCGATATCTCTTGATGACTCAATTTTCAAGTTGGTAGAAGCTGCGGGCACTTCTGAGGAAGAGATTGGGCCGGTCGTTGCTCGAGAGCAGGTCGAGACGACAAATACAGAAGCACCAGAGGGGGCGGTTTAGGTATGTGGATGACGGTCCTTTTACTAGCTCTAATTCAGTCTGGTTTGATAGCGCTATTTGTGTTTAATCGGGCTCGTCATGCTAACGACGAGTTGGTCGCGCAGTTTGAGATTATCAAGGACGAAGTACAGCAGAAACGCGATCTATGGGCTAAGGTAGAGGCGGTGCAGGGAGAGATCGCGGATGACGCCGAATTTAAAAGAGCCGCGAGAGAGTTTTTAGGAGCGCGAGAGTCTCTTAAGGTAGAGCGAGGCCGAGTAACAATTACTCAAGCGGAAATTGAGACGTTAGAAGTACGGATGCGCGAGCTGGAGGAGATAGGCCGTGAGTTAGAGGCGAGCCAGACCGAGACCAAAGAGGAGCTAAAGATCCTTCGTCGTAAAGAAGACGATATGCGCGATAAAAACAACTCGTTGCGCGGACAGATCGCCGATTCTCTAGCCAAGATGGACGCTCTTATAGAGGAGATCGAGTTAACAGCGCAGATGCAGAATCAGGTAGCTTTCATGAAATCGGAGCTGCTCAAGTCGGAAGAAAAGATCCAGACGATGCTAAACCAGATTCAGGATACGAATGAGCAGTATTTTAACTTAAAGCGACGGTACGACGCCCTTGATGTAGAGTACGCGCAGCTGTATCAGCAGCTTACAGAGCAGTCTAGTAAGGGGTAGTATCCCCATTACAACATATCATGCGGATCAAGATCATATGATACTCGTGTTTCTGAGTCGGATTGAAATACCTTCTTTATCTGTTTCATAGCGTGTTGAAGAGACGCCGCGGACGGAGACCTGATCAGCAGATGATAGCGCCACAGAGTTCTGATCTTCTCAATTGGTGCCGGGGCGGGGCCAAGAACATGAGCCTTAAGACTCGCGGCGAGAGAGTTCGCTAACCCAGCAACCTGGCTGGCGCGCTTTAGCGCGTGGTTTCTGTCAGACGATGAGACGATGATTCTTAGAAGTTTATGAAACGGAGGATAGCAGAGCTCCTTTCTTAGTTTTAGCTCTCCTAGGGCAAACTCGTCATACTTGGAGGTTGCTGTAAAAATTAGGCTCGGATGAGAAGGTACGCGGGTTTGAAGAATAACGTGTCCCCGCTCGCTGCGCCTCCCGGCTCGGCCAGAGACCTGGGTAAGGAGTTGAAAGGCTCTCTCAGCGGCGCGGAAATCGGGAATGTGCAAGCCGACATCACAATCAACAATCCCTACAAAGATAACTCCTGGGAGATCGTGCCCCTTGGCGATCATCTGAGTGCCTACAAGGATATCAACCTCGCGTTCGCGAACTCGCCTTAGAATTTCGACATAATCCTGAACTGAAGATGCTGTATCGCGATCCAACACTGCTATCCTTGCAGACGGAAAAAGTGTCTCTAACTCTTCATGAACTCGCTCGGTCCCCGAGCCTCGGTGTGTGAATAAAGGCTCGGCGTCAGTTTCTAGTTTCTCTCTTGCTCCGCAGCCTGAACAAACAGCCGGCGGTACCAATGTAAATCCGCACTGATGGCACACAAGCGAGTTAAAGTTTCGGTGATAGGTAAGTGTTACGCTACAGTGGGGGCACCCTAGTACGTGCTCGCATGATGAGCATTGTAAGTAACTCGCGAATCCGCGTTTGTTGTAGAGGATAAAAGCCTGTCCTCCTCGCGTGAGGGCGCTTTGAAGCCCAGAAAAGAACTTTGGCGAGATGTTTTTAGACTTCATGTGCCAAGGCTTTAAGTTATTCAGATCGACTATCTCAAAAGATGATGCGGCGGCGTCGTGATAGCGCTCTTTAAGATGAAGATGCAGATATTTTCCACTGGTGGCGTTGTGATAGCTCTCAAGAGACGGAGTGGCAGAGCCTAAAATGACGGGACACTCCGAGAGCTTGGCGCGCACAAGGGCCAGATCTCGAGCGTGATATCGGATACCTTCGCCCTGTTTAAAAGACGAGTCGTGCTCTTCATCAACAATTATGATGCCTAAGTCTTTAAGAGGCGCAAAGATAGCCGAACGTGCGCCTATTGCTACCCGAACTTTTCCAGAGGCGAGGTCTGACCAGTGTTTCCACCTCTCTTTGGGCTTCAAGCTGCTGTGTAAAACCGCCACAGGGATCTTCAATCTAGAGATAAATCGCTCTGTAAGCTGTGGAGTCAGGGCGATCTCAGGCACCATCACCAAGGCTGACATCCCCCGAGCTAAAGTTTCAATAATCAGAGAGAGGTAAACCTCCGTCTTGCCGCTACCTGTAACTCCTTGCAGCAAAGTAGTCGAGAATTTTTTCCCAAGCTGTTTAATCTGAGCGGCGGCGCTTTGTTGCTCAGAGTTAAGCTCAGGAGGAATAATTGTTGTTAAGTCATGCCGCGCCTCTTCGTTATCACCGCTTGTCAGTTCAAGCGGTACAACGAATGATTTTTTAACCAAGCCCCGCAGCACGGCTGCGGAAGCGCCGCAGCTAGCCTGAATCGTTTTTGAGTCTAAAGGGGAAGAGCTTTGGCGCAGAAGCTCGACTACCGCGCGTTGACCCTGAGTTAGTTTAGTCGATTCTAAATCCTCGCTGCTGAAATCCTTATTCATTACATAACCAGTTGGCGGCTTGCCATGTGCTGGTGTCGGAACCGCTAGATCTATTATCTTCGATAGCGGCTCAGAGTAGTACTTAGCTATCCATTCGTAGAAAGCTAAATGCTCTTCGCTAAATGCCAAAGACGTTTCCGCGTTATCCGGGATAGCTTTGATTTTTTTTCCGCGCGCAGCCATCTCATTTTTCGTTTGATCCTCTTTGGCCGAGTTGATTGAGGTAATGTACGCGTGAGTCTCGCGCTTTCCTAAAGGAACCTGTACCACGTATCCAACTTGTAAATCCGGATGTAGGTGACGGTCGTACTCGTAGATGAACTCACCGTCTAAAGGCGGCACCACAGCGGTAAATAGGGCACGCGTCGGAGTCGGGCTCTCTTGGGTTTCATCGTCACTAATTAGTAGCGGCGTTTGTCGCATAGGAAGACAGCCATCCTAGTTCTAGTGTGGAGATAAAGGAATAGGGGACTAAGCGTCATAAGGGATGCAAGGCAACTTGTTGACTGCCATAACCTACTGATTCTACATGGGTTAGTCTACCAGCCAGGAAGCGCATGAGACACAACAAAGTCCGCGATTATCCGAACATTACATAAGAGAGGCAAAAAACCGGGGGAGAGACCGTTATGTTGAAAAAGCGAGCAATCGGAGTGGTTGTTACTCCTGAGGCCATAACCGCGCTGGTCGTAGAGAAAACTTTTATTGGCCAGGTATTATGTAGCTTCGAACAAAAAGCCCTGCCAAAGGGGAGCGTAAGCGATTTATCAGGAATTATAGCGGACACTCCTTCCTTTGAGAGATCCGTAGAACAACTGCTGCCGAGTATCTCCAAGTGGTCGCTGACAGAGACCTCAATCTATTTAGTATTACCTCAGAGGCTATTCTACCACTCAGTAGTTGAGATCGCTAAGAAATATCTCGGAATGAAAGGCGACGAGCTTCTAGCTAGTGGTGCATTCAGGCTTCCAAGTGAAAGCGATCAAAATGTTCACGGCATTTATGTAGGCGCTAACGCAAAGAGTAGCAGTGCGTTGTTGGTCGCAGCGCGAGCGGCTCATATACAGAATTATTTAAACGTTTTTAAGAGAGAAGACCGAACCATAGCTCGAGTTGTATCTCCAGAGATAGCCGGCTATCAATTCTGGAGTCTTATGCGGCCAGAAGTGGTACATGCCCGCGCTCTGATATTTACGTGGTTCGAAAAGGTCGCCAGCTTAGAAGTATGGGATCGAGGCATGCTTGTATATCAGTACGACTTCCCGCACGCATCCGACGATCTAAATCTCAATTCGGGAGATGTCGTATCCTGCGACCGCGAAGCATCTTTCACCGCTCTGGTACTGTCTGAAGTGAGTAAGGTAGTTACGCGATATCGAGAACAGGGTGATCCAATCCAAGAGCTTCTCATTAATGGGAGAGCTTTAGGCGATGGAGCTATTTTATCCGCTTTAAGTGGTGAGCATGGGATAAAGATCTTTAGCTCCAGATCTCAAGAGCCTCTTATCAAAGAGCGCTTTCAAAAAAATACAATTCAAGAAAATTCATGCGCGCTTGAGGTGGCTCTTGGAGCGATGCCACTAGCTATTGATAAATCCCATTTAATTGGAGCTCATCAGTGGACTCGATAAATTTGATGCCAAAATATTTTCTAGATCAGCAGCGAGGAGAGCTTCGGGGACGCTTAATGATTAGATTAAGTCTTGCGTTGGTTATCTTAGTAGCGAGTATTTGGCTAGCTTTAGCTATCGCTTATATTTTTTCGCGAGATTTAGCGACTGACTCCGGAGCGTCGAAATTTCAGGAGATGATGACACTCTCTCATCAAGTCAAAATCGCTGAAGATGAGCTTAAACACGCTAGGAGTAGAGTTGATGCGCGCTTCGAACTAATGCGTGAGAAGCTATCGGTTATTGGAGTGATAGACACGATCGCTGGGGCTGTTCCGACTGGGGTTACGCTTGGGTCTGTAAGGATTTCCCGGGGAGGAGTCTCTTTAAAAGGGGTAGCAAGAGATAGAGGCGCGGTCAGTGAGATGGTGAATAAGATCGGTGTATCTCTAAATGATGCGCCGATAATAATTGAGAAGCTCTCTGATGTTACTGTGGACCGCGATATATATCAGGAGTTTTTGGTCAGCCAACGGTTACAGAAATAAATTGGAGTAGGAACAAGATGATCACCTATGGAAGAGGCGCCCTTGGTTCTTGGGTGAGCAGTTTTATAACTAATATTTCAAAGAGGCAATTTATATCGGTGTGCCTCGTGACGATGACGGCGCAGTCGTTAATCTATTATTTATTTCTTATTGAGCCATTTATAAAAACTTTTTCTTATAAGAGTGAAAAGCGGCAGGAGGTTGCGGCGATCGCGATGAAGCATGAGGCGCTAATTAGGCGGCTTCAGAACATTGAAAATGATTCGCTGAGTTTAAAGTATGAAGAGCGAAATACTGTTGATAGAGGAGTGGGGGACGCTCGAGGCCAACTTATAGCCACTTTAGATCGTGCGGCCTCAGTCTCAGAGGTCAAGCTGGGACACCTCAATTCGATGTCCTCTTCGACGTCAAAGCTAGCTGTCTCAGGGTCATACCAAGCTATAACCGATTTTATCGCAGAGCTCTCTTATGATGAATCGAGTGTGGTTGTTGCCGGGGTGGAATTGAGCGCTCCGGATAATTGGTCGTACCCATCTAAAGATAAGCTAGAACTAGTAATTGACCTGCGGCACGCCGACTAACAAGGTTTGAAATACCGCGATGAGTGTCGAACGCTGGTTTAATTTGGCGAGCGGCCCGTTTTCAGGGGCTTCACCTTCTCTTTTCTGATTCTTTTATTGATAAGTCACCATCTCATCTCTCAGTACCTGAGCGGAAGAAGGTCATCTTGCCGCCACTCAGGCACATGGAGTCGTTGTAGGTGCTTTAGCGCAAACCTTAACGGGGTTGCGTCAAATTCGGACTAGCACCAGCAACGACAGCAGTAACTCAAGGGATGAGAGATGGTTTCTACAAAATCTAACATCGTAGCGCGAGCGCTCTTGGCGTTGGCCGTCGCGGCAGGCGGATCGGTCATGGTCACAGATACAGTTAATGCTGAGCCATTAGTCGCCCAGGAGCTGAAGAATGGACTAGCATCAAAACCGGCAACTCCTGCTTCGGCGGCGTCCTCATTGAGCGCGATCTCTAGCGGTTCTTCACCAGGTTCAAATCAGATCTCTATTAAAACTGGAGTCGATACTCCGAGATACTCAGTAACGCGTGTTTCAAATCCTGAGCGAATAGTAGTCGACTTAGATCTAGATAAGCTGCCAAACGCTAAATCTTTCAAGACCCCAGAGCTTCAATATATATCTGGAGTAAGAGTTGGATCTCATCCAGGTAAAACAAGAATAGTAGTAGATCTTAAAAATGGAGCGCCAGTCGTTCATGACGCCCGTCTTGATAAGGGAGTGGTCATAGTTTCCCTATCTGGGACCCCGGCAGAAAAATCGGAGGCAGAGAGTGTCGCCAAGACAGATCTGCCGAAAGTAAAGACAGCCCTCGCTCTTGATGAAGATGCGCTTGTTTCGGGATCTAGCGCAGGTGCAGTGGTCTCAAACCCTCAGATAGTTTCGGATGAAATAGCCAAGCAACAGGTCGTGTTGCCTCAGCAACTAGCTGTCTCACCGCAAGTTGATGCTAGTAAGAAAGATTTAACATCTGCTGATAGAGCTAGCTTCTCGTTTGAAAAGAGTCCGCTGGCTCGAAAATTCGTATCGATTGAGCCGGATAGAAAGATGAGCTCTCTAGATAACTTGCAAGATGAGCTTCCACTTGAGCGTTTTAAAGAGGTCCAGACGAAGGATAATCAACCTTTCAATTATGTTAGCGAGCTGCTTAACGTATCCAAATCAGCACCGGCGGCCGCTGTAGTGGAAGCGAAGACAGCCCCAGTTAATGAACCTTCTCCAAATGAGTCTGCGAACAAGCAGGAGGTAGAGACTGACGAGAAGCTTGAGGCGAAGCCCGATCTAAAGCCTGAAGTACAGCCCGAGGTGAAGCCTGATTTAGGTAAAGCGGTTGATAGTCGGAACACCGATAAACTTAAGGACGAATCGTCCAAGATCTCTTCAGTGGTAATTGATAGCTCGGCGAGCGCTGTGCCTGCGGTTGTCATAGGTATCAAGAAGGACACGGAGTTCTCGATGACTCGCACTGCTCCATCTGAATATGTGGTTACATTGAAGAAGGTATCCGCGACTCCAAATCTACTTCAGCAGACGATGTTCGCGCCTCCTGGAAGCAGCGGTATACGCTCAGCGCGCGTCGTCAATGAAGGTGGTGATACACTTGTTAGAATATTCTCGCAGGCATCAAGCTACCTGACTATGAAGCGAGTTGGTGACACTCTGCGGGTAGAGGAGACCCAGGATTTAGCGCAGGTGGCCCGAGACATCCGAGCGCAGATCTCCCCTGCGTCTGCCAAGGAAGATGACAAGCAGCCGTTGGCAAAAGATAGCGCTAACTTGGGCAAGGAAAATACTAAGCCCCAAAACAAGCATGAGAGGACCACTCCTGAGCAGGAGTTTTCCGGGCCTGATCAGAGTGAGTTGGCCGCGATTAACGGCTCTTCGTCGAGTTATACCGGTCGACTGATATCACTTGATCTTCAGGACGCGGATATCGACAGTGCTTTGCGCATCATCGCCGAGGTTTCGAATTTAAATATCGTCGCTAGTGATGGAGTTGTGGGGAAGGTGACTCTAAAGCTTGTTGATGTTCCGTGGGATCAGGCATTGGAGGTAATCTTAAAGAGCCACGGGTTAGATAAGGTTCTTGAGGGAAATGTTCTGCGCGTAGCTCCGGTGGATAAGCTGAGAGATGAGCGTGAGTCCTTTAAGCAGGCGCGAGTCGCCGAAGAGGAGCTCGAGCCACTAAACGTGAAGTACATTAGGGTTAGCTACGCCAAAGCCTCTGAGATTAAGACCCTTGTAGAGACTGTTCTATCGGAGCGCGGATCGGTAGCTTTCGATGAGAGATCAAATCAGTTAGTAGTTAAGGATACCAAGAAGGGCTTGCAGAATGTTACAGAGCTGATCAAGAAGGTAGATCTTAGAACTCCTCAGATTTTGCTTGAAACTCAGATCGTTGAAGCCAATAGAAACCTTTCGCGTAAGCTAGGTGCAGAATTGGGCTTTCAATATATTCAGTCACCAGCGACTGGAAATGGCACCGGACTTAATTTTCCGGCGGCGATCTCTGTTGGCGGTAGCGCTGACCCGAGCAATCGTAATAGTAATACCGGCTCCGCTTTCCCAGTAGAGTCTACATCACTGTTAGGATCGGCGGTGACGATGCTGTTCGATAGCGCAGATGGAACAAAGAGCTTGGCCCTGCGCCTCTCGCAACTAGAGCAAGAGGGCCAGGTGCGAATCATCAGTAAGCCAGCGGTAGCCACGACTAATAATAAGCCAGCCGAGATCAAAAGCGTTGAGAAGTACCGTGTTAAGTTGCCAAATGGAGGCTTATCGATCGCCAGTGGATCGGGTGCTACCTCATCGGGAAGTGGTGACGTAGCCACTCAGACGATTGAGGCGGGAATAGTTCTAAACGTTACGCCACAGGCATCTCCTGATTATTACATCCTGTTAGATATAAAGGCTAAGTCCAGTAGCTTCGGTTCTCAGCGAGTTGATGGAATCCCAAATGAGATTGAGCGTAGCGCCAGCTCGTCAGTATTAGTTTCAAGCGGGCAAACCTTTGCATTGGGTGGCATATACAAGATTACGGAGCAGGATTCGGTCGCGGGCGTTCCATTTTTGAAGGACATTCCGGTCCTCGGTACTTTTTTCCGCAGCAATATAACGGAGCATAAAGATGAAGAGCTCCTCTTCTTTATTACTCCAAGAATCGTAGAGGGAAGTTTTGAGGACGCGACATCTAAAGTAGTTTCGTAGGACAAAGAGAGAGTTATGAGAGATAGAACTATACTTCGCAAAGTAACATGCTTGATTTTAGCGCTGGGGCTCTCTTGGGCCACGACATCGTGTGGAGGCAACGGCGCCGCTAATAACGATCAGGGGATGTCGGTTACATTCCTGGGACTATTCTCATCGAATAGTTTAACCGGCAGTGCCGGAGGAGGTTCCGCTTCAGGAGGAGCCACCTGCGGAAGGCTTCCAGCAGGTATTAGCGGTGGATACATTCGACTGGGACAGATCTCCTATATCCCCCCAACTCAGAGCGGTACTACTTCGACCACTACCAATAATACCGGAACAGATCCAGCCGGTGGATATGTCTCCGTGTTAGGCTTGCAGAACAACCTCTATGGACAGGCATTTAGGACCGAACGTGTAATGCTGGATTATTTCATTCCAGGCGCGAATGCGCAGCCCCCATCAACCTCTGTTCCTCTAAGCACTATATTAGGACCAGCAGAGTCCGCACTTCAAGGGAGTAGTGGTTCGACAGGAGGTGGTACAGGCTCTGGTTCTGGAGGATCTACCACAAACTCACCAACCGATGCTGGACTTAGGCGACCACTCTTCACAAGCCTACCACCGACCTTTTCCAATATATGTAATCGCTCATTAGCGGAAGTTACGATCGTGCCTCCATCGATAAGAGAGTGGCTGAATTTCAATCGAGATCTTTTGCCACCAGCGCCGTTTAAGATGGAAGTGATCATTAGGGTGAGTGGAATATCATCCTCTGGTAACAGGTATGACACCAATGATGGAGTCTTTGACTTCGATGTTCTTGCTGAAGATTCGATCGACCCGACTGTGATAGGTGGAACAACCACACCGACTCCATCTGCGGCCGCGATGAGCAATGATGGTAATGTGGGAGATCTGGCTAAGTTGTTCTAGAGGCGCGAAGAGCGCGAGATTTTGGCACCGGAGATTTAATATATGAGACAACGTCGCTTCATTTATCGTTTGGGATTAGTCAGTATTCTATCGCTCTCTGGAGCTATCTTAGGTTGTATGGGGGGGCAGGGTAGTACTGATGGTGGTTCCTCATCGCGAAATAGTTACGACGATGATACGTTTGTAGCGGATGAATCTAATACCGGAAGCGTTTCGTTGGATGTTTCAAGTACAGATATTGAGGTCGGCAATACATCAGGATTCGTTGTTAGGGCAATTAACTCGCGCCAGCAAGGAGTTGCGGGAATAAACGTGGTGTGTGATTCAGAGGACGGGATAGCGATCCTTGAGCCACAGAAGGGTTATGCCCCGACAGATAGCTCAGGCAACATGTCTGGTGTAATAGGCTGTGAGGCCCCTGGAAGCTTTCAATTTGTTTGTCGCTTGGCGCTAGGAGCTAATCGTCGCAGCTCGGTTGCTATTAAATGCTCCGGAGATGTTCCCTCAGGATTCCAAGGTTTTCCTGGGGCTGCGGGCGGTGGACTCGGAGGAGGATCGCAGACTAACGATGACGGAGATGTGAGGATTATCTCGGCGGCGTTTTCGGATACTGGGGTATTAACAGATACCGGAGCTTCAATCGACATCTCGCAGATTGGTGACTGTGATGGAGACGTAAAAACAGCTGATGTTGAGCCTTTTTATGATACGTACGTTAAATTGGTAGCCAAGAATAATCGACCAGAGCAGGTAAGGTTCGAGTACCTCCAGTATTCAATTTCAGATGTAGACGGTAAGGGTACTGAGTTCACGTCGAAAAAGCTGGGATTAACCGAGGAGGCTGATTCGACAGTTGCTCAGAGTGGCCAGACGGCAACTATCACCATGCCAATATTTAAGGCCTACGGTGGCGATAAGTATGTTGGCGACCCTTTACGAACGGGTATCCAGATAACTAACCGCGCATTGCTTACCGTTACCTTTGCCCTAGTTGGTAAAACTGCTTCAGGCGAGTCAGTAGCCATCAGTGCCAAGGCCACAGGATCGTTCGGAGACTTCAATCGCTGCGGCTAACCTATTGATTTCTCGATGTCCAGGTCTAAAAAGTTACCTCTTGGTCTTGGCATAAGCTGCTTTCATCGCTAGGATGCGCCCCCATGGACATCAAGGACATTGAACACATCATCAAGATGCTCAAGCAGAACGAGGTAACCGAGTTCGAGCTAGAGCAAGAAGGAACACGAGTTAAGTTATCCAGAACTCCAGCAGGTGGCTTCGCTGTCTCTGAAGGGCGCATGGAGCTAGTGCAAGCGGTTCAGCAGGTGGCTGTTCCGGTTGTGGCTTCTGGTAACGGTAACGGCGGCGCTCAGGAGGACCTTGGGCGTTACGTTAAGGTCGAGTCGCCAATAGTCGGCAGCTTTTATCGGCGTCCATCCCCTGACGCGGAGCCTTTCGTTAAAGAAGGCGATGTGATCAGCAAAGGCAGCACACTCTGCATCATTGAAGCTATGAAGCTTATGAATGAGATCGAGTCGCCTACATCTGGCAAGGTCGTAAAGATCATGGGCGCAGATGGGCAGGTTGTAGAGTTTGGTGAGGTTCTCTTCCTCATCGACCCAGCAGTTTAAGTAAGAGTCATGGGCTCACTTCCGTTTAAAAAGATCCTGATCGCCAATCGTGGTGAGATAGCGCTTCGAATCATTCGCGCTTGTCATGAATTGGGGATTCAAACAGTAGCCGTGCATTCAAAGGCCGACGAGGACGCGCTGCACGTAAAGCTTGCAACGCAGAGCGTCTGTATCGGGCCAGCTCTAGCTAAAGAGAGTTACCTAAACATCGCTTCAATCATGTCGGCGGCAGTAGCGACACGCGCGGACGCAATACATCCTGGATACGGTTTCTTGAGTGAAAACGCTGCTTTCGCCGAGATCTGCGGAAGCTGTGGGATTACATTTATCGGACCAACAGTTCGTAACATGCGAGTTATGGGTGATAAGGCGCGCGCGCGCCGAGTTGCCGATAAGGTTGGCGTTCCAACGATACCTGGAGATAGCCGTGGTCTATTGGAACCAGCGGAGGCTTTAGCCGTCGCTGAAAAGGCCGGATTTCCAATCCTTTTAAAGGCGTGCGCCGGAGGCGGTGGACGCGGAATGAAGATCGTCAAGGGCCCAGAGGAGTTCGTCTCAACATTCCAGACAGCTCAGCGTGAGGTAGAGGCTGCCTTCGGTGACGGGCACCTGTTAGTAGAAAAGTATCTGCCGCGAGTGAGGCATATAGAGGTTCAGCTAGCTGGCGACCAGGCGCACAACGTAGTGCACTTAGGTATTCGTGATTGCTCGATTCAGAGGCGCTACCAGAAGGTAATCGAGGAGTCTCCATCTATCGGATTGCCAGCAGGCCTACAGGAGCAGATTCAAAACGCCGCTGTCGAGTTGGGTAAAGCGGTTAACTACTCAAGCTTAGGTACGGTTGAGTTCTTGGCTGATCTAGAGAGCAACAAGTTCTACTTTATCGAGATGAATACCCGTCTGCAGGTTGAGCATCCAGTAACTGAGATGGTTACCGATGTTGACCTAGTTAAAGAGCAGATCAGGTTGGCCGCGGGTCTTGAGCTGTCGTGGAAACAGAGCGACATCAAGTTCTCTGGACACGCGATGGAGGCGCGTATTAACGCTGAGGATCCTCGCACGTTGATTCCGTGTCCAGGATTAATCAAGAGTTACCATCCTCCTGGAGGAAATGGTGTGCGCGTCGATTCAGCACTCTATGCAGGCTACTCGATTAAGCCTTATTACGATTCTATGATCGGTAAGTTAATCGTGCGCGACAAGGATCGCGAGTCGTGTATTAAGAAGCTTCTCGTAGCTCTTAATGAATACTTAATCGATGGTGTAACGACTAATATCGAGCTACACCGAAGAATCCTATCGCATCCTGATTTCAGGAGTGGTAACTTCTCAACTAAATTTTTGGATCAAACCCAGCTATTTGACTAGCTAGCGTGTCCCCATCAGGGATCCAGCTAGGAGGATACTCTGGGAGATTGTCGGGGATCACTATGTTAAGATTCAGAGCTAACCTATTTCGAGTATCGGGTATTTCAGCGCTAGCCTCACTAGCGGGATTACTGATTAGTGTTTTCTCTACGATAGCATACGCGGAAACGGGCCCCCTGGCTTCTGTGCCAAACGACTTTTACGATTTCGGCCGTGTAATGCAGGGCCAGAGGGTAGTACACGAATTCGAGGTTCGTAATATTGGTGACGCGGATCTCGCGCTTCAGAGGATAGCTCCTTCTTGTGGATGCACCGCCGCGGCCGTTACCTCCTCTACCATTAAGCCGGGTACCAGCGAGAAGGTCCGTGTGACTTTCGACACTTCGGGGATGTTCGGCGATAAAACAAAGACTGTCAGTATACTGACTAATGCCCGCGAAAATCAGGAGCTGACACTAAAGCTTAAGGGCTCAGTCGCTCGCGGTGTAACGGTTACTCCAGAGAGGCTTGTTTTTGGCGAGCTATCTCAAGGAGCGTCTCTTCCGGCTCGCACTCAGGAGGTAACGTTGAAGGTAAATGAAGGCGTTAGTTGGGAGGTTGAGCGAGTTACAACAAGTTCGCGGTATCTGACTATCAATGAGATGTCATCAGTAAATGGAGCGCGACGCTACTCAGTTTCTGTGCAACCAGACGCGCCAAAAGGTGAGCTAAGAGAGCGTCTTCTTGTTGAGTTTAAGGACACGGCGACCGCGCCGGTAAATATTCCAGTTACGGCGACCGTATTAGGAGATCTTAAGTTAAGTCCATCTATAGTTTCTTTTGGAATTATAAGTGGGACGGACCCGATAGAGCGGCGGGTGAAATATGAGAATTCATCTGCTAACCCAGTAAAGATCATCGAGGTAATAAGCTCTCATCCGGCTGTAACTGCCTCGATGCTAGAGATGGATTCAGGGCAGCGCGGAGTTTTGGCGATCAAGGTTGACCCTAATAAAGTTAGCGGAGATCTACGAGCTACGGTTCAGGTTAAAACCACTCATCCAGAGCAGAGCGCTTTAACGATTAGCGTCTATGGTGTTGAGCCACCGAAGTAAAGTGAGGCTCTTAGATGCGGCTAAGTTTGGTCTAGCGCTCTCTCTTTTATCCGCCGCGGGCGTCTTCGCTGAAGATACAGGGGAGCCGCCCGTTTATCACGGAGTAAGGCTTGTTGTATCTAACTCCACGGAGGTTAATGGCGATCTCTTAAAGATAAGTTTAGGAGGCGAATCTTTTCTGGTTCAGGAGCCTAGGGCAGCTCGAGAGGTAGCGCTGCGATATCTAAGGGACGCGAAGCTTATAGATACTCTCGATACGAGCGCGTTCAAACAGATTGCGCGAGGAGCCGCGAATGACAACGACACAGAAGTTTTAGCTACGCTTTTTAAAAGCGCTTTAGTTGTCTCAAGTAATGCTGATTTTAACTCCGCTGCTCTTTGGAGCTCCCTTATTGGAGATAGCTCAGTAGCGTATGGCGCGTTAGCTGGTCATCTTGAATCGTTAGAGGTCTCGGCTAGCCTCTCGAGGATCTGCGCGGCTTTATCAGCCGCTAATCGTGAGTCAGTGAGATCTGGAAGCGCTGAAAAGTTAGAGCGACTTAATCAAAACATCGGTGCTGAGTGTTTTGATTTAACTCTAAGGTCGACTATAGAGGCGACTTTGGCTGGGCGAGATGGCTCCGCTGAAACCAATCTACAGGTTACTAATAATAGCGCCCAAAAGGCGCGCGCTGATTCGGTGATAGCTTTGATCGAGTCGATAGATCGGGACATCGGCTCGGGGGACGCTTTAAGTTTTCGTGATCACCTGGAGTTACTGATTGATTTGGCGAAGTCTCTAGGGGTGAGTAACCTATCTTCGTCCATTCTTATCCAGAGATTTATCGACAGCGCGCTTTTAAGAGGAAAGTTCACCGGGGCTATTAGGGAGCTGATTAGAATTCCATTTGATGAGCGAACACCGAAAACTCACAGCGATCTGACATTAGCGCTAAAGGGCTTGACCAGCGCGGATCTCGAAGTACTTGCAGATCCGGAGTTTAAAAGAGTCATTGCTCTTTATGCCAGTAAGGATAGCGAGATTAGCTCTGAGTGGGAGGCGCTAAATAAGAGGGGGGCCGATTTTTCAATCAAGGAGAGAGATATTGATTTAGCGCAGGAGGCGCGCACCTCCCGGATTTTTCCGATCGCGTTAGTATGCCTCTTGCTTGGAGTCGCGGCGTTTTTCAAGAGGACGATTAAGAAACGTTCCAAGAGTACTGACAAGTCTGAACCAGTTGCTGAATATCCAGCGGAATACCTTGCGGCCTTAAAGGTATTTGACTTATCTCCCAAGGCTTCCTTAAAGGATATTAAGAGAGCGTATAGGCTAGCAGTAAAAAAACACCACCCTGATCTTAAAGATCAAGCGAGCCGCGAAGATCAGCTTTTTTTCATTAAACTCCACTTAGAGTACGAGAAGCTGCTGAAGTTTTATCAGGGTAAGAACTAGTTGCAGAAGAGCGGAAAAACCTCGCTATCGCGATGTTTTGCTAGAAACGGGGCGTTCGTGCCGTTTTGCCTGGCTTCAATACGTGCTGAGACATAGCTTCGTCTGGTTCCATATGCGCGGGAGCGCATGGTAGTTCGGGAATTTAGTCTCGCATCCGACCGACGGTTAGCCCCGAGAAGGCTTAGCGTTTCCGTGCGTGATGGTTGAATGATCACACGAGATCTTCTTATTGCTCGTTGCCCGATGAGATCGGCGAGATCTCCTGGCAGCTCCGCTCGTTTTTTCCCGTTTATTAGCTCTAGGGCGAGGCCCCTGTTGATGCAACTTAAGGAACTAACGCGTTGTTTGAACTTAACGACGATTGCGCCCCTGAAGGGGTTGTCTCGTGTGAAATATTCGTTAGCCAGCAGCATTCCCCAAAGAGGGTTGCCATTAGTTAGTTGATAGGATACTTCGCGTAGGATTGCTGAGTTTGTTTTCATAGCAGCAACGTGAGCATCTGTTGTGCCAGTGCGCTGCCTGTATTAACTATGTGAATTTACTATGGATGTGGCAGTTGAGTTTGCGGTATAATGCCGCACGCTGCGGTATTATACCGCACTCATGAGGCCAGCTGTGATTCAAGGCCTTTTTGTTCTTATAGCTACGATTTAGCCATTCGGATATCAGTGACACCTTGAGCCATTTAGCGATATACTCTTTGGTTGCGGCGATTGGGGGCGCGCGAGTGAGTGCGCGAACCCGGCCAGGACTTGATTGGAGCAACCGTAGTGCATATATCTGTGATGCGTTGCCAGTCGCCGCGTTTATCTTTTTGATAGATAACTGTGTCGTACCTCGTACTAGCCCGAAAATATCGTCCAGCAGGTTTTAGCTCGGTAAGTGGGCAGGAGCATGTAACGCGCACATTAGCCAACGCCATAGCGCGAAATAAGGTCGTGCATGCGTATCTTTTCACTGGGCCGCGTGGAGTGGGAAAGACCTCGGTCGCGCGGATTCTCTCGAAGGCGCTCAACTGTCAGTCCCCTGATGGTGCTGAACCTTGTCAGGAGTGCCCCTCGTGCAAAGAGATATCTAGCGGGTCCAGTATGGCCGTTAGAGAGATCGACGGGGCTTCGCACAACAGCGTTGATAACGTGCGCGATCTGATCGATTCATTTAAAGCGCTTCCACCCCCAGGTTATCGTAACAAAGTTTACATCATCGACGAAGTTCACATGTTAAGCGTCTCGGCGTTTAACGCTCTTTTAAAGAGTCTTGAGGAGCCACCGCCGAATACGGTTTTTATCTTAGCGACAACAGAGGTTCACAAGATCCCAGAGACCGTAATATCGCGCTGCCAGAGGCACGATTTTAGAGCATTAGCCGTGTCGGTTATTGAAGCTCGATTAGCTGAGGTATCAAAGAGTGAGGGGTTCGAAGTGGAGCAAGAGGCGCTCACTATGGTAGCTCGGTTAGCCGATGGATCAATGCGTGACGCGCAGACCCTTTTGGATCGAGTTCAAACTTTCTGTTCAGGTAAGATAACCGCGGCAGAGGCTAGCAAGGCGCTAGGAAGTGTCGAGCGCGCGGCGCTCTTAAGCCTCGCTCAGGGGATTATTAAGCGCGATGTTGCCGCGGTTTTAGATTGTGTAGGAGAGCTGTTTTCTACCGGCAGCGATCCGGCAACTTTACTGAAAGAGTTTACTAATTTCTGGAGAGAGGTCTTTATCGCCAAGTTAGGCGGAGAGGCTCGTTTAAAGTCTTTGGGCCTAGGGGATGACTCCGTGGCGAGTCTTACCGCTCTAGTAGCGGTAATTGAGCCGCTCGATATTCAAGATCTGTGGGATCTAGCTCGTGACGGGGCCGATCGTTGCATGCGCTCGGCCTATCCGCGATACGGATTTGAGGCGCTTGTAGCTCGTATGGCGACCCGACAACCGATTCAAGAGATTGGAGAGTTGCTGGGCCAACTAAAGGGCGGACAGCCTGTAGCGAGTGGCTCGAGGCCCGCGACTCCGGTAGGCGCGGCGTATCAAACGTCGGCTAAGAGTAGCGCGGCGATGGCCCCATCGCCAGCGATGGCTGCAGCACCAACGGCGCCAGTGGCGTCACAGACTGCGGTTGCCCCGGCCGGTTCTCTGTCGTGGGATCTTTTTCTTAATTTCGTCTCAGAGCGCGGCGGCAAGATACTCGTAGAAAATCTACGACGACTTAACGCGGAGCGTTTTGATGTCGGGCACTTTGAGGCCGCTGGGCCAGAGTTTACAGTGAGTAGCTTAGGTCGCGATAAGGCTAAATTAGAGGAGCTTTTAGGCTCCTTCGCGGAGTCGCGAGGACATAGTGGCGTTAGGTGGAAGATTAACTTGAAGAAGGGCGCTTCAAGTGCTGAGATCGCTGATCCGGTTAAGGCGCAGGCTAGCAAGATTGAGGAGATCGAGTCCCACCCAGCGCTTCAGAGTCTGCAAAAGATTTTTCCGGGTAGCAAGGTCGAGCAGGTAAAATCTAAAGTTTAGTTTACCGTTTATAGAGGGAGTTTATGGCTAAGGGATTTAAAGGCTTTCCAGGCGGGGATATGCAGGCTCTGCTGAAGCAGGCGCAGAAGATGCAGAAGGATATGCAGCAAGCGCAGCTAGAGGTTGAGGGATACTCAGCTGAAGGTAGCGCTGGAGGAGGAGCCGTTCAGGTCACTGTAAATGGGAGATACGAGGTTCTTGCGGTTAAGATAAAGCCGGAAGCGTGTGATCCAAAAGATGTAGAGCTTCTTCAGGATATGGTGCGCTTAGCTGCCAATGATGCTTTGCAGAAGGTGCGTAAGAACTCCGAAGATAAGTTGGCTCGCGTAACAGGTGGCATGAATATTCCCGGAATGTTCTAAGGGATTTTTAGGTCAATGCTTTCATTTCCTCCTGTACTTCAGAAATTAATAAAAGAGCTCTCAAAACTCCCTTCGGTAGGAGAGAAAACAGCAACACGACTTGCTTACCACTTGGTTGCTAACGATAGGGACTTGGCGCGCACTTTAGCCGAGGCTCTTAAGTTGGCCTCCACTCAGGTGCGATTGTGCCAGAAGTGTTTTTTTCTGAGTGAGGATGAACTCTGTGTGATTTGCCGGAATCCTAACCGCGACCAGGGGCTTTTATGTGTCGTTGAAAAGCCGGTAGATCTGGTGGCGATTGAACGGGTAGGGGAATATAAGGGACATTACCATGTGCTCCATGGATTGTGGGCACCTTTGCGTGGGCAGGGGCCAGAATCTATGCGTTTAAAGGAGCTAATTGACCGTGTAAAGGAGCATCATCCCCGTGAGGTCATAGTTGCTACCAGCGCCACGGTTGAGGGGGACGCCACAGCGCTGTATATAGGCCGTATGCTGGCTGATTTAGGCGTTGGAGCGACTAGACCTGCTCAGGGTATTCCTAAGGGCGGAGAGCTCGAATATGCCGATGATGTGACCCTTTCAAGGGCTTTTGCGGCGCGCAGTACGCTGTCCTAGCTCACAATATGACCTTTTAATCGATGGCTAAAGGGTTGACATTCAGCGGGCTAAAGTAAATTATTGGGGCTCGCTCCTTCCCCGGTAGCTCAGTCGGTAGAGCAGGTGGCTGTTAACCACCGTGTCGGGGGTTCGAATCCCTCCCGGGGAGCCATTACATCAATTTAGCTTCGACATCATCTTCTTAATTATCGTGCTCTGTTTCTGAAACAGCTCGATGTACCTCTCTGCATCGGAAGATGATTGCTCGTGGTCAATCTCCTCTATTTTTGTGGTAGCTGATGCCTCTTTGGGTTTAGAGCCGTAGTCGATCAAAGACTCAATCGTTTCGACCAAGGTTTTTAACATGCTGATTGGGTTAGATTCAGGGGGTTCCTGAGGATTCTGTGACTTGGGCTCGTCGTTATCTTTTGGTTCGCGAACAATCTCTATCGATTCGATTAGCTTGCTTGGTTTGTACGCCCAAAGTGGTGCTTTCATCGTCACGCCAGATTTAGGATAGACTAACCGGCATATTTTGCCGGTGCTGATGCTACGCTAAAGTGGAGGCAATAATAATGCCAGGATAGTCGAAGTTGCGCTGGAGGGTCGAACTGGTTGACTGTATCGCGAATTCTCATTTAGGTTCGTTTAACGCCCCACGTAAAGCGTGTAACGACATGCGTTTTACGTAGCACGTTTGACGCCTGTCGCCTGCCGTGATCTGGGTGGTATAAAGGATGTCATGAGACGATACTCAGGCGATCCACTCTTCACTGCGGTTGCTTTACGTCTGGCGCCCCTGTTTGAGGCTGTATAGATTGTTGCTCTATGTCTTCCGAATCACTTCGTCTTCTCCCGATATATTACATAGCGTTTTTATTTAGCACTGTGTGTCACGAGGCAGCACATGCTCTCGTAGCCAAATGGGGAGGGGATTTAACGGCGTATTCAGGGGGACAGGTATCTCTAGATCCTTTGCCTCACATTAAAAGGGAGCCTTTTGGATTGGTGCTGATTCCGCTTCTATCACTCTTTAGCTCAGGCTCTATGATCGGGTGGGGGAGCGCGCCATTTGATCCTTACTGGCAGATCCGTTATCCAAGAAGAGCCGCGTTAATGGCGCTCGCTGGGCCGATGTCTAACTTCGCTTTAGCTATCTTAGCGGCGATTTTTATGCACATCGGCGTCGCCGCCGGTTTTTTTGTGCCTGTTAATAGCCTCGGAGTCACATCGCTTCAAGGAGGAATAATGGAGGGCTTGGGAGTTCTTGTCACAGTTATGCTGCGGCTTAATATCCTCCTAGGAGTGTTTAATCTATTACCTGTACCGCCTTTAGATGGCCATTCGGTATTGGGGCTATTTCTTCCAGAGGGTACCTTCTTAAAGTTTCTTGAGTGGGCACGCGGACCATTTTTCTCAATCATCGGTTTCTTATTCGCCCTGCAGGCTTTGCCGTATTTAGTTATGCCGGTATATCAATTAGCGGCGAGTTTGATTGGGTTGGTGCCTGGGTATTAAGTTTGCGCTGAGAGAGAGGGGAAATATTAATTTACTTCTCCCCCTCTCTTTTATCTCGCTGCGCTCTTTGTTAACAAAATATCCGCGGTATTTTGTTTCTACAAAGAGAACAGTGAGGGCGACAAGAGAGGGAAAACTTGCAGCCAGCTCATCATTTTAATTTAAATCACTCATCTCATTCGTTGACACTTCGGACAGTAATGAGTCCCGCGCTGCTGCACCCTGGTTTTACGTATCGTTGCTTTGCACCTTCCGCATGGCTGGTCGTCTCGGCCGTAAATCACTGGCGAGTACATTCCGTCTTGCACTACGCCATCCCCGAAATCAGTTCCAGATAACTCAATCGCCTCGCTTAGAGTTGTTTTTACAGCTTTGTGTAGCTCAACGCATTTGGCGAGAGATAATCGTTCCGCCGGAAGACACGGGTGGATTCGCGCCTTCCAGAGAGATTCATCAACGTAGATATTACCAAGCCCTGCGATCTTTTCCTGATCAAGTAAAAATGCTTTGATCCGAGTCCTCTTTCCGCGGGTGATATCTAGTAGGTGCTCTGGGGAGAATTCATCAGAGAGCGGTTCAACCCCTAGCTTTCCTACCACGTCTCGCTGATCGTGGCAGAGATAGATCCGACCAAATTTTCTTGTGTCATTAAAACGAATGCTCTTGCCGTTAGCTAAATAGATCACGACTCGATCGTGCTTGGCGATCTCTGTCTTGCTTGAGATAACATCAAGAGAGCCACTCATTCGTAGATGAACAAATATAAACTGCTTCTGTTCACTTGATATAGAGATTCCGATAAACTTCCCACGTCTAAAGACCTCGGTGATAATAGATCCAGAAAGAGCAGCCTGAAAATTTTTTGGTTTAGACGTGTGAATAGTTCTAGGCCAGAGGACGTCGCAATCAGTGATCTTCTCACCAACTATCCGCTCCCTTAGATATCTTACTGTGGATTCAACTTCAGGTAGTTCTGGCATAAAAAGCTCTTTAGACAAGCGAGAAAAATGCAAGCGCTTCATTCTAGGTTCTTTGTCTAAAAGTGGCAAAGATACCGCAGCGTAATTCTAGTGGCAGAAAGTTGCCGGAAAACTACTAGCATAAACAGACAGTTAGACAGGCTGAATCGACCGTTTATGCGTTTAGGTTAGTAAGCCGATACTCCTTAAGTACAGGGCTAGCTTCCCGCTTCGTTCGGTTTTTATAGATGCGCGTCGTTCATAAAGTTCAGGATGATATAAAGCTCTTAGAGCTGTCGCTTTCTGACGACAAGCAGAAGCTATTTGCGCGCATTGAGCCTCGGGAGAAGTATCACGAGGCGACACTGGAGGATCTAATAAAAGAGATCTGTGTAGCCAGTCGTAGCGACCTGCTTGAGAAAGATGTCGTGAAGGATATAGTCGAGGAACTGCGTTGTGGTAAGGGGTGCGACTCTAGGAGGGTTGCCCAGGGGCGACTTCCCAGCGACGGTCGTGACGGTAAGATAGTTTGGCTTGCTCGTAGATTCTGTCCAGGAAAGCATATCTCAGAGGAGCGCGAGTTCTCGGATTTCTTTACTCTTGGCTTATTTGAGAACATAGAGGTCGGCGCAGAGATCGCGCGAATATACAAACCAGCAAGTGGGGAAGCGGGAGTCGACGCTCAAGGCAATGAGATTGCATCTAAGGCCGGCAAGCCCGTCGCGGTTAGGTGGGATCGCTCGGTTGAGCTGCGTAATGACCCTCAACATGAGAACTATACATCAGTAGTAGCAGCCGTTTCTGGATACATTCATGATGAAGGCACAGCGATCTCAGTTCGTGACACTTTAGTAGTGCCTGGAAATCTTGATTGGAATTTTGGTCATATTGATTTTGTTGGAAATGTAAAAATTGGGGGCGATGTCCAAAAAGGTTTTCATATCAAAACGCGCGGAAGCATAGACATAAAAGGCGCGGCACTAGGAGAGAACGTTTTAAGCAGCCAGGGTTCGATCTCAATTAGGGGATACCATCTAGGAGCTGAGTCTCCCCCATTAGTGGCTAAAGGTGATTACTCGGTCGCGATTGCAAGTGGAGTTGTCGCGAATGTCGGGGGAAATATCTATGTAGAAAGAGAAGCTCGTGATTGTTCTCTCAGCGCCGGAATCTCTGTGTTCGCCTCGAAAGCAGCTATTGTTGGAGGAAATGTTTGGTGCGTGCGTGGTTTAGAGGCAAAGACCCTTGGGAATGAGGCGGGAGTTACTACGATAGTCGAGATAAAAAATGAATTAGAAGTTACCAAGGAGTATCGAGTTCTTGCGGCTTCGATCAAGAAGCACGAGGCGGCGGTCGCCGCTTTAGAACTCCACATCGGACCATATCTAAAGAATCGCCGTCGTGTTCCGCTTCTTAAGAAGGAGTTTAAGTTAAAGATCTCAAGCCTCCTTGATAAATACGATAGCGTTGTAAATTCTCTGACCAAGCTAAGAGATCAGGAGCGGCAGATGCGTGAGTCTAAGCCAACACAGTCAGACGCTGTCATCACTGTCTCTGGAGTAGCGCACGCGGGGGTTTCCCTGACGTCAGGAGAGGTCAGGCTGGATATTAAGGAGGAGATGAAAGGGCCAATAAGTTTTAGAAGACCCGATCATCAATCAGAGTGGATTATTGAGGGAGCTAATTTAAAGAAGGGGTAGCGATATGGAAAAGAAAGACTTAATGCATTCAATTCAAACAGCGTGCATAGTTGGTGTTGAGCTCATACCGCCAACCCTTCTCTGCGACAGTATCGGTTCCATCGGTTTGAAAGAGCCCTATACAGTACCAGGCTCTGTGCCACTGCAGTTCTGTATAGATAAGATGCGCTCACATTCTATTGGTAGCTTAGTTATCGTGGGTGCTGATGGGACGGTGCAGGGGATATTCACTGAGCGTGATTGTTTGATGAAGATAATTGGCCAGGTGGATGACTTATCCCTGCCTGTTTCTGATTTTATGACAAGGCACCCCATCTGCGAGCGACCAGATGCATCGTTAGCGTTCGCGTTAAATCTTATGTCTAACGGAGGATTTCGGCACATACCGATAGTCGACCAAGATAATATTCCGATCGGAATCGTCTCAATAAAGGACGTTGTAGATCACATCGTGAAGAAGATGCTTAAGGCGATTCGCGACGCTGTGGAGAGTATGTAGATACAAAAACCCCGCCGAAAGACCGAAATCTTCCGGCGGGGTTGGCTGCTTGATCTTTCCTTAGGCCAATAGCGGAGCTATTAGCAACGAAAGGATCGAAACTAGCTTAATTAAGATATTAAGTGATGGGCCTGACGTATCCTTGAAAGGATCGCCGATCGTATCACCTACAACAGCTGCCTTGTGAGCGTCAGAACCTTTCTTCTCGCCCTCAACAAGCCCCTGCTCAATAAACTTCTTGGCGTTATCCCAAGCGCCGCCGGTGTTTGACATGAAGATACCAAGTACAACACCTACAACGGTCGTGCCGAGAAGTAGTCCTGCTAACGCCGCTGGTCCCATCAAGAAGCCAACGAGTACCGGCGCGATAATCGCGACGAGTCCAGGGGTGCGCATCTCAGAGAGGGCGGCCTTTGTTGAGATCTCAACACAACGAGATACATCTGGCTTAACACCTTCACGTCCCTCGAGGAGGCCGGAGATCTCACGGAACTGTCTGCGAATCTCAGTAACAATCATCGAGGCCGCGCGACCTACAGACTGCATCGTAAAGCAAACGATAAGCCCTGGAAGGATCGCGCCGATAAATACTCCAGCAACCAACATCGGGTTGGTGATGCTGAGATCAATCGCCACGTTCTTCGCCGAAAAGGTCTGAGTGTAAGCGCCAAACACAGCCAAAGCTGTTAATCCAGCTGAGCCGATCGCGAATCCCTTTCCGATAGCCGCCGTTGTGTTACCAAGAGCGTCTAGCTTATCTGTAATAGCGCGAGTCTCAGCGCCGAGGTGCGCCATCTCTGAAATTCCACCGGCGTTATCAGCGATCGGCCCGTAAGCATCGATAGTCATAACGATTCCAGTAGTTGAGAGCATCGCAACACCGGCTAGAGCTACACCGTAAACACCAGCGAAGTAGTTGGATACTAAAACCGCTACTACGATGATAGCCAAAGGTAACGCTACGCTGCGGAAACCAACGGCGATGCCGCTGATAACGCAGGTCGCTGGACCGGTCTTAGCCGCGTTCACGATCTCGTAAACTGGCTTAGACGATGTGTAGTACTCGGTCGTTAAGCCGATACCGATACCGCAAAGTGTTCCAAACACCACTGGCCACCAGAGGTTGAGATTTACTGGAGTAATTAAGAAGAGCCCAAAGCATCCAGCGACAAAGAATACCGATGCCAGAAGGATCGTGGTTCTGAGCGCCTTAGCTGGATCTCCATCTTTAAGAAAGGACATCCACTTAATTGCGATGAAAGATGCTATAGTCCCGAGTAATCCAAGGATTAACGGAGTCGCCATTAGCCATATACGAGCGGCTTCCTCTGTCATGTCTCCCTGGCCAGGTACGTAGTTGGTGATCTTGGTGATCCAGTCAACACTTAATGTAGCCGCAAGAGCCAAGCATCCGATTAGGCAAGTTACATAAGACTCAAATATGTCAGCGCCCATTCCAGCCACGTCACCAACGTTGTCACCTACGTTATCAGCGATAACGCCAGGGTTACGCGGATCGTCCTCTGGAATACCGGCCTCTACCTTACCTACAAGGTCAGAACCTACATCCGCCGCCTTAGTGTAGATACCTCCACCCACACGGGCGAAGAGCGCTACAGATGAAGCTCCCATCGCGAAGCCGATAATCGGCTCGTGGTGAGCTGGGGTTCCGTAGATTAGAAAGAGGATACCAACACCGATTAGTCCAAGAGCCGCTACAGTAAGTCCCATTACAGCTCCGCCCTGAAAGGCTACCATTAGCGCCTGTCCGGGGTTGTTATCAGATGCAGCTTGAGCCGTGCGAACGTTTGAGATAGTTGCTGATGTCATACCGAGGTAGCCGGCTAAGAGCGAACTGCCAGCTCCGAAGATGAAGGCTACAGCGGTAGGTAGACTAAGCGATGCCCAGATCAGTAGAAAAGCGCATGCGATGAAAATTACTAGGTACTGAGCCTGCTGCTTAAGATATGCGATAGCTCCGTCACGGATAGCTCCGCTAATCTCCTGCATACGAGCGTTACCTGCCGGCATCGCTTTAACAGTTGAGTAGAGGCTGTAAGCCAGGGCGAAAGCGACCAAGCCAAAGAGTGGCGTGGCCCAGGTAAGAATAAAAAGTAATGATTGGTCCATAATGTCCTGGTACGACTAATTAAAGTTATAGGTGCTTGGAGAGAGCATTATAGCTCTCAAATTAGCCCGCATATTTTTTAAAAAAGAAATATGCGGCCTAAGCACCCGAGGAAAAGGGTTGCCCACCTTAAAAAGTGCTTTAAAAAATGGGCGTTAGGATTGTATCCGTTATGACAATGGAGTCAACAAGCAATAAGTGGTTGGAAGGATGAGGGAAATAAGCTTTACGTTTAATGAGGTACCCTCAGTGCGTCAACTTCCGATACTTAATCCGGTGTGGGGTGTCTGCATCGGCCCCCAGTCTGCGGCGACGATCGGCTTCGTAGTCCTGATAGTTACCCTCAAACCAAACAACCTGGCTATCACCCTCGAAAGCTAAGATGTGCGTCGCTATGCGATCCAAGAACCAGCGATCATGGCTAATTACCACCGCACAGCCAGCAAAACTTAAGAGTGCCTCTTCAAGAGCTCGCAGGGTATTTACATCGAGATCGTTAGTAGGCTCATCGAGAAGGATTACGTTTCCTCCGGACCTTAACATCTTAGCTAAGTGTACCCGGTTTCTCTCTCCTCCTGAGAGGGTACCAACCTTCTTCTGCTGATCTGGTCCGGCGAAGTTAAAGCGCGCAACGTAGGCCCTGGCGTTAAACTCACGGGTCCCTAGCTTAATAATCTCATCGCCACCAGAGATCTCATCGTAGACACTCTTGTTGTTATCAAGTGTATCTCGGCTCTGATCAACGTAAGACAACGCGACTGTGTCTCCAACTTTAAACGAACCACCATCAGCGTTTTCTTTTGCGGTGATCAACTTAAATAAAGTGGTCTTACCAGCGCCGTTTGGACCGATAACCCCAACTATACCTCCACGTGGAAGGTTGAAGTTTAATTTATCAAATAACACTCTGTCGCCGTAGCTCTTCGCTACATCGTTTGCCTGTATCACAACCTCGCCGAGTCTTGGTCCAGGTGGGATATAGATCTCAAGCTCCTCAACCTGTTTCTCCTGCTCAACATTAAGCAGCTCCTCGTAAGCCTTAATACGGGCTTTAGATTTAGCCTGCCTAGCGCGTGGAGATTGCTGGATCCACTCAAGCTCTCTAGCGAGGGTTTTCTGCCGCTTTGACTCGGATTTCTCCTCTAGCTCTAGCCGTGACTTCTTCTGATCGAGCCAGCTTGAGTAGTTACCCTCCCAAGGAACGCCGTATCCGCGATCAAGTTCAAGGATCCACTTGGCTACATTATCCAGGAAGTAACGATCGTGAGTTACGCAAACAACTGCTCCTGGGTACTCGCTTAGGTGGCGCTCAAGCCAAGCTACCGACTCCGCGTCTAAATGGTTAGTGGGCTCGTCTAGTAAAAGCAGCTCAGGTTTCTCAAGCAATAGCTTGCAGAGAGCCACACGACGCTTCTCACCGCCAGATAGTTTATCAACGGTCGAGTCCGCGGGAGGGCACCGCAACGCGTCCATAGCGATCTCAAGTGTGCGATCTAACTCCCAAGCGCCGATGGCGTCGATCTTATCCTGCAGGGCCGCCTGCTTGTCGATCAGCGCTTCCATCTCTTCTGGGGTGATATCTTCACCGAGTTTCGCGCTAACGGCCTCAAATTCACTTAGTAACGAAGCCGCCTCTTTGCATCCCTCCATAACGTTCTCTTTGACCGTCTTGGTTGGATCTAACTTAGGCTCCTGTTCAAGGTAACCAATAGTAAGATTGGGTCTGTAGGTGACATCACCGTTGTACTCCTTGTCGAGGCCGGCGACGATCTTAAGAAAGCTCGATTTTCCTGAGCCGTTTAGACCCACTACGCCGATCTTAGCGCCCTCAAAAAATGATAAAGAGATGTCCTTTAATACCTGCTTTCCAGGTGGGTGGACGCGACTGACTTTGTGCATTGAAAAAATAATTGGTGCCATGGCGAGAGGATACTTCCAATGGCCTGGAAACCGCAAGGACCTGGGCATTTTAAGAAAAAGCTTGAGTCTAAAAAACTTTATGCAAGAATCCGCCGAATCGATCGCCGATGTCCGGCTAAAGCCGGGCCCTTTTGTAAAGTCTACAGGGGAGCAAGCAGGATGAGAGACGCGAAAAGCAGGCAGCGGGAGCGTTCTGGGCAAATAATAAGAGGCCCAGATAATCTAAAGCGGCGCGTTAAATCTCAACACGGCTTATACCTTCTCGAATATAGCCTTGTTTTCTTCGGAGTCGCTGTTTTTCTCGTTGGAGTCTCCGATATCTCGCGTATATTTCACGCCCGAGGGGCGGTGCGCGCGGGGGTAACAGAGGGGCTACGTTGTCTCTACACAAGTGACGCTAAGTGTGGTGGTCAGAGTACAAGCTCAGGCTGGGCGCCGGGAGCCCGATTTAACGCGCGGATCGCTGGTGGTGGTCTTAATGGTTACTACGAACTCCCGCGAGTCTCATATCAATTAACGAGCTCCTGGTTTAATGAATCGATCTATCAAGCTGAATTCGCCACCAAGCGATTGACCCAGGTAACTCTCACACAGCCACAAGATCCCTATAGGCGTTATCAGGTGCTATTTCCCGGAGTCGCGCACGCGGCGTATATCTTAAAAAATAGAGAGCTGCCGATAGTAACAACGGGTAGTGGTTCCACATCGGCCGAGAAGATACTTAACCCACGTTTTATTGATCCTGATACGGGAGCCGCTCGGTCAGAGAATAGTTTAGTGGCGGCTCCCACTTTAACGATAAATTCCAAGAGCGTTAGCCCGGGGGTTGTCGGTAGGACGATGGATAGCTCGTTTACCATCGGAATTTCAGATCTCTTCTCAGGTTCTAATGACTGGAGCTACCTAAAGAGTTTAGAGGCAAGCTACAACTTTAGAGCACCTTGTTATCAAGGAGCTAAGAGAACTTTGCCTGATGGCGGATCTGGGATCTCTTGGCCAGATTCCGGCGCGCCAGCTAGCTGTTCCTACAGAAGTTCAAGCGAAGCTCTTTATAACGGGACGTCTATGAAGGTGCCAGTGATGATCCACGTCGCCGGTGACGGCTATATCAGCTCCTCAAAGTCGTGGCCCGAGTGGCGTGGTGTCTTGGGGCAGGTCGAGCTTGAGCTGTGGCAGAGTGATAAGTTAATTGCTTCCTTAGGAGGCCGTGAGTTCCAAAGAACTAGCTCAAGTTCAAACAGCGCTTTCAATAAACAGTGGGGGAACTTCGTGACAAGAGGCGCTGGTTTTAACTCAACGGGCGCTTATGATGTAACCCAGTCTTATGTAGACGCTTGTAAGGCGGCTGGGTACGACGGTGGTGAGTGTAAGAACTACATCACTTTGCCCCTTGTAGAGGTAGGATCGCCTGTAACTTTAAAGTTTAAACTAAAATGGAGGAGTGACGGCGCTATGACGAAGCCAGATGTTAATATCACCTGGGCAGGTGGTGATGTGCGGATCTTTTATCCGAGCTTTCGCGCAGTTCACGAGAGTCGCGCATGTGGATATTCCGCTACGCCGAACACCTGTTCGGCTTCAGTAGCGCCGATGCGTACGTCATTCAATACTACCGATCTAGGATCGTCTCTTAGTTACTCAGAGGGAGCTGAAACAAGTTGTGGTCGCGTCGCGCCCCCCGGGTTTTTAGGTTCAATACCAGATGCCTTAGAGAATTTAAGAAGTGATTTCCAGAGTGGTCAACGACGTCTTGAGCCCGTTTCGTTTTGGTCTCACGGGAACTCTAGCGATAAATGCGCCGATAAGATCTCAGATGTCTCGTGCAAAGAGGAGCCGCGGGAATACATGAAGGGGTGCGAGCCAAGTTACGCGCTTCCAGGTGATGCGCTCTCAAAGTGCGCTCTCGATGATTATCAGCCAGCGAGAGATACAGTGGCAGCTCCGCGATTCTCTTACGGTAGCTCGGATCGATCTGAGCTTAGGGGAGCTTGCTCAGGTGAGCAGTTTCCCGAGTGCGCTAAAGATAATTTAATCTACAAGGGTACAACACTTTTTGGCGCGGAGAGTAAAGGCTGTCGAGCGGCGTTGCCGATAAATCTGCCATTAGTGGAGACTAAACCGCTTTTTAAAGACACTTGCGTAGATACACTGGCGGAGTTTGTCAAACGCTACCGCGAGCGTCACGGGGTCCCTGAAGGGATAGATGTGGTTTCAAAAACTCAAGATGAGGAGCCTGCGATCACATCAGAGCGGCCAACGAATTCGTGTTGGGAGAGCCGTGAGATTAAAGAAGATGAAAAAAAGTCGTGGCTCTGCGCTGAAGGAACCTCGCGAGCTGTAGCTAATCGGTGCTGCGAGAGGTACGGGCAGGAACGGTGTAGCCTTGAGCAGATCGACACCGGTTCAGGTGGATCTTCTGGTGATAGCTATGAGCAGATAACTAGTGGCGCCATCGAGCGGGTGTATTCAACAGTGAGCGCGGCGTATCCACCAGCGAGGATGGATTCCGCATGTGGATCTAAGGAAGAGGCGAGTAGCGAGTCGCGGCAAGCAAACTGTTTAGCGGTGCAAGCCGCTCCGGCGGGTGATGGCACACAAGCTACGATTCAAGCCTCGATGCGTGTGCCGCTCGCGCTATTTAGTTGGTTAGGATTGGGAGATTCCACGGTTGTTAGTCACCAAGAGACACGGGTGCTTGAGAGTTCGTTGGTTGGGGGGTAGGGAGGTAGCAAGCAGGTCGTCTCCCTAGATTCCCAGAATCCTTACTATCCCCTCACTGTAGTGTAACACATGAACCATTCTGTTGGGGGCGATCTCTATGTCATAAGCCTTCTCATTTGTTGATAGGCAATAGAGTGGGCTTTCAGGATATTCGCTCGCGAAGAGTGCTAGACCACTGAGGTCCTGCCGATGAATGATCGGGCTTGATTTTATCTCGATACCAATCGGCGGCTCGCGCCTACTACGAGATAGGACTAAATCTACCTCTGATGAGCCTGTTGAGTAGAATGACATGGCGTAATCCCGCCTAAAATAGTCGTTGATGCGATATGTCTCGGTTATAACGAATTGTTCAAAGAGTCGTCCATAGCGAGCTCCTCCTAAAGGGAGAGACGATCGTAATTCTCGCGCGGCAGCGTTCAAAACCCCGCAATCAAAGAAATAAAACTTTGGACTTTTTATAATCTGTTTTTTTAGTGAGCGATCCCATCCGGGAAGTTTGATTACTAAAAGCGTATCGATCATAACCTGGAAGTAGTCGTTGATCGTTTTATCAGCTACACCTAGTTGGCGAGCCATCTTGCTCATATTTATTACTTCGCCGTTTAGCTGCGCGGCTACATCAATGAAGCTAAAGAACTTATCTAATTTTCTAACGACTGCTTCTTGCTGAATCTCCTCTTTGAGGTATGTATCCACATAAGAGCGCAGAGATTCCTCGCGATGTTCAGCTGAATATATCGCCGGGATTGATCCGTAACGGAGCTGGTCCTCAAGAGAATATCCTTGATCGAGCAGCTCAAGATGAGTTAGGGGATGGAGTCTTATAGAGAGCGCGCGTGAAGCTAGAAGGTTGGCGCCCTTTGTTTTAAGTTTGCGAGCGCTTGAACCTGTCAGAAGAAATCTCACACGCGGTTTCTCCTCCTCGATAAGGAGGTGACAGACATCGAGTAGCTCCGGGATCTTTTGAATCTCATCGATAAAGACTGAGAGGATCTGTGTTGCGGGGAGAGTTGATAGCCGTGCTCTAACTTCAACTTTGAGCTGCCCAGGGTTTAATAAGAGACGCCTAAACTCATCAGGGTCGAGGAGGTTATAGGAAAGCGACGCGGGCTGGGAATTAATCCATGCTTTGGATAGTTTGGTCTTTCCAGTCCCGCGAGCGCCTAGCAATAAGCAAGATGAGTTTTGCCCTAATAAATCTATTAGGTTAATATGTCTAGAGATCATAACTCGAATTTTCTAGGATAATCCGATTTAATACTACTAGCAACAGAAGTGGTGAATCAAGGATTTTTTAGGTTTAAGTCTCCCAAATCGAGATTTATGAAATGCTTATTAAGCTACCAGCCTCTCTGGATGATTCGCCCCGTTTGTCCAAATCACCAAACACAGCTAAAATATCTCCCATGCAAGCAACTAACTTCCTCTCGATCCTCTGCGCCTGCTAATTGTCCGTTGCTATTCTCAATACTTCTGTCTGCTACGCCGCCCCAACTGGTGCAGAAGGCATCACCGAGCAGGATACAGAGTGCCTACATTTCGTTGGTTGGGGGTAGGGGCAGGCGCGGAATAGACGCGGTATTGAAGAATTAACTCTTTGAAATGGGTAGCAAATAAAATTACCTCGCAAAAATTAATGGATTGTGCCATAGTAACAATGTGGCGATAAAAACCTACAGAGACAAAGCGACTCGCGATATCGCTATCGGGGTCGATTCGAAGGAGGCTAGAAAAGCACTGCCTTCAACACTTCATGCCGCAGCGAGGCGCAAGCTTGCGTTTCTCGCGGCTGTAGAATCGATCAAAGATTTAAGTGCCCGTCAGGGCCTTGGGCTTCATGCGCTAAGGGGTGACAGGAGAGGACAATACGCTATTAAAATTAATGACCAATACCGCATTTGCTTTATCTGGGATGGGAAAAACGCCGAGATAGTAGAAATTACGGACTATCACTGACGGATTTATATGAAAAACTATGATGGCAATTTTCCAATAGCGGTTCATCCAGGGGAGATTCTTCAAGAGATGATAGAGGAGAACGGACTCTCCCAGGTGCAGCTAGCGCGTCACTTGAAGATGGATCCCTCAAAGATAAACGAGATATGCAAGGGACGTCGCGGCATATCAGCGGAAATGGCGGTTATTCTCGCTAAGGCTTTTGGAGGGTCCGCTTCGACCTGGATGAATCTGCAAAAAAACTGGGAACTGAGCCAAGTAGATGAATCGGTAATAGAAGATGTAGAGCCTCTTAGACGCCGAGCGTAGGTCAGGGCCGTCATAGTCCGTTTCTGCTCTAATCTACCCGTTTGTCCAAATCACCAAACACAGCTAAAATATCTTCCATGCGAGTAACTAACTTTCTCTCGATCCTCTGCGCCTGCCACTTATCTGTCATAACTCTCAATACCCCCATCTGCCTCGCCGCCCCGACCGGAGCTGAAGGCATCACCGAGCAGGACAGGCTCGGCGCGCGCTCGGACCCTTACAGTCGAGTATTCGATAGAGCGATCGACGCTTTGGTAAAAGGGGACTCCGCCGCTTTTAGAGCCCTTCTTAGTAGCACCACGGTTTTACAAGAGACCCGAGGCCCGGGGGCGATCGACGCTATTATACAGAATGCGTACATCCCATTCTTTGACGAATTCGCGTCGCTAACAGAAGAGATTGCTACCGCGCCAACTTTTGATATCAGCGGCAAAACAGGGATAGCGATGGCGCGCAGCTTTAAGACTAAGAGCGGGGAGAAGAGGAACTTTGTGATCTATCTGATCACTGAGGGTGTTGAAAATGATAAGCCAAGAATTAGGGTAGGTAATCTTCTATTAAATGCCTCTAAGGAGGTCTTTCAATCAAAGTAACTGCTCCCTCACTTCCTAACCGTCTGCTCAATAAAAGCCCCCGCCGCGCGCTCGGCGATGGCGAAGGTTTCCTGTGGCGCGACACCAGGCGCTATCTCTAGCGAAAGAGATGTGGCCTCAGTCATTCGACCAGAGTTAAGGAGAGAGCGCAGTTTTAAAAGCGCGAATATCGGCGCCTTCGGAAAAGCACTATAGAATCGCTCAATTAGGGCCGCGCCCATCGTATCACCAACTAATATATCGTGACGCAGGGCGCATTTAATTATCTGCTCGACCTCGCTATCTCTAAAAGTGTGACCTTCACTTAAAGCTCGTAGCGCGGATTGTAGAGCTAGGGTAGAGCTGCTCTTGCTTAGACCGGGATGCTCACCTTCAGCGTAGAGGCTGATAGAGAGGAGGTTTATCATCGCTCCTATATGGCGGGCAGGTGTCGCTGGGCGCTTTTTGATATTAAGTAAAACCTGCTCGACAGTTTTAGCTCTCTCTTTAGCTGTGTGCCGCATGAGAATCTCGTGCCTACCTGCGGCGGCGATACGACGGGATGTTTCTCTGTCAGCGATTAAGCGTGAGGCTTTTTCAGCGGCGTCTTTTGGATCTCGTGGTGTATATGTGACTAGGTGCGTGCTATCTTCAAATAGATCTAACAGCCCGTTCCCTGAACTTTCAGTTAGTAATAGGGCGCCACACATCATCGCCTCAAATACCCTGAAATTTAGGTCTCCTTTAACGGTTTGGTTAAGAACTATCTCCGCGTGAGGAAAGATAGAGGGGAAGTGGCCTTGAAGGACTTCGATCGGAATAAGACGCTTAATCTCCTCAAAGAAATCAACGCGCGCGGGGTTTAGCTTTCGGTCTAGTGTGCCAACGAACACAACCCCGTGTTTCTTATCTTCCGAGCTTTCTACATACTCAGAGGCCCACAGGGGTAGCCACGACACTGGAGCGCCGCAATTTGCGAAGTGACTGATGTAATCTTTTTGGGCGACGAATACGTGGTCAAAGCAGTGAGCAATCGCTGCGTGTCTCGCGTAGTGATGGTGCGTGTCTACTGAGTAGAGCGCCTTGGGAATATCGCAATCCTCTAAGCCAAGGATGGTGACCGGGCCGCTGTGGTCTAGCCAGACGATACAATCCGGTTTGAAGCTGCCGGGGAGTCTGTTTAGGAGCTCATCGATATGAATAACTGATTGGTTGATCTGGTACTCAAGGTGCGGCCTCATACCGCAGGTCAGTACCTCGTGTCCCATCTCCCTTAACTCAGGGGCAAACCAGTTCTGATTGATTAATAGAATCCTCACTAAGAGGTTTAGATGACTATGAGGCGATAGATGGGTGCAAAAGAGCGAGGGGGGCGGGGAATGAGGTTTTTTAGCTAGTGATAGCAGAGGGTTATTTGGTTTGGCGGGGCCAATCCCTAAATAGAGTTTACATCGAGGTCACGGAGAGCCGCAGAGAGATAAATGTTGACGAAATAAGCAAAGTGAAATCTTCGTGGCCCTCCGCGACCTCGATGTAGATTACCCTTTGTAGGTAGGTGCAGGTGTAGGAGGAAGATAAAGATTAGGCCTGCTTAGGGATTGACCATCCAGCGCATACATTCTTGCGGCGCCGGACAGCCATCTCACCTACCCAGCGCGAGCCTCTTCGTAAATCCTTGCCGGTGGCTCACGGAGTTCCCAAACCAGTCCAAGGCATGCTAGCCCCTTTAGGATATAGTGCGAGATATCGATCTCCCACCAGTAAAACCCTTGGCGCTCAGAGCCAGGATATCTGTGGTGATTGTTGTGCCAACCCTCTCCTAGGGTAATTAGCGCCAAAAAGAGGCTGTTCTTACTATCGTCACCAGTTTTAAACCGTGCCTTGCCCAGAATGTGGGCGAGAGAGTTGATACAGAATGTGCCGTGATAAAGTAGGGTGGTGCTGATGCAGAAGCCCCAAACAAACATCTGAAGTGGACCTGTATGCAGCTCTGGCCAGAAGGCCTGACAGAGATATCCAAAACCTGTCACCGCTATCATCAAAAGAGCTGGAGGGACTAGGTGGTATGTATCTAACCAACGCAGCTCAGGGAATTTCATCAAGTCCCGCACGAGCTCTAAGCGAGTACCAACAAACTGGGTGCTTAAAACCCAGCCGACATGAGCCCACCAGAGACCGTATATCCTTGGCGGATGTATATCCTCCTCGGTATCTGAGTACTGATGGTGATGACGGTGGTGAGAGGCCCACCAGATAGGACCCTTTTGGGCAGATGTAGCTCCTAAGAAGGCCAGAACGAACTGAAAAACACGGCTTGTTTTGTAGCTGCGGTGTGAAAAGTAGCGGTGGTAAACCCCGGTGATTCCAAACATGCGTATTACATAAAGAGCTATGCAGACAGCCAGAGCCGCCCAACTAAAACCGCAGATAAAAACTAAGAGGCAACCTAGATGAATGCCCCAAAACGCGGATTGCTTGATGATATTATAAGGGTGAAGAGGAGCGCCGACTGTGGACATGGGGTGTTTACAACTAAAGTTTTACTTCTCGCCGCGGACCAGAGAGTAACTGCGGCTTAGGGAGATACTAGACGAAAAATAAAGTGGCGCAAGGGCCCCAGAAAATACTTTGCTACTCCGCACTAAAAAGGCACCCTCTACCTAGGACTCTGGGCCCGTAGCGTAAAAAATATATCCAAGTCCCGAGCAATTCGATTCGCCACCCCTGGATTTGTGAAATTGAGGTCTCTAAGGGCGATATTTGAATTCAGCACCTCATCCCTAAAGCACTTAAGTTGGTCGAATAGCGCGCTCTTTGCCTCGTCCAGTTGGGGGCTTGTGTGAATCCAGCCTGTGAATACGGCCGCGATAGAATTAATAAAAAGGCTTCCCTCAGAAGCATTATTTGCGAGCTCTTTAAGAGCTTCATAAGGATTTTTTAAAACTATTTCCTGGAAAAAAACTTTGGCAGCTTTGTCTTTCGCTACGTCATCTCTAAATCCTTCAGCCTTGAATTTAGCCGCGCACTCTGAAGCTTTCGGATGTAGCTGAGCTACGTGAGAAGAATATAGATTGAGCGCGGTTGTCTCAAAAAAAGTCAGATTAAAAACGCCTTTGTTCGGTAGGTTTGTTCTATTCATACGGAAGGGCCGTTCTATATTAAACAGACCTGAATTTTACACCAAAATAGGGAAGTTATTCTAGGGAAGCGCAGAATAACCCCACATATTAGTATGTTACTGGGTAGTCGACACCAGGCCCATTTCCAGGATATTAATTCCGTGCTCGTGTTTAGGCCTAGGTGCCTACATCTATTAGGAGTTTTGGCCAACATGCTTCTTACTTTAGTTCTTGGATATCTCTTGGTCACAATAGCCATCGGCTTATTCGCCGCCCGGAGGGTTAAAAACACCGCTGATTTCGCGATAGCTGGTCGGCACCTTCCACTTGTTATGATCGTCACAACTACCTTCGCTACCTGGTTCGGTTCAGAGACTGTGCTGGGTATCCCAGCTAAGTTCGTCAATTCAGGTCTTCACGGTATCGTTGAGGATCCCTTTGGTGCCGGCACCTGTTTAATCTTGGTGGGGTTATTCTTCGCCTCGAAGCTCTACAAGATGACACTTCTGACTATAAGTGATTATTACCGCGAGCGTTACGGTCGGATAGTTGAGCTAATCTGCTCTGTGATGATCATGATTAGCTATTTAGGGTGGGTAGCCGCGCAGGTAACGGCGCTTGGAGTTGTTTTTAATGTCCTCTCCGAAGGGTATATCTCGATTCCAGTCGGGATGGTTATCGGAGTTATATCAATTCTAGCATACACCCTCTTTGGAGGTATGTGGTCAGTGGCGATAACTGATTTCATTCAGATGATCGTTCTCGTTCTTGGCTTAGGTATATTAGCCGTGTTCGCGGGTCACCAAGCTGGCGGGGCTGATAAGGTGATCGAACTCGCCGTCAGTCGGGATATGTTTCACTTCTTTCCCGAGCCTAACTTAAAGGATGTGCTCTTTTTTATAGCGGCGGCGATTACGATGATGTTGGGTTCCATTCCGCAACAGGATGTTTTCCAACGTGTGATGTCGGCCAATAATGAGTACTCGGCGACCCGCGGTCCGGTAATCGGTGGTATCTGTTACATCATCTTCGCGTTCGTGCCGATGTTTTTAGTTGTTAGCGCGCTAATTATTATGCCAGAGCAAGCTAATCAGTTAATTGCTGAGGACCCTCAAAAAGTTTTGCCGACACTTGTAATGACCAAGATGCCGATGATTATGCAGGTGCTTTTCTTCGGGGCTCTGTTATCCGCGATTAAGTCCTGCGCGTCAGCGACCCTTTTAGCTCCAAGTGTCACATTTACAGAGAATATCTGGAGACAGATTCGCCCCTTTAAAGAGGACGGTAATGAGCTATACGCGATGCGCGTTACGGTGTTGGTGTTTAGCGCTATGGTTTTGGCCTACGCGATAGCGATGCAGGGAACCTCGATATACGAGATGGTCTCAGGAGCTTATCAGGTGACATTGGTCGGTGCGTTTATTCCGCTTCTGTGTGGACTTTATTGGCCGCGCGCGACGACTCAGGGTGCTGTGTTCTCGATAGTGTTAGGAGTCGTAGCTTGGCTTTTGTTCGTCTTAACACCAGCTGGCGAGGAGTTCCCAGCTCAGCTAGCAGGGTTGCTCGGGGCGGTAGTGGGGATGCTTCTGGGATCGTTTGGTCCGCAAGCGATCAAGAATTCCCGGGGCGGGCACTATCAGGTGGAGTTGAGCGAGTAGGTGTCAGGAGGCGAAGCAAAACCTCGTTGACGCGAGGTTTCGACGTTCTTCCCTAAAGTGACTCCACATACTCGAGCGCCTTTCCAGCTAGCGATTCAGGATCGTCTGCCTTCCACATCGTACTTATACATGCCCAGGCACCGACAGCGCTGCCAAGCATCCCGATGCCGTATCTTAGGAAGCTGTAGGTAGCATAATCTCGAGGCCCTATTGATATGTCCATGATATCGCGTATCTGCTTGGGTAGGTTTGGGGCCACCACGTCGCCCAGAGTGATTAAACTGCTCAAAGTAAGTGCCCCAAACCAGAACGTCATTAACCTGTTAAACTCCTCGGCCCTTTCGAGAATATCTCCGTGCTCCAATATTAGGTTGTGTTTAATTTCGGACAGGGCAGACGGAGATTGTGCCGCGTTTAAATCTAGCAGTAGGGAGTCAAAGCTATCGTGTCTTATGCTCGGACTCTCGCATGCTCTAGCCGCGTACATCGTCATGGCCAAAAACAGTTGATTGTCGTGATCGCCGTGAGGCACCATAAAGATAGAGCTGCGTAAAGTACCCTCATTCCGGATTGATTCCACAAGTTTTTCCAATTCGTTCTGGATCTCTTGGACCAATCGCTCTAAAACGGTTGCAGAAGGTGGAACACTAAGAGGCGCAAATGGATTCGATGAATCACGGTTGCTATAGGTGTTGATAGCGTCAGAGTGCAAATTCATCGTTAGTTTTAGATCCGTCGCTTAATAGTGATGTGGTGATGCTCGTTATGATTTGTCGCATGAGCCAATCGATGACGATGAACTCGGTAGCCGACCGTGACAGAAACGAGAACCGATAAAATAAGAAATAGACCCTCAAACAGGCGCGACCCCTCTAGGATTCCGTGCAGCAGATGAAACGTAGCAAAACAACATAAACCGGTTAGCACCGCCGCTACGAGCCCCGGAAGTTTGTCGAGCGCTCTCAAGATCGGCATCCGCTCTAGGTCACCGATAAAAACGATAGTCGATATTAGAGCTCCCACCAGAGCGGACATACCGAGCAATAACGCGATAAAAATGGGCAAGTCTATTTCTCCCGCCATCCCACGAACTATGGCCCCGCTGGCTAAAGAGTGCAGAGAGAAAGCTGACGCAGTGGAGAAGATCGCTCTTTTGCTAACTGGGGGAGGCTTATGATTTTCACAGCTGCAATCACCGCCCACCTGATGGTGCAGTGAGTGATGCATAAAGTGGCGCAGTAGGATGTAGCTGCCCACGAGGATAAAGAAGTGCCCTAAGGTCTCTGAATAGTGAGCGATCTCTCCAGCGACTAGGATTCCGATAACACCGTAGAGGGCGTGAAAGAGAGCGAACGCGGCTCCCCAAGTAGTCGGTCGACCTCCAACGGTAGCCGCTAAGGCGATAGCAATCAGGATGCATCCGTCGCCCAGCAGGGTTAAGGGGTATAGTACCAAGAGTGAGAGCAGGGGTAGCGACGACATGAGACCTGGGAGTTTAGCCAGGTTGTTATAGGTTGGCAAATGGTGCCGGGGGAACGGGCGATGCAAAACCTCGCTTGCGCGAGCTTTTGCTAGATAAGGGCTTTGTGGCGTCGTGTACGGGCTGAAATTCAGCTATTTATCCCACCTAAACCTTGCGAGGGCAGCTCTATAAGAGAGAGACTTACATCCCGGAGCCTCAGGTGCCGAAGGATTATCAAGCGATCTTGAGCTTCCTGAAGTCAACGGATAAGTAGTCTCATATGTAGGCATTAAATTTATGAAGACCCCTCAAGTCCTAAATCTCCTTCGAATCGTCCCTGATTTTCCTAAGCCAGGGGTAATATTTCGTGACATATCACCGCTTCTAGCCTCTCCGGCGGATTTCAGCGCGGTTATTGACCAGATGGCGAAGGAGGTTTCAGAATTACACTTCGATACCATTGTGGCTATCGAGTCGCGAGGTTTTGTATTCGGAGCCCCGTTGGCCGTGACGCTAAAGACTCCGCTCGTTATGGCCCGTAAACCGGGTAAGTTGCCAGGGGCAACCGAGTCGGCGCGATACGGACTGGAATACGGTACAGACGCGCTTCACATTCAGCGCGAGTCTCTAGCTCCGGGTTCCTCTGTGCTAGTAGTCGATGATGTTCTAGCCACTGGCGGCACAGCTAAAGCGGCAGGCCGGCTAATAGAGCAGCTTGGAGCAAAGGTCGCGGGATATCTATTCCTACTTGAGCTAAGTGCGCTAGGTGGCCGCGCTGAGTTAGCAAACGTCCCGGTCAAGGCTGTGGCGGCTGCGTGAAGTTAACCAAGCGGTATTTGCCCCGTTCGACCATAACAACCTGCTCGCCACGCTGTTTCGGCGGCGCGCCCAGCATCATCGGACCTAGGTAGCCCACACTAGAGAACTCTTTTAAGATTGAGTTTAGGTTTTCACGGTTAACAGCGCGACCAGTAGCGCGCAGAGTTTTTGCCGCGCCAGCTAGGTGCTTGATACAGTCATACCCCTGAGCGATAAGCCCTAGTTGCAAAGCATTCGCCGTTTCGCCGAATCGCTTTTTTACCTTAGTCTCTAAATCAGATGATTCAAGCCAGATCTGCATCGCGGTAACACCCTCAGCCGCATCACCGAGTGTCTTGATATCATCCTCAAACATCCCATCGGCTACGTTTATAAGGCTCTCTGATCGAGACTCGCGGTGCCGTTTTATAAACGACATAAGTGAGGGGCCGTAAAGCGGGGCAAGAATGCCATCTACATTTAACTTTTCAAGTTTGGCTACGATAGTTCTCGTCTCTGTTTCTTTTGGATCGATCGTCTCAGAGAAAACTACATCGAGCCCTCTTAGCTTCGCCTCATCACGAAAAGGCGCTTCGAAACCCATGGACCAGCTATCGGATGCCAAGACGAGCCCTAAACGCTTTGCCCCGCGCGACTGAAAGAATTTCACGATATCCCGAGGTATAGTAGAGTAATTTATTAAAGTCCCAAAGATATACTCACCTGATTGGGCGATCCGTTCGTCATAGGAGGGGCTTAGAAGAGGTGCACGGGCTCTCTTGTTAATCGGAGTCAGAACAGGAACGGTCGCATTGGTCCAGGAAAAAATAATATCCGCCCCATCGATGTCGATTAATCGCCGCGCCGCTGAGGTGGTTGCCTTAAGATCGACAGAGTGATCGTCTTCGATAACGATCTTTATCAGCTCTCCATCCTCCTCGCTCAGTGCTATCTCGATCCCCTGTCTAAGATAGTTACCCCACTGCTCAAGCCCACCAGAGAGCGATAGGAGCGCCCCAACTTTTAGAGTTTGGTCCTCTTGGGCGGTCGCGGAAGAGATAGGTCGGAAAAATATAGAGCCGATGATTAGAGCGACTGCGACAAGAATCCGGGATCTCTCTCTCATTTCTCCCCGTACTCAACAAAATTAAGCAGATCGGATAACAGCTCGCTCTTTGTGATAATTCTCGGCACCTTGTTCTGGCCACCCAGCTTCCCACGGCTACTCATCCACGCGGCGAATGTTCCCGCGGGAACTGGTACGAGAGTTGGAGGTTTTAGTCCGAATCCGCCGGCGCGGTGAGCCTCGTAGTCCTCGTTTCTCTGGCAGAGTCGTTTATCTAAGACGTTAGCGAATGAGTTAAGAGCCTCTTCGGATGGTGTCCCGTTACTAAACTCAATTACATAGATATGCCCACCTAAATCTCCATCGCTCTTTGGATAAAGCGGCCCAACAGAGTAATCGCTTACTTCAAGATGCTCGGATCTAGACGCAGTGGTGATCCCATCCTCGATCTCTTCGGCGATCAGATGCTCTCCAAAAGCTGAGAGGTAGTAAGATGTGCGACCAGTAACCAGCACGCGAGGTGAGTCAGTATCAACAAAGCGCACAGTGTCGCCAATTACGTATGACCAGAGACCCGCGCAGGTGGTCATCACAACTGCGTAATTGATATCCTTCTCAACGTTACCGATCCAGTGGCGTGTTGGCTGCTTATTCTCAAGCTCCTCAAGTGGAACGAATTCATAGAAGATGCCGTGATCTAAATTCATCCTTAGGCCATCACCAAAACCGCGATCGGCGATCGCGATAAAACCCTCGCTAGCTGGATATACCTCTCTAAGCTCACAGTTTGAGCCCCTCAAGATCTCGTTAAAACGGTCTAAATAAGGGTTGAAATTAACCCCGCCGTGAACAACCATCTCTAAGTTTTTATAGATCGCCGCTACACCAGCTTCGCCTCCTGGAGCGATCTTTTTAAGGGCGTCGAAGAAAATAAGCATCCACGCGGGGACTCCTGAGATCATCCTTATATCTTCTTTGAGAGACGCGCGCGCGAAGGCGTCGACCTTTTCGTCCCAGTTCTTAATAGTGGTCAGGGATGCCGGTGGAAAATAGCGCGACTCTAACCACCAAGGGATCTGTTTAGCCACGATGCCACTTAGATCTCCACAAAATATCCCGTGAGCTGGAGATGTTAGATCGGTGCTTCCACCTAGCAGGAAGTTTTTTCCCCCAAGGATTTTTGACTGGGGGCGATTAGTAACGTGGTGGACAAGGAGATCAAACGCGGCCTTGCGGTTTGAGGCGAGCATCTCCGCTGTACAGGGGATATACTTAGTTGTCCCTGATGAGGTGCCAGAGCTAACCGCGAAATTTTCTACGATTCCTGGCCAGGAGACGTTATCTAACTTTGGAAATGCGTTTCTCCAGTAATCATTCCAGATCTGCTCATAGGTTCTTAAGGGAACCCGTTTCTGGTATTCACCGACGGATTTAATCGATGAGAATCCGTGGTCGTGGCCGAATTTAGTCTGAGCCGCAGAGGTAACTAGCTTAAGTAGAGCTGTAGTTTGCAGCTCGCTTGGGGTTCTGTTCTCTAGGAATGAATTACGCCATCTGGCGTACAGACGCAGGAAGGGAGTGGCGTCTAACATCTCTATCTACTCACAATCGTTTGTTTGATTAAAGCCCGGCGGAGAAGGAGAATCGACCGTCGCTCATCTCTATCGCTGGAAGAGATGGTCCTACGAAGAGAACAACCGATCCCTCACGGCGGCCCGCACGCTCGATTAACGTCATCAGGTCTTTCCGGTTCTTGCTGTGAAAACGCACGTGAGCTGCTGAGGGTTGTAGAGACGTAGCACCCCAGGCGCAGTCTGTAAGCTCAACCCACTCACCATCGAACGCCTCACGGATCTGACTCCAAGGTATCTTTGCCATATCACCCGCCAAAAAATGCAGCCTCCAGATTGTACTGCGGTTCAAATTCTTTGGGAAGAAAAAAGAGCGGTTTGTAAGCGGCTAGGCTCTATGAGGTAGGCGAGGTTTTCTGGTAACCTTGACCGGGGAGGGGGTTTTGCCTCGCCTCCCATACCCAAATTCCAAACGGTGCGTGTATATGGCCAAACCATCCAAAATATCGGGTTTCCCCGAGTGGCTCCCAGAGCAGAAGATCGCTGAGGACCGGATAATCTCAAAGATTAAAGCGATCTACGAGAGTTATGGCTTCGTGCCGATAGAGACTCCGGCGGTCGAGCTGCTCACCACCCTGGGCTCAAAAGGCGTGATCGATAAGGAGATCTTCACCGTTCAGAGGCTAAAAGCCGATGGCGCCAGTGAGGCTGAGCTGGGGCTGCACTTCGATCTGACAGTGCCGTTAGCCCGATACGTGGCCCAGCACGATCACGAACTATCGTTTCCATTTAAGCGTTATCAGCTCCAGAAGGTCTGGCGCGGTGACCGGCCGCAGAAGGGGCGTTTCCGCGAGTTTTACCAGTTTGACATCGATATTATCGGCCGTAACGACCTTCCGGTCGCCTGTGACGCTGAGGTGTTAAGCGTCGTTGGACTGGTAATGAACGAGTTCGATGTAGGTGGCTACCAGTTAAGAATTAACAACCGAAAGCTACTGGCGGGCCTCTATGAGTCGATTGGCCTAGATGGTGAAGGGGCAAAAAAAGCGATCACCGCTGTAGATAAACTTCTAAAGATAGGGGCAGATGGCGTTGCCCGCGAGTTAGCGCAGATCTCAGGTGTCACGGCCGCTATGAGCGCTAAGTTACTTGAGACAACAACTATTAAATGCCGCGCTGATGAGTTATCGCTTAAAGTTTCTGAGCTTGGCCTATCAGGTGCGTTAATAGATGAGGGGGTTAGTGAGCTGGTTAAGATCTGCGCGCTCCTGCCTGAGTCAGCCAAAGAGAGTTTAGTGATCGACTTAAGTCTTGCTCGTGGGCTTGATTACTACACGGGTTTGATTGTTGAAGTTGGGTTGCTTAAATATCCAGAGTTTGGAACTGTGATCTCAGGTGGAAGGTACGATAACCTAGCATCTGAATTCACTGATCAGAAGCTTCCTGGAGTTGGTGTCTCGATCGGATTAACTCGTTTTATGGAGCTGCTCTTCTCAGAGAATCTAATCGATACGAGCAAAAAGAGTCCATCAGTGGCGCTTGTTACGGTTTATAACGAAGATGATCGTCCTGGTTGTAATCAGATTGCCCACCAGCTTCGGATGGCTGGAGTGCCAACAGAGGTCTATTTCAAGTCGCCAAAGTTAGGCAAGCAGATCGAGTACGCCGAGCAGCGTGGAATGAGGTATGTGTTTTTTGTAGATAGCTCCAGTAAGAGTGTTCAGGTTAAGGACTTGGTTACAAAAGAGCAGCGGCCGGTGACGAGTGTAAGTGATTGGGCGGCAGAGTCGCGACATGATCGCTAAGCTAAACTTTCAAACTCGTGGCCAGGGGCTTTATGAGATCACTGATGATGTTCTTAAAGTCGTTCATTCGGCGCGAGTTAGTGAGGGTCTCTGCACAGTTTTTATTAAACACACATCGGCTAGTTTAACGATCCAAGAGAACGCCGATCCCTCAGCGCGAGCGGATCTTGAGGCCTGGTTGAATCGCCTGGTTCCGGAGAGAGATAAGCTTTATACGCATACCGCCGAGGGTCCAGATGATATGCCTTCTCACATAAAGGCGATCTTGACCGATGTTTCCCTCTCTATTCCGGTAGTTGAGGGGACGCTAGCTTTAGGAACGTGGCAGGGGATCTATATCTGGGAGCATAGGAAAAACCCACACCGTAGAGAAGTAGTCGTGCACGTCTCTTAATCATGCAGTTATAATAGAGAGGAAGATGAAGGGTCGTTGGGAAAAGGTAGATAAGGTTCTCCAGGAGGTTTACTTTGTGACTGGTAACAGTCACAAGTTGCGTGAGGTTGAGGCGATCTTAGGCAAGATGCGTCACGTAGATCTAGATCTCCCTGAGATTCAAGAGTTAGAGCCACGCAAAGTGGTGATCGCTAAAGCGCAAGCGGCGATAGGGCAGGGGTACTCTCCAGTTCTAATTGAGGACACGTCGCTTTCATTACGCGCGTTAAACGGGTTGCCGGGTCCTCTGATTAAATGGTTTCTCAAAGCTTTAGGTGGAGAAGGCGTACATCAATTAGCGCTCTCACGCGGTGATTGTGCCGCGGAGGTCAGAACGATCTTCGGATTAGCGTTAGGTCAGCAGACGTTTATCTATGGCGAGGGTGTAGTACAGGGCGAGGTTGTAAAACCGAGAGGCTCTGGATTTGGCTGGGATTCGATATTTTGTCCAGTGGGAAGTTTAAAGACGATGGGTGAGATGACCCTAGAAGAGAAAGCGGCGTGTAGTATGCGCACCCTGGCGCTTCAGGATCTTAGGGGGCAATTGGAGAAGATGCAGGTGGGGTAAGCCCGGTGGGGTCCCCGCTATGATTGAAGTTGCGCGCCGTGGAGGGTTGACCTCCTGGTCAACCGTGCGGATGGTCCTCTTTGATATCGAACTTAAAACATGCAGGCGGGCTAAGGGTCTGTTTTTGTTCGCTTGCTAAAAAACATGGCGATTTTTAGGGCAGTTCTTGAGTAGTGGTCAGTTGTGGGAGAAAATCTAGGCTTTGCTCAAGCGCGGCGAGACGAATGCCTAGCTTCCTCAGGAGTTGATGCAGGAAGGAGAGTTTCAATATGACTAATATGTCAAAACCGAAAGATAGTAGCCGAGATGCTCCCGGCCAGGATGAATCGGTCGCGCAAGCGATCAAGCTGACCCAACAGTGCTACTTTCCGGATGCAGGTAGAGTACAATCTGAGTCCACCGAAAATCATCCTGACGCTGAGGGCCTCGTGAGCATAACAGCTGAGGACCTAGAGGCGTTCATACGCGAGGTGGTACATAATGAAGCGTTGGTGGTGGCCGAGGAACGGCTGAAGCAGCATGCTGACTGTGTGCAAAAGCTTAGGCACGAGATGGGCATAGATCAGCCGAATGCGATTTCGATAGCCGAGCTCCGAGAAAGCCTCGCACAGATGGGCATTAGGGTACGGAAAGAGATCGTTGATAATGCAGCCGAGAAGTATCAGAACCGCAAAGAAAATGAGGAGGAAATCGCAACCTGGAAGCAAAAGTACGGCTTGCCAATCAGCGCTGGCGTAGCTGCTCTGGGAAGGGAGGCGGCTATTAGTGAAGCCCTAGAGCACGTGAGATCCTCGGTTTATGAATCAATCCTCCAGGCATTGGCGTCACCAGGCACCATCCGAGACGGAGAATGCGCTATCTTATTTAACAAGGAAATGCTGCAAAGGGGGACTCGTTCCCTGGAGGAGTACAGCAATGTTCAGCAGTGGATGAGGTCTCTCTCTATTAACCACGGGATTCGCATAAACGACGAGTACAGCATAATACTCCGCATTCCCTTCATCGGCAGGCGGGAGACGTTCGAGTTGCTTAGCCCTGAAACCAGGGAGACCGTAGCGAAGCCAGAACCTAAGGGGTTCTTCGGTAGGGTGTGGTATCTGCTCTCCGGGCCAACGATGGAGGTAGTTCATCCTGAGAAGCGTGGTCGGCCAGTGACAAGTCCGAGTTTACGCGCTTTGTGCGAAACCATAGAGCGCGCGGGTGGAGTTCCTAGGCTTCGCTACCTCTCTGCTGACACGCCTGGTTTCCTCAACGTACGACTATCCATCGGTCTTGATAATAGCTAAGCAGCTCGCATGAATGTTTCGGCGGTATTTCTCAGAAGCCGGTTAGAGGCGCTGGATTTGGTTGGTATTCTATGATTGATGTCGCGCGCGATGGAGGGTTGACCTCCTGGTCAACCGTGCTACGGATCCTCTTTTAATAGCGAACTTAAAACCTGCAACGACACGCGGACGGCGTTTACGTAAGCTGTATGGTGCCGCACGTGATCGAAGTAGTGCAGAGGATAACAGACACCCAAATTCCTGCCCAACCAAACAGCTAATTGTTGACAACCTAGTCTAATCTAGACTAGCCGGTCTAAAACTTTCTTCATTGCTCGAACAGCGTCGCGCAGAGACACGCCAGATGAGAAAATAGTAGTAGTAATTCTATTTTTGCGGCATAATTCGAAACATGCATTCGAAAAACAACATACCTAGACTCCTTAGCATTGCCAACCTACTGACACGAAAGAGTTTTTTTCTGTTCGGGTGTAGGGGTACTGGGAAGACCTGCCTTATTCGAACAACTCTTCCAGACCTTCCGAGGTACGACCTTCTAGCCGCAACTACCTTCGCGGCATTGTCTCGCAGGCCCCAGCTGATTGGAGAAGAGAACACCGACCCAAATATACCTGTGGTTATTGATGAAATTCAAAAACTTCCTCAGCTTCTCGATGAGGTTCATCGCCTAATTGAAGAACGTGGCATGCGATTTCTTTTGACCGGTAGCAGTGCTCGGAAGCTGAAGCGAGGAGGAGCAAACCTACTTGCAGGTCGTGCGTGGGAGGCCCGACTTTTTCCTTTGGTTTCAGCTGAGATCAAAGACTTCGACCTAACACGCTACCTCACACGGGGAGGCCTGCCGGCAGTGTGGCTTGCCGAGGAGCCCTGGGAGGAGCTCCAGGCATATGTCGGTACTTATCTTAAAGAGGAGATAATGGCCGAGGCTCTAGTGCGAAGGATCGACACCTTCAGCGCGTTCCTAGAACTCTGTGCGTTTCGCTGTACGGAGGAGATAAATTTCGAGGCTTTTGGGAGCGACTTGGGAGTTAGCGGCAAAACAGTGCGGAACTTTTTTGAGGTCTTGGAGGACACCCTGATAGGATTTCTTCTGCGCCCATACAAGAAAACAAAACTTCGCAAAGCAACCAGTCGAGCAAAGTTTTATTTATTCGATCTCGGCGTAACAAACTCTCTCGCGGGAAGACACGAGATTCCGGTGGGCACAGAGACCTTCGGTAAGGCCTTCGAGCACTTTATCGCTCTTGAACTTCGAGCATACCTAAGCTACCGACGATTGAATCTCGACCTCGGTTTCTGGCGCAGTGAGCATGGACACGAAGTCGACTTTACGATTGGATCAAAAGTAGCCATCGAGGTTAAGGCAACCGACCTCGTTCAGGAGCGCCACATCTCCGGACTGCGAGCTTTACAAGAGGAAGGGATCTTCTCCTCATACTGCGTTGTATCGAGGGATAGGGCTGTGAGATCTATTGAGGGCATTACAGTCTATCCGTGGCGCACATTCTTGGACAAACTGTGGAGCGGAGAACTAGATCTCGGAGGGTAGTGAGATCTATAGGGGTTCTTCGGTAGGTTGTGGTATCTGCTCTCCGGGCCAACGATGATAGCTAAGCAGCTCGCGTGAATGTTTCGGCGGTATTTCTCAGAAGCCGGTTAGAGGCGCTGGATTTGGTTGGTATTCTATGATTGATGTCGCGCGCGGTGGAGGGTTGACCTTCTGGTCAACCGTGCTACGGATCCTCTTTTAATAAACATCCCACGCCTGTAAACTCACAAGGATCTTTTAATGAGGATAATAAAGCTATAGGTCCTCAGATAGAATAATCTGCCTTAGCTGCTCATGTTTATCGAGAACTTTTTTCTGATCCTCAAAGAGTGTGGCGTCATAAAAACCAGCAATTGAACGAGATGCGATTACTGGTAGGAAGCGCTCATCGAATGAGGACGCCTCTTCTTTTGGGAGTAGTGCTTTGAACTCAGCAAGAAATATTTTCGCAAGATCAGGCCGCGCGGCTGATATAGCGACGCGGTGGTAGAAATAGGCTACATCATAATAGCGTGGACGACCTGACCACGCGTGTTCTCCATCAATCAGGACTAGCTGCTGGCCGTGAATAATAACGTGCCACGGAACGAAGTCTCCGTGAGAGACCCAGGGATTATATAAATCCCTAAGCGGCTCCACGAGTGCACGGATCTCTTTAAGATCCCCTCTCCCAGAGCTCTGCGACCATAGATCGAGGTCTTTGAAAAATTGCTCGCTTAACATCTCTTTGCTTGGCGCTACATTTTCACCCCAAAGGCTGTCAATGTGGAGCTGATTGAGGCACGCGGCAGCACGAGCGAGAGATGAGATATGCAGATTAAGGTTTGGAGTTCTGGGAGGATCGTGATCCGCGTGTAGGGTTGCTTTTTGTGGGCCACTTCGAGGTATCCGCGGAGGTGCTGGAATTCATAATAATAGTTTAGACTATAAATCAAATCGGCGCATGTTGATATCTATTATCTTAGTGCCGTAACTCTAAATCAGAACATGCCCTGCCTTCCCTAAATATAGCAAAACTAGGAGGGCAGTGGTTGATTGTTAACAAAGTCTTCCTTAAGTTTATTCCGGGAATTTAGTGTTTTAAGAATATGAACCAGGCTATATTTTTATAATCTATTCCCAATACATTGAGTGATTTCTCAAATGCCATCAGCACAAGACGAGTCCAACCGATTCCATAACGAGTACTACGAGAATCACAGTCTTTTTGAAATAGACACCTGGCTAGAGAGGCCAAATGCGAAATTGCTTGATATCGGCAAGTGTTTGGTCGGTCAACCCGGACTTCATGTGTTAGATCTTGGCTCTGGAGTGGGTCGAAACGCCATTCCTTTAGCGAAGCTTCTCGGAGTATCAGCGGTTAAGATTGAGTGTGTCGATATACTGCAGCTAGCTGTTGTAAAGCTAAAGAATAATGCCCTACTTCATGGAGTATCTGACGCGATTGCACCGATCCTATCAAGTGTAGTGGACTTCGAGATTGTGCCAGATAATCCTGACGCCGCTGATAGAGTTGGGTTACTCAAGAGAGGCGTGCGCGCTGCTGCTTCAAGAGCTCTATGATGAGTGGGAGATCCAGGAATTGAGTTTCTCTCCGTTTAGTCAGGTGATGGACAGAGATGGCAGAGCGATTGATTGGTCCTCCAATTATTGCTTATTTTTGGCTAGGCGTTGCTAATCCCAAAGTTTTTATCGCTCACGAAGAAACTACAGGATCGCACTAAATCGATCCGATTCGAGCTTCTTATCAGGAATAATATTATCCCTTCCTTTACTTGCTATAGCGATATGGAATATCATGGTATCTCGGTCAAGTATGTATTAGGAGATAGCAAAATGTCTCGATTTTTCGGTAATTCTGATAAGGGCGGCTCATTCGATCCGAATTCAAATCCAAAAAGACGCGATCCGATACAAGGCGATACGGCGCGATCCGATACGCCGATGTCCGTAAGAGCGGCTCCTAATTCGCAAAGCAACCGACTCAGTGACCTGATTAACCTTCAGCATTGTCATGAACACGTAGGGGCGCTCCTTTGTTTCCTCTCCGGACAGGCCGATTCTCTGCCCGTAGAGTTAGCTAAAAAGCCGGCAGCGCGCGAGCTGCGTACCGAATATTCGCAGTCCCGTGATAAACGAGAGGAATTCTGGCTAGACGTGATTAATTCGCACAGGAGAGTAGCCCACTTTTGCCAAGCTGCCTCCGCTGAACTAGCGAAGCTGGTCGACGATTTCACGCCAATAAAGAACCATACTACTGACTCAGTAACCTCTTTGTTCCGCGACAATATCGTCTCAATCCTCAGTGAACAGAATGAAGGAGAGTTCTTAGCAACGATTATAGCTGCTTTGACGACTGCGATCCGCACAGAGCGCCTTGATCAGAGAGGCGGGTCCACGTCAGTGTTGTTTGGCTATAGACTTGGAAAATTCCTGATAGAGGTGGGGGCGGCAAAGGTAGCTCAGATTCTTAACAGCTACGACGAGACGTCTCCCGCGTGGGAAGCAGGGCTCGCCGTAGGTAAAGACCAAGTTAATCCTCTCTCATCTGAAGAGTTCGCCAAAGTCGTATATCCAAAACTTCCTCCCCATCTGCGATTAGCCTGGGACAGCGGAGCTATAGGGTTGGGTGAATCTGTGGGGACTGGCACCTATCTCGATACTCGGAAGGTTTTCATCTCTGAGGAGTATCGGTCGACCCGCCCCGAATACAAACATCTGAGTAAAGACACCGATTTTGTGCTTCAGATAGTGAAGCCTAATGCGGCTGATCGCGCAAAGCGAGTATACGATCTACTTCTCTCTATTCTCGACAAACTGCCAGATGGCTCGCGAATAGCCAATGTTGACAAAGCCGCTCTCCGTGTTCTCATCTCCGATTACAACGAGAGTCTCGCGGAGGAGGTTGATCTTCCGGGAGCAATGGAGAAAAATCGAATTGCAGTCACGATGGCCAAATCGTTCGCTCTTACGATTGAAGATAATTTTTCCATTATTAAGGGCGCTTTTGGCTCAAAATTCAAAGCTCAAGTAGCTTTCTCAGCTGCTGAGGCACTTGAGGTTTGGGATGGCGGCCGCATCGCCGTTGAAATGAAGGGGGACCATTTTAAAGATCTCCCCGACACAACCCCCGCACAAAAGCGAAATAAGCTGTTCTGTGCGATCTCCATCTTCATGTTTAACCTGCACTATTTGAACTCGGGAAAGTGGTACGACAAAGACAGACATAGTGCCCAACAGAAGATACAAATAGACGTAGATAAATCACGAGGTGTCGTTCAGATCCAAATCAATAACGTTGATGAACTCGGCATCTGCCGTCCTCCTACTCCCAAGCAGAAAGAGATCTTTGCGGACATGCTTATGGATGCCATCGGCTGCGCGGTGTATCGCGGAATCGATTTTGATGAAACGATCAAGGAAGCGTTCTGTTCTTTGTGTAACCGGCAGTCGAATCGGACAACGCACGTAGGGACAATGCTAAAGACATTGGTAACTAGCTCGGATGTGCAGAAGTACATAGAGCGCTATACCACGAATCTCCTAGTTAATGGCTGGATATACGAGGAGATGATCAGCGCGCTCGCGGCGGCTGGTCCAGATCAGACGATCGCAAATCGCATTCAGGATCGATTTGAGGCGATCTTATTGCTTCTAGAACCAAAGAAGGCTAAGTCACCGGCACAGAAGGCGCTACTCGAAGCTGAGCGCGCTCGAGTAGAAACGCATTACCCGATAAAAGAGTCACGAGCAAATAACCTTGATGCGATGGTGCGCTTAAGAAAGAGCATCAAAATCGCTTTTCAGCCAAGCACCTTTATTGGATTTGCAAAACGGCTGGCGAGTGGAAAGCCCCCACGGTATTCAATTAATCGACCCCACTAACGCGCTTAAGCGCGGAGGACCAGTAAGCCGACCACATGATCATCACTCCTCCTGCAACCGCCAATGCTGTTGGGATCTCCCCATATAGCGCGTACCCGGTAGCGAGTGTCCAGACGGCGCCGAGAGAGAGGATCGCCGAGGCGGTACTCGCGGAGAGATGCGCGTAAGCGAACAGGCTCCCGGCGTTGCTGACGAGAAAAATACTAATTCCTACTAATAGAATAGGCAGCCTGCTTAAACTAGGAAAAACAAGTCCACCATCGATAATAAATGCAAGAGATGTCGCGGTGATGGCCGTTGTAAGCGCTACCCAGATAGTCGCCGACCAGGTATCTGTTTGCTTCACGGAGTCACGTCCGAGAATTAGAGCCAAACCTCCGGCGAATGTAGAGCCTAGAGCGCAGAGCTCCCCGTATCCAAATGACATGAGATCTTTGCTAGCTGGACCAATCACTAAAACGGCTCCGACAAAACCGAGAATGATCGATCCGACCTCACGCCTAGACATCCGTTCGCCGTATAAAAGCCACGCGAACATCACAGAGGTCGGAAGCGCCGATAGCCAGCCGACATTTCCCAAAGGAGCGTATGAGCACGCCTCGATATACAACATTGATCCAAAGACCCGACCGACCACGGCACGGCCCAACAGCTCAATACGCACTCTGTTACTCATTATAGTTGGAGTTGTTGTTCTCTGAGTTAGCCAGAATATCGAACAGGCGGCCGCTAACACCCCCCAATTTACTAGAGCTACCTGCTGCCAGATCCCCAGCTCTCGCTGAAGTTCCCGTGTAGTAACGCCAGAGATTCCATAAGTCGCGCTGATAATCACTAAAATTCCAGCGGCGATGCGTCGTTGTCGTGAGCAGGTGTCCTTACTTGCCATAAATGTCTCTCTTCAGCCCCTTAACTAAAAGCTGCGTTCATTGAATCGGTCTAAAAATAAAGTAGAGTTGCATTTGCTCGCAATTAAACTTAAAAATGTCCCGTAAAACAGTATTAAAGCGGAACGATCTATATGAAGAAACTTCTACCTGCCGAAGCTGAACTAGGACAAACGTTCTTCACAGTAGGGCGCACAACGGCAGCGCCGATAAGCCTCACGCAGCGTGAGAGGGATATCTTTTCCCTGGTGGAATTTAATGCGGAAGAATCCGCGGCTAACGTCGCTAAGAAGCTTAGACTCCCTGTCGCGAGTGTCCACTATACGATACGGCGCTTGATAGATAACGATATTGTCCGTCCGCGCTGCTTCATAAATTCGTGTCAGCTAGGATTAATGGATGTCGGCTTTTACTTCTCGCTGTCAGAGCAGAGTAAGCGCGCAAGGGACAATCTGATACGGCGCTTCAAGGAGCATAGTAATGTTGTCTATATCGGTTCGGTGCTCGGCGATTTTCAGTATGTGGCAGTTATAATGTGCCGAGATCTGATACATTTCTCGCAGCTTATTAGTGAGTTGACCGGGGCAAGTGACAGTGCCATCTCAGACAAACAGATTATCCCTCGCCTTTCATTCACCCGTTTTCCCCGGAAATATATCAGCCCGCGTCTGTCGTCGTATCGCTCAATGGCGCTCAGAGTTAAAGGAGCCGCCGTTTGTCTTGATGACACAGATACTAAAATTGTTCGAGCTCTTGGAAATAGGCCATACGAATCACTCCGCGAATTGGCGCGCTTTCTAGGGCTACCGCTCGCCACAGTCGATAGGCGCGTCAGAAAATTGCGGGAGCAAGGAGTGATACAAGGTCTCTTTTACGATCTTAACGTCGCTAAAATCGGAGTTCAGTCGTTCCGGGTGCTGCTCTCGGTTCAGGGACTGTCATGTTCTATCCGTAAAGAGATCTGCCGTGTAAGCGCGAACCATCCACTTATAACTTACCTGATTGAAGCTCTTGGATCTTGGGACTTCGAGGTGGGCATAGAGACATTCGACGCCAGGCTTGTGTCGGGTGTTGTTGAGGAGCTCTACGCACGGAGCGAGGGAAAGATCTCCGGAGTGCGGGTCCTGATGGAGCTGGAAGATTTTATGTGTCGTCACTATCCAGGAAAGCTAGGCTGTGGAGCGCCGCGTGTGTGAGACTAGAAAGTAGTTGTATTTAAAAGGGGGCGCTCTTTATTCCGCTGGGAGCAGCGGGTCTAACAAGAGTATGGTCTGATGAGAATTCCCGGATTCTGATAGTGAAGAGGGCTGGCAAGCTTCAAGGCATTGTTAGAGAAGGTGGTTTTGTAGGGGCTTTTTAAGGGTAATCTGTAGAGCGGATACAGATAGCGGACGAGAGCTGTTAATTTAATAAACCGTGAGTTAGTGATTTTTGAAAAAGCTTATTCGCAAATGAGGCTGGGTCTATCTTGTCCACGGTCCCTTAACCCAAAGATCTTTGAAAAGGAGCAAGATCAACCGAGCATGGCTTATCCAGCAATTTTGCTGCTAGTCCTTCGCCTAATGCAGCGAACTATGTCTTCGCTGTGTCTGATCGTATCATCGTCTTTAAGGACGGGCGAGTATTCGCCGACGATGCCTGTAACAGAACTGATATCTCTGGTCGTTGCGAAGATCGTAAGCTAGACGTTATCCGAGGCTCTGCCGAAGCCTGTCCCAATGACAACCTCAAAATAAAGTTCTCCAAGGGACGCCTTAGCATAATCAAGAGGCGGCGTATGCTCGCTGCTATCTCGCTCGTGTAACACCAATTCCGGCTGCCTTACTACCATTGATTCCAGTAGCTGCCTATGAACACCTTCGCCCTGTTGTTCTATATGCCCACACAGAACGTGTGGTGGCGCATCTGCATTGATATCTCCTAACAACATATTCTTTTGCTGCTCCGGATCAGTTGTTAGCGCGCTTACATACATCGCCTTGGCGAGAAATGCTTCACGGGTGAGACAAACTACTGGTATCTTGCCTACCTGCGCGGATTCGTATCGCGTTCCTACCTTGCCATCGCTCCAGGCGGTCAGGATAACGATCTGCTTTTTAGCAGTTCCGATGTTCTTATGCTGTTGGTCGAGTGCATTTTGCGCTAATGCAATCGCATCCAACAGAGCTCGGGCGAATGTGGCGGTTCCCTGAGACTGAAGTGCAATAAAGGGCTTATCACTTTTGAGGATCTGAGTAAGAACTTGCGCTGGGTTAGCGCTGTTTTGAGCTGAAATGAGCTCCACTGGAGAGTAGCCATCAAGCATTACCGGCGGGAGATGCGAGGATATAGAAGAGCGACCTCCACGATTGATGCTTGAACATCGACGCTTCAAGGAAAAAGGATCATTCAAATCGGTGAATAGCAGCACAAACTCACCATAACCTCTCTCGTGAAAAATATGAGGATCATCATCCGATTTCTTCTGGGCACTACCCATCGGTATTAAAGTGCCACCAATGCCACCGCCGGAATGTACGAGTAGGTCCGCAAACTGAGCCATGTGCATCGAGAGCAATGCGCCAACGCTCGTCGCGATATTGCCTGGCCCATCAGGAACACTGCTATCAGCCGAATTCTGAGCGCAGACCATCACCACCGGCACTTCATGTAGTCGGTGCATATACCGAATCAGTGCGCCCGTAGTTGCTGCTGTATCTGTACCGTGTCCAAGTAATACACCAGCAAAGCGCCCCTTTGCCGGATCGCTAATCCGACGCGCGATGTAGTGGTAGTAGCCAACTAATTCACTGACGTAGGCTGGGCACTGATCAACGCGATCAATTTTTGGAACATCCACCACCACGAGATGCGCCTTGTCGGCCAAATTACTTCCAGCCGAAGCCAAAAGCTCAGCGCCATCTTTGGCAGGTCTTAGAACTCCATCCTCCATCACCATCGAGAGGGTACCGCCACAAAAAAGCGCCAGAATTATCGGTTTGCAGCCCTGCTGCCTAGCAATCCGGTCTATCTGCCCAATCGCTTCTTCTGCTTTCTCTAGCCCCTGTAATATCGGATATGATTTCGGATCGGTATAGTCAGAGAACCTTCCGCCGGAGCCGTTCTCAAAATACCGACCTTCACAACGAAGCTTCGAACGCTCGCCAGGCGTCATTGCAAGGGGATTGTTATGATTACCTCTCGATTGTCGAATCGCCTCTAGAGCCTCTTCGGGCTTTAGCTCTCCACTCACAATCCTGCTAGCTAACTCTCCAACCTGAGACGTCTCCCGAGATGCACTGACCATACCTACAACTCCATGACAGTACTTTATATTTAACCGGAGCCGCTTAATCCCGAAGAACACCTCCGCGCTTACCCGCTCCTAAGAATTAATCCTAGAGATTTTATTTTGAGTAGCAAACACCACCACAGTGCGGTAGAATACACCAATAATCTCTTTTTCTCGCGTAACACCCCATGTTTACAGAACTCTTTGAAGACCTTGGGCTCTCAAAAAATGAGGCAGAGATTTACGAAGTTTTGCTTAAATACGGCGAATCCTCCGTAGCTGAGATCTCAACGCGCTCTAAAATACATCGCAGGAACGTCTACGACACCCTGAGCCGACTTCAGGACCGAGGCCTGGTCTTTGAGATTCGGCTTAAACGTGAAGCGCGATATCAACCGGTGGATCCCGATAGACTGCTCGGATTACTCGATGAGAAACGTGGGGCGCTCTCAAAAGCCCTGCCGCAACTCAAGAAATGGTACCGCAGCGACGAGCGCGAGCAGGCGGTCTTTATCTATCGAGGAATCGAGGGCTGGAAGAACTACATGCGCGACATCCTGAGGGTAGGCAAAGATTACTACTGCATCGCTGGCAAGGGCGGCTGGATGGATCCGCGACTTGAGCAGTTCTTTCCCTGGTTTATTAAGGAGCTCGAGCGCAAACGGCTCAAATGCTACGTGTTGTTCGACCACGAGGTAAAGGCCAACAATCACCCGGTCACAAAGCATGTCGGGCCGCACTACCGCTTCTTTCCAAAGGAGTACTCAACGAATGCATCGATAGAGGTCTTTGGCGACCGTGTAAATCTCGTCACCAACATCCACTTTGGTGGTTTGGAGGAGGATTTCTCTTTTACCGTTATCGTTAATCCTCAACTCGCCGACGCCTTCCGGACGTGGTTTAACTTTATGTGGCTTAGTTGCAAAGCTCCGCCTACGGCGCGAGGTGGTTCGAAGCACAGTTACGCGCCGTAGGCTTGTTGTGTGAGCAGGATTGTTCAGCGATCAATAATCCTAACAAGAGCAATTGCGGGTTTAGTTATGGAGCTTCCGGAGCGTATTTAGTTGTACCTCTTCAACAGCTCTGTGAGCTGGTCAATAACGTCTGGCAGATAAAAATCGGACTTCGTCCTTTAGCCCGTGATTACACCGCTGTCCCGTAAAGTCCGTACCGCATCTTTATAGCTGGTCAAGCTGCTTGAAGTCCCAAATATTATTCGTATCTCTTTCCCCGCTTCTAAACTCCGCCTGTCTGCCCATTTAGCAAACTCAAGTCCGTTTATAAAGGAGCCGAGCTCGCCGAGATCGGTCGAGTCGTGCCAGGGACGCGTTTCCTATAAGTTTAAAATCTTTTGTGCTTTTGAGCATCCGCGCCATTTCCATCCGCATTAGCTGCCGTTTTTGGGTTAAATTATAGAGCGCTCTAGCTTAAATCTTTTCTTTTAAGTCACTAATGATGCAGTATCCCGTGGAGCTATCAACGGGATATTAATAGTGAACGTGACCAGCGAGACTGCGAGGATCAGGCCCTGAGATTCCGACTTGAACAAGTCATCATGTAGTATAAATCATGCGTGGTTTGTTGAGAGGGTAGCTTTTTTGTCACGATTGTCGCAAGTCCATGGGTAAATCAACGTGAGCAATATTGCTCGCTGACTACCAGGCAGCATACACGTCTTCTAAGTAATGCTCGCGCGCCCAATGGGAATCCGTCGACACGATCAAAATTGCCGGCAGGGAGGAGTCAAACTGCTTAGCTGTAATATCAATATACAACCCGGAGCTTGGATCTAAGTTCCAGGCATGGGGAAAATACTGCGACCCGTAGGTAAACATTCCATTTTTGTACACTAAACCAATATTTAATTTCTCTAATCGTGTGGCGGCTATCTCGCAGCATGACTGGGGGAAGAGTGGCATGTCTCTTTCAAGCTCAAGAAGAGCATTCTGCAAAATAGTCAAGTGTTCCCGGGCTAAGGTAGGTGGCGAACTGGAGTTCAAAATGTCATCTAATTCAAACTCAGGACGGATCTTTTTATCAGAAAACAACATATATCCATGCCTTAGACAACATCTTGCAGTCCTGTCATTTAGGCGAACTGACACCTCAACAAGTGTATCCCTAACCGCTGAGCTACTCAACCCAAATCAGAGCTTTAACATATTCAGAGTTTTATAAAATTTCAGCCTACCTAGCACATTTCGCAGTTTCGGGTAGCTAGATTGATCTACACATCTTGTGTTTGGCCTTTCGTGACAAAGTCGCCCTCCGACTCTGTCGCGCACATAAGGCCCCGGTAGTAGTGAAGTGTACTCACAGCTCCGTGCGAGTGGCAATTTTAGGAGCAGTGGCGAGATTGCGGCGCACTTTGGCCCGTTAAAGTCAGGAACTCTAAGCCCCCCGTGAAAGTCGGTGTCTTGTTCTGCTCATTTAGTGCTGGCGATGATAGAATCTCTATAACTCTATGGGCTAATTAATAGAAGTGGCGAAGAGCTCCTCTGCGTATATAATAAAGTCATCACGTCACTCAAAGAGGGCACCTGATGAAGCTAACACACAGAGCAGCAGAGTTACTGCAAACGCTTGAGTATTTAAACATCGCTACGGTTTCGGCTAAAAAACGAGACTGAGCAGAGAGTTGACCTAGTTCAGGGTCCCAGCCTAAGAAGGATCTATAGAGCTATTCCAGAGACAATGTGGCTTAATGATAAGTCTGAGCGTCAGGTTACGAGGGAGACGGTGAAGATGCGAGTTGAGGTTCCGATTGAGGAGCTATTAAACGAGATTAGGATAGTTAATAAATAATTTAGGAGATCCATATGCAATTTCTCATCACAGCTTTCGATGGAACTGATTCCGAAGCCGGCGCGCGACGAATGGCGGCTCGTGCGGCTCATCTTGAACTTGGCGATAAAATGATCGCGCAAGGCACTTTGCTTTACGCCGCGGCGATTCTAAATGAGGACGACAATATGATTGGCTCCTCCATGGTCGTTGATTTCCCGAGCAGGAGTGAAGTTGATCAGTGGTTAAAGGTTGAACCTTACGTTACCGGGGGAGTCTGGACAGAGATAGAGGTAAGAAAGTGTCGCACCGGTCCGGCGTTCGCTAAGAAGTAATATGTAACTACTTAGCTTATTTTGCCGCGAATTAGCGGCGCGTTGACACTGACGATAAAAAATCAGGTGAGTAATTACAATCATATGAGGCAAAAGAGATCGGTCCTTCATCCCATAGCGCTAATCATTTCATCTCTCCTACTGGGTTCATCGATCGCTTTAGGAGACGAGCCGCGTTACAGAATCGGAGTTATAGTGCCGCTGACTGGCCCGATCTCTAGTTTCGGCGCTTTTATTCGACAGTCTATCGAGAGGGTAAGGACGCCAGGAGTTGAGTGGGTGTTTGAGGATGATGGGTGTGATTCAGCTAAGACTATCTCGGCCTACAGGAAATTGTCCGATGTAGATGAAATATCTTTCGTGATTGGCCCGGTTTGCGCATCACCGCAGCAGGCTCTAGCGCCACTGTTATCCAAGAGGGAACGTATCGCTCTCTTGCCTATTTCAGCGCCCGAATCGGTTTTCGCTAGTTCAGGGAGTAATATGTTCTCAGTGCAATACTCAGCGGAAGCAGAGGCTTCATTTCTGGCCGAAGAGATGAACAGAAGAGGTCTAAGGCGGGCGGCGATTTTATCTGTAGATAATGAGTATAGTAGGAGTATGGAAGCGGGGTTTTTACGGAATTTCCGTGGCGAAGTAGCACGCTCTTTCCATGCGCCAAGTTTTGATCCGCAGTATATGAAAGCCGCGGCTTTAAAGCTTAAAGCGACAAGTTTTGACTCGATCTTTTTAGCTGACATCAGCCCTCTTTTATTGGGGCTGCTCTCGGAGCTAAAGAAGCTAGGGGTGGCAAAGCGGCCTGTATTCGCTAATCAGGGAGCGCAGCTACCAGATGTTATAGCCGCCGAGGGAGAGAATAGTCATGGTGTCATGTACGCGTACCCAAATGTCCCTGACTCTGATGGCGCAGGTGGATACTTTCCCAAGCTCGCGGCCAAACTAATGTCTCAAGCGGTTGTCAGCTGTGGTGGCAAGTACTCATGTGTGCTGAATAGCCTGCGCGACTCCGTAGAAATTACAAAGGCGCGCGAGCCTAAAGGGGAAATTATTCTAAAGACGATAGTTAAGGATTGAACGATGTAGATATACCCTGACTGTTGCCCCGGTACTTGGAGATAAGTTTTCATAGAGAGGGGGCAGGACAACAATTAGGCAAATCCTATTTTCAGGCTCGCCGATCTCTTGAAGTTTAGCTCTTGATAGCGCCGACCGACTAGCAACCATTCGCAAGGGAAGGCCGGCAAAACCTACCCTCCGCTTTCTCGCTACGGGCAGGTTTTGCCTCGCTTCCCTAGAACTTCAACACAAAACCACCGTAAACATTGCGCGGTAATCCTGGATCAATTCCGTTGCTGCGAACGCGCGCGTAGTAGTTCTCGTCAAAGATATTGTTTATGCCCGCCACCAGAGAAAGGCGCGACCGCACTATCTCAGCTTCAGCGGTTAGATCCCACACCTTGTATGAGGGAATATATCTATTAGCGGTGTTCGCGTCGTCCGCGTAATGATCAGCGACGAAGGTCCCTGTGAAAGCTAATTTGTACCTATCATCAAACTTATAGGTCGCTCCTGTACGCATCACATAATCTGGGGCGTACTGTGGTGTTTTTCCGTCAACTGGTCCCTTGGTAAACTCAGCGTTCAGGAATTGGGCGTTCCAGAAGAGGTTGATCTCGCCTAAGTAATCGGACACCTTTGCGCCGGTGATCGAATCGTAAAGACGAAGAGTCGCGAATTCAGTCATAAGGTCTAGGCCGTATGTTCTAGAATCTCCCACGTTTTGAATGTTGGATCCAACACGTCCGAACTGATCTGTGAAGCTGGCCAAGAAGACACTGGAGTCAAAACGCATCCAGCTAAGTGGGGTACCGCGCACTCCAGTTTCGTACATAGTTGAGCGAGCCGGATCGAGATCGCTACTGATGGTGTCTCCGCTATTTAGTGGTACCACATCAGAATAGGCTCGCGGCTTATAGCCGGTGGTGGCATTGGCGTAGGTTTCAGTGTCGCCACCTAGGTCGTAAGCGACTCCGACTCCTGGTAATAATACCGCGGAGAAATCATCTTCATTGCGAAGCCCCAGCTCGGGGGTTGTTGGGATGTTTTCGTCTATGCCGATATCGATCATCTCAAGCCTCGCGCCCGGAACGATCTTAAGCCGTCCAAAATTAAAGCGATTCTCCGCGAATAGCGCCGCGGTGCGAGTGGATCGGTCCACATCCTTTTGTAGAACTCCACTATCTGACCAAGGAGTCATTCCCTGCTCCTGTGTAAAAGGAGAATCAACGCCGTAGAGCAGCAATCCAGCGGCTAGATTTTGTTCCTCACCCCCCATCTTCCAGCTATGAGCGACGCGGGTGTCGAGTCCAATAGTCGAGAATTGTTGGTCGGCGATAGTATTTGTAGTGCCGTTATAGATCCCTCCGAAAGGATTTGCTGTCCCTGGATTCTGACGGCGGCTAAAGCGGTCGTAGTACCATCCAAAGGCACGGGCTGTGATAGTTGTGTTTGAATCAGCTTCGTACTCTAGGCCGATCGTCGCGGCGTATCGCTCTACACGCAGACGGTCGAACAGAACCGATGATTGATATCGGTCTTGATTGTAATTCGCTAGACCCTCACCGCTTTCAAGAGTTAGTCCACCAGCTTCCCCGTGATCGGCGTCGTAAGCGTCGAACTCGAATGTCCAGGTGGCGTCCGGAGATGAATCAACAGCGAACATTACATTTCCGTTGTTTACGCCGTAATCCGAGTTCTCATCACGAAAGCCATCAGATTGTCTGCGGTGAAAGAATCCCATGTAGCTTACGTTATCGACTGTGCCACTAAGCTCATTGTAGGTAGAGAAGAAGTTCTTGCTTCCAAAGACCTGTTTTGAGTGAACAGCAGCGGGAGCATCTGGGGCGGGCTTCCTGGTAATAAAGTTAACAGCGCCGCCTACCTGTGGGCCGTAAATAAGTGAGGCTCCACCTCGCACAAACTGAATCGAGTCAACAGAATCCATTGGTGGCTGATAATAACTTGCTGGATAGCCGTACATATCAGCGGAGATCGGTATTCCGTTACGTAACACGTTCATGTTGAATGATTCGTGTGGATCCCCTAAACCGCGGTAGCTAAAGCTAGCGAACGATTCGTTGCTGACCTCGGATGTGAGTAACCCTGGTAGCTGTGTGAAGGCTTGTCGGTAGTTGTTAGAAGTAATCGCCGGAACAGCTTCAAGGTCGGCGACGGTGGTTTTCTTACCGGAGTTTATCTGAGTCCCAGATACCTCAGGAAGTGGAGCCGAAAGCGGTAGCGAGCGGTTCCCTTGGCCCTCAACGATAACCGGGCTAAGATGGTAGGTATCGCTTGAGCTTGGCTGAGGGGAGAGCTCCTGAGCAAAAACAGCGGCTGGAATAATGCATGTGATTAGTGATAAGCTACTGAAAAGAAAGGCTTTAGTTTTTGAAAATCGTAGGTACATTGGGTATATCCAACAGTATAATTATAGACCCTGTTCCGGCATGGGCCATAGCAGAGCGCCTGTATATTTCATATTTCTGTTATAGATGTCAAGCAGGGTGGTTTGATGGTAACTACTCACCGGATTTTTTGGATCGTTGCAGTTATTAAATCGCTAAATGGTATATCTTCGTGCCTCTTCTTGCTTGACACCCCCTAGTCGGGGGTGCCTTTTTTTGGTGAGTAGTTATTATTTCCACCCCGCTTTGCTCCGCAAAGCCGCCCCTTAATAGGGGCTAACATTATTGCGGCATAATTTGCTGAGAAGTTACTTTTTATGAAACTAGCGATCTCTAAAAACATCGAACGAGTAGTAAACTCAGTCACACCCGATCTCGCGCTGAGGCGTGAATTCCTTCAGGCAATAGAGAATGGCGATCAGGGTATTACAGCAGTGGCGTGGCTGCGTGGTGAGCCAAAGACAGGTCTCTACGAAAAGACGGACAAGAGACCAACATGGCTCCCCGAATGGATCGACGTCGCCGCTGACGAAGCTCGTCCAGGCAAAACAGCGGAGCACGAAGCGGGAGAGATATATCTTTTAGATCTCTCATCAACCTTCGCCATAGCGGCGCTTAGTGTAGTTGATCTTGGTGAGAGTGGTGTCGTGCTTGATATGTGCGCCGCTCCAGGAGGGAAGGGGATATTAGCGTGGCGTTACCTAAGGCCTGAATTAACCATCGCCAATGAGGTAATAAGAAAGAGAACAGCGCAGCTAATATCGAATTATCAGAGGTGCTCGATTGATCCAGCGATCGTTTGTTCGTGCGACCCTGGATTGTTAGCGACGTTAGTTCCAGGCCGAGCTAATTTAGTTATCGTTGACGCTCCCTGTTCTGGTCAGTCCCTTCTGCTAAAAGGTCTGGCCGCGCCTGGAGCATTTCATTCCGCCACTATCGCTTTAAATGAGAGGAGGCAGAGGAGAATATTAGCTAATTCGGCGATAACGACGGCGCCGGGAGGTTTTATTCTTTATTCAACCTGCACATTTTCGCGCGAGGAGAATGAGAAAAATATTGAGTGGTTCTGTAAAACCTTTCCGAATTTTGCTCCTGTAGAGATTCCCATCTTGTCGCCTTATCGTTCTGACTTGAGTGAGCTGCCCAGTTATCGGCTAGCTCCTTATCATGGATTTGGGGCCGGGGCGTTTGTGGCGCTTTTGAGGAATAATGAAGCGGGCTCTGATTCTGAGCGCCTAACGGCAGATAATGTTAGTGAGTTGATCTGGCCGTTATGGAGGTCTGGTGCTGTGATGGGTAGCTAGGACGATCAATCGCATTGAGCGCGCTGCAACGGTTATACCAAGCACCTAATCTGTCTAGTTTGCAAACGAAATTAACAAAATACCGAGGAAAATTACGATTGATGCCAAAGATCTTTGGCGTAAGTTTTCCTCCTTAAGAACAACGCCACCCATTGCTACAGCGATTAGAATGCTTATTTGCCGTAGGCCAACAACGTAACTTACTTTGTCCTCTGTAAACGCGATCAATACCAGCACATATCCGACCACTTCAAGAATCGCGCACGAGATAATTGGAAGTACAAAAGCGCGGAATTCTGCTCTGATGGATTCGGTAGTTGTGGTCATTGCGATCTGTACAGTCAACCCAGCTGTTGTCATTACGTATAGGATATATGCATAAAGAATCGGAGGAATGGTTGATACGAAAACCTTATCCAACAAAGTAAACGCAGTCGCGATCAACGCGGTCAGTATCGCGAAACGTGTCCCAGAGGTGCGTGATGCGTCCGAAAATGTCGCCAAAATCGATGTGATGTCCCGGGAGCGCATACAGAGAAGATAAACGCCGACGACGGTTAGTAGGACACCCGTAGCGCCGAATAGAGACACCTGTTCATTGAGCAGCAAAACGCTTCCTACCATGACGAGCGCGGGGGAAGATCGAATGATCGGGTAAACGAGCGACATATCACTATGTTCAAACGATTTTGCAAAGGTAAAAATATAGAGATAGTGGAGCAAACCTACGATCAAGAGCATTGCCGAGAGCGCGGGAAATGCTGATTGATCGTAAATAAAATAGTAGATGGGAATTGGAGCAAAGATAACTAGCTCAGCGACATTATAAAGCCAACAAAATATCTGCTTCTGGTTCGATTTTTTAATAAGCAAACTTAATAGCGCGTGTGCGAAGGCAGAAAGAATAACCAGACCTAGGGAAGCGAGTCTCATTCAGAATATCCGGAATCAAATCATATGCGGGAGGCTCTAACACTCATCAGTTCGCATAGCGTTCAAAGCCACTAGGGCTTTGAACCTCTAGTGGGCTGATTTGCTATCCATCAATCTATCACCACAGCTGAGATAGGCAACTTTTATTTAAATTCATCGCTATATTAGTGAGGGAATTTTTAACCGCAGGGTAGCGCAGAGGTACGCAGGGTATGGGATTGGGGATTAATCAGTTGTCGATGATCTTCGGTGAGAGACTCTCACCAGATGTTATCGATAGTATGTAGTGCTATGAGAACGCTCTCGTGCTTCTTGCCGTGCTCTGCTGGTCGCTCTGATAAATAGGCTACCAGGGTGATCCTATCAGACGGGATCTCGACCACGAGACCATACTGATTAAAACAACACGTTGGTGACAAGATGTGAAAGTGCCAATGCTTACCCGAATTGAATCAAAAATCATAACCATCAAGGGACAGCGCGTCATTCTCGATAGCGACTTGGCCTAGTTATATGGGGTCAGCACGATGCGTCTCAATGAACAGGTTACTCGCAATCTTCGCAGATTTCCGAGTGACTTCATGTTTTTAACGTCGTTCCAGGAGTTTAAAGACTTGATATCGCAAAATGCGATATCAACTTCCCTCCATGGTGGGAGAAGAAAACCCCTTGCGCTCGTACATGGCAGAAATCACCGCCGTTTAATCGCGCCCCTTGTTGCAAGGGGCTACTCGCGCATCCAGCGCTACTTAAGCAGTGTGGCTGATTTAATTGAATATAGCGTCCGGGGGCACCGCCGGATTGCGGGTAAAGCTAGCATTTACGAGCGAGGGGTGGATTCATCTTTACAAGCAGACCAGACCAGACTAGACTAGAAGTATGATTTATCGGAATGTCTCTGACGCTAAAGCTGAACTCTCAAAATTAATCGAGGAAGCTCTCGCGGGAAAAGAGGTTGTCCTCGGGAAGGCCGGAAAGCCACTGGTCCGCTTTACTCTATACACCACAACTAAGAAGCGGCGGAAAGCAGGACGACTAAAGAAAACTCTCAGGGTTCCCGCTGATTTCGATTTGCCAGATCCGGTGATCTCAGGTCTCTTTGATCTTGATGAGTAGCCGCGTTTTCTATGAGCTATTTAATTGATACGCAGATATTTCTTTGGTGGCTTAGCGATGATCGGAGGCTATCAGAGAAGACTCGAAGTCTCATCACTTCTCCCGAAAATGAATTCTATCTTAGCGCGGCATCGATCTGGGAAATAAGTATCAAATCCTCCTTAGGAAAACTCCCTAAGATTAAAAACGTATCTGCTCTTGCTGAGGAGGAGGGTTTTGTCCTGCTTCCGATACTCCCTTTACATGCAGAGTTAGTTAATACGTTTGCTGCCCACCACAAAGATCCTTTTGATAGACTACTGATCGCTCAGGCAAAGAGCCTTAAGCTCAGATTTTTGACTGCCGATAGAATGCTGAAGAGTTATGGCAGTTTTGTTGTTGTGGCTTGAACCGGTATTAGAGGGTGGTGCGATTACTTATCGAACCCGGCATGCCTGCTTCATTTGGCAATTCCTTAAGTCGTGCCTGGTGCTCTGCACGATCCGAGCAAACAATCTCTATCTCGTGGTACATAAGACCTCGACTCATCGCGACTTCTCGCCAAGCTCTTCGAGTAATTTCTATTGAATTCACAGAGGATGACGCGCTGGTGTACTCTTCCCAGAGGCTGGAAAGCCGCCGAATATGTACAAAATTGGTTGGCTCATGGAGAACTTGAGGGTGCATAACGTCAGTACGTGCGGGGACGCCTAGTCCTCCGCACCGCACCTTTGTTATTCATTTTGCTTCGTGCGACGAGGGGAAACTGCTCAGGCGAGGCGATTGATTCAACATGAAGGTCAACATCGAGAGCCGGCCATCGCAGGTGCCCAACTCTGGGACTCTCAACATGCAAGACATCCTCAACAGCTGCGCCTTTAAACCAAGGAAACTTTTTGTGGTCGAGAAAGTACTCGTGACCGCTAACTAGCACCCACACCCCAAATGGCGAGATGTTAGCTACCTCACACCCCAAAAAAATCTTTCCAAGCTTTTCTGAACTTTTCACGATGCCGCTTCACAATCTTTTGAATTCTTCTAAGCTCAAGCGGCTTCAACCCCTCTGAGTCTGCCAGCGCTACTACAGGTTCAAGCCAAAACTTAGCCTCTCCCCTTGATGATATCACATGCACAGGGGGTCTCACTTCTTCTCTTGAGAAGAAGAAAAAACGGTAAGGCCCTTCTGAGTAAATAGTTGGATTCACAGCGAAAGTTTACACTGGATTCAGATATGCGTCCAGCAGAACCTCTGCTGGTGAAGGTTAAAATAGCAGAACCAGATATTCGCCGTAAGGAAGCTAACTTTGTCCACGGTAATAAGCTTATGGGCGGCATAGGCCGCTCGCTTTAAATCGAACTCTCCGTAGTCCTCAAAAACGAGCTCAACCCGCGGTTCATTATGAGTTGCCGAGGTGTTAATGCTCTCTTGGGCGAGAATCAACCCGTCTCGAGCGCTCTGGCCCCAGTTGGACATCGATCCACTGAGAGTCAACAAGACCCCTATCTTAACCAGACTCGGATCCGCGCTGCAGAACCTTGGAAATAACAGAAGTAGGAGGACAAACAAACACCGACTGATAAGGTTCATGATTTGCCTCGCACTCAAGCAATAATGAATAGTGTTGAGCCGCAGGTGGTGGCGACTGCGGCTCAACACTATTCATTACGCGGGCGTAAATCTTTTCGATCTTTTTGTTCTATCTCAAGCTACGAATATCTTTTTCTCGGTAAAGCTTTAGATCCGATTCAGAAGACACCCCTATACCTTCGGGATCGGTATTAGTATAAATGGTCATGTGAAATGGTGGTGGTGTGATTTCAGAACCTACTATCCGAGATAATTCCGTGAAAAAATCACTGGCTCCAGGAAGGTCTATCAGCTCTACAATGCTTCGCGCATTGATAGTTTCCGAACTTCCTTCAACAGGTTTTTCCTTATGTAGTTGAACAAAGCGACCAGACCGCAAAATTGACCAAGCCGTTTGTGCTACCAGTTCTCTAATAGCGTCAAAAACAAACCCCTTACCACCATCCGCTGCTACAAGAGTTTGACCAACTTTTCGGCCAACTAATGTAATATGTAGCTCAGGTTTTTGAGAGAATTCCATCCCGTCCATTTCGCAAAGATTGGGAAGGCAATATCAACGAGTTTTTACTAATCGGCAATAAAATAGTTCCTTCAGCGTCATTAACACGAGGAGCTTCCGTACTGATTGTCTTTACTGAATTCGGTTGATGCGTAGACATAAAATATCAAATTTTTCGCGGAGAAATTTAAATGGTAGAACGTTACTCACATCTGTTAGCGCCTCGACAATAGCACGACTTGTGACAGTATTAAACGGCGCAAATCAGATGCTAAGTTTTGTTATCCGCCTTCCATTTATCCTGCGTAAGAAGCCAGATTCTTTGTTGATCGTACCCAGGAAAGTCAGCTTGGTTGTAGCTCTTTATTCCTTGATTAAGAAATCCGAGCTTTTGCAGTACGCGATTCGAAGGACTATTATCAGGATGAACATCTGCAACGATTTGCTGTGCGCGCGCTCGTTCAAATAAATACTTCACCGCACCGCCGGTAATCTCACTTGCAAACCTGTTGCCCTGATATTGCGGTAATATCATATATCCAACTTCGTGACTCCCTAAATAATCAGGAAGTTTAGTAAGAATGATTTTTGCCGTTCCGATCGAGGCTTGTGTATTCTTATCAATCACAACTCCGCCTCCCCAACCAAGTTCATTCCATTGTGTATTCCAGGTGTCAATGCGAGCAGCTGCTTGCTCTTCGGAAAAGGGACTTCCCAAGTGGGCCATCATTACTTGCGAGCAATAAACCGCTACAAAATGTGGAATATCGATTAAATTGGCACGCACTAATTGTAGTCGCGCAGTTTCAAAAATAATTTCTCTTTGTGGACTTGAAGAAAGAGCTTGTCCCTTATCTTTGCGAGAATCGCCTTCGGGCAAATTGGTAGCAGTCAGACCCATAAAAATTCACAATTGCGCTTGGCGGATAACGTAAAACTGTGGGGCCGAAAACCGCGCCAGCGGTTTGAGGTCCCACTCGAGTGAATTGTTATGTCCCACTCTTGTTCGCAGGTGGTTGCCATTTTCGCCCCCAGAAATGATTGTATAGGGCGGCTAAAGCTACTGCCTCTAGAAGAAGCAACGGGAACCAAGCGACGCGATGGTTATAGTGGTGCGAGCTCCATCCCGTTGAATCGATCACATCGTCATACGGCATCCGTTCCGACTGATAGCCCCAAAAATGAAATCCACCAAAAACAGTTCCGATTCCGGTAGTCGGATCGTTTTCTATTGTTGATACATAAAGCCTCTCCGCGAAATGCGGCGGGAAAAGTGCGCAAAATGCCGCAAGAAGAAAGATTAACATCTTCAGTTTGCCTATTCTGCGAGAAGAGCCTGTCATAGTTTCACTCTGTCTTCCATTCAAGTACTGTTACGGTGACGATTTCAAAGAATGTTGCCGCGGCACATAATGTTTGCGTGATTTTCGCACGAGCAGTGCGTAAAATCCACGCTATTGTTATGTCTGTTTTTCTTGTGACTAACCCAAGTGAATCTACGCGGATATAGTATCGAAGATTGTATAGCGTCGACGAGGCCAAGCTACCTGTCTATCACGATTTGCCGCTACAAATGATGTGAGTTCCGCCTTTGGCTTGAGGAAGGCTTCATCGGTTCGCCGAAAGACCCACCCACTATTTTCAGTGGAATTGATTACTTCAAATCCCCTGAGGCTTCGATACACGTCAACCGGAGCTATCGAGGATCCATCCACAGAGTCAAAGCTGACAGTCGCCAATACAACTGCAAGCATTCCACCCGGAACTAAAATCTCGCTCGCTACCTGGAAAAAACCGAATAAATCCGGATCATAGCTACCCGCCGCGAACACATCACTGATCAATTTTGCTCTCACGGGGAATACGCTTGGCAAATCTTGGAACTTTATTCCGTCAATGCAGCGAAACCCCTCGTGGCGCCTTAGAATCTCTAGGTTGGCGATAGCCTGCGGATTCTGGGAGAGACAGTAAGGATTGGACACGACCTTCGCGTGTGTCGAGAAAATTGGCGAAGTGAAGTAATCGATTTCCGCATTAAAGTCGCCGGGACCTATGTGCAACCAAGTGTCGTCTTTACCAAGCTTTTGTAGTGCTTGTAGATAGCAGTCACCGAAAAAATCAACGTGACTTAGATTATCTACCGCCCCACGCTTAAGTAGACCGCGATCTTGTATATAGTCGTTGGCTCGCAATTTCCGTTCATTAGATTCGAGCTCCAGAGCCGCATCAGTAAGCTCGTTGAATTTGAGCACAAGTTCCCTCGCTTCGAGATGACTAACCATTATCTATTCCCTCTACATCCCAAAGTTTGGTTTGCTTTCATGAATCGGAGCCGCTTTTATGCTCAGACATAACGTTATGGCCAGAGGCGCCCGCTTGTCGGGCGTCCTTACTGCGCCGGATTGTTATAGCCTTTTTCTAACTCCGATACATCCATTAAGTCCGTGTCGCGTCCTGCCAATCGCTTGTATTCGATCAATTGCTTTCGAGCCATCACAGGTACGTTCAGCCCCAATATAGAGCGCCTTTCTACTTTAGAAAGATCTGTTGGCCATGACACCCACTTTTTACTGGACGTATCCTTTATAAATAAATTCTCGGCGCCGCTTAGTTCGATCTCCTGCCCCTTGTACGAGAAACCTAATAATTGGCAATCAAAACAGTCGCTAATGGATCGCTCTGGACCGAATGTTTTAAACGGTTCGAGCTCTCTGGCTAGCACGGGCAGAAATTCTTCCGGTACATCGATATCAATATCATTCAGTGGACGTGTAGTTCCGTAGGCATTCGCCGCGACTCCGCCTACTAGGACAAACGGAATATCGCGACGTTCCAATTCCTCGACGATCCATTTCAATGCAGCTGCGGAATCTTTCATAATCTTTGAAGGCTATAACGAAAGAAGCAACGTTTGCGACCGTAGGGAGCAATACGTTGCCTTCATTTGTTATTCCACTTGCGCTGGCCCAGCAATTTGCACGGTCTCTGCGAGTAGTCGATATAAAGCTCCGATAGGCCATTCTTTATGAGTTTGAAGATCTGCAAGAGCGAGTTTGACTTGATGCGGCAACGCATCGCTCATGAAGTTCTCAAGTGATAAGTTGGCCTCTAGCAAACGATTAAGATCCTCCTCCTGTTTATACACCACCGCGAAACGCTCACGTGAATCAGGCCATGCGGGCTTGATTTTTTCCTGCTTCAAAATACTGACTACAGCATCACGAATACCGACGCAAAGATCGATACCAACGCGCAATGAGTGGTCAAAGTCTCGACTATCCACTTCCGAAGTCCCAAACAAACTATTCAATTTCGTACCTTTAGTCATGTGCCCTCTTTACATCAAATTAGTTATCTACGGTTTAGGGAATAACGTTCTTGCCACGGGATTCGCGCCGCCAGGCGAGAATCCCGTGGGCCTGATTGTTATCTATTTTTGTCGCCTCTCTACCAACTCCGAGAAGGCTTGTTTATACACATCTTCGATTGAGAGGCCTGTAGGATCAACTACCCAGCTGGGATCGATGTGCATGGAACTTAAGCACCGCACTTCGTTTTGGGCATATTTACGTCGATCTGACTCTGCGACTTCCGTATCATGCGCGTTCGCCCGTAAAGCTTGGCGACGGATAAGCTCATCGACAGATGGTCGAAGAACTTTGATGTGGACAGGCACACCCAATTGGGAGAGGGCTTCGCGATAGAAAATAATCGGTTGAGGAGGATCTTCATACACTATAAAATCCACCACCACGCTCTTTCCATCTTTCAACTGAGCTTCGATATAGCCAAGCGCACGCGCTTGAACGATTGCCTTTTCTTCGTCAGTGCGGGGGATATGCGGCTGTCTGGGTAATTCGTCCCACACCCTGTCCTCTGGAAGGTGATACCAGTCAGAGGACTCAGCGACTCGTCGCCCCATGCTCGTCTTTCCTGCGCCAGCGGGCCCTGCAATGAGTAGAACCATCTGATGCGGCGCCAGCGTTAGTGCTTGAGAATCGGCGTTCTGTTTGTCCTGCGAAATATGCGTCATTTTTGGCTTTGTAGATAACATAGTACTGTCCCGATCCGCCCATCTAAGCGCTCCGGGACCTCATTTCATGTTATCGCACTCCCTAACGCTACTCAATTACAACTACAAACTGAACAAATTCAGTTTATTAAAGCGTTTTTGCAGACCTGGTCCATCTAGCTATTTTGGGTAGATGGCCAGATCTGCCCATCTAGAACTTTGAGCTGAGATAAAGGCGTTTCCCGAGCACGCAACTTATCCGGCGACTTTTCGATCTATCCTATATGCAAGAAAACACCAAACCAAAAATGCTTCTTGAGGTCGTACGCGAAGTGATTCGTCTGCGCCACTTAAGCTATAAGACAGAGAAACACTATCTGAATTGGATCCGCCGCTTTGTACGTTTTCATGGAAAACGTCACCCGGCGCAAATGGGAGAGGACGAGATAGCAGCATTTCTTTCTCACCTGGCAATTGTTCGCAACTGCTCGCCATCTACTCAGAACCAGGCACTTAACGCGCTGGTATTCCTTTTTAAGAACGTGCTTGGCCGAGATCTGGGCACACTTAAGAATATTCAATGGGCACGTCGAAAACAACGGGTGCCCGAAGTGATGACTCGCGAAGAGATTACAGCTGTCTTGGACAACCTGAAGGGCAATGAGCAAAAATGGCTCATCGCCTCTCTGTTATATGGTTGCGGACTCCGACTTTCGGAGGCTCTTCGCTTACGGGTAAAGGATGTGGAGTTTGGCCAGGGAATACTGGCCATTCGCGATGCAAAGGGGGGTAAAGACCGAGTAGTTCCATTGCCCAAAAGACTTATCGTTCCCCTTCGAGCGCAGCTTGCCGTGGTGCAGGCCATACACGCCGCCGACCTAAAAGCGGGCTTTGGTCGCGTCTCTCTTCCTTATGCCCTGTCTGTGAAATATCCAAAAGCCGACCGCGAATGGGCGTGGCAATATGTATTTCCCTCTACAAAACTTTCGAACGATCCGCGGTCTGGCGACACCAAGCGGCACCACCTGTTTGACTCGTATATGGAAGATGCCGTCAAGCAAGCTTCGATAAAGGCAGGTCTATCGAAGCGCATAACCTGCCACACCTTTCGCCACTCGTTCGCGACCCACCTCCTTGAAAATGGAAAGGATATTCGACTTATTCAGGAGCTACTAGGACACTCGGATGTAAAAACTACCATGATTTACACACACGTCGCGCGCTCTCCAGTTCCTCGGGTGGTCAGTCCGCTTGATGAACTGTAACGAGGGATACTGTGGGCACATCCCTATCAAGCATTGCAACTTTACCTAGGAATAATCCCCGCAATCGATCCAGCCCTAAAAAGCGGAAGTAACGGACTCGTTTGCGGGAGCGAAGGCGGCGCCGATACAGCTTGCCTCGCTAACACCAGTAGCCTCACGCCACTACTTATGCTGCTTATAGTTACAGATCCGTGGGCGCTAATAACCGTCACATTAATCGCTCCTGATTCTCTATAGCTAATCGCTCCTATCTTGATATCACCACCGGCGATTATTGATGCGTTATCGCTTAGGGTAAGAAGGTTTTCTATGACAATCTCACCAGGAGAAGCGATAGTTAGATTTTTATGCTCCGCCTGTTTAGTCACAGTTACGTTCAAGGCCCATATATTATCAGTAAGAGCTAAGCCAGCGGAGATCTCGCTTGGGAGCTCGCAGGTATAACCGGACTTTGGAGTTGTAAAGGTATCGCTCGAGGAGCTTCTTCGCGCATAAGCGCATGGTGTGGCTGTCTTAAATATCGAATTAAAATCAGGAGACTTAAAGCTCGTTAAGTTAGGGTCACTTGAGAACCAGGCTGGTTTCTCAGCCGCGCAGATATACCACTCCTGAGTGCCTAGATCCCTTCCGGATATCTGACCGCCACTAAGAGTCTGCGGTGAGCAGCTCCTAGAGTTTGTAGTTGGCGCGGTTATCCCTAAACGAGTGGTAGTCTGATAATTTATCCCATCTGAGTATGCTCGGGTTAGATCTGAATAAGATTTCGCGAGGTGTATTAACCTAAGAGATAGATACCCGATAACGCTAAGCGACAGGAGCGCTAGAAAGATAGCGGCACCTCTTTCATTCTGGCTTGCTCGTCTCATCACAGTAACACCTCATTCCAGAAGCCTTCTCTCGTTAGAGCTGAGGCGAATAGAAAGGTGTGAGATCGCGCGAAGCTTCCGCTTACTGTCACTCTATAAAAAACGTCGGGATAAAGAGATACCGCGAGAGGAGTAACAGAGAAGGAGCGTAATCCGCGCACTACCGGCTGATTCTCAAGGATCCGGTTGCCCACATGAGAGATAAGTCTTAGCTCTCCACTTCTATCGATGTGGAGAGAAAACTCCCTAATGACTGGAAGATATTCAAGGAGTGATGAGGGAGCGCAACTTGGCGCGATTAGGCCCGCTACCGCCCTTCCCGATATCTGAAAGCAATTCGCGGATATCTGGTTAGCCGAGCCTGTTATCTGGCACGGGCCGGCTAATCCGATTACTAAGTGACTCCTAAACTGATCAGGCGTTGGCTTCATCGGAGCTCCGCAGATATCGATCGTCACTGTATCTTGGCTAAATGCAGAACGGACGATCCTTCCCCGGAAACGTGGATCAACTTCTACAGTTGAGAGAACGGTTGATCCTGAACGTGGCCTTGAGGTCCCGCTTAGTCCGGCGACAGGGTGTGGCGCGCCGCTTGGAGTTCTTGGATTGTCGCCAGCGGTTGTGGTTACCAACCCTGAAATGTGTGAACGCTCAAGTGAGGCTAGCGCCGCTTGGATCGTCGCTCCGGTCTTAATAATGGCGACGCGCTCTTCAAGTGAATCAGAAACACCGCCTAATATCGCTGACATTCTCTTGGTAGTAATCGCGATACCAGAGATTAATAGCGCTACAATAGCGACCGAGCAGAGGCACTCGATTAATGAATATCCTCGCATGGTCTATTACCTAATAATAAAGAAGTGACGCTCGCCACAGATGCACTTTAATCCGGTGGCGATTCCATCGCATTGCGGGAGGTCGCACGCTGTGGTTGCTTCTTTAAAGTTTCGCTCACTTAGCGTTCGTGCTGAGAGCGTTAATTGCCAGAGCCCAGAAGTGATAATCGAAGTGATCGCCGTGGCTATTAGGGCCTCAATAATAGTGTACCCGTATTGATAAGAGGCGCTTCTAGTTAGCATGTGAATCGAATCCTGCCGCGAAGGGAGATGACGATCGAGCACGATAGTGATCCCTTGTTGATGGTAAGAGTTTTTGGTGAGGCTGATATCGTTTGATAGAAGAATAGGGGTTCTCGCACGCTTAAGTTGCCGGTGAAAGTTACCCCCTGCTTTAGTTTATAGCTAAAAAGTGTGGTGCCGTCCTCGGTAGCGGCGAGCAGATCGCTTTGATTAACCGCCACCTGAACCGTTCTTCGTGCGGCGAGAGAGAAACTTAAGCACCGTTCAAGAAAAAGCCTGATAGATGAAGCTTCGCTCTTTAAGTTAAGGCGCCTTGATATATCTGAAGCCTGGGGGATGGAAATAGCTAAAATAACTCCAGTAAAAGCGAGGACTGTCAGAAACTCCAGGAGAGAGAAGCCGTGTTGAGTCGTGAGAGCTGTGAATTTCTTTTGGGTAGGTTTTTGTTTCATTTGAGATCTTTTTCCCAGAGAAGTTATCGGATGGCAGGATGAGGAAGTTGCGGGATCTGAGAAGATCTTCGGGTGTTCGTAAGTATTACCGTCGGTCGATCGTGGAGGTAAAGAAGATTCTCTTTACTTAGCGCCTACGAATAGTTTTCCATGCTGCCGCTAATTTTAGATCGTAAGTAGAGAGATCTAAATCCCCGGCAAGACAACTCCCGATAAGTTGCACATCAACCCAGTTTAGACCTTTACTGATTAGATTGCGTTTCATTATTAGGTCTAAGAGCTCTTTAAAGGGCACAGCGGGAGCGAAGGGTAATCGCGATAAGTCATTAATAGTGCTCTTAGGTTTCGGTATTCGCCCAACAGCAAGCTCTCCTATTACAGCTTCATGGATAAAGACGGTGTCATCTTCCAAGGCGCTCACAAGTTCTGGTTCCGGCGAGCGGAAATGGCGAATCCAAACTGATGTATCGAAGAGTGTGGCCATGAGGGTACTTCTAGCTGTTACGACGGCGTCGAGGAGCTCGAGCGGTTTTCATAAGGCCCCCCAACTTAATTAATCGTTGTCGAGCCGCTTTGTTGACCAGCTCCTCAGATATTGTAAGTCGTCGCAGTAACTAGATTTAGCTCTCAGAGTAGGGATGTGCTTTCCCACGCTTCCCTAACCCTAAACGCGCAGGACGCAAAACTACCTGCGTAGTTACAGTCCCCGAGCGGCTATTTAAAATCTCGATTACCGCCTCTGCCACACACTCCGGCGTTACAGCGAATTCCTCCCCCTCTTGAGGATAGAAATTTAGGTGATCGTAAAACGGGGTGCGCGTTATATCAGGGGTGATAGTTGTTACTTTAACCCCTCTTTTTCTTACTTCGTCAAAGAGTGACTTCTGAAAATGCTCAAGCCCCGCTTTGGTCGCGGCGTAGGCCGCGCCAAATGAGCTGCTCTCTAGGGCAGAAAATGAGCTAATGCCTATGATATAGCCGCTGGTCTCCTTAAGCGATCTTAAGAATCCCCTCGTTAGGACCAGGGGAGCTAATAGGTTTAGTTTAACCATCTGGTCGATCTGCTTTACCGAGAGCTCCTCATGCGGCGCGAAGTGTCCAACACCGGCGTTGTTTACCAAGAGTGTGATATCACCGTGAGCTTTTAAGATTTCAGAGGTAACGGCGGATACTTTGTCCGTGTCGGTTAGGTCCAAAGTTACGTGTGTATAATTAGGATTGGATATATCAGGTGTGCGCCTTGATATGCCGACAACTCTCCAGTTGTTATCTAGTAGAGCCTTGGCGATAGCCGCGCCGATGCCTGAGCTTGTGCCTGTTACAACTGCCAAGGGACTGGACATATCTTCTCCTGTGGAACGTATTGCTTAAGGTATTCTGAGACCGTAGCGATCATCTCCTCACGCTCTTCGTTGGGATACGAGGCGCACTGATTACTCACTGTATAAGGATATCCCACAATCGGGGAAACCGGGTTAGCTTCTCGCATCTGCTTTAGATAGCCGCTTGGGATCCTAAAAACTCCTATCGAGATATCGGCGATAGATGCGGAGTTAAGGCGAGAGAATGTCTCGTTGATTAGTTCTAGATAGTGCTCCTGCCATTTATCGACCTTGAGAATCGGATCAATGCAAAGCCTAACACGCCACCCAAGTTTGGCGGCTTTATCTATCGCCTCTAAACGAGCGGCTAGTTTTGGAGTCTTATGCTCATAGCGTGATACAACGAGATCAGGGGAGATGGTCCAGGCTATGATCACATTTGAGGGTGCTGCCATCTCCTTAATAGCTCCGATATTAGCGCTTTTTGTGCGGATCTCGACTGTGACGTTTGGGTTCTCTCGGGCGAACTCTACGTATTTGCCGCAGTAGCCAAATAGATCCTCAAGCGCTAGTAGATCCGTGTCATACGAGATGCAGAGATACGCGGGCTCGGTGCCTTTTAGCTCTTTATTTGCCGCGCTGATAAAGTCACTATCGTTAACGAAGAGAACCAAGTTAGCTGATGGAAACATTCCTTGTAGATAACAGTACTCGCAACCATAGATGCAGTTTAGCGCTGGAGTAGTATAAAAGAACCGCGAGTGTTCAAAATTCGGCACAAATGAGCTTCCCGGGTAAAGAAACGCATCCTCTCTTACAGCGAGGATTAGTTTCAGAGAGTTGCGCTGATCAATCCAGCTCTGTCTTGGGCGATTAAAGACCTCTTTGTAGGTATTAATCGAGATCGATTGAGCTTTCGGAAAGCGATTTAATATCGCTTTTGTAAGGGGATAATCACGCGCCTTATCCTCAATATAGATGTGGGAGAAGATCGGTAGATAGCTCAAAGTGATCTCCCCTTTGTGAGTTCGGCTAGAAGCTGGTGATAGGCCTTATTGCGCTCCTCTTTCACTCCGACTTTAAGCTGGAGTAGGGGGGTGATAGTGCTTTTCCAATCTAGCCCTTGCGCGTGAAGTGTTTGGACCCTTCGGTATATCTCGGTGCGCTGCGATAACGAGAACTTTAAAGTTTCGCAGGCGCTGACAATCAGAGAGTGTTCATCGGTATTTAGTCTATTTATTTGCGGAAGGGCATCTTTGATCGACCCTAAACAAGTTGTAATTCGCTCGGAATTTTTAGCCACCAGCGCTGATACATCATCTTGGGAAAGCCGCGTACCTAAGCAGTGATCCGAAATAACTTTTAGAAGGCATACAGAGCTAGGCGCAGTGATAGTCAGGGCTGCTTGGATCATCCCAGCTCCCTCCATATCGACACAGACTGGGTGTTTAGGGGGCGTTCTTACTGGATGGTCGTAAGTCTCTAAGCCGCTCTCGACTAGGCCGTGTCGTACTATGATATCCGGATAAAACCTGGCTTCTGTGGCTACGTCATGAACCTTGTTGATGTAGGTAAGTGTACCGATCGGTAGCTCTGGGTTTGAGTATCCGGCGATCCCTATATTTGCCACGAGTGGCGATTCCCCGCCTCGGTAGAGCTCCGGAAAAAGTGAGGTCATTAGAGCTGAAGTGGCTATAGCAGAGCGGATCTTTCCGATACCTGAAGTGGCGATGTACGCACCGTTGCCATAGAAAACTTGGAAACGCTCAGCGCATGGATTCTCGCGAAGTGGCCGTGCCTCATAGGCTTTGATTAAAGGCGCCGCCTCGCAAGCTAGAGCTGTTATGATTAGAATCTCTTTAGTCATCCTAAATCGCAGGGGATAAAAATCGGCCTGACTATAGCACGATCTTTAATGCGATCATCGCCTGTAGCTTCTCATGGGATTTTCAGGTCGTTACCTACTCCTTAACTGGTTAATTTGGTAGGCTTTAGTTGTCTCTCCTATTAAAAGCTATCCTTTTATGACCACTATCAAAAACTTAGAGCCCCGCGAGTTAGTCCTTATGCACCCAGGCGGTAGGGCTGTTGGGGCGGTGTTGGTGGGAGCCACGGATCTTAAAAAGGTTGTCTTTTATAGCCACGGCTTTCCAGCTAGCCGCCTAGAGGCCACAATAGCAGAGCGAGCCGCTAAGGAGCTTGGTTTAACTGTTGTTGCGCTGGATAGACCGGGGTTTGGACTCTCAGAGTGGTATTCCGAGCGAAAATTTGAGGATTGGGCTTCTGATGTCGCTTTAGTGGCCGATCACCTAGGAATTAAGCGCTTTAGTGTCCTGGGGGTGTCCGGCGGCACTCCAACGGCAGTCGCGGCTGCGGCAAAGCTGGGAGATCGGGTTATTTCATTAACGATCGTGAGTGGGGTGGGGCCATTAACAGGCTCCGAGTCCCTAAAAGCGATGAACCGCGCCAACCGATCTTTGCTAATCCTAGGAAAGCGTTTTCCCTCTTTGGGAAGGTGTTTGGTTGAAATATTGGCGAGGCTTTGGAGACGCTTTCCGCATCTAGTAAAGGTGTGGTTTGGCGTGCTTCTTCCTAAAGTTGACCGTGAGATCGTGACTCGACGAGAGGTGGGATTGGTTTTGGCACGCAACATCCGCGAAGCCCTAAAGCAGGGGCCAGAGGGAACGGTTTCGGAGTTTTTGCTTCTCGCCACTGACTGGAGCGATCTCTTAAGTCAGGTGACAGTGCCAACAACGATCTGGCACGGGGATAGAGATACCTATGTTCCGATCTCGATGGGTGAAGCGGTGAGAGATCGGATCGCGGGTAGTGAATTTCACAAAGTAGAGGGTGGTGGTCACTTCATGATCCTTGATACGATAGAGCGCGTTTTGAAAGGCATAGAGAGAGATTTTAATGTTTACGGTTGAGAGGGTTTCAAGCCTGATAGAGCAGCGCGAGCTGCACGCTCTACGCGACGCGTTGGTTGACAATGCGCCGGTAGAGGTGGCTGAGCTTTTTCAACAACTCTCAGATGAGGAGCGCGTTTTAATATTTCGCATCCTGCCTCGTGAATTCGCAGCAGATATCTTCTCTGAATTAGATGTTGATCTGCAGCGTACTATTTTAAGTGGCTTAGGCGATAAGCAAACAGCAAGGCTACTCTATGAGATGGCAGCGGATGACCGTACTGCGCTTCTTGAAGAGATCCCAGCAGAAGCCGCCAGGCAGCTCTTGGCTCTATTACCTAAAGATGAGCGCGATGTAGCACTCACCTTACTTGGATACCCAGATGGCAGTGTTGGGCGACTAATGTCCCCGGATTATCTTACAATCCACGAGGATTGGAAGGTTCGAGAGGTTTTAGATCACATCCGCGCGCACGGAAGAGAGAGTGACTCGCTAGATACCCTGTACGTTGTTGACGCTAAGGGTGTGTTGGTCGATGAGGTGGCGGTAAAGAATCTCTTGCTCGCGTCTCTAGATGAAGAGGTCGCTTCGCTGATGAATTACAAGTTTGAGGCGCTCTCTGTACAAAGCGACCAGGAGCAAGCAGTTGAGCTGTTTAAGAAATACGACCGCCCTACGTTACCAGTGGTAGACACGCATGGGCTTCTCTTAGGTATCGTTACCGTTGATGATATCCTCGATGTTCAAGAAGAAGAGGTAACGGAGGATATTCAGAAGTTAGGAGGTAGCGAAGCCCTTGAGGACGCCTACATTAAGACTCCGGTGTCTACCCTTATACGCAAACGCGCTAGCTGGCTAATTGTGCTCTTTGTGGGCGAGATGCTCACCGCTTCAGCCATGGCTAACTTTGAGGGCGAGATTCAGAAAGCGGTGGTACTAGCTCTTTTTGTGCCACTGATTATATCAAGTGGTGGTAACTCAGGGAGTCAGGCGTCGACCTTGATTATCCGAGCTCTCGCGGTAGGAGAGATCCGCACAAGAGATTGGTTCCAGATTATGCGCCGCGAACTTATAACCGGTTGGGCGCTCGGATCGATCTTAGGATTTGTTGGTTTTTTAAGAATAGTTATCGCGGCACAATTTTCGGATATGTATGGGCCGCACTGGTTTCTACTTGGTGTAACGGTTTTCTTCTCTTTGATGGCGGTTGTAACCCTAGGAAGCTTAGCTGGTTCTATGCTACCTCTAGCGCTTAAACGCCTAAAACTTGATCCGGCCACATCATCCGCGCCATTTGTGGCGACATTAGTCGATGTTGTTGGTCTTTTGCTTTATTTCACGATAGCGGCGATGCTGCTGTCGGGGAGTATGTTGTAGGGAGCGTTTTTTGGAGCGCGGCGCTCCCGCGCCGCTGAAACGGCTAAGTTTGGTGATTGTAAGTGGGGATCGTAGTTTCTGACTGTATGCCTCTTTATCTGGTGCATATTTTACCACACACAGGACGCGGACGATTATCAGCGCTACCTAGTCTGATTGACGTCTCCGTTTCTCGATTTAATCTCACGAGAGAGATGCAGCACAGCATCGATATAACTCGGACTCTTGTTATAACGCCAGATAATTGAGCGCTTCTCTTGCAGAGGAATCTCTTCCTTAAATCCGAAGCTCGCAAGATAATTCGCCGCTGACCAGATAGCGTCGCTTTCGTTGTGCAGAGACACGATGCCGTCTTTATTACCGTCCACTCCGAATCTGAGATAAGCAGATGGTAGAAACTGAGGCAGGCCAAACGCTCCTGCTGAAGAGCCACGCATCGAATGGACCTCTATCCTGTTTCTCTTGGATATAGCTATTAAAGCCGGAATCTCTGGAAGAAATGTTCGCTCAAGGTAATCTCCGCGCCGTCTGACATCATCAAAAACCACTTTGTGGTTAATCTTTTTCTGAGCGACGTAGTTCTCTCTCAGGTTATCAGGGGCGTTAGTGGTTGCTAATCGAGACAATCGATAGACGAGAGAGTGATCGCCAGTATTTCTCCCAGCTCCAGATTCAATAACTATAATAGCTGCCACTACCTCGCGTGGTACTTTTAAGGTTTCTTCAGCGCGTGAAAAATCATCGCCATGGCGATCGAGAAAAGCCACGCCTAAAGCGCTGTGACGGGGATGCTTAAATCCCTCATAGATTGAGGCCGGCTCCTTAGGTTTAACGCTAAATGGAACGAAGGTGCGCTCTGGCATGCGCGGATCGGAATAGATCTCAATTAGGTCGCGCTCGCTGACCCCGTTTTGCTTAAGTCGTTCAACTAAATAGTCCCAGCCGCGAAATCTGGAATTTGGCCAGATAGGCCGCGGATTCATCCGCGCTTTGGCTGATATTTTAGTTTTAGGCGCGGACCTCTTTTTATAAGTTGGTCTCTCAGCGTAAGAATCCATTGATAAGCCGAGAGTGATAACAAAGAACGCGATCAGGACTTGGAAGGTTATCCTCATAACGTATCAACGTCCCCCTGCTATTGTGGCCGCAACTGAACTTAATATAGCAGTAGGGCCAAGCGACCGATCTTTTAGTTTGAAATCTGCGCGTAAAAGCGATTCGACTGTTCTTGATAGTGAATCAACAGAGCGCTGCTTCGCTAGTGGAAGATATTTTGAGAAGATCCAAGGCGTTAGTCCCATCGATTCGCGGATATCGTTTTGCGAAACACCGCTGTCGAGCAGCGATCTAATTCGCAAAAGTGAGGTAAAAGTTTTTGTAAGTAACCCGATTAACATAAAGGGGCTGGAGCCCTGGTTAATGAGTCGAGCTAGAAGCGCTTCTGTAACTCCGCGATTCCTGCCTAGTAGCGACTCCGCCAACTCGAAATCACTAGCTTGCGCTCTTCCCGGCTCTAGCGCTTTCAGAGCCTCGACCGTAGCTCCCGAACCGCCAAGATATAGCGAAAATTTCTCGATAAGGCGGGAAACTGCCTCTGGGTCTTCCTCACCGAGCGCTACTATTAGCTCAATTACCGCGTCATTAGCCTCGGATATCTCAGCGCTCTTAACTTCGCGCGCGGCCCATTTGCGGAGCTCTACTCCCTTTAGCTGCTCGAAAGCTAGGTGACTAGAAAAGGCCTCAACGGTTTTCTTAAAGTTAGGCGTATTAGGAAGCGATTCCCCTATTATAAAAAGATGAGTACCAGGTACGGCCTTCTTAATAAAAGCTGAAACTGGCTCTAGATCGGCGGCCTTCGCGGACTCAACACCACGCATAACCGCGAAGCGTATGGGCTCAAACAAGGACGGTTCCTCTAGATCTCTAATGAATCTTGATGGGTCGTTTCTTCCCTGCTCACCAAAGGAAAAAGTTTTTAAGTTCTTTGGGAGAGTTCCATTAAAATGTTTAAGCAGATGCTCAAGCGCCCTGGTTCTTCTTACCCGGTCTGGAGAAGTAATAACAACGCATGCCGGACACTCCTTGCTGGAGGTGAGCTCTTTAATAGTAGCTGCGACTTTATTTGGGCTCATAGGGGCCTAGATTACTCATGAAATCGCGATGAGGCAACTTTTCTTGAAACACTCCCGAAAATAAATGGCAACGGCTAATACCGCTTTTAAGGGAGATATCAATGACAGATAAAGTGCGAAATGAGGCGACTTCATTCATGACCTCGGTTTATGAAGGCGCGGTTGAGGGTGATTTTTCAGATAACGACTCAACGGTCAAGGTAGTGACACAGGTTGGGGTTGGTTTAATACCAGTAGTAGGACAGTTGGCTGATGCTCGTGACACCGTAGCCGCAATACAAGATGTTAGGAACGAGCGAGAGGGGGCTTGGACTAAGTTGGGGTTTGCCCTAGTTGGATGGCTTCCGATAGTTGGAGATCTGTTTAAGCCACTTCGTCGAAGCGGCGTGAGCGATGTCCTGAAAGGGGTGGATTACTCGGCCAGCGTGGTTCGGTTTGGGGTGGAGCATGTAGGGCCTGGAACAAAGCGGGGAGCATCGCCATCGGGGGTGGATTAGCGTGACTATTAACCACATCCTGGGAGATCGGTCTTCACAGAGAGGGTTTAGGACAGTAAGTAGGTAAAGCCCCCTTCCCGGCTAGTCGATCTCTTTTGCTCTTTGTAAAGAAATGGGTAATTCGTTAATCCTGAACAGCTTTTTCACAAAAAGACCAGGGATGACAGCGAGGGGAAGGTATAAGCCGCACCGTCAGTATCCCCCTCTGTCCGTTCTCGCTGGCCTCTTTGTTTAAATAAAAAGCTCGGCGAATCTTTTTTGTACAAAGAGAGCGGCGAGAGAAAAGAGAGGGGGAGGGAATAAAACTTGTTATAGTCTTATTTCCGGAGTGTACCCCGGAAATAAGAACTAATTCCGGAATGTAATCCATAATGCTCGAACGCCACCTCCAATTACCTAACTCGGCTTCCTATTTCATATTCGCAAATTCTTGAATCTAAGTGCGCAGGCGACTGGCAAAATAACTAGATATTATCCTCGGCGAATGATGTAAATCACTTAACTACTCACCGAGTTTTTTGGATCGTTGCCGTCACTAATATCTCTAAACAGGCCGTTTTCGAACGTCTTCTTTGTAATTGCAACTGTTCTACCGAACCGCCCTAGGCCCAGCCGCTTGCACCTCAGGTGAGGCTCCCGCCGCATAGGTCTTAAAATTATTAGTGAAGAGATCCGCTAGCTTGTTAGCGGCCGCGTCGTACGCCGCTTTATCACCCCAAGTATTCTTAGGAATCAACACTTCGCTCGGTACCCCAGCAACCTCAGTTACCACATCAAATCCGAAAACAGGATCCTTCTGTGTCGGAGCCTTGGCTAGTGAACCGTTGTGGATTGAGTCGATGATCGAGCGAGTGAGGCTTAGCTTCATGCGTTTGCCTGTGCCGTAGCCACCACCACTCCATCCTGTGTTAACTAACCAAACATTAGCTGAGTGTTTAGCCATCTGCTCAGCCAATAGCTCAGCGTACTTAGCAGGGTGCCATACAAGGAAGGGTCCTCCAAAGCACGGTGAGAATGTAGCCGTTGGCTCAGTTACCCCCATCTCTGTTCCCGCGACCTTGGCTGTGTAGCCACTTATAAAGTGATACATAGCGTGCTCACGTGACAACTTGCTCACAGGTGGCAGCACCCCGAAGGCGTCGCAGGTGAGGAAGATGATATCCGATGGGTGTCCGGCGACACATGGAATCTTGGCGTTCTTGATAAACTCAATCGGATAGGCTCCGCGGGTATTCTCAGTAATTGAGGTGTCGTGGAAGTTAACTCGACGATTCTCCCTATCAAGGACAACGTTCTCAAGAACCGCTCCAAAACGAAGGGCCTGGAATATATCTGGCTCGTTCTCTGGAGTTAGATCGATAGCCTTAGCGTAGCAGCCGCCCTCAATGTTGAAGATGCCTGTGCCTGACCAGCAGTGCTCATCATCGCCTATAAGCCTACGTTTCGGATCCGCTGATAGTGTTGTCTTGCCAGTGCCGGACAAGCCGAATAGAACACTCGATCTCTCGGAATCTTTCTCAGCGGTCGCTGAGCAGTGCATCGATAATATCCCGCGCTTAGGCATAAGGTAGTTCATCACAGTGAACACGCCTTTCTTCATTTCTCCAGCGTACTCGGTCCCAAGGATTACTAACTCTCCGCGCTCGAAGTTAAGATCGATACTGGTCTTGGAAGTCATTCCTGCGGTGTGGCGATTTGCGGGGAACTGTCCGGCGTTTAAGATAACGAAATCCGGTTTGCCGAAATTCTGCAGCTGCTCCTCTGTGGGCCTAATGAGCATCGTGTGCATAAAAAGCGCGTGGTAGGGGCGGGAGCAGATAACGCGAACCTTAATCTGTGTATCCGGGGCCCAACCAGCGAAGCCATCGAAGCAGTAAAGGGTCTCGCGGGTATTTAGATAGTCGATCGCTCTCTCTCGATTGATATCGTATATATTTGGCTCGAGAGGAACGTTTACATTACCCCACCAGATATCCTTCTCAGACGCGGCGTTCTTAACGATACGTTTATCTTTCGGAGAGCGACCGGTCTTAGCTCCTGAATAGGCCACTAAGGCGCCGGAATCAGCTATTCTTGTCTCTGGCTCGGTAAGGATCGCCTCTTCGTAAAGCCGACAAGGGGCTAAGTTGCGGTGAATTTTCTTAACTGTAATACCGTGCTCTTCGAGTGTGAAATTAGCCATAGCCTCTCCGCCTGTGATTTTTCAACGAGAGGACTCTAGCACATTAGCAGCTTCGCGTTAAAGCCCACCAACATCGTGGCAGTTCGGGGGATTTTGGGCAGATATCAATACTTCTCCATACTCGGATCGATCTCATCCGCCCAGCGCAATACACCACCCGCTAGATTGCTCACTTGCGTAAAACCATGAAGTTTTACTAGATCAATGGCAACCGCTTGGCTGCGAGCCCCACTTCGACATACTACCACTATCTCTTTGTCTTTTGGGATCTCGGCGATACGTTCAGTTACAGAGCCTTTGGGGATAAGCGTCCCGCCGATAGAGCAGATATCACGCTCAAAAGGCTCCCGCACATCGAGCAAAAAGATATCCTCGCCCCGGTCCATTTTAGCCTTTAGTTCTATGGGGGTAATCTGCGGTATGCCGAATAGAGTCTCCATGATTATTTACCTATAGGTCTCTCTCTAGGCGTTGGATGTGGTACACCTTCTCTGATCAGCGCCGAGAAGTTCGGATCGTTTTGATGAATCTTAGCTTTAGCATTCACCAGAGATTTCTCCATAATCTCCTCTAACGGCATACCGAGCATAAGGGTCTCAGTCTCATACAGGTACTCTGGAACGTATCCGCTAAGCAGTATCTTCCATGTGTACTTCGCTACGCCACCCAACGCTTTGACCTGTTGAAGAACCGTGGTAGTACAGTTAGTAGTGAGGGTGTTGTAAAACTTAGGCTCGCTTTTAAGCTTATTGATCCGTTTTACATACTCCAAAAATAGCTTTCGACCGTTCTCAAGAGCCATGCGTGTTCGCAGAACGTAAACTCGCTCCTCTGGAACTCGGTGATTAACGCGAACTCCGATCACATCACGCTCGTCTGCCACTACATAGGTCAGTTCATAGTTTCTAAAAAAACCGTTAACCGCTGAATAGGACTCGCCAACTTCCTTGCGGGTTTCAATTGAGAAAGAGATAAAGTCTTTGCCATTGAAACCAAAGCTGACCATCACGTGAGCGATAGCTTTTCCGGCCCAATACGTCACGAGCATGTCAACTTCACTTAGCTCGTTTACGTTATATGAGCGAGTTTCATAGTTGGCGTCGAAGTCAGTTTCAGAGCGGTAATTAAAATTGCGAATATTGTGAAGAGTTACAACATCCCCCGAAATCTCTCCCCACGGAGTCTCGCGTACCTCAGGGACCCAATTTTTGTCATTCGATGGGTTGAGAGAATTCCAACAGGTTACACCCGCCACTAAGACTATTAGTGGCAGTGCGCGTAGAAGAGGCCTTTTCCTCCAGAAAAGGAGGCTGACCACTAGCAGTAGAGCGGTTACGATTGCCGCTGGGGTTCTTAACTCCTCTGGTAACGCGGGAGAGAAGTTAAAAACAAGCGCGGACCACGCGCTTGTCAAAACAGCAAAAATCGGGAGGATTAATTTACTTAAAAAACCGATCACCTCGTCCCCCTTGTCTATTTAGAGCCGCGAGCGTTCTTCTTGGGTAAGTTGGACGGCTCAGTGTGGGCTCTTAATATCCTTCTTATCTCAAGTAGCGCTTGCGGATGAGCGTGGGCTGTGTGATCTGCGGGAACTATTAGCTCTGATTGCGCCCCGTCAACGTGTGAGCTCTTGTAAGGAACAACTCCATCTGAGCTATCAGGAGTATCTCCACGACCCCGATCACCGATAATAGAATGAAATGGGATATCTTTAGAGATAGTAGTGCGAGACAAGCCTTGAAGAGCTGGACTCTTCTCTGACAATCCACTGATACTTGATGATTGACCAGCGTCAAATGCAGTGCGCAGTTCTGGCCGTAATATGTTTCTTGCTCCTCTGGCCGCGCTGACGGTTTTTTGCACAACAGTCTTAGGCAAGGATATTAGCCAACGACCGATCTTGCCGATCCAGTTGTCCGCGATTGAGCTTCCTCGATGTGGAACCGCGACAAAGATAACACGGTCGATGTACGGCTTTGGCTTAAACTCAAGGTACGACCTGACAGCTTGCGCTGTGTCGTCGTCAAGCTTTGATAGTCGCTTAGGATCCTCTAGGAAGTACTCCATAAGTGGAGTGCTATCAACTACAGCGCTCCGTGTGAGTAGACCGCCCATGCTGTGACCGACAATCACCATACCGCGAGAATTCACAGACTTGTTGGTGTGTTGTGTCAGGTAATGTTGAAGCTGGTCGAGCCTCTCTCTAAATGTCTTGGCGTTCTCAAGGATCGGGAGATTTGTTGGATATAGGTAGTGCCAGACCCTAAAGTGTTTACGGATCATCGGGTCGCCCATCAGCTCGTTATGCACATCGAGCCATGTAAGCGGATTTGAGAAGAGTCCGTGAACGGTAATCAGCGGTATCTTGCCTACATCGTAAGGCTCTAGGGTGTAGAAGCCAGTGTTTTTTAACAGCTCCTCGTTACCCTGAATGGCATCAAAGAGACCGTCCCAGCCTCCCATGCCTGTTTTTTGCACAACTGCCGCTAAAGGTGCCGTGAAATCAGCGGCCAGCGGTAGAGAGCCTTTTTGAGTTGTGTAGCTCTCTGTGGTGGATGAATTGATTAACTCAAAACTAGCCGCGCATTGGGAGCCGACGCATCCATTATCTGGAAACTTAAGTAAAGCAGTGAGCGGTAGGCAGGTGCCAACTCTCGGCAGATACTCCTCAAGTCCATCTCCATCGCGCCTCTTTCTGCAAGCGACGAGGCTCACTCCAACTCCGGAGCGTCTGTGGCGGTTTGTTAATCCCTCTAATCCGATAGATGAGGCTGGTTCAATTGAGGCGTACTCTGTTGGATCCTCAACATTATCTCCTTCGGATACCTTTAGGTTGAAGGTTCGGCCGATGCCTAGGTCAAACTGTGGGATTTTAGAGTTATCCCATTTAACGCGCTCCAAATACGAGAGAACGCCACGTGTAGCGCGGTCGTAGAAAACCTTAAAGCTATCACAGCGAACGTCAACTGGGTGCGCGCACTGTTTTAGGAAGAAGCCTTGGAATGAAAGATCAGCCGCGTGCAGATAAAGCGCTACAGCTTTGTTTGGTTCGCTTTTCTCAAGTAGCTGCGCGCGACCAATAGCCACTTCGCTTTCGATGTAGGCGCGATCTATCTCGTCAGCGAATTGCTCGAATTGGCGAGCAACCTTAGCGTCTACGCCATTTTCAAGAACTTCTTGTTGTGTCAGCCCCGCCATTCGCACCGCTTGCAGAGAAACGGGGCTAAGTTTATTCGACGAGATGATATCCTGGCGGAACTCGCGTAGTGAGTCGGCGGGATCAACAACTGTAAGCTTCACCACAGAACAGGCGCTTAACGATGTGAAAGCCGAGGCTAGGAATAGAGATCTTATTGTGTGGAAGTTGAGTTTCATTTGTCGTCTCTGATTAAAGTGCTTGTGAGTTAGCTTCGCCAATCTACCGAAGATAGTCCAGACCAGTACTTAGCAAATAACGGCAAAACATCGCTATCTTGGTATTTTATTAGAAACGGCTTGATTAGCCTCCCTAACTCACGGGCTAAGCGGGAGATAGTCAACTTTATGAACAGTGGTGAACTGCATGTGCTGGTAGCTCTTTATCGCCCTAGGGAACTTTTTCCTAAGCCGTTCCATATATTCAAAGAGTTTAGGATAGGACTCAAATACCAGCTCTACGTCGATCTCCCCAGGGAACCCAACGCCGTTTAGTGAACAAAAGATCTCGGGGGTTGAGTATATGTATGAGGTAACAGTATCAACGATGTTTTTAACTGACAGGTCAAGGCGAATAAAAACTTTAAAGTGGGTTTGGCCCAGAAGTGACCAGTCTATGACGGGCCTATATCCTCGAATAACACCACGCTCCTCAAGCCTCTCAATACGATAAGCGGCGACTTTGTCGCTGGTATCACATCTGGAGGCGATCTCGCTGTAAGGCACGCGTGAGTTAGTCGACAGCACCCTGAGGATTTTTGTGTCGAGAGGATCTAGAGAGGCGTGCTCATCTGTTTCCTCGATATCGACAGTTTTTAGTTTTCCTATTCCGAGTAACCGATCTACCCGGCAGTGACGTAGTCGATAGACCTGGTCTTGATTGTAGTCGCTCACACTCTCCCCGTGGCGCGACAGGAAATCGAGAGTTAACCGCTCAAAGTCCCGCACTGATCGGCACCAGAAAGAGATCACCAGATCGTAAGCGCCGTTCATCTGATAGCACCAGAGAACCTGCGGATTTTTGTGCGCGTAGCGAGCGATACTTTTTATTCTGGAGTCTGATAGATCAGTTAAGTGGACGAAGAGCCTACAATATAGAAAACCCAGCTTGAAGGAATCTATAACGGCTCTAAAGCCGATTAAGACACCCCTCTTTTGAAGGGATTTTAGTCGATAGTCGAGAAGTTGTGGGCTAATCCCGAGATCCTCAACAATATTTGCTAGACCCTGGCGGGGTCCAAAATCTAGAGAGGATAATACGCGGCGGTCGAGGTCGTCGAGGAGCATCGAGATTTAGCTACCTAATCGCCTAGCGGGTGAAGTATTCGAGCGAAGTCTCGCGGCGTGTTGCTTGTAGTCGGTGAGAAGGTAGTTAATCAACACGGTGGAAATGGCGGCATAGCCCTTAGATGTTGGGTGTATGGCGTCGGTAGATAGTAGTCTTTTGCTAACGCGATCAAACCTTAGGTCGGCGGGATACTCGTCGCTCCCAGATTTAATAATTAGTTCATCTAATTCCTTTACCCATGGGCCCTGAGCCCCTCTGTTTGGGTACATCAGGACCGCTGTAACAACGAGCGGGGCGCTGTAACCGAGCATTTTAGCTTGGCTTGTGATTAGTTCCCTGGCGCGCTTAATGTTTCGCAGGGCTGCTGAGGGCTCTCCCATAAGCCATCGATCGTTGCGGCCGACATCTAAGACCACCAAGTCAGCAGTAAGTAAACTCTGCGCTAGAGGATCTGTTTGGTAGTTATCGAAGGCTTTTCTGATCTTCGAGAGCATCTGTTGGGTCCGCAATCCCAGTACCCCTTGATTGACCAGGGTTGCCTCTGGGAATTTCTCCTGCGCTCGCAGGACGTATCCTCCTTTGTTATTGTTTTTTGTATCACCGAAGCCGTATACCAAGCTGTCGCCTAGGACTGTAATCACAGCACTGCCGTCGCAATTATAATCGGCTAGTCTGCCAATATCAGGGCAGGCTTTGGCTGCCTTCGTTGAGACGATAGCTATGATAGCTGTGATAATTAGCTGGTGAGAAATCTTCATATTACTTAGACCTCAAGTTTAGGAGTCGAAATAGTATCAAAGTGAGAGGCTTTGACGCAAATGGGCCACTAGGCACGAGGGGGTAGGGTTTACTCCGGTCTCCCTAGTTAGTAATGTCAGGAAGTTATGAGGAATTCATCTAACGCATTAAAACTAGGACTCGTGGCGCGTATTATTTTGGCCTTTAGCGGTGTCTTAATAAGCGTTCTGTGTTTCGAGATCCTTTTTCGATTATTAATACCAGCAACAGGTCCCAAAAAAATTGGATGGACAGATCGTCCCTATGCGTACTTTATGCCGGAGGGGGCGACAACCCTGCAGGACGCTAGTCCTACTCCGAAGCGAGAAGGTGTTTTTAGAATAGCGGTTGTAGGTGATTCCTTTACCTTCGGCCCTAATATGCAGCTAGCGGATACGTTCCCAAAAAAGCTCGAATGGATGTTAAACCTAAACCAGGAGGCGCCCCGGGTTGAAGTCTTAAATAGAGGAGTATGCGGAGCCTCGACTTTTAGTGAGGTTGAGGTCGTTAAGCAGGTTTTAAATGAGCAGCCAGACCTTATTGTACTTGAAATTACCCTGAATGACGCTGAACACCACATCCTTAGCCGAGATGAACGTGAGGAGATCTTTGGGGCTCCGTGGTTAAAATGGAAGCTCTTTTCTTGGTGGAGATCGGCAGGTTTTGTCGCCAGTCGAATTCATAACTCAAGGACAGTTAGCCAGTATATTGATTATCACTCAAAGTTTTTTAAGGATTCCGCTTCCTTTGATAGATTTGATCGTTCAATCGCCAGTATAGTAGCCCAGGGGCGCGCAGCAAATGTACCAATGATGGCTGTGCTATTTCCGCTATTTGATTTCCCTATCGACGATCGCTACCCTTTCGCGGATGTCCATAAGATCGTTGCCAGCTCATTAGCTAAGCATTCTTTAGAGCTTTTAGACCTGAGATCGGCTTATGTTGGGATCCCCCCTGAGCGTTTGCAGGTTATTCCTGGAGATGACAATCATCCAAATGAGATCGCCCACCGTATAGCCGCTGAGCATTTGTTGGCTACGCTAGTGGACAAGCGACTTGTGCCGGAAAGCAGCGTCCCGAGAGCGGTTTTCCGAGTCCGTCGTGAGATTCGGGAGCGCGGAGCTAACGCCGGTAAGGTTTTTAAGCAGGCAGCGAGCGATGGCGCTTCGGCGGGGGAGGGGGATTAGAGCACGACACACGCCTAAGTGCGTGGTATTAAGGATTGCCCGGTTGTGCTCCTATGTAGTGACTGATACCCTGATCAATAGGAGCTGCTTTACCTTTCTGTTCGGGGGGAGATTTGGCTCTAAATCTCGGCAGTAGCATCGTTCGACGAGATATCGCTGAAGCTCACTTAACCTATAACGGAGGTAATAATAATGAAGATAAAAGCGCTCGCCTTTATGGCTTTGGTTGGTTTAGTTGTAAGTGGATCGGCAGAGGCGCAGGTTCGCGCTAGAGGTCTAGCTCAGTTTTGCCCAACCACTCAAGATGTTGGTTCAGCTAGCGGTACGGTATATAAGAACTCAGCTCCGGTGCGTGCTAACTCATCGCTGACCGCGCCGATTGTTTATTTCCGTCAGGAGCCGACTCTTATATTTGGTCGCAGGAATTTCACAGGAAGTAGCTTTACCATTTATGATGGTAGCGGGAATTCCCTCGGCCGTTGTCCATACGCCACTGCTCACGGAGCGCAAGGCCGTGCTCGCTGCTCAATGCAGACAAGAAGTGTCAGAAGGGCTGCAGTAAAGAATACGGCATCGCCGACTGTATACTTCAAAATATCGCAGAATCTCTGTGTTAAGATTCCTGATGCTGGTAGTTGCTACGGCAGTGTGAAGGGACTGTGTAACCAGGTCCTCAAGTAAACAGCAGACGCGTTTACTGAGTAATGAGCCGCGCGGGTAGGGTGGGTCACCTAATAAGTGATCTGTCTTACCAGCGCGGTTTTTGCTTTGATGGTGGCGTTATACTTGTTTTAGGAGCGCGACCTAATGTCACGTTATGATGCTCATGCGTTAAAGCCTGCGGGAACTTCACCAGGAACCGTCGTATATATCGGCGAGGAGAGGAATTCTCCCGTTACGATAAGTTTTATCAGTTATGATCCAAATAGCGCAGAGCCTCCTCGAGTTGTCGCGGCGCATGATGTAGCTCCGCCACCTGACGGTCAGGGGATCTCTTGGTACACGATCGATGGTGTCCACGATCCTAAGATTTTAAACTCTATCGGCGAGCGCTTTGGTTTGCACGGTTTGGTCCTAGAGGATATCGCTAACACCAATCAGCGTCCCAAGATAGAGGAGTTCGACGAATACCTCTTCATAGCTATGAAGATGATCACCTTTGATGAGAAGGAACGAGAGCTAGCAGCTGAGCATGTAAGTTTAATCATCGGTAAAGGATATGTTCTCTCATTTCTTGAGGACGAAGGGGATGTCTTTGAGCCGGTCAGACAGAGAATCGCGTCCGGTAAGGGGCGAATTCGCAAGATGACATCAGATTATCTCGCCTATGCGTTGATGGACGCAATCGTAGATAACTATTTTACGGTTCTTGAGGACCTAGGAGATCAGATTGACGAAGTCGAAGAGGAGGTTGTTGAGACTCCTAGCGTGAATACCCTAAGGACAGTGCATACCTTAAAGCGTGAACTTATTTTTCTGCGCCGCAGCGTCTGGCCGATGCGTGAGGTAGTTAATACCCTTTTGCGTGACGAGAGTGATTTAGTTCGAGATGAGACCAGGATCTACCTCAGAGATCTTTACGACCATTCGATTCATGTCATCGATACCGTTGAGACTTTGCGCGATATTGTAGCGGGAATGCTTGAAGTTTATTTATCTAGCGTTAGCAACAAGCTTAATCAGGTTATGAAGGTTCTAACGGTCATGTCGAGTATCTTCATCCCTTTGACGTTCGTTGCGGGGGTGTACGGTATGAACTTTAAATACATGCCTGAACTTGAGTGGTCTTATGGATATCCCGCTATTATGCTGGGGATGCTGGCCGTTGCAGTCGCTCTACTAGCTGTTTTTCGCCGCAAGGAGTGGTTGTAATACCTCGCGGGTTTTCTCGAATAGCTCATCGGGAGTCTCAGTTGCGTCTAGCACCAGGAACGGCGTTGGGAGCGTGTCAGCACATTCAAGAAATCCGTGACGGATCCGGTTGTGAAACTCAATCTTTTCGTCCTCAAAGTTGTCTTGGCCATTGCCGACCCTGGCTGCCACTCGCTTAAGTGCAATGCTAGGCTCTAGGTCCAATAATATGACAAGATCAGGGGTCAGACCCTGGGTGGCTAAAGCGTTTGCCTGGTCTATCCATTCGCGGCTAACTCCACGGCCGTGACCTTGGAATGTTATGGTTGAGTAAAGATAGCGGTCGCAGAGAACAGAAATACCCTTCTCTAGCGATGGTCTGATAATCTTATCCACATGCTCAGCTCGATCGGCGGCAAAGAGTAGGGTCTCAGCGCGGTCACTCTTTTTCTCGGTTGACCATTCTAGAACGAGGCGGCGTATCTCCTTGCCGAGCACGGTTCCGCCTGGCTCTCGAGTGTCTGTAATCTGAATACCGTTATCTCGCAGATATCCGGAAACAGCCTTGTGCAAGGTTGTTTTACCGCACCCGTTTATCCCCTCAAAAGCTATGAATGCGGGGAGTTTATTTAGGGTAAATTGTTTTTGATCAACTCGCATCTGTACGGTACCGGTGTAAGATAAAACGGCGAGAGTATAGAATATGATTTGGTGTTCGCCTATCGGTTCAGAATGGAAAATTTTGCGATCCGTTAAGGCCTCTTTGTCGACGGCCCCTTTTTCATCTGCAGGTAACATGCTAGAATACAATGGTTTTTTCGGCTCATTTTAAAACTTTATACAGAGAGGTTTCCCCTCGCCGTGGGGCGTAGTAGAAGTTGTGAGCATAGTGATAAGTCAAAAGGTGTTCGTAAGGAGTTTGCATGGCCACGCAGACAACCAGTTTAAAGCAGGAATCAAGGGATCGCTATCTGACGTATGCGCTAAGCGTAGTATCAGGACGAGCGCTTCCAGATGTACGTGACGGCTTAAAGCCGGTGCAGCGTCGTATACTCTACGCGATGCTGCAAAATCTAAATCTGAAACCAAATGGCTCGCACCGTAAGTCGGCCGCTGTTGTGGGCGAGGTTCTTGCGCGCTTCCATCCACATGGAGATATCGCCTGCTATGAAGCGATGGTGCGAATGGCGCAGGATTTCTCTCTAAGATATCCTTTGGTAGATGGTCAAGGGAACTTCGGTTCGCTCGATGGAGACAACGCAGCAGCGTATCGTTACACGGAGGCGAAGCTCCGCGAGTTGGCTCTTGAGGTAATAGGAGAGATAGATCAAGAGACCGTCCCTTTTAGAGATAATTTTGACGCCACGGTTGTTGAGCCGATGGTGTTGCCAAGCCGCGTCCCAAACCTCCTGGTTAATGGCGCGACAGGTATCGCCGTGGGAATGGCGACCAGCATTCCGCCGCACAATTTAAAGGACACGATTAAAGCGTTAATCGAATTATCAAAAGATCCTGAGCTGTCAATCTCAAAGCTCACGGGGATAATTAAGGGTCCGGATTTTCCAACCGGCTGTAACATCCTCAACTCGCAAAAGGAGTTGGTTGAGATGTATGAGACAGGAAGAGGCTCGGTTAGGATGCGCGGCGAGTGGGAGGTTGAAGAGCAGGCGCGAGGTAAGCAGGTGATCGTTGTAACTTCGATCCCTTATGCAATTAACAAAGCGACTTTAGTTGAGCGAATCGCCGGATTGATCGTTGATCGTAAAGTGCCGCAATTAGTTGATGTCCGAGATGAATCTACTGACGTTGTGCGGATAGTGCTTGAGTTGGCTGCTGGAGCGGACGCGGAGGTCGCGATGGCGTACCTCTTTAAGAATACACCGCTAGAGTCTAATTTCCCGGTTAATCTTACAGCGCTAGTCCCAACCGGCGAGGGTGGTTCAACTCGACCGGAGCTACTCTCCCTTAAAGGGTGCCTGCAGCAGTTCCTGTCATTCCGTGAGGAGGTTACTGAGAAGCGCCTTGTGTTTGAGCGCAAGCAGCTCCTTGAGCGCATTCATATCTTGGAAGGTCTAGTAATAATTTATGACGCGCTTGATGAGGCGATTAAGATTGTTCGCAAGAGCGATGGAAGAAGCGATGCCGCGGAGAGATTAAGGGATCGCTTTAAGCTCTCTGAGATTCAGTCCTTCGCTGTCGTTGACATGCGTATATATCAGCTATCAAAGACAAACATTGACGAGATCAAGAGTGAGCTTGCGGATAAACAGAAGCGAGTTAAGGAAATAGATCGGATCCTGAAGAGTAAAGACGCGATTCAAGGGATCGTTCGTGAGGATCTAGAGGCGATAGCCGAGAAATTCGGGGATAAACGCCGATCAAAGTTAATCAAAGATAACGTTGATATCGAATTCGACGAGACCGCTTACGTTGTACACGAGGATGTGCATGTAGTTGTATCAACGGACGGCTGGGTGAAGAGGATTCGTAGATCTAATGACCTCTCTTCAACTCGTATGAGGGAAGGGGATTCGATTCTCTCAGCCCTCGCGCTATCAACCCTTGATTCGTTAGCGTTGTTCACGAGCCTAGGAACGCTCTTTGTGCTAAAGGTTTCTGATGTTCCTGCATCAAGCGGATACGGAACTCCGATTCAAAAGATCCTTAAATTCAAAGATGGCGAGAGGATCATTTCGTCTTATGGGATTATCGCGGGATCTGCCGCTCCAGGTGGCTCGACCTCATCTCAGACCTCTGGCAAGCAGGGAGAATTGGCTTTCGGTGGTGCAGCTTCAGATTTCGGAGGTGAGCGTACACTAAAAGAAGGAGATACCTTGGTTTTAGTGGGGCACCAGGGAACTGGATTTGCGCTTACTTTAACAGAGGTCTCTGAGACAAAGAGGATCGGACGCCGTGTAATGAAGCTGCGTGAAGGCGAATATATGGCCGCAGCCGAGCCACTTGCGCAGATGACGGTATTTATCACTCGCGATGGATCAGGGTTGGCGATTGATAAGGGAGAGATTCCGGTGCGTGATAGTGCTGCCGTTGGAGTGGCGTTGATGGGTGTCCGTGAGGATGACGCTATAGTGGCGTGTTGCGGAGTTAAGTCCAGTAAGATGAAGGGCACTCTCAACCTGCTGCTTAAATCAGGCAAGATCAAAGATGTGCCGCTCTCTGAGGTAACAAAGGGACACAGAGCACTGAAGGGAACTAAGGTTTATTCACGTGAAGACATCGTCAGCGCGACGGTTTTGGAGGGATAATAGATGGCGAAGGGAACATCGTATAGCGCGAGTGACATTGAGGTCCTAGAGGGGCTTGAGCCGGTGCGCAAGCGCCCCGGAATGTATATTGGAGGGACTGATGGTCCTGCAGGATTGCACCATTTGGTTAAAGAGATCCTCGATAACTCAGTAGACGAGGCCATGAACGGCCACGCGGATACGATCACCATAACCCTGCATAAGGATGGCGAGAGTGTGACGATTGAGGATAACGGTCGTGGTATCCCAGTTGATATACACCCTAAATTTAAAAAACCAGCGTTAGAGATTATCCTCACCACCTTACATGCGGGAGGAAAATTCAGTGACCACAACTACGTTACCGCGGGTGGTTTGCACGGAGTGGGAGCTTCGGTTGTGAACGCGCTTTCTGAGAAGCTTGAGGCGACTGTCTTCCGCGATGGCTTCGAGTGGCGCCAGAGCTTCACCCGTGGCAAAACTGACGCCGCGATTAAGAAGGGTGCTGCTACTCGAAAGAAGGGTACGCGCATATTTTTTAAGCCTGATAACGAGATCTTCCGCACTATTGAGTTCTCTCCTGAGAGAGTGGAGAAGATCATCGAGGAGAAGGGGTTCCTGTATAAGGGACTAAAGCTCATATTTAAGAACGAGAAGGACAACACAGAGAAGGTTTTCCTTTATCCAGAGGGTATTAAATCGTACCTAAAATCGATGCTAGAGCTATCAAATACACCCCCAGTAGGCGGTGAGTCTTTTGATTTAGATCGAGCTAACGGAATTAAGATCGAGGTGGCTTTCTGCTGGACTGAGTCCACTAATGAGAAGATCTACTCTTATGTAAACGGTATTCACACCAAGGGTGGTGGTACTCACGAAGATGGGTTTAAGTCTGGGCTCTCAAAAGCTATTCGTAACTACATCTCCGTGCACAATCTGATGCCAAAGGGCTTAAAGCTAACAGGAGAGGATCTCCGCGAGGGACTAGTAGCGGTTCTATCAGTTAGTGTGCCGGGTGCAGTCAGTCAGCTGCAGTTCCAGGGACAAACAAAGGATCGCCTAAACAATCCAGAGATTGAGGCTCCGGTGGACGCCTTGGTTAAGACTTTCGAGAACGTTCTTAACTCAAAGCCCTCTGTCGCGCAGGCGATCGTTGAGCGCATCACCCTCGCGGCAAAGGCGCGCGCGGCGGCGCGTAGCGCTTCGCAGAGTGTGAGTCGTAAAGTTGGAATTAGCCACCGCCTCAATCTGCCGGGAAAATTGGCGGATTGTTCGTCAAATAAGCCCGATAACTCAGAGGTGTTTATTGTAGAGGGAGACTCTGCGGGTGGTAGCGCTAAGCAGGGACGTGACCGTGCCACTCAGGCAGTGTTGCCGCTACGTGGAAAGATCCTTAACTCCGTTGCTACTACGCAAGCTAAGTTAAACGACAACAAAGAGCTGTTGGACTTAGTGTCAGCTTTGGGGTGTGGCATGGGTAAGGATATCCGCCTCGAGAAGCTGCGCTACTCTAAGGTTATTATTCTAACCGATGCCGATGCAGACGGAATGCACATCTCGGCTTTGCTTATGGCGTTCTTTTTCAAGTTTATGAGGCCCCTTGTAGAGGCTGGAAATCTGTATATCGGGATCTCGCCGCTATACAGGTTGAAATTTGGAAGTGGCTCCAAGGAGGATATCGTTTGGGTTTACTCAGATGAGGAGAAGGAGCGTGTGCTAAAAGAGCGCAGTGCTAGATCTAAGGTACACATCACTCGATTCAAGGGTCTCGGAGAGATGAATCCGGATACGCTATGGGAGACAACTCTCAATCCGCGCACCCGTAAGCTCCTGCAGGTGACGATCGATGAGGTGAGTGAGGTAGAGGCAATGCTTGAGAGCCTTCTCGGTAAGGACTCCTCGGATCGTTATCGCCTGATCCAGGAGAATGCTCATCGGCTAGAGATAGACGTGTGAGTTCTCTGTTAGGGCAAGCAAAAACGCCGTTTTGCAGTAGTGTGCTCGATACGTGTGCTGTTATGCTTCGGCAATAGGATAATTTAGTCGGCAATTCAGATAGTTGCCGACGTATTTACACTATGCCAGCTAATAGGATATGTATCGATGAGCGAGATAAACAGTTACGGAGCGTCCCCAATTTCGTCCGTCCAGTGTGAGCTGACCGGATGCGGAGAGGATATAGCACCGCGTAGTTTTGAGTATCCGGTCCCCGTATCACGTAGGTTCATGTCTAAAAAGTTATTCACTTTCGTTAAAAATTCACTTAAGAAGATCGGTTCTGACGATCCGCTTTGGCTTAAGCAGGAGCTTGAGCCAGAGTTTAAGACCGTAGAGATGGGTGCTGTAGGCCCAGAGATCGTTTTGCTTCATGGATTGTTTGGCGCTTTGTCAAACTGGGATACGGTGCAGCCGCTGATGGCTGAGTATTCGCAGCCGATCGCTTTAAGCCTGCCGCTTATTTCTGGCCACCGCTCTGAAGTTAAGGTTAAGTCCTTGGCGCTATACACCGAGTACTTTGTGCGCTCGCGTGGTTTTGCTCCTGTTACTCTTTGTGGCAACTCTCTAGGTGGTCATGTAGCCTTAAGGCTTTGTTTGGCTGCTCCGGAGTTAGTTGATTGCTTAATACTTACAGCGACGAGCGGTTTATACGAGCACTCAGTCGATGCCCTCCCGGTTAGGCCAGGGTATGATTTCGTTAAAGAGCACATGACAAAGGTGTTCTTTAATCAGCAGTTCGTGACGGAAGAGGCGATTGGAGAGATCGTCAAGATACTTGAGGATCGTGGGCGCGTATTGAATCTGATTCATGCCGCGCGAAGTGCTAAAAAAGATAACTTAAAGGATCTTCTTGGTCAGATAAAAGTTCCAACTCTTTTGTTGTGGGGAGAGGATGATGTCGTTACATCGATGGATGTGGCCGAGATGTTCCACAAATTGATACCTAACTCGCAGTTGGTCTCGATTAAAAACTGTGGTCATGCGCCGATGATCGAGTATCCGGAATGGTTTTCTGAAGAGGTTAATAAGTTCTTGGCTAAGCATTCACGCCACAGAGCCTCTTTGGTCAAATAAGTTGGGCGGGCTGTGTGAGGGCGAGCTTGCCCGCGGCCTCGATTAATATTCGGAGGAATGTTGTGGAGAGAAGCATCGGTAGCTCAAAGTTTCCTTTTGGTAGCTCAATCCCAGATTTTAAATTGATTAACGTTGATGGGAATGCTGTGGGCTCTGAGTATCTGCAGGGCGCCAAAGCCTATCTTGTCGCGTTTCTATGCAACCATTGCCCATATGTGAAGGGCAGCGATCTTATGTTAATCGAGATCGTTAAGCGTTTTGCGAACAGCGGTCTCAAGGCAGTGGCGATTAGCAGCAATGATGCTAATCAGTATCCCGAAGATAGTTTTGAGAAGATGCGGGAGAAGGCCGATACAATGAGCCTTCCTTATCCATATCTATACGATGAGACTCAAGAAGTGGCTAAGCTGTTCGACGCCGCATGCACTCCAGAGTTCTACCTATTTGATCAGGCGCGTGCCCTTGTATATCACGGAACGATTAACGACAGTCCACGCGACCCAGCTAAGGTTACTAGGGATTACCTGACTAACGCGATCTCGGATGTGTTAGAGGGTAAGACTCCAGAACCACAGTTCGTTCATCCAATTGGGTGCTCTATTAAATGGAAATAAGCCAAGAATTTCAGAGGGAGATAGTATGAGTGCTGATGACAATAATTTAACAAGGCTAGCCAACACGGTCAGAACCCTTTCTATAGATGCGGTTCAGAAGGCTAACAGTGGGCATCCTGGCTTGCCACTTGGAGCCGCGGATTTCACATCGGTCCTATGGGCTAACTATCTCAGATGTAATCCTAAGGATCCAAACTGGATTAACAGAGATAGATTCGTTCTATCCGCTGGTCATGGATGTATGGTCCTTTACTCAATGTTGAATATATTTGGGTACGACCTCCCTATGTCGCAGATCCAGAGCTTTCGGCAGTGGGAGAGTCTAACGCCAGGTCATCCTGAGTATGGCATGACTCCAGGAGTCGAGTGCACTACTGGGCCGCTAGGACAGGGCGCGGCGAATAGTGTCGGTTTGGCGCTATCCGCGAAGATGCTAGGCGCCAGGTACGGAGAGGATCTTTTTAATCACAAGGTTTACGCCTTGGTGAGCGATGGCGACCTAATGGAAGGAGTTGCGGCGGAGGCTGGATCTCTGGCCGGTCATCTAAAGTTAGACAACTTAGTTTATCTCTACGACGACAATAAGATTTCGCTAGCAGGAGAGACCGAGATCTGTTTTACGGAATCGGTGGCGCAAAGATACGAAGCCTACGGGTGGTACGTGCAGTCCTGTGATGGCCATAACATAAATGAGGTGGCGCAGTGTTTAGATCGAGCGTTAGCCCAAAAGGGTAAGCCTAGCCTAATATGCTGCAAGACAGTCTTAGGTTTTGGCAGCCCAAACAAAAAGAATACTCACGAGGCGCACGGGGCTCCGCTTGGACCAGATGAGGTCAAAGCTACCAAGAAGAATTTAGGGTGGCCGGAGGATGCTCAGTTCTTAGTGCCTGATGATGTTAAGAGCTTCGTCGCGGCGAGGTTAGAGGCTAAGCAGCAGGATTATGCGGCTTGGCAGAGTAAGTACGCGGCGTGGCGCAAGGCGCAGCCTGAGTTAGCGAAGCAATTAGATGCGCAGCTTAACCGCACAGTGCCTCTAGCTCTAAAAGAGGAGCTGCTTGCCGCGTTCAAAGAGCCTAAAAAGGACGCTACTCGAAATCTTTCAGGTAAGGCTATTCAGGTTATAGCGAAGCATATCCCGGGCTTTGTGGGTGGCTCGGCAGACCTAGACCCTTCAACTAAAACTGCGATATCCGGTGGTGGCCGAGTAGGGCATGAGGGATATGCCGGTAAGAATATCCATTTCGGAGTGCGTGAACACGCGATGGGCTCGTTGGCTAATGGGCTCGCTTACACTAACGCTTGGGTCCCTTACACCGCTACCTTTCTCGTTTTCTCGGATTACATGCGTCCAGCGATGCGTGTGGGAGCAATCTCTCACCTGCAATCCCTTTATATCTTCACCCACGATAGTTTCTGGGTAGGAGAGGATGGGCCAACGCATGAGCCGATTGAGCACATCATGAGCATGCGTGTAATACCGAACCTAAACGTCTATCGCCCGGCCGATGGGATAGAGGTTGCCATGTGTTACTACGCAGCTCTAAAGAGGAGCAAGGGACCTAGCACCCTTGTGTTCAGCAGGCAGAATCTCCCGGCTCTTGAACGACCTGAGACATTCTCTCCTGATGATGTTCTAAAGGGCGGCTATGTTGTTCGTGATGTTAATAATCCTGACTTAGTAGTGGTCGCAACCGGTTCTGAGGTTTCAACGGCGGTTGATGCGGCTAAGCTGCTTGACGCTAAGGGAATTAAGACCAGAATAGTCTCGATGCCATGTGTTGAGGATTTCCGAGCTCAATCAGAGAGCTATTGTGAGAGCGTATTACCACGAGGAATAAAGACCGCGGTGGTAGAAGCTGGAACTACAATTGGCTGGAGTTCGCTGCTTGGTCGAGATGTATTAGCGATCGGTATCGATCACTACGGAGCTTCAGCTCCTGGTGAGATATTGGCTGATAAATTTGGCTTCACACCTGAGAAGGTTAGTGAGAAGTTACGCGGATTTGTCGGACTGTAATCTTATTTCAAGATAGCCCGACTTCTTCAACGTGTATGCGGAGAAACTCCAGCTCTCCGCATACGCCGGAGACTACTATAGGTTTAAGAGCGACGTCGTCTGACGATACCGTGATAGTGTAAGGAGTCCCGAGCGGGATATTCGAAAAGATAAAGCGCCCCTCGGTGTCTGTCTGGCAGGAACCGAATTCAGAGCATTTAACTGTCGCATTAGCGATAGGCATCCCACGCTTGGCGCTTAACACAACACCAGCTAAATCCACCACAAACCCCTTCTCTCCAACTGAGTTAATCTCGGTTGTTGTGAACGTCTCTAGCTGTTTGATTAATTCTTGCTCCTCAGTCACCGCTTCCTTCTCTATTTCGTCTGCATTCTCCCCACGCAGAAAGCCCAAGGTGTGTAATAGTGCCAGATTGATCGCTTTATAGGTCAAGCCAATTCCTACCACTCCTAACGCTGCGCCAGTAAGCACGGTTAGACAGGCTTTTTCTAGCGAGGTATCCATTTTGCCGAGCAGTTTGAAATTAACGCTACGTTCCGAGAATCTCTTCACGAGGTCGATTAAGTTCGCCAGACGATCTTCACGTGGTGAAATATTCCGAGGCGAAATAGCTTTGTCAAAATTGGCGGACTGACTGTCAGAGATCTTCTCGGCGAGCTTAGTAGTGAGAGGAGTTCTCCGTTCACTAGCTGGTAATTCGAGAGGCCTGGCGAGCATATCCCGCCCCTGAATACGTTTGTCGATATCTCCTTGAATCTCGATCTGCCGCCTCTGCTCCTTAGGAGTGAGCTCTATGCGACTCTGTATAGAGGTCAGTTTCTCAATTATGCTCTCTCTAGTCCTCTCCAGAGCGATATTGGTCGGCTCCGGTTTGACCGAGGGTGAAAGAGGAGAGTTTTCATATTTTGGCTGAATAGGAGGACGACCTTGCTCGCGCTCAATAAGTATTATCTGTTGGATATTCCGGGCGCGTTCATCGTTTAGACGGGTTCCTAATAGCGGATCGGTTTGTAAGTTGTCACGGCGCGCAATTGGCTCAGACCCACGAGGAATGCTCGACTCAGGGATTGAACGGACTTCAGACATGGAACTGCCCATACTGGGGGGATTTGTTAAATTAGAATTGATCTGGTTCAAAGGCTTATTGACTGCGGTAAGGGCATCGGCGGATAGGCTAGTCTGAGCAGAGCTAGAAGCTGATTCCGTGCTAACTTTAACTGTGATTTCTCTCTGAGTAGCATCAGGCGTTTTGACTTTTGCTTCACTATTAACGGATTCGTTTGGCAGTTTCTGAGGCTCGGTTTTTGTTTCTACTATCTTAGTTGTGATCGTATCCTTGGTTTGTTCGACAGTAACTGTGACCTCTTTCTGCGCCTCTTTAGTGATAATCGGGTTTTGCTCCTGGGAGCTTAGCACCGGATTTATCGTTTGCTGATTCACCGCGTTGCCTTGATTTAATCTGAATAGCTGAGTTGGAAGCGGATCATTAGAGGTCTGAGAGGATTGAAAAAGGCTCGCCAGAGCGTTTTGAATCTGATTGGGTAGGGTAGAGCTAGGGATGGTTGATTGACTTAAGGAAGATTCCCTTGTCGGCTCCTTGGATATCTGTAGATTTTGCTGATAGGTGGGCTGTGGTGCATTAGGCTGAATGGCTTGAATGATGGGCTTATCATTCTGTTGGATTGTGCTAGGTAGGTTGGTTGAGACCTGGTACTGATTCTGAGGAACTATTTGCTGATTTGGCGGCAGAAACGAGACAGCTGGAGAAACGGCCTGATACTGAGCGCTAGGATAGCTAGCAGATGTGGCGATTCCTTGAGGCTGCGACTGTGGATTAGGCACCACTCCGATCTGTTCTACTATTGTCACCCTGACAGTTGATCCATCGCTTGTTGAGACTACACTGCCAACGATCGCGGACTGAACATTGGCCGGAGAAACAGGACTGTTAGAAATCTGAGCTTTCTCCATGGGGTTTGGAGACTGTGCTGTCTGGGTAGTTGAGATGGCCGTGGCGGAAGTATCTTTGTTAATTACAGTATCAGCCATAGGTTATGCTCTGGGCAGTATTAAATGCCGTACTATTAAGGGTTATGAGGATCTTTCTCAATTATGTGCTCTAAAAATGTGATGACGTCATCGGTCAGCGGGTTGGTGTCGCTAAATCGCTGAAAAACCACGATTTAAATTGCTTGACAAGTGCAGGAGAAGACTTCGCTTGGGCGAGTTTTTTCCTGCCCTCTTTGAGCAACTTAAGCTCCTGTCCGTACGATTGCCAAGTTATTAATCACTTAGCTTCAAGGAGAGCATTTAGATCATGAACTCAGTAGATTCAGCAAACGTAAATATAGCGAGCTACGGCAATTCGGATTCCGCGGCAGTTTCCCAGATCCTTCCAGAAACTGGTGCATTAACAGGGACAAGCTCGTCATCAACAGCTCAGGCAGGAACAACGATAAATGACAATGTCTCGGTCCCTGGAGTTGTGTCGACTACCTCTGTCAGCCCAGAATTACAGGCTGCTAAGAGTAATGACATCGTGTCATCACAGAGCATTCAACACGACCCCTGGGCATCAATGAGTAAGGTCGTCGACGCGTTAGTTGGCGTAGTTACAGCTCTAGTATCCCTTGTGACGAACTTGATGAATAACTTTAGGGGCACGATACCTCTGGCGGCTACTCCGGGATCTGCCAGTGGCTCTACTGGCGCTACATCTGGCGCAGCTAACACTACATCGCCCGTCAATCGTCCACGTAGTGCCTTAGAGGTCACCAAAAGCGATGCTGGTATGATAGCAGTTCGGACTCTAGACGGCTTTACAGTGCGAGCAGAAGGGCGGGATCAGGCTTGGTCTATCACTGGTCCGGACGGAAAGACAACTCGAATCTGGGGAGATCCTCACGTCACCGAGAGTGATGGGGATAAATGGGATTTCATGAATCGAGCTACATTTATGTTTGGGAAAAATAAGGCAACGGTAGAGGTTGTGCCTGCTGGAAATGGGCAGGCGTTATCTGCAAGATTAACGATCTACTCAGACTATGAGCGAGTAACTATAGATGGCATAGACAAGAACCAGCCCTCGATAGTTTCCGCTAGTACTGATGGGCTGCAGCACGATGCAGCGCTCGCGGATGGCGAGGTCTACAAGCGTGTAGTTACAGCAAATGGTGAAGCCTGGGTTTCGAAAGCTACAGGTAAAGTAGTGCCAGTAAGAAGATAGTGTGATCGGTAAATACTGCCGCGCGTCCCATCTAAGCGGCAAGCTTGAGTGGTAATAGAGCGGTCATTTGGAGGTAACTTGCTGTTACGTATAGTTGCCCCCATTTGGCCGATTAATTGCTTCAGATAGTCCAAACGATCTGGTGGGATGGTGCAGGACGCTCCCTAACAAGCTTAAGATAAGCCCCTCCAGTCAAAGATAAGAAGAGATTTATCTTTATGATTAGGCGCCTGCACTTCGAAGAGGCTCAACAGAGCCACTTCGCCATTAATGCCGCTCGGGAAAGCGGCGAAATTAAAGACGATAATGAATCCGCGTCGTTAGCTGAGGAGTTTAGTGCTCTGCTAGCTCAGATGAGTGGACCTGCCGGAATTATGCCGGATCAGGTTTCCGCTCTAGGATTCGCGTTAGCCCAGTCAGCAACCCCTCAAAAGGCTAAGTCCGACGACCATCATCACACTGAAAAGCAGCATGATGATACTCAGCGAGAAGACGATTCGGTCGGGGCTGATCGTGACTATTCTGCTCAAGATAAGACCTTGAATATGTCAGGTGCAGGAGTAGGTAAGGTAAGAGATCGGCAGGAAGAGCGAGGGTCAGAGAATAAAACAGAGTCGAATGAAAACTGTGACTCGAGAGAGCAGATAGTTGCACAAGATAACAAGGATAATCGTGATCTTTCCTATGTAGAACAGGATCTAAAGATCGATAATACCGAGTTGATTTCAGCTGATGATTCATTGGCGATAGAGAGCGATGACTCTGGCGCACTAACTGAAGTTGTTTCCGACGTAGCGGGGTCAGATGACCTGAAAGTATTCGAATACAAGCCCACAGAAGTTGCGCAGACTGAGCAGTCAGTGACCTCGCTTGATGGCCAGGATGTCGGTCGAATCATCAAGAGTGATAAAGAGAAGAAAGAGGGAGAGGAGCAAGGCGAGGACGCAGATCTATTTGCAGTAACCACACAGGTTCAAGCAGACCGAGATCTGGGCACAGAAAATGTGAGGAAAAGTCCGATTTCCGGTAAAGATAACAGTGACACGGAAGGCGCTCTCAATCCTCAACAATCCACGACCCAAAATGTTAGTTTAGCTCAAACAAGCTCACAGCCAGGTCAAAATTCGGTTGTATCTTCGCAGAATACGCAGCAAGAGGATTTCCGGTTGAATGCGGATGGCAAAAGGCCGTCAGATTCGCAAAAGACGGTTAAGAGCGAAGACGCGAAACACGAAGATATGCCGTTTGAGGGGCCAAATCATAACTTGGATTTTCAGAGCCCCTCAAAGCGAGGAGATGAAGCAATTCAGAACCTCATGCTGCGACATACATTTGAAACTATTCGTGCTTCCGTGAATGACGGCTCAGAAGCTCAACGGACCAGACCACAAACCCAGTCGGTCCAAGGAGTCGGTGCGGCCACAGAAGCAAAATCCAGCCAGAACGAAGGCACAAGTCGCGCTAAGCCTCTAACCAGGCCCCAGATGGCGAGGATGATGGAGCGAGTTGAATCGACTCTAACGGAGGCGGCAAGGAGCCGAGATGGAAAGACGCTTTCTCTTAGACTTGAGCCGGTTGATTTAGGAAAAGTTAAGGTTGATGTAAGTCTCCGTGATGGCGCTCTGCATGCGCGCATATCCCCAGAGAATCAGCAGGTTATGCAGGGCCTTAGAGAGCATGCCCATGAGCTTCAGGGAGCGCTTAGAAAACTCGGTTTGGACGTTGATTCCGTGTCCGTTTCTATCACAGCTGATGAGTTTAGTGGGGAAATGACTTCCGGCCAGGGATCATTTGACGGCAGTAGTTTCCAGCAAGACAGGAACAACATGCCTCAAGATCGGGCGCAACTAGCTGATAACACGATTGGCAGTAAACTTGCTGAGACCTTAAATGCTGGCGGTGAATCTCGGGTCTCCAAGGCGTTGGAGATGGTAGACCACTGGATAGCTTAAGCGGATTTAGGTGAACGACAATGACAACTAACGGGACAGGGGGAGTTTCAGGTGGGTCTTTTGCACAAGGCGTCCAGCTAACTCCGCAGAACAAGAACGAGCAGTTAGGCAAGAGTGAGTTCCTCACGTTGCTTGTGACTCAGTTAAAAAACCAAGATCCAGAGGCGCCGCTAGATAGTAAAGAGTTCGCGGTACAACTTGCCCAGTTCACTCAAGTAGAAAAACTCATATCAATAGATCAGAAGCTAACCTCTCAGAGTGATGCGGCTACTATGGGATCTCTGGCGGGATATCTTGGGCGCAACGTGATTTTAAACGGTAACACAGTCAACGCAAAGAGTGGTGATGCCGGACAGCTGCAACTAGATCTACCTCGTGACGCCATGGATGTGAAGGTTCAGTTTGTTAATTCAAGGGGTGCTGTAGTCGGAGAGAAGTCGCTAGGCGAGCTTAAAGCTGGCAAGCAGATTGTATCTCTCAATCAGGTGGGGTTAGCCGATGGAACATACGGCGTAAAGATAGCCGCCAATTCTAAATTTGGAGGTAGTTCATTCGAGCCATCGTTCTCACCAGTTGGACTAGTTTCAGGGTTTATACCTGGACCAACACCAAAGTTAATAGTCGGTGGAAGTGAGATCGGTATGGATCAGGTTAAAGAGGTGGCTGTAGCCTGATTCATAGTTTGTTAGGTAGTAGTACCGAGAGGACAGGGAGCAGCCTCCGGAAGAAGCAGTCTCAGGGAAGATCTAAAATATCGCGTAGTATCTAATAGGGACGCACTGGCCACTTGTAGGCGTTGTGAAAGCGCTGATTGTATTGGCTGGTTTTTTTAAGGAAGGTTACCGTGCCAGGAATCGTTAACGGACTATTCGCCGGCAGAGCCGGAATCGCAAGCCATGGTAGCGCAATAGCGGTAGCGGGAGATAATATCTCCAACGCAAATACCCCAGGTTTCAAAACCAACCGCGCCGAGTTCGAGAGTTTGATCGCAGGAGATGGAGTTTTAGGCAGGCAGTTTGGTAGCGGCTCCGCGATAGCGTCAGTCGCGGCCCTATTTGACCAAGGAACTCTGGAATTCACGGGCCGACCTTTGGATTTAGGAATTAGCGGCAACGGTTACTTCGTTTTGGCGCGCGGAGATGAACGACTATATTCTCGCGCTGGTAATTTTAAAATAGACGCTTCAGGGTTTATTGTTAATCCTGGCGGCCTCGCGGTACTTGGATTCCCTCAAAATGGAAGTGGAGCTCTAGAGCCACTCAACGCTAATGCGATTGAGCAGAACGCGATTGAAACTACAGAGGTTACTGTCGCGGGCAATGTTAATGCAGGAGCCAACCTGGTTAGCGCCGGCTCGATTCCGGTCCCTGGTACCGCTGTGCCACCGACAGTGACCTACGCCGAGTTGAATCAGGTGGCGGAATACTCGACGGTCGTAGATGTTTTTGATTCACTTGGAGAGCGTCATCCCACTACCTTATTCTTCTTTCATACCGGAGTTAATGAGTACACCGTAAGAGCCTATGTAAATAATGAGGACGTAGATCCCGTACCTACTCCGCCCGCGACAGGTGCCACAGGATATCCGCGATTTGTAGGGCAATCAGTAATGACGTTTGGAGGTGATGGACGACGTAACCCATTACCGACAAGCGGAGTAGCCGATTTCACGGCGACAGTCGCGTGGAGTAACGGTTCTGACACTAGTGAAGTTGATTTTACTTTCAACCCACTAACGCAGTTCTCGACCGCATCAAACATTCTCTCGATCTCTCAAGATGGAACAGGAGTAGGAACAGTACAGAGCATCAGCGTTGGATCAGATGGACGGATTACCGCGCTTCTATCTAACGGGCAGCAGAGCTTGCTAGGGCAAGTAGCCATGGCGTCGTTCTCTAACCAAGAGGGTCTGGGTCGTGTAACCGGCAACCTACTTACCTCATCAACCGCGTCAGGTGCGCCGGTGATAGGACGACCAGAAACCGGAGTTCTTGGAAGTATTAAATCCGGCACATTAGAGCTTTCCACCGTGGACATAGCCTCTGAGTTCGTTAAGATTATCACTTTACAGCGTGGATTCCAGGCCAGCTCTAGGTTGATCACTACTATTAACCAGCTTCTAAATGAAATTATCCAGTTGGCGTAATGTATAAACTGGAAGTACCATCGCTGTATGAAGTTCAGTGATGAGCAGCTTAAAGAGAAGACACTGGCGCGGGATTACCGCGCGGTGGCTCGATTAATTACCCGCATAGAGAGTGGTCAGGCAGGAGCGCGAGCTCTCGCCGCAGGGATGCGAAGGCCGAGTGGTCGCGCGCATGTTATCGGTGTGACCGGAGCGCCAGGTGCGGGAAAGTCCACCCTAGTTGATCATATCGCCATGCGTTACCGAAATGACGGCGCTTCAGTGGCGATTCTAGCAGTTGATCCATCAAGCCCGTTTAGCGGCGGCGCCATATTAGGAGATCGGATTCGGATGAATAGAGCGGCGGAGGATCCGTCCATATTTATTCGGAGCATGGCCACCCGCGGCTCTCTGGGTGGTTTGGCGAAGGCTACGCTAGAGAGTATTCATGTACTAGATTGTGCTGGTTTCGATGTTATTCTTTTAGAGACTGTTGGGGTAGGGCAGGCGGAAGTGGATGTGGTCCGCTCGGCTGATACCTGTGTAGTTGTTCTTGTTCCTGGGATGGGCGACAGTGTGCAGATCATAAAAGCTGGATTGATGGAGATAGCCGATGTCTTTGTGATCAATAAGGCCGATCGTGATGGCGCGCTAACCCTTGAGAAAGATCTTCTAACATTACTCTCTTTAGCAGAGAGCTCCTCAGATGATTGGAAACCAAAGGTGCTAAAAACTGTCGCTACGGAGTGCCGTGGTATTGATGGAGTAGTTGATGCGGCAAAGGCGCATGTTTCTTGGTTGGAGAGCTCGTCTAAAGGGCAGGCTAGGCGAATACAGGTTGTATCACAAACAATCACCCAGATGGCGTCAGAGTGGATCGCCAGGCGCGCCTTGAGTGGAAAAGCCGAAATGATAGCTTCCTTAGCTCGCGAATGCGTCGGTCGTCAGAAGACGCCACTTGAGGCGGTTGAGAAGTTGGTTAAGCAGGTGGACGACCCAACTCCTTAGCGACGATGTTGCTCATGATCTCGCTAGTTCCGCCACCAATTGGCATGAGCCTTAGGTCGCGCCACCACCGCTCTGGTGAGAATTCGGTGGTGTATCCGTAGCCACCATGAATCTGCAGAGCTTTATCGGCGATCCATACAGCGTCGTCGCACACCATGCGTTTAGCCGCGGCTACGTAAGTCCTGCAATCTTTGCCAGCTATCAAAAGATCTAACGCATGGTGAGCTAAGGATTCACCTAAATGTATTTTTCTGCGGATCTCCGATAAGTAGCGCGATATGGCGCCAAATTGAGATATCTTACTGCCAAACGCCTCTCGCTCATTTGAGTATTTGAGGGCCGCCTGATAACACATCCGCGCTCCAGCTAGTGAAGTCAAAGTGAGCATTAAGCGCTCCCAATTTAAATTAGAAGCGGCTTGTCCCCAGCCGTCTCCTAGTTTGCCCAGGATGGCGCTGTCCTCAACCTCTACATCCTCAAACACTAACTCCGCTGTGTCTGACGCGTGCCAGCCGACTTTATCTAGCGTCTTAGAAACCCTAAACCCCTTCGCCTTGGCATCCACGACAAAGGTAGTAAAGCCACCGTATCCCGCGTTAGGATCGGTTTTAGTTAGAACTAGGATAAAATCAGCCCGTGCGCCGTTGGTAATAAACGTCTTTGAGCCATTAATGTACCAGCGAGATCCGCGTTTAGTCGCTACAGTTCGTATACGCGCCAAGTCGCTACCTGCTCCCGGCTCTGTAAATGCATAGGCGCCGATTGCATCACCTGTGGCGGCCTTAGGAAGCCACGCCCGCTTAGCTTCGCTGGTTCCGAACTTTTCAAGCCCGTGGCTGATGACAAGTGAGTGCATGTTTACGGCTACTGTTAAGCCCACTGATGGCAGCTCTCCAAAAGTCTCGCACCACGCGCCAGCCATCTTGTAATCACCACCGACTCCTCCGAACTCTTCAGAGAGCAGGATCCCTAGATACCCGTTGCGACCAAGGATCTGAAATACATCATTAGGAAATCTCCCCGCTTTTTCCCACTTCGTTATGTGTGGAGATAGCTCCTGTTCGAGCAGTTTGCTTACCGAGTCGATAAATGGCTCGTAATCGCGGTAGTAGGGGGAGATAATCATATCGGAAATACCTATGATATATAGCTGTTTCTACAATCTATCGGCGATAACCTCGGCGATATCTCGTACATCTAGCTTGCTCTCGTTATCTGTTATTTTAACACCGTCCTCCATCATCTGCATGCAAAATGGACACGCAGTAGCGACTGTTGATGCTCCTGTCGCGGCAGCTTCTTGCGCGCGGATAGAGTTCACGCGTTCTCCTATCTTTAGATCCATCCAGAAGTGCCCTCCGCCCGCTCCGCAGCAGAGACCCTTCTCGCGGCTGCGCTCCATCTCAATAATACGCAAGCCTTTGACAGCCTTTAGGCTCTGTCGTGGGGCCTCGTATTCGTCGTTGTAACGCCCAAGGTAGCACGGATCATGGAAGGTGACGTCCTTTAGTGAGCCATCTTTAAGCGGGAGCTTATCCTCAGCTATAAGCCGTTTTAGTAAAGCTGAGTGGTGGATTATCTCAGGTGATCTACCTTCTCCTAGATTTCCAAACTGCGGGTACTCGTTCTTAATCGTATTAAAGCAGTGAGGGCAGTTAGCCACTAAAACCTTGAACGACACAGATTTTAAAAGCTCGATGTTCTGCTTGGCCAAAGTCTGAAATAGATTCTCTTCGCCTAATCTGCGAGCAGGATCCCCAGTACATCCCTCCATGTTGCCCAGAACACCGAATGAGAGCCCGGCTTTTTGCATGATTGAGACGAGTGCTTTAGCGATCTTCTGTTTGCGCGGATCAAATGCTGAAACACAGCCGACCCAATACAGGTAATCAACGGAGTCTCCTGGTTGTAAGGTTTTAACCCCTAAACCATTAAGCCACTGAGATCGATCCTCCGCTGGCCCGTAAGGGTTTCCTCGGCTCTCTAGGGATCTCAGAGTGGCTTGAGCTTCATGAGGGATCTGCCCCTCCATCATAGTCATGTGACGTCTATTTCCAACGATCTGGTCTACGTGGTTTATCCCAACAGGACATGCCTCTACGCACGCCATGCAGGTGTTACAGGTCCAGAATACATTCGGATCCATAACGTCGCCCGCAATCTTGGCTTCAGCTGAAGCGCCTAAAGATCTGATTGACTCCTGCACTAAAGGATTTTTAGCGCGATGCGGACCACTTGAAGTTAGTTTTCCACCTTCCTCTCGCACCGCGTTAAAAGGCAGGAGTACGTCGCGCGACAGCGCCATATCTATGGCGCCTATTGGTCCAGGGAGTTTCGATTCCTCAATCTGTCCGGTCGCGTGCAGCGCATAGGCGTGGTTGCGGGTATCAAGGATCATCCATTTAGGAGAGAGCGGCTTGCCAGATAGGTAGGCTGGACACACATCTTGGCATCTACCACACTGCGTACATGCGTCCAGATCTAGAAGGTTCTTCCAGGTGTAGTCCTTGATAGTTCCAAGTCCTAGAGCGAACTCCTCTCCGCTCTCCATCATGTTTTGAATATCGCCGATAAACGGTAAGGCTCCTTTAGGACGCGATGTTCGCGAGAAAAATAGATTTAGGGGGCTAGAGACTATGTGAAAGAATTTAGTGTAAGGGAGTAGTGCGATAAATGTGTAAACAGTTAGAGTATGGAACCACCAAGTGAAGAAATGAATGGAGCGAGCTTGGGAGTCGCTTAGAAACCATACACCTTGTGCGACTAGCCATCCTACCATTGAATAACGACCCCACGGATCGTTTGTGACATGAACTCTTAGTCCCTCAAGGATGTAACCTTGAACAACCATCAGAGCCAGCATCACTAGAATGTAATCCTCATTGCGAGAAAAACTAGCGCTATCGGCCCGCATAATGTGCCGCCTGTATCCGAAGAAGAGAACCCCACCTAGGAGTAGTACTCCAAACACATCGCTTAATACCGTGAGCCACAGGTAAAACGCACCCTGATAGATCTTGATACCCAGATCATGGTGAATAAACACCATAGTAGTTGTAAACGTTAGTACGAGGAACCCCAGGTAAACTAGAAGATGGGCTACAGCAGATCCGCTCTTACCCCGCACTACTTTTTTCTGAAATAGACCGCACTGAATTAAATCATCGAGGCGCGCTAGCCAGGAGCCGGTATATTCGGCGGCGGGTTTGCCAGAGCGCCAGAGAGCGCAGCGGGCCAGAACTCCATTCACACCGATAGCCAGACTTACAAGCAACAACCCATACAAGCCAATTACATTTGGCAGGGTGTTGAGGTTCCACATTATTTCACGAGTAGCGTTCATGTCGATAAGTTAGCGATATCCTTACTGAGACACCAGGGTTTTTCGAGGTGCCGCAGAGGTGAGATGTGATCACGCTCTCGTTCGAACTAGGGATTCTGCCATCAAAAACAATAGGGTCTGGCTGATGGTGTTTAACATGCTGATATTTATGCATTTATCGCCGCCATCTAAATTAGGAACCAAACCACTCTCGCCACGCATCTAAAGTAAAGACGACCAGGTGTGTTTGTTTTCTCGCAAGAGACAGGAATGGCAAAAGGGATCGAAGCAGATGGATAGCGAAAACGGCTCTAATCGAAAGAGTGATGACTTATTAGATAAGCAACAAGATCAGGTGGCAGCAGCTTCGCCTGCTCAGACCCAGCCATTGGCAGCTTCATCTGCCAACCCTCGTGTTGAGGTGAGTGCGCAGACCATAGCGAGGATGATGGGAATAGCCTCAGCGACTGACCTTCAGTTGTTAGAGGGCCGACTCGATCTCTTAGCGTCACGCGTGTCTACGTTAATGATGAAGGTCGATAAGGTGCTAGCTGGGCTAGGAGCGTTAGCGAGCGCTGGAGATATCGGTCGATTAGAGACGCAGATCGCCTCGATGAAATCAATCCTTAGGGAAGCCGTAGAGTCGATCGGCGCTGCTCAGGAAGTCCCTCGTTCAGCAGATCGTGAAAACGTAGAGGCGCAAAGTCGGAAGCTCAAAGAAGGAATCAGATCCAGCACAGATTCGCAGTAATCACGGAGGATATTTATGGGACGTCCAAAATCGCTGAAAGAAACACAGAGCGCATCGCCTCTCACGAGTAAGATTGAGAAGACAAGGGGTGCCAAGGGTAACTATGTCCTTGATTTAAAGGTGAACAGCCCAGCGTCTTTGGGATACCTAAACATAGACGGCATAGAATCAGCTCCGGCGATGGTACGACTCTCAAAAGTTAAGGGGCTCGATGTTATAGCAATTACGGATCTCTACAGCGGTGATTTTATAGATCAGCTGGTGACGGCTGCTAAGGGGTCTCCGCTCACAGTAATACCAGGGGTAAGTCTAAGGTGTAGAGTTGGTAAATGTGATGATGTAATTATCTCCTGTCTCTTTTCAGAGACGACCACAACTGCTGATATCTCCGCTTTTCTCCGGGAGCTTCAGATTCCGGTCGAGGCGAAGGGTGATCCGAAGTTTATAGTCGCCCAGTCATTAGATCAGGTACTGCACACTCTGGAGGGATTTAGCGGAGTGGCGATACCGACCCGTCTCGACAAGACCCCGACTCGATTAGCCGTTTTGGGTGATCTTGTGGAAACTTACGGTTTTAGGGCTTTTGACCTGGCTTATACAGACTCTTCAGCAATCTTTAAACGCAGGTGGCCTAAGATTAAATTTCAGCTTTTCTCGTTCTCAGACGCTTACGCGTTAGCGCAGATAGGTAGTCGGTCGGCGCGGGTTAAATTGCCGACACCCGGTTTCGACGGTATTAGGCAGATAGTAGCTAGGCAGCTAGCTCAATAACTGTTAGACCAACGGCCATAAACATCTCAGGTTTGTGAGTAAGTATGGCTTATTGGTTAGTAAAGACTGAACCTCACGTATATTCGATCGACGATCTTCAGCGCGATAAGTTTACCGCTTGGACCGGTGTACGTAATTACCAAGCGAGAAATTTTTTAAGAGAGATGAAGAGGGGGGATATCGTCCTGATTTATCACTCAAACGCGGAGCCTCCCGGAGTGGTGGGGATAGCCTCGGTGAAAAACGAGGCCAAGCCGGACCCAACACAATTTGAGCAGGATGGGGAGTATTTCGATCCCGCCGCCACTAAGGAGAAACCTCGCTGGTTTTGCCCAGACCTGGCTTTTTTGAAGAAACTACCTAAAATGGTGTCCCTAGAAGAGATGAGAAATAATAAAGCACTAGAGGGGTTAGCCCTATTGCAGAGAGGATCTCGTTTAAGTGTCATCTCGGTTTCAGATAAGCATTTTGCAGTTTTATCTGAAGGGGTAAGCTAGGTTTTAGAGGTACATAAGTGTCAGAGCGAATAATTCTTAAAACTCCAGAAGAGATCGAGCTGATGCGCGAGGCGTGTCGGGTTACCGCCACTATCCTAGATGAGGTTGGTGATATTATCCGCCCAGGGGTGAGCACAGAGCAGATCAATTCATTCGTTCACAGGCGAACGATCGAGCTAGGAGCTTTGCCAGCCCCATTAAATTATAAGGGCTTCCCTAAGTCGGTTTGCGTATCTCCGAATGATGTGATCTGCCACGGTGTTCCTAGCCCATTCACTATTCTCAATAGCGGCGATATCGTAAATGTAGATGTGACATCTTTTAAGCACGGTTTCCACGGCGATTCTAGCCGGATGTACTTTGTGGGAGGGGAAGACGCGTGTTCGGATAAGGCCCGCGAATTGGTAGAGGTCGCTAAGAAAGCGCTTTTTATCGGAATAGATGTCGTGAAGCCAGGTAAGCGCATCGGTGATATCGGCGCGGCGATACAGGAATTTATAAATTCTACGGGTAAGCGTTACGGGATCGTTAAGGAGTACACTGGGCACGGTCTGGGGCGCGATTTTCATGAAGCTCCGCAGGTAGTTCATACTGCAAAGCGCGGAACCGGCGCGGTAATGAAGCCAGGGATGACGTTTACGATAGAGCCCATGATTAACGCAGGAACAGCCAGGACATCATTATCGAAAGTTGATGGCTGGACTGTTCGCACTGCGGATGGATCTCTGTCAGCGCAATGGGAGCATACTGTGGTTGTTACAGAGAAAGGGTGTGAGGTTTTAACCTAAATCCCTAATTTAGAGCCTCTGTAGGCTTCGCCAGACACCACCTAGCTAAAGGATCGGAGTTTGAATTTGGAACATCCGACAGCTTGGCTGTCATGCGGGTAACTCTCTTAAAGAGCACCGAGTATCCGCTAGCTCCGAGGCAGTGAACTGACGCATCGCCGCGAGAATCGACCACATCGATAACCTTCTGTGCTTTAAAAGCGCTACATTTATTTAAGCCAAGAGTATCCCTCTCGTAAGCTGAGCATCCATTGATTCCCTGAGGTGGCCAACGGTCCTTGTTCTCTCTATCGCGCACCACGATGCTGAACACATTTTTGTATTTCCCAGAGAGGATCATCGCAGCCTTCCCACCACACTCTTTAACGGAAGGACGGTATTGAACGATCGATGGGACGTCACGTGGGCAGACGCAAGGCTTGAATACACCACCCTGGCAGTACCGGGGCTTGCTTACGATAGTTTTGAAAGCGCGCTCATTAAGTATGTCAGCGATTGACCAACTTTTCTCGGTTGCAGTTTGAGCCGAGGCTAGGTGTGCAGTGCTCAGAAGGGCTACTAATAGTCCTGACTTTAAGAATCTAGGTATTAAAATAAGGGGCTGTGACATTTCTTATCTCCACAAACATGCCGTAAGCGTGGAGCTACACATTACCGTTTGTTGAGGCGTGAGGGCAAGGGGATGGGGCAAAGAAAATCAGGGACATTAGACCCTTGTGCCACTGTTCTTTTTACCCTTTGCCCCTTGAGATAGACTATTCCGAGTCTGTTTCCTCTGCGGTCTCTCGGATAATCGCGAATCTCTCCATGCCCTGACTCTCAACAACGAACCGGACTCCCTTTTTGAGGTCGGCCTTGGATGTCGCAGCCCGGAAGTCCTCTAGGGTGTTAACCTCTTGGCCGTTAATGCTAACGATAATGTCACCTGGCTGAAGCTCCGCGCGGGCGGCCACACCTTGAGGATCGATCTGCGTAATCATAACCCCGCGCGTCTTTTCAGAGCGCGGTCTTCTCTGGGAGCTCTCGTCGAACTCCTCAACAGTAAGACCAAGATTCTCTACCTCGCCGTTTTCCTCGGGCTCAGCTTCCTGAGTTTGAGCTGGTAGTTCACCAATATTTACAGCGAGCGTGTCACGCTTTCCAGCGCGGATTATAGTTACCTCTGTGGCAGTACCAGGCTTAATCGCGGCCACCATGTTCCTTAGCTGATTTACGTTCTTAATCTTTTCTTTGCCAAGTTGAACGATAATGTCACCCTGTTTCAAGCCTGCTTTTTTCGCTGGGCCTTTCGGATCTACGTGTCCAACTAAGGCACCCTCAGTAGCTGAGTAATCGAACGATTTGGCGAGATCCTCGTTGAGGTTTTGAATGCCAACTCCCAACCAGCCACGAGTTACCTTGCCATTAGAGATCAGACTGCCTAGTACCTGTTTCGCCATGTTGATCGGTATTGCGAAACCAATACCCATATAGCCACCGGATTTTGAGACAATAGCTGTATTAATACCAACAACTTCGCCGCGCAGGTTAACCAGTGGACCGCCGCTGTTTCCAGGATTAATAGCGGCATCGGTCTGTATGAAATCCTCATACTGAGATCCACCCGACAGAGCACGGCCCTTGGCTGAGACGATCCCGGCGGTGATCGTATTGTCGAGCCCGAAGCTAGCCCCAGCGGCTACTACCCACTCACCAATCTTTAATTTCTCTGAGTCTCCCAGTTTGGCTGCCTTTGGTAGATCTTCCTTAACTTTGATCTTGATGACAGCTAGGTCGGTGCGAGGATCTGTTCCAACAACTTTCGCCTTTACAGTTTTCTCGTTAGAGAGACGAACACTAACCTCATTGCTGTCGCCCACTACGTGATTGTTTGTCAGTATGTGGCCCTGTTCATCTACAATCACTCCTGTCCCCAAGCCGCGCTGAGGGGTAGGGGCCATCTTGTCAAAAAAATCATCGCCAAAAAACTTCCTCAAAGGGTCGTCGCCCTTGTTAGCCTTTGTCTTTTTAGGAGTGCTCTCGGTAGAGATCGTTACAACAGATGGAGTTATGTTCTCGGCAACGCGCTCAAATGCCTGGGAAAGCTCGTCGGCGAGTCTTGCTCCCGGTAGCTGTTGTGTATCTTCAGCAATCGCGTGGCTCTGTGTAACGCCAGCAAGCGCGGCGATAAGAAGCGTTTTGCTAGCAAGAGAAAATAGCTTGTTGGTAATAACCTTCTGGTAGCTGTTACAAAAACTTGAATTCATAATATATAGGGTCGTAGTTGTGCTCTTTTTACTTAGGTGGACGGCGATGAGAATTTCGCTTTCACCTGAATAAAATCGTGTACCATAGTTGACGTAGATGGAAAAGGAATATTCAGGTGAAAGATAAGGCAACCACAACTACTGTCATATATCTCCACGGATTAGGGTCATCTCCCGAGTCGCCTAAAGCAAAGCTTTTTTCAGAGGGCTTAAGTGAGCAGGGATATCGTTTCATGGCCCCTGCGTTATCTTTGCCTTCCTTAGAGAGACTGTCAGTATCTGACGCTTTTAAGGCGGTTTTAGACGGGGTATCAAGTGCCGCTCAAAAAGGTAATGTCGTTATAATCGGAAGTAGCTTTGGCGGGTTCTTGGCTACACGTTGTCTCGGATCTTTAAGGGAGGAGGTTCGCCAACAGATTCGCGGGGTCGTCTTGTTAGCTCCGGTAATCTATCCATGGCACAAGGTAAACCCCGTTATCTCGGCGGAAGCTGAAGCGAAATGGAGAGCGAGAGGATCGTTCCCGGTGGAGGAGGGGGCCTCGGGTAGGATAGTCTCGTTACATTTGGATTTTATAGATGAGCTAAAGCAGTTCTCAGCTTTGAACGTTGATACTACAAAGCCAACCCTAGTTATTCACGGCGAGCGAGATGAAGTAGTGCCTTTTAGCCACAGTGTCGAGTTTGTTGCGGCACACCCTAAAGCTAATCTGATTTCTCTTGATGATAATCACCAGATGATGGCAGTTCCGCGGAGGTTGCTTGATCAGGTAAATAGCTTTTTGAAAGTATACTAAATAGGCGAAACCTTGCCTCGCCTCCCTATGCAAGCTTTTGCTCGATTGCGACGCTAGTTGGGCCGTTTTACGGCTCTTCTCAAGGTTTTGCCTTGCGTCTCTGGTTAAGTTTCATGCGATAATCATGGTTGACTCTAAAAACGATCTATCGCATCGCCTCAGAGAGGTGGCTGCTTTTGTAAGGCGGTTTAAAGGCGAGCGGACTTGGTGATAAAGCGATGCTCTTGGGTGAGAGAAAAAGGATATATCTCTATATTTTAATGATAGCTGGGCTAGCTTCGGTCTGGATTGGTGATCGTTCTGGCGTTTTGCCACTACGAGATAAAGTCGGTACTAGTGATATCTTCAAGGCACCAACAACTGTACCACTCGCTGAGTTTGGAGATGGAGGTCTTGGTGAGGATCCGAATCTTGCAGGCGCCACAAAATCTACTGACGAGTTTGAGAGAGACCTTCGCCAACTTGCAGCTAGCGGTAGTTCCAGTCTACCAGATGAGCCCTCTGTAACGAACGCTCCTGTGGTCCTGACTGCGACTCCCCTGGCCGTTGCTACGTCGAAGACAGAGAGCTCTGAGTATGTTTCGCGACTAGATCC